>Ga0153915_10001148_pt1 | contig 24417 bp, 29 predicted proteins | sample Opewatmetagenome_2_FD_107003 | JGI IMG/M metagenome (GOLD analysis project Ga0153915, IMG submission 107003) | Freshwater wetland microbial communities from Ohio, USA - Open water 3 Core 3 Depth 3 metaG | ecosystem: Environmental > Aquatic > Freshwater > Wetlands | place: USA: Ohio, Lake Erie...
CTGGCCGGCCCGGTGCTGCTGGGCTCGATCGCGCAGGTCGAGGAGCGGACCCTGGCCCTGGAGGCGCGCGGCTTCACGCGGCCCGGTCGCCGGACGCTGCTCTGGCAGCCCCCCGATTCGGGCGTGCAGCGGGCGGCCCGTTGGCTGCTTGTCGCTGCCATCCCGCTCCTCTTCGCCGCGCGCGTGGCCGGCTGGCTGTAGACCGATGCTGACCCTCGACGCCGTCACCTACCGCTACGCCGGGGCGCCGCGGCCGTCGCTGCTGGAGGTCAGCCTGGAATTGCGAGAGGGCGAGGTGCTCGGCGTGGTGGGCGCCTCGGAGGCCGGCAAGACGACCCTCTGCCTGGTCGTTTCGGGGCTCGCTCCGCGGACGGTGGGCGGCACGCTCAGTGGCCGCATTCTGCTCGACGGGGAGGAGATCGGGCCGCTGCCGATCCACGCCCTCGCCGCCCGGATTGGGATCGCCTTCGCCAGCCCGGCCACCCAGCTCTCTGGCGTGGCGGGCACCGTCTACGAGGAGATCGCGTTCGGGCCAATGAACCTGGGCCTGCCGCGCGCGGAGATCATCGAGCGCACCGAGCGGGCCATGGCGAGCCTGCGCGTCGAGGCCCTGGCGGCGCGGGATCCCGAGCGCCTCTCAGGTGGGCAGCAGCAGCTGGTGGCGATCGCCGGCTTGCTGGCGATGCGTCCCAGCCACCTGGTGCTCGACGAGCCGACCGCCCAGCTCGACCCCGCCGGCACCACGCTGGTCGCCGAGGCCCTGGCGCGGCTGGCGCAGGACGGCGCCTCGATCCTGATCACCGAGCACAAGACCGATCTGCTGGCCGCCATCTGCTCGCGGGTGGTCGCGCTCGAAGCCGGGCGCGCGGCGCTGTCGGGAGCTGCCGGGGAGGTCCTCGACGATCCGCGGCTGGCCGAGCTCGGTGTCGCCGCCCCTTCTCGTGTGCGCCTGGTCCGGTCGGCGCGCAGCGCGGATCTCCCGACAAAGGCCATCGAGCGCCTGGCCGAGGTGCTGGTCTGATGCCGAGCCTGACGCTCGACTCGGTGGTGCACGTCTACTCGCGGGGAGAGGTGCGGGCGCTCGACGGCATCGACCTGCAGATCGGCGCCGGAGAGCTGGTCGCCCTGATCGGCCAGAACGGGAGCGGCAAGACGACGCTGGTGCGCCACCTGAACGGGCTGCTGCGGCCCACCACCGGCCGCGTCCTGCTGGACGGCGCCGACCTTGCGCGGCACACCGTGGCCCAGCTGGCGCGCAGCGTGGGGCTCGTCTTCCAGGACCCGGCCAGCCAGATCTTCGCCGGTTCGGTGCGCGCCGAGGTCGAGTTCGGTCCGCGCAACCTGGGGATGGGCGGGGCGGGGCTGCGCGAGGCGGTTGACGAGGCGCTCGCGGCGGTCGGCCTGGAGAGCGAGGGTCGCACCAACCCCTATGACCTGGGCAGCTCGCGGCAGAAGCTCCTGGCGCTCGCGTCGGTGCTGGCCATGCGCACCCCGATCCTGATCCTCGATGAGCCCACCACCGGACAGGATCTCCGGGGCGTGGCGACGGTGCGCGGGGTCATCGGCGATGCCCATGCGGCCGGCCGCACGGTGATCGCCATCAGCCATGACATGGAGTTCGTGGCCTCGACCTTCGATCGCGTCATCGTCATGCGCGCCGGAACGCTGATCCTCGACGGCCCGCCGGCATCGGTCTTTGCCGAACCAGCCTGGGAGGCGCTGCGCTCGACCTACCTGGAGCCGACGCTGGCCGCACGCGCCGGCGCACGCCTGGGACTGGGGTCCACGCCGACAGACGCATCGCTGATCGACGCCCTGCGGCAGGAGCCGCAGCCGTCCTAGAAGCCGGGCGGCGGCGGAAGCGGGTTGCCGTCGGCGTCGAGGCGCTCTTCGGCAGGCAGCTCGTCGCGGTGACGCCGGCCGCCGGTCGGCCCGGGGATCGGCTCCGCCATGACCGACCCGGTCACCTCGTCGAGACGCTGCTCGATGCCGCGCAGCCCCAGGTGGCGGAGAGCGGCGCTGAAGCGCTCCGCAAAGGCGCTGTCGCGCAGAAGCCCAAACGCCAGCGACGCGTGCGCGCGCAGCAGCAGCTCGATGCCGCGCGCCGCCTCCGGCACGCTCACCTGGTTGCGGCCGAGCTGCCCGTCCAGCAGGTCGAGCGCCCGATTTGCCTCACGGCGGGTCTGCGTGGTGAAGTGGGGCGTGCGGTTCACCAGGACGCGCGTGCGGTAGATCGCGGCGCGGGCCAGCGCATCACGATTGGGCGGAGCCAGGTAGGTCATGGATCGAATCTTACGCGGCACGGATCGATGGAAGGAGGCGATCGCCGATGCCCTCCGCCGCGTGCCGCGCCCGATTCCGGTCGATCCGCGCTTCAATCCACGGGACGCTGCCGGCCGATCCAACCTGGAGCGCTATGACCGCTCCGGGTTTCCCCCGGCGCGTGAGGCGGCCACGCTCCTGCTTGTCTACCCCGATGCGGCCGGCGCGCTCACCGTGCCGCTTACCGTCCGCCACGCCGACATGCGTGAGCACCCGGGTGAGGTGTCGCTGCCCGGCGGAGCGGTCGATCGCGACGACGCCTCGCCGGAGGCGGCGGCGCTGCGGGAGGCCCACGAGGAGGTCGGCGTCGAGCCCTCGCTGGTGCGCATTGCCGGGGCCCTCGACCGGGTCTGGATCCCGGTCAGCAACTTCGAGCTGCAGCCGTTCGTCGGGATGCTGGAGGCGCGTCCGGCGCTGGCGCCCCATGTCGCCGAGGTCGCTGAGATCGTCGAGCTCCCGTTGGATGCCTTGCTGGCTGCCGACGCGGTCAGCGAGGAGCTGATCGAGGGGCCCGGCTGGCTCCTGCGCGCCGCAGCCTATCGGTACGGTGGCCACCGGATCTGGGGCGCCACGGCGCGCACCCTGGCCATGTTCGCGGCGGTCCTCGGCGAGCTGGATCGGCTCGACTAGCGACGCGTCTGCACCGTCGTGCGGGCGGCGCGCAGGAGGTTCAGCAGCTCGGCGTGGTGCCGCGGAGGTGCCGCCACGATTGACAGGCTCGGCCCGCGGCGCGCGGTGTTCCACCACGGCCCGCCACGCAGGTCGGTGACCGTGGCGCCACCCCGCTCGGCGATCAGCCCGGCCGCGGCGATGTCCCAAAGCGAGAGCCCGCCGTTCTGGATCAGCGCGTCGAAGCGGCCCAGGCCCACGTAGGCCAGCGCCAGCGAAGAGCTGCCCATGCGGCGGGGGATCCGCACCGCCTGGGCCACCCGCCGCTCGCGGGCAATCCCTCCTCGGCCGATGATGGCCAGGCTGATGACGAAGTCGCCCAGCTCCTCCTTGTCCGAGGCGTGGATGGGCCGCCCGTTCAGCGTCGCGGGCCCGTCGGCGGTGGCGACGAAGAGCTCGCCGCGCAGCGGGTCGAGGATCACGCCGACGGTTGGCCGGCCGCCCTCGACCAGGGCGACCGACACGCAGAAGTAGGGAATCCCGTTCGCGTAGTTCACGGTCCCATCCAGCGGGTCGATCACCCAGGTCCGCCTCCGCCAGCGGCGAGCGCCGCCGCGGCCGCCTTTGGCGGAATGACCCGACTCCTCCGCCAGGATCGCATCGCCGGGATGGCGGGCCCGGATCGCGTCCATCACCATCGCCTCGCTGCGATAGTCGACATCGGTGACCACGTCGCGCTTGCTCTTGCGGTCGATGCGCAGCGCCTGCTCATACTGGCCGGCGATCAGCTCGCCGGCGCCGCGCGCCAGCTCCGTGGCAAAGGCGAGGTCGTCGTCGTGGGGTCCAGACATTCGCACGATCCTATCCGAGAGGCGCTACCCTAGCCGCCGTGCCACAGATCCACCTGTACGCCGAGCCGGGCGACTATGCGCCCCTGGTCCTGATTCCGGGCGACCCGGAGCGCGCACGCAAGATCGCGATGCGCTTCGACGGGGGCCTGGACGCCGCTCGCCTGGTCAACGCCAACCGCGGGCTGCTCGGCTACACGGGCACGGTGAACGGCCGGCCGATCAGCGTCCAGACGAGCGGGATGGGCGCGCCGTCGCTCGCCATCGTGGTCGAGGAGCTGCTGCGCCTCGGCGCCCGCAAGCTGGTCCGCGTGGGGACCAGCGGCGCGCTGCGAACGACGATCCGGCTCGGCGATCTCATCATCGCGACAGCATCGAGCCCAACCGATGGCACGACCCAGGCCTTCATGCGGGGCAAGCCGTACGCGCCCGCTCCCGATTTCGCCCTCACCCAGGCCCTGGTCCGCGCCGCCGAGCGGCTGGGCGTCCCTTTCCACGTCGGCCCCATCGCCACGCTGGACGTCTTCTCGCACTACCACCCCGATCCGGATTTCGTCCGTCCCTGGCGCGACGCCGGCGCGATCGCCGTCGAGATGGAGGCCAGCGCCCTCTTCTACCTGGCCGCGGCACGCGGGGTCCAGGCCGCCTGCCTCGGCGTGGCCGTCGACGTCGACAGCGGCGACGCCAACGAGGAGCACACCTACCTCACGCCCGACCAGCTCGATGCCGCGGTCCAGCGCATGATCGACGTCGCCCTGGCGGCCGACCTCGACTGAGGTCGTACCATCCACCGATGACCGACACCCTCTCGAGGCCCGCCACGGCCTCGCCGGACGCCGATTTCCTCCCCCTGAAGGGGATCGACCACGTCGAGTTCTGGGTGGCCAACGCCAAGCAGGCGGCCGCCTACTATCGGGCCCTGTGGGGCTTCACCCCGGTCGCCTATGCCGGCCTCGAGACCGGGGTGCGGGATCGGGCCAGCTACGTGATGGTCCAGAACGACATCCGCTTCGTCTTCACCGCCCCGCTGTCGCCTGACGGCGAGCTGGCCGAGCACGTGCGCAGGCACGGCGACGGGGTGCATGACATCGCGTTCGCGGTGGATGACACGGCATCGGCCTGGCGCGAGACGACCTCGCGGGGGGCCCGCTCGGCGCAGGAGCCGACCGAGCTGACCGGCGAGAAGGGGGTGCTGCGGCGCTCCGCGATCCACACCTACGGCGAGGTGCTCCACTCGTTCGTCGACCGGCGCGACTACCACGGCACCTTCGCCCCCGGCTACCGACGCATTGCCCGATCGCCGGCCGCGGCCACCGGACAGCAGCTCCTCGAGGTCGACCACTGCGTCGGGAACGTGGAGCTGGGCGACATGAATCGGTTCGTCGACTTCTACCGTGACGTGCTCGGCTTCAGCCAGCTCATCCATTACGACGACAAGGTGATCCACACCGAGTACAGCGCGCTGATGAGCAAGGTGATGCAGAACGGCAACGGCCGGATCAAGTTCCCGATCAACGAGCCGGCTGCCGGCAAGCGCAAGAGCCAGATCCAGGAGTTCCTCGACTACTACCTCGATGCCGGAACGCAGCACATCGCGCTGCGCACCGAGCACATCGTCGACACTGTGCGCGCGCTGCGGTCCCGCGGGGTCGAGTTCCTGGGCCTTCCGCACGCGTACTACGAATCGCTCCCCGATCGCGTTGGCGACGTCGGCGTTCCGATGCAGGTCCTCGAGGAGCTGGGGATCGAAGCCGATCGCGACGAGGAGGGCTACCTGCTCCAGATCTTCACCAGGCCGGTGCAGGACCGCCCGACCTTCTTCTTCGAGATCATCGAGCGCCATGGCTCGCGCGGCTTCGGCGTCGGCAACTTCAAGGCGCTCTTCGAGGCGATCGAGCGCGAGCAGGAGAAGCGCGGCAACCTCTAGCGCACGCTCCGTGCTAGCTGATCAGGGCGAACAGCTCCCGATCTCCGTCGATCCCCTTCAGCTCGTGGCGACCGCGCGACTCGAACGTCAGGCCGGAGCCGGCAAGCAGATCGCGCGTCACCCCGGAGATCAGCACCTCGCCGGGTCCGGCCAGCGCCATGACCCGTGCCGCCTCGTGCACGGCGACGCCACGCACGTCCTCGGGGACGAGCTCGACCTCACCGGTGTGCAGGCCGGCACGGATCTCGAGGCCCGCCGTGCGAACGCGACGCACCATGGCGGCGGCGCACTCCACCGCGCGGGCCGGACCGTCGAAGAGCGCGACGATCCCGTCGCCGGTGTTCTTCACCTTGCGGCCCCGGTAGCGATCCAGCTCGAACTGGAGCAGCTCGTTGTGCTGCCCCAGGAGGTCGCGCCATGCGGCATCGCCAACCCGCTGCAGGGTCTTGGTCGAATCGACGATGTCGGTGAACAGCACGGTGGCGAGGATGCGATCGGCGCTCGCCACCAGGGGTCGCGCGTACGAGCGGGCGCCGCGGAAGTCGATCGACACCCATGGCTCGTCGCCGATGACCCAGGCCAGGTGTCCCGGCGGGATCTCGAACATCTCGTTCGGCCCGATGTCGACTTCCGGGCCATCCGGCATCTCGACCCGGAGCACCCCGGAGACGACGAAGCCGAGATGGTGGTACATGCACCGATCGGTCCCTGCGATCGGCTTCACGTCGTCGAGCCAGCTCCAGCCCGGCTCCATGATCATCCGCCCGATAACGAACTCGTCCATCTCGAAGATCTCGGTGCGACCCTTCTCGAAGGGACGGACCTCGTCCGGGTGGTCGAACGCCTTGTGCTGCAGACGGGACATCGCAACCTGCCTCTCCGCTCGATTGGATCGCGCGATTGTGTCACGCGCTCACCAAGCTTCGTAGGCCTCAATCGAGAGCCGCTAGACTCGCGGACGATGAAGATCGCCCATGTGCGCGAGCGGCACGCTCCCGCGGGTTCCCCGTGGCGGTTGGCCGCCGCACGGGATCCGGGTGGCGCGCGCTGGCTCCTGCTCGAGGACGCACGCCTGGGGCTGCTCGTGGCGGACCCCGGGCGCGCGCACAGCTCCGCGCTGCTGCGCCAGCCGGTCACCACGCTCGACGACCACCTGGCGCGCGGCCTGCGGGTCGAGACGCTGGCCGAGCTGGTCGAGGGCTACGCGGGGCCGCCCGATGACGACGAGTCCGTCATGGCCGCCGACGGCCTGGTCTTCGGGCCGCCCATCCTGCGGCCGCTTTCGTTGCGTGACTTCTATGCCTTCGAGGGCCACGTCCGGACGATGTGGGAACGTCGCGGCGGAACCGTGCCTGAGGCCTGGTACCGGATCCCGATCTTCTACTTCAGCAACGTCAGCGAGATCCGCGGGCCCGACGAGCCGATCTGGTGCCCGGCCGCTTCGCAGGAGCTCGACTATGAGCTCGAGGTGGCAGCCCTTATCGACGTGCCCGCGCACGATCTTGACGCCGCCAGCGGCGAGGATACGATCGGCGGCTACATGGTCTTCAACGACTGGTCGGCGCGCGATCTCCAACGCGAGGAGACGGCGGTCCGGCTGGGGCCCGCTAAGGGGAAGGATTTCGCCAGCTCGATAGGTCCATGGCTCGTCACCCCCGACGAGCTGGCCGACGCGCGCAAGGGCAAGGGGTACGACCTGGAGATGACCGCGACGGTGAATAGCGTGGAGCTGTCGCGCGGAAGCTGGTCGAGCGCGCAGTTCAGCTTCGGCGAGATGATCGCCCGCGCCAGCGCCGACGCGCGGCTGCGCCCCGGCGACCTGATCGGGTCGGGGACGGTTGGCACCGGCTGCCTCCTCGAGGTCAAGGAGGCCATCCTCGGGCGCTACCTCCAGCCGGGGGACGTCGTCTCGCTGGCGGTCGACCGGCTGGGGACCCTGACCAACCCGATCAGCGAACGGCCTGGCGGCCGATGAGCGCGCCTTCGGCGGCGCCCTACCTTGCGCGGCTGGCGGCCGCCGAACGACGGCTCGTCGAGCACGCCGCGCGGCCCTTGCCGGCCGGGTTAACCGACCCCGATCCGGGCGCCAGCGAGCGCTGGGAGGCGGGGCAGGTGTGGGCGCACCTCGCCGAATTCCCTGGCTATTGGCACGAGCAGATCCGCAAGCTGCTCGCGGCACGCGCCAGGGGCGCCGCGGAGCCGATCCCTTTCGGCCGCGGCAGGGCAGATCCCGGACGGATCGAGGCCATCGAACGCGAGCGGCGCACCGATCCGGCGGAGCTGCTGCGCCGGGTGACCTCGCAGGTCGCGGAGATTTCCGAGCTGCTGCGCGGCCTGCCGGACGGGGCCTGGGCCGCCCGCGGCCTGCACCCGACCCTCGGCGAGATGACGATGCCGGCCATCGTGGAGCGCTTCGTGGTGGGCCACCTCGAGGAGCACGCCGCTCAGCTCGACGGCCTGGAGCTGGTGACGATCGACGAGATCCGTGCCGCGGCGTTGCGGATCAGGGGCGTGGCGCTGCACACACCACTTCTGCGCTGGGACGATCGCACCTGGCTCAAGCCGGAGAGCCTGCAGCCGGTCGGAGCCTTCAAGATGCGGGGCGCCTACAACGCGGTCGCCTCGCTCACGGACGCCGAGCGGACCCGCGGCGTGGTCACCTATTCATCGGGCAACCATGCGCAGGCGGTGGCTCGCGCGGCGCGGCTGCTGGGTGCCCGCGCGACGATCGTCATGCCGGAGGATGCGCCCCCGGTGAAGGTCGAGGGGGTGCGCCGCGACGGCGCGGAGATCGTCTTCGCCGGGCTCAGCGGTGAGGAGCGTCACCGCGTCGCGCTGGAGCTGGTGGAGCGTGACGGCCGGGTCATGATCGAGCCGTACGACGACCGTCGCATCATCGCCGGTCAGGGAACCTGTGGCCTGGAGATCGCCGAGGACCTGCCCGAGGTGACGAGCGTCCTCATCCCGGTGAGCGGGGGCGGCCTGTCGGCGGGAATCGCGTCCGCGATCAAGGCGCTCGCACCCAGCGCGCGGGTGATCGGGGTCGAGCCGGAGCTGGCGGCCGACGCGCGCGAGTCGCTGGCGACCGGCGAGATCGTGCGCTGGGACGGCTCGCTCACCACCCGCACCATGGCCGATGGACTGCGAGTCGAGAAGCTCGGCTGGCTCCCCTTCCTGCACCTGCGCCGCTTCATGGACGAGATCGTCACCGTCAGCGAGGCACAGATGGCCGAGGCGATGCGGCAGCTGGCCACCCGCGCTCGCCTGGTGGTGGAGCCGTCCGGAGCGGCCGGCATGGCCGCACATCTTTCCGGCGCCGCTCCCCAGCCAGACGGCGACGATCATCGGGTGATCGTGATCAGCGGCGGCAACGTGGACCCGGTGAAGTTCGCCGAGATCCTTGCCGGGCCGACGGTTGGTCAGCCCTCCGGCTGAGCCACTCGGCGGGCTCCCAGCAGCAGCGCGGCTGCGACCACTGCCACGAGGGCTCCCAGGCCTGCGACGCTCCCGTAGCCCAGACCGAAGCCGTTCCCCTGCGCCACTGCACCAGCCACGAATGGCCCGATCCCCAGCCCCGCCGAAAGCGCCGCCGAATAGCCACCCAACCCGGTCGCCCGCAGCTCGGCCGGGGCTCGCTCGCTGATCACGACCTGGACCATCATCAGCGTGAACGCGAGCGCCAGGATGCTGACCACGAAGACGGCGGCGATCCCGATCGGCCCGGATTGCAGCCCGAGCAGCGAGGTGACCACCGTGTAGCCGACGCAGCCCGCCGCCGCGGCCACCGGCGGGATGGCGCGGCGATCGATCAGGCGCCCGAGCGGCACCCGCGATACCCCATTCGCGACTGATTGGAGCGCCAGCAGGAGGCCGATCGACCCCGCCGCCAGCCCGATCGAGGTGCCGAACAGCGGGAAGAGGCCGCTCACCGCGCCCCACGGGATCCCGATCCCGAAGGCAGCCACCCAGCAGCCGAGCACGACCCGGTCCCGCCCGACGCGGGCGACCATGGCCGGCACCGCGCCCAGGTCGACCCGCGTCCGGAGCGAGCCGCTCAGCAGGATCGGCCCGATGAGCGCGGCGGTCGCCAGGCCGGTGGCGACAAGGTACGTGGGCACCACCCCAAAGAGCTGCCAGATGAGCCCTCCCACCGCCGGTCCCGAGGCGATCCCGGTATGCGTCCCCAGCGTGAGCCAGCCGAAGGCCGATCCCCGGCTCGATTCCGGTGCGCTCCCCGCCACCCAGGCGCCGAGCGCCGGCAGGAAGAGCGACGAGGTGATCCCTGACAGGATCGCCCAGCCGTACAGCGGGGCCAGGCTGCCGCTCGCCTGGGCCAGCAGCGGAACCAGGTTGGTGAGCGCACTGCCGATCACCGCCACGGTCAGCGTGCGCCGCGTACCCCAGGCATCGGCGACCGCCCCGAACGGCAGGGCGAAGACCGCGCCGAGCCCGAAGCGAACCGCCGCGATGGTGCCGGCATCGGTGAGCGAACCGCCCAGGGCTCCCACGTGCAATGGGATGGCCACCCCCGACGACCACTGACCGAGGGTGAACAGGAAGGTCGCCACGTAGGCAGGCCAGAGCGGCCGGCCGCTGCGGATGGCGGGGCTCACGACCCGTGCAGGCCGCTCAGCAGGGCGAGCGCGTTCGCTCCGAGGGCGTCGACCGCGTAGCCACCCTCCTGGAGAACGATCATCGGCATCCCCAACGCGCCGATCAGTCGCCCGACCTCGGCGTAGTCCGGCGTGCGCAGCCCCAGGTCGCCGATCGGGTCGCGCTCGAAGGTGTCGAAGCCCGCCGAGATGACGAGCGGCGCGTCCGTTCCGAACGCCGCGATCATGGCCAGCGCCTCGGACAGCACGGTCGCGTACTCGTCGATCCTGGTCCAGGCCGGAAGCGGCCAGTTCCGCGTCCTGCCGATGCCCTCCCCGGCGCCGACCTCGGAGGCGTAGCCGGAGAAGTACGGGTAGGCGCGCGCCGGGTCGGCGTGCAGCGAGAGATAGAGGACGTCGCCGCGCTCCCAGAAGAGCTGCTGGGTGCCGTTGCCGTGGTGATAGTCGATGTCGAGGATCGCGACCCGTCGCGCGCCGCCCTCGCGACGAAGCCACTCGGCGACGATGGCCGCATTGTTGAAGTAGCAGTAGCCGCCGAGCATCCCGCGGGCGGCGTGATGGCCCGGGGGTCGGCAGAGCCCGTAGGCCAGCGGCGCGCCATCGAGCACCCGCCGTGCCGCGGACAGGGCAACGTCGACCGCGGCCCGTGCCGCGCCCCAGGTGCCGGCCACGATCGGCGTGGCGGTGTCGAACAGGTAGGCGCCCAGCTGAAGATGCCGGCTCACCGGCAGGCCCTCCAGCGCCATGCCGCCGGCGTACGCGCCGAGCAGGTAGGTGTCGGGGATCAGTGGCCGCGAGCCATCGGTCGCGCCGGCGGCCAGCGCATCGGTCCAGGCATGCTCGACCACATCGACCAGATCGGCGCTGTGCACCGCGAGGATCGGCTCACGGCCGTGCTCGGTCGGGGCCTCGAAGACGAAGCTGCCGTCAGCGCGGAGCGCCGACTCGATGGCGAGCACACGTTCGGGCGACTCCCAGCAGGGGATCGGCAGGCCACCGGCCAGCTCGATCAGCCCGGCATGGGCGAGATGGGCATCGCTGCGGACGACCGGGATCGAGGAGGTCACTCGGCCTGCGAGTGTACCGATGGCGCCCGCCGGAGGGCGTCGTACACTGCGCCCGCCGATGACGATGGTGAACGAGCGCGAGGCGATCGAACGTCTGCGGGCCTGCCCGCTCTTTGCTCCCTGCGCCGATCCGGTGCTGGCCGAGATCGGGCGACGGCTGCGCCACCGACATTTCCGTCGCAGCGAGGTCGTCTTCCACCAGGGCGATCCGGGCGACGCGCTGCACATCATCACCAGCGGGTCGGTGAAGATCGTGCTCCCCTCGGCCGAGGGCGAGGAGGCGATCATCGCCACGCTGCGCCCCGGCGACTTCTTCGGTGAGCTCGCGCTGCTCGACGGCGAGCCGCGCTCGGCGACCGCCACCGCCATCGAGCCGACTGAGACGATGACCCTGCCGCGGGACGTCTTTCGCGAGCTGCTCGACAAGCATCCCTCGCTGCGCGACACCCTCTTCAGCGCGGTCGCCGGACAGCTGCGGCGGCTCACCAAGCACGTCGAGGAGCTGCACTTCCTGGATCTGGCCGGCCGCCTGGCCGCTCGTCTGGCCCGCCTGGCCCGGCAGTCATCGCCGACCGGCGACGGACCGATCAGCCTCGACTGGCCCTACACCCAGACGGATCTGGCAGCGATGATCGGCGGCACCCGGCAGAGCGTCAACCGGCTGCTGGCCGAGCTGATCGACGATGGGCTGGTCGCGATCGAGCACGAGCGCCTGATCGTGGCCGACCTCGACGCCCTGGAGCGCCGGGCCGAGCGCTAGGAAGTGGCGGGCTCGTTCCGCACCCGCGGCACGGGTGGTACGGCCAAGTGCAGGCCGATCCGTGGCCTCTGCACCCGCCACGCGAGGAATCGGCCACCCAGGGGGCCCCGGGTCACCCATCTTGCCCGCATGTTGGCCGCAAGACCCGCCCGGCGGGTGCGGCACGGCAGTTGCCGTGAACCTCGGCCCGGGATGGGCCACGCCGCTACTGAACGGCGCCCCTGGTCCCCCAGCGCGCCAGCTCCGCCTCGAGGTCGAGCGGCATGACCACGCCCGAGTCGGCGTACTTGCCCCATGCCTCGCGGGGGACCTGCCACATGATCTCGAACTCGTTGCCGTCGGGGTCGCGCCCGTAGAGCGACTTGCTGACCCCGTGGTCACTGGCCCCGGTCATGGCGCCAACCTCGGAGAGCGCCTCCGCAGCGTTTGCCAGGTCCTCGATGGTCTCCACCTCCCAGGCCAGGTGGTAGAGCCCCACCGAGCCGCGCGGCGGACGCGGCGCCGCCGCTCCGACCTCGAAGAGGCCAAGATCGTGATGGTTGCCGCCGGCCGGCGAGCGCATGAAGGCGGCGCGCGTCCCCGCCGGTCGCTCGAGCTCGACGAAGCCGAAGACGCGGCGGTAGAAGTCGGCCGCGGCGTCCGCGTCGCGGACCCACAGGACGGCGTGGTTGAGACGGGTGATGTTCACGAGACGGGTCTCCTTTGGCCGCAGCGGGCGGATCGGCCTAGTTGTCGCATCAACTATCTCACAGCGCCAGGAGCGTTGCAGCCCGGCAACCTAGAATGGGCCCCGCAGCACAGGGAAGGGGCTCCTCGTGTACTACCTCCGGCGCGGCCAGGTGCCGCACAAGCGCCACACCCAGTTCCGCAAGCCCGACGGCAGCCTGTACGCGGAGGAGCTTTTCGGCGTCGAGGGCTTCTCCGGTCGGGCGAGCCTGCTCTACCACCACACGCCGCCGACCCAGACCAGCAGGATCGAGAAGGTTCGCGACCTTTCGCTGGAGGCCTGGACCGATGACGAGGCCGGCCCCCACCGCCACCACCTGATCAATTCGGCAGGAGTGGCCCCCGCCGGCGACGCGATCGGCGGCCGCATCCCGCTCTTCTACAACTCTGACGTCACCTTCGGGGTGGTACGGCCGGCGGCCACCATGGAGCGCTTCTATCGCAACGGCGAGATGGACGAAATGTACTTCGTGCACGAAGGGCACGGGACGCTGGAGACGGTCTTCGGGCCGATCGAGTACGGCCCCGGCGACTACCTGGTGATCCCGATCGGCACCACCTATAGGGTCATGCCCGGCGCTGACGAGCAACGGATGCTCTGGCTCGAATGCCCCTCCAACATCGAGCCGCCACGCCGTTACCGCAACGAGTTCGGCCAGATGCTCGAGCACGCTCCGTACTGCGAGCGGGACATCCGTCCGCCCGGGGAGATGGCCGCCCACACCGAGACCGGCGACTTCGTGGTCGAGGTCAAGAAGGGCGGCCGGCTGACCGCCTATCACTACGCCTTCCACCCCTTCGACCTCGTCGGCTGGGATGGCTACCTGTACCCCTACGCCTTCAACATCGGCGACTTCGAGCCGATCACCGGGCGCGTTCATCAGCCCCCGCCGGTACACCTCACGTTTCAGCCGCGCAACTTCGTGGTCTGCAGCTTCGTGCCGCGCAAGTTCGACTACCACCCGCTCGCCATCCCGGCGCCGTACAACCACTCCAACATCAACTCCGACGAGGTGATTTACTACGTTGCCGGCAACTTCATGAGCCGCCGCGGGGTCGAGATCAGCTCCTTCACCGTCCACCCGGCGGGAATCCCCCACGGACCGCACCCCGGCACCGTCGAGGCGAGCATCGGCAAGGAGGCGACCGAGGAGCTGGCGGTCATGATCGACACCTTCCATCCGCTGCACCTGACGCGGCAGGCCGGCGAGCTGGATGACCCACGATATCCCTACTCCTGGCTTCCGCCGACCGACGCCGATGCGGCCGCTCGCGAGCTCTCCGAGCGCGGCCCGGAAGCCTTCCCGGATTGATCGCATGGATGAGCGAGGTCGGCGGCTCGAGATGCTTGGCCGGATAGCGGCCGGCTTCGATCAACACGACCTGGACGCGATCATGACCCACTTCGCCGACGACGCGGTCTTCGAGACGCCGCGCGGCCCTGACGCGTGGGGTCGGCGCGTGGTCGGGGCGGAGGCCGTGCGCGCGGCCTTCGCCGACCGATTCGCCGGGATCCCCGACGTCCGCTACCAACAGGACAGGCACTTCGTGGATGGAGATCGCGGAGCCTCGGAGTGGACCCTGAGCGGCACCAGCGTGGACGGCGAGAGGCTTGAGATTCGCGGCTGCGATCTGTGGACCTTCCGCGACGGCAAGGTCGTGCTGAAGGACTCGTACTGGAAGATCCGCACCGCGTCCCTGGCCTAGACCGAAGATGCGCCTCGGCACCGCCTTTCCGACCCGGCTCAGCGTGGATGCCGACTTCGACCACCTCGCCGACGAGATGACCGTCGCGCCCGCGGAAGGGCGCGGCTCGACGGTTCGCTACGATGCCAGGTGACGATCTGGCGGCCGAATCGTGATTCTGTACTTCCTCCGACACGGCGACGCGGGCCACTACTCGATGGCACCCGACGATGGGCGGCGCGAGTTGACTGACAACGGAGTCGCCGCGTTGCGCGCGGCCGCCCCGCTCTGGCGGCGACTGAACCTGCGGCCGGTGGTGGTGATCAGCTCGCCCCTGCCCCGCGCGATGCGCACTGCCGAGCTGTTCCTGGAAGGGATCGGCATGCCGGGTCCGGTGGCTAGTGATGATCGGCTCCGACCCGGCGCTTCGTGGGGTGACCTTGCGCGCGCCATGGCCGCGCACCCCGATGCCCGGCGCGTGATGTTCGTCGGCCACGAGCCCGATCTGTCGAGCGCCATCTCGCTCCTCACGGGCGCGTCGGCGGTCCGGCTGCGCAAGGGAGGGCTCGCCTGCGTGGAGTTCCCCGGCGTCCCCGAGCCCGGAGGCGGCGAGCTTGCCTGGCTGCTCGACCCCGACCTCTACGCGGCGGGCTGACCGACGCCTGCCGGCCTAGCCGACTCCACTGCGACGGAGGCGGCTGAGGCCGCTCAACGCAAGACGGCGCAGGCGTGACCGCCTGGCCAGGTGCAACAGCGCCGTCCACAGGATCGCCGCGCCCGCAAGAATGGCCAGGTCTCGCAGCTCCATCGGCACGAGGCCAAAGAATCCGCGGAGCAGTGGAACCCCCAGGATCAGCAGGTAGAGCCCGACCATGGCCACGACCAGGATCCACAGCCGCTGCTGGCTCTGCACCGGCTCGACCGCGGCATCACCGCCCGGGTCGCCGCTGGGCAGGAGCGTGAGGAGCCCGATGCCACACAGGATCGTGATCGTGGCGATCGCCGAGCGCGCGAGCGCGACCGACGTCGGCAGGTAGATGAGGTAGACCGGGAGCGCGAGGACGGCCACCGCCACCGCGGCCGGTGCCGCGAAGGCGGCTGTCGAACGGAGGAGGTGACGGGGCGCCTTCGCCGGGCGGACCCAGACCGAGATGACGATGGTCGGGAGGCCAACCGTGACCAGCGCCTGTGCAGCGTTGGTACGAGGGGTGAATGGGAAGACGAGACCGAACACAGCGGCGGCCAGCAGCAGCACCAGCATGTATCCGGTGCGCGTGAGCAGGAGGTACAGGGTCGCCTGCATGGCGACCACGATGCGCCTGCCCTCGACCACGACCGACGGCAACAGGTCGAAGTCGTCGTTCAGGAGGACGAGATCGCTCACCCCGCGAGCCGCAGCCGTTCCGCTGCCCATGGCGATCCCGAGCTGGGCCTGCTTGAGCGCCACGATGTCGTTGACGCCATCGCCGATCATCCCGGTGAACTGGCCGGCGCGTCGGAGGGCCCGGATCACCCGCGCCTTCAGATCTGGGTCGATCCGCCCGATGACCGTCGCTCGCTGCGCGGCCACGGTGAGTTCGGCGTCGCTCAGCCCAGCGAGATCCGACCCGCGGGCGGGGGCGTTGGCTCCGGGGAGGCCAACCTCGGCAGCGATGGCGCCCACGGTCGCGGGGTCATCCCCGGACAGGATTCGCAACTCCACGCCCGATCGCGCGAAGGCGCGCAACGTGGCTGCAGCCTCCGGTCGGATCTCCTCGGAGAGCGCCAGCAGCCCAAGCGGCACCAGCGGTTCGGGGAGCCGCGTCGCCCCGTCTCCGTCACGGTACGTTGCGTCGGAAGGGGCCCGTGCCAACAGCAGCACACGGAGCCCGCGACCCGCAAGCTCCCCGGCCTCCTTGCCGGGGTAGGCAGCCGGGTTCGCTTCCTCAATCGCGCTTCGAAGGGCGTCGGGTGCGCCGAGCACATACGATCCTGCGTCCCGCCCGGCGATTCGCAGCGCCGACCAGCGGCGGCCAGACCGGAAGGGCACCTCTTCGACCACGGTCTGGGCCTCGCCACCGAGGGCCCGAACGATCGCCTCGGTGCTCGGCGATTCGACGCTCGCCGAGGCCGCAACGCGCCCGGCGATGCGGCGAACCGAGGCGTCACCACCATCCGACGAATCCACGGGAACAACCGCCACCAGGTCCATGCGCCTGCTCGTGATCGTCCCGGTCTTGTCCAGGACGAGGGTGTCCACCCGGCTCATGGCCTCGATCGCGGCGAGGCGCTGCACCAGCGCCCCGCGTCGCGCAAGGCGGAGGGCGCCGAGGGTATAGGTGACCATGATCATCATGGCCAGACCCTGCGGAACGAGCCCCACCAGCACCGCGGCCGCCTGGACGGCCTCGGGCGATCCGATCCCGCCGGGGCTCAGCAGGAAGGAGATGGCAACGGGGACGCTGAGCAGAAGGGTGAGGGTGACGATGAAGGCGGTTGCCCGCGAGACGTCCCGCTGCAGGGGGGTCGCCTCGTTGCGGTACCGCCGCGCCTGCACCAGCAGTCGGTTGGCGTAGCTGTCGAGACCCACCTTCTCGACCAGGTAGGTCGCGCGACCGGCCCCCACCACGCTGCCCGACAGAAGCACCTGCCCGGCCACGCGCGGCACGTATTCGGACTCCCCGGTGAGGAGCGATTCATCGACCTCCAGCTCACCCTCCACGATGCTGCCGTCCAGGGGCACCTGGTCGCCGGCCTTCACGTGGAGCAGATCACCGACCACGACCTCCCAGGGAGCGGCGGCCCGTTCCACGCCATCGCGAATCAGCCGGACACGGGGCACGACCAGGAGGGCGATCTTGTCGAGCTGCCGCTTGGCCCGCACTTCCTGCCAGACGCCGACGCCGACGTAGACGACGATGGCGCCGGCTGTCACCAGGGCGTCGATCGGCAGGCCGACAGCCACCAGCAGCGCGGCCACCGCGATGAGCACGAAATAGAGGAGCGAAAAGGCGTTGCGCCGGAAGATCTCCCAGTACGTCTGACCCGCCGGGATTTCGACGTTGTTGCCCTGGGCGGCGGCCCGTCGACGCAGTGCCTCGGCTTCAGACAGGCCGATCGGACTGGATACGGGTCGGGCGGGCATCTCCGCCGGTGGCGGCTTCACCGAGGTCACCCCCGTAGGCTGGCCCCAACGGGGGGAATCTGGCAAGGGTCATCCGGACTCTGCCGCGCCTGCTGATCGACCCCCGGCCGTCAACCCCGCGAGACGGATGGCCCGTGATCGTGGCTGATTGCCCACGAGAGGCGGCGCGCGTCGCGAGCGACTAGCGGCGGAGATTGGTCCCCATGGCGTGATAGCCCCCGTCGACGTGAATCATCTCGCCACTGGTCATGGTCGCCCAGTCTGAGAGCAGGAAGCAGACCATCTGGCCGACCGGCGTGGCGTCGGTCATCGACCAGCCCAGCGGAGCGCGATCGAGCCAGGTGTCGGCGATCTGGTCAAAGCCGGGAATGCTCTTGCCGGCCATGGTGCGGATCGGCCCAGCGGAGACGGTATTGACGCGGATGCCGAACTCGCCCAGGTCGCGCGCGAGGTAGCGGGTGGTGGCCTCGAGCCCTGCCTTGGCAACGCCCATCCAGTCGTAGATCGGCCAGGCGAAACGCCCGTCGAAGGTCAGCGACACCACCGACGAGGAGCCGGCAGCCTTCATCGGCTCCAGCAGGCCAACGCTGAGCGCCTTGAGCGAGTAGGCCGATGTCTGGAAGCCGAGGGCGACGCTCTCCCATGGTGTGTTCAGGAAGTTCCCGCCCAGCGCATCGCCGGGCATGAAGCCGATGGCGTGGACCGCCCCGTCCAACCTGCCCCAACGACGCATCACCTCCGCGCTCGCAGCCGCGATGTGCTCGGGGTTGTTGACGTCCATCTCCAGCACATCCGGTGCGCTGGGGAGCCGCTTCGCCACGCGCTGGGTGAGGCTCAGGCCGCGCCCGACACCGGTGAGCAGGACCTCGGCGCCGGCCTCCTGTGCCACGCGCGCGATGGCGAAGGCGATGCTGTCGTCGGTGAGCACGCCGGTGATGAGCAGCTTCTTGCCGTCGAGCAGCACGCGCCGGACCTCCCTCTCATGCGCGACCCATGACGCCGCGGTGGACGCCTGGGTGCGCGCCGATTGTACCGGTCGGCCCCGACACCGATACTTGCGCGCGATGATGGTCCATCTCTACGACTACGACGTGCCGCCGGCAGATCAGGCGACGGGCGTGCCAGGACTCCGCGAGGCGCTCGCGGGCCTTGGCGACGAGGACCGCAAGGCGCTGCTCGGCGGGCTCTTTCGCCCCGAGCGCATGCCGGGCACCATGGAGCGCCTCTCGACGCTGGTCAGCGACCTCGACGCCTCCTTCGGCGACCTGCTGACCCTCCTCGACAACGCGTCGAGGGGACGGCGCTTCGTGGCGATCGACGAGGCCAAGGTCGTCCTGGACCGATACCTCCCAGCCTCTGCGATTGCCGGGACGCACGACTGGGACGTCGCCCGACTGCACGAGCCGTACGGGGATGGGACCTATCACGGCAGGCTGCTCAAGCGGGTCCGCAAGCAGCTCCGCTCGGTCGGCAGCCGCGAGGCGCTGACCACGCCGTTCCTGCTTCGCCGCGAGTGGGGCCGCTAGCGCCATGAGCCGCCGCACGTCTCGCCGCGGACGCCCCTACCAGCCGCTGCCGGAGCGTCGCACGCATTGGGGGGCGCGACTGGTGATCGTCTTCGTGGCGTTCATCCTGGTCGCCGGCTTCGCGGTCCTGACCTTCGTCAAGTGAGTCGCCCCGCCGCTCAGTCGAGGACGAGCGGCTTGACGGTCATGACCTCGTCGACCCGTCCCTCCCACTCGGCCCGCGGCGCGTCGCAGTAGAGCTCGATCTCGTTGCCGTCGGGATCGACGGTGTAGAGCGAGCGCCTGACCCCGTGGTCGACCGCTCCCCGAAGCAGGCCGCGATCGCGCAGGAGCGCATGCGCCGCGCGAACCGCATCGAGATCGGCCAATCGGATGGCCAGGTGGTAGAGGCCAACCGCGCCGGGCAGCGGGGAAGGCGCCTGCTGACCGACTCGCAGCAGGGCGAGGTCGTGATGGTTCTCGCCGGTCGCGGTCAGGAAGATCATCACGTTGCTCATCTCGCTGACCACGCGGAATCCGAGCACGTCCCGATAGAAGGCCAGCGAGCGATCGAGGTCGCGCACCTTGAGCACGACGTGCCCGATGCCGAGTGGCTCCAGCACCGCGTACGCTACGAGCCGGCCGGAGACGGCGGCAGGCGCCTCACTCGAAATGGAGTGTGACGGCGACGACCCCCGCGCTGAGACCTCGATCCGTGACGGCTGCCCACGCCTCCGGCGAGAGGTCGGCAACCTTCTGGCTGGCGGTGCCCCACAGGCAGCCGCAGTAGTCGACCACCGGCAGCCGGACGCAACGGTCAGCGCACACGGTGACGTAGCGGGCAGCCGGGGGCGCGTCGTAGTGGCCCCCCAGGGCACCCGGCAAAGCCACGACGGCCTGCCCCCGCCAACCGGCGGAGCAGCAGTACCAGGTGGCCTTACCGGAGACCACCGTGCCTGCGGGCGGCGGCGACATCACCTTTGCCGAGCTGCCCCGTCGAAGCATGGTCGCCTTCATGACGATGGCCGGCGGGGCGGTGGAATCGACCGGGCTCAGCTCCTCCGGACCGATCGGCTGACCGGCCGTGACCAGGCTCAGTGACGCGGATAGGCTGCGCGCCTCCGGTCCGCGATCGGCCGACTGCGCGGGCCGGTCCGCGATCGCGAGAAGGCGCTGTGCCTCCGCGACGAGAGGCGGAGCGGAGCGGGCGGTGAGCGGGCTCAACAGGCCGACCGCCAATGTGACGACGACGACGAGCACCGCGACGCGTCCTGGCAGTTCCCGCAATAGAATCCTCGCAAAGGGTGGGCACAAACGCCGTCCCGTGGGGTGGTGATCGGACCGCCGAAGCGCTGATCCCGCACGGAACGGTGCCTCACCCTACCATCCGAGGCGCGAACCTGTCGAGCGGAGGAGACCCGATGGCCAACAGACGGAACCATGCCCATCGCGCCGGCGCGGTCGTCGTACGTGGCGTTGAGCACCGGCCAACCGAGGACCAGCGTCTTCTCCAGGAGGGCGACGGCAGCGGCTTCCGGCGAACCGACACCTGGCGGACCCTTCGAATCATGGGCGAATTCGTGGAGGGCTTCGATACGCTCGCCTCGGTCGGGCAGGCGGTCAGCGTCTTCGGCTCGTCCCGCATCAAGCGCAGTGATCCGTACTACCGCATGGCTCGTCTGCTGGCGCGCAAGCTGGCGAAGCGCGGCTACGCCATCATCACCGGAGGCGGACCCGGGATCATGGAGGCGGCCAACCGCGGTGCCCACGACGGGGGCGGCGTATCGGTCGGCTGCAACATCGAGCTCCCGTTCGAGCAGGGCCTGAACGAGTTCGTCACGCTGGGGATGGAGTTCCGCTACTTCTTCGTCCGCAAGACGATGTTCGTCAAGTACGCCGAGGCGTTCTGCATCTTCCCCGGGGGATTCGGCACCCTGGATGAGCTCTTCGAGGCGCTGACCCTGATCCAGACCGGCAAGGTGCAGCACTTCCCGGTGGTCCTCTTCGGCGTGGAGTACTGGCGCGGCATGCTCGACTGGCTGTCGGCGCCGGTGCTCGGCGAGGGCAAGATCAGCCCAGACGACCTCACCCTCTTCAAGGTGACCGATGACGTGGACGAGGCGGTGGAGTTCATCCTGGCTCACCACGAGCTGCACGAGGCGGCAAAGAGGACCCGCGGCGACTGAGCGTGGAGGAGGTGGCGGGCCCGACCGGATTCGAACCGGCGATCTCCAGCGTGACAGGCTGGCATGTTGGGCCGCTACACCACGGGCCCGCGGGAGCGACGGTGGCGGAGTATAACAGGGGCACTCCCAGGCTTCAGTCCGGCGCCCCGGTCGCCCCGGCCAGCGCGCCGACTACCAGGGCATAGGCAATCGTCGCCAGCAGCAGCCCTGCGCTGCCAGGGAGCATCAGGATCGCCGGAGCGGTCCCTGCCACGGCGCTCACCAGCGCAGCGACGCCGAAGGCGAAGGCAAGAATCGCCATTCCCGCGGCGAGCACCACCGTGCCTGTGGCCGCCCCGCGCACGCGGACGCGAACTGCAGCCACCGCCACCAGGTGCAGCACGCCCAGCAGCACCGTCCCGCAGCCCAGCGCAACCATGGCGCCGCCAACCGCCGCGGTGTCGATGACCGAGTCGGGGATTCGGCTGCTCACCAGTTCGGGGTCGGCGATCCCCAGGGCGACCACGCCGAGGCCGACGAGGATCAGCAGACCACCGGACGCCGCAAGGATCGCGAGGGCCACACCGCCAGGGCGCGGCATGTGCCGTCAGCCCCGAAGGTCAGCGGTTGCCGCGGGCGAGAACGACCGTCGCACCGCCGAAGACGACGAATGCCACCGCCAGCGCCACGACCAGAACGGTGTCGCGGTGCGGCTCTCCGAACAGCATCGCCGCCGCTGCTGCGGCGAGCACCGCGGTCAACGCGGTCAGCACGACGGCAGCCGGTCGGCCGAACCGCAGGTCCGCGAGAAGCGCCGCTGCGGCCAGCACCAGGCCACCCCCAAGGATCAGCAGGCCGAGGCCGCCAATGATCTGGGGCATTCCGAGCGCTGAGAGGTTCGGCGGCGTGTTCCCCGTGTACGCGGACCCGATCGTCAGACCGGCGACGATCATCGCCACCGCCGAGATGAAGATGGCCAGGCCACCCACCGCGCAGACCAGCATGGCCACGCTGGCGGCCTCGCCCAGGTGTTCGGGGGCAAGCGAGTGCGACCGACCACGCGCTGCGGGGAGGGCGCCCTGGCGCGCCTCCGAGCTGCCGATCTTCCTATTCGTCACGGGCCCGGATTGTAGGGGACTGCCGCGAGAGGCACCACCGTATACTCGGCCACGTGGCATTCGAGCTGCCAGCGAATCCGCAGGCTGCACGCCGCGCCCGGATCGGGCGCTGGGTCTCCACCGCCCTCGCCGTGCTCCTTGCGCTCACGGTGGGCTACCTCGTTCTGGTCGGATACCTGGGGTCGGGACAGGCCGTCCTGGTGAGCGATCGGTCCACGAGCTGTCAGACGCCGAAGAGCGCCTACGGCTGGAGCTACGAGGCGGTCAACTACCCTGAGGCCGAAGACCAGGCGATCGCCAACCTGCCCGATGGCGCACCGTGCCCGTCACGGACCGCGACCGAGGGGACCGCCATCGTCAGCCCGGATGGCACCCGCATCGCTGCCTGGTACATCCCGGGCCCGGCCGCGCTCGGGCACAGCGGGCCCACCGTGGTCATCGCCCACGACCACGGCGCGAACAAGAGCGACATGCTGCCATGGGCCAGGGTGCTGCACGACACGTACAACCTGGTCCTCTTCGACTTCCGGGCCCACGGCCAGAGCTCCGGCGAGAGCAGCACCGTCGGGGCCCGTGAGCGCTCGGACCTGGCGGCAGTGATCGCCTGGGTCGAGGCGGCCAAGGCCCCGACGCATCTCGCGGTGCTCGGGCTGGCGATGGGCGGAGCGGCGGCTGCCGGCGAGGCGGCCTCTGACCCGCGGGTCGATGCCCTCATCCTGGATTCGACATATGCGACCCTGGCGAACTCCCTCGAAGCACGCCTCAGTCACGATGGGTATCAGCTGGCGCTGCCGGGCGCCTGGGCGATCATGCTTGGCGGCCTGATCCGCACCGGCGAGGATATGAGCTCGGCGGATCCGGTGCAGGCGCTGGAAAGCTACGGGCGGCGGCCGCTGCTGATCATCAGCGCCGGGCGCGACGGCGCGGTTGGAAGCGGCGACGCCGAATCCCTGCGAGCCGCCGCGGCGGCCGGAGGCGCATCGGTTGATCTCAAGGTCTGCGCTGAAGCTGAGCACGCAATGTCGATCAGCACCTGTTCCGCGGACTACCCGGGCTGGCTGTTAGCCTTCCTCGCGCGAGCGATCCCTGCCGCGCACTGACAGACCAGGAGACCGATGACTCTCACCGATCCGATTCGCCGTGTGCTGGCCTGCCTCGTGCTCGGCACGCTGGCGACCGCCTGCTCCACCGCAGCCACCCCGTCCCCATCCGCGGGGACCTGCCCCTCGGCAGCACCCACCGCCACGGAGGCAACCGCGATCAACGCCGCCGCCGCGCAGGTGATCGTGACTACCAGCCTGGGCACCTTCACCATCCGGCTGGCTCCGCAGGCGGCCCCGATCGCAACGGCCAACTTCGTGGCGCTGGCGCGCTGCGGCTTCTACGACAGGATCAGCTTCCACCGGGTGATCGCCGGCTTCGTCGCCCAGTTCGGAGATCCGCAGACCAGGACGAATCGCGGAGAGTTCGATGGGTTGGGAACCGGAGGCCCCGGCTATGGGTTTGCCATCGAGCCGCCGGCCGACGGATACAACTACGATCCATACGTGGTGGCGATGGCCAACAGCGGGCAGCCCGATTCGAATGGGAGCCAGCTCTTCATCGATCTGGCCAATCTCAACGGGCAGCTGCCTCGCTCGTACACGATCATCGGCAAGGTGGTCGCCGGGACGGGCGTGATCGATGCCATCGGGGGCGTGGCAACCACTGCGGGCGATGTCCCGACTGAGCCGATCGTCATCAGCTCGATGACGATCGAATCGGGCAGCTGACGCTCAAAATCGGACCGAATCCGCTTCGAAATGTAAACGATTCTTAGTCCCTAACCATTGACCGAAAGCCGACCCTGCGGGTATCCTTTCGATGCTGTTCGCACAGCGATTCACCACTGATCGCAAGGCCATGGGTAGGTTTGGGTAAGGGTAGAGCGGGAAACCGCTCGTGAAA
>Ga0153915_10001149_pt1 | contig 24414 bp, 25 predicted proteins | sample Opewatmetagenome_2_FD_107003 | JGI IMG/M metagenome (GOLD analysis project Ga0153915, IMG submission 107003) | Freshwater wetland microbial communities from Ohio, USA - Open water 3 Core 3 Depth 3 metaG | ecosystem: Environmental > Aquatic > Freshwater > Wetlands | place: USA: Ohio, Lake Erie...
ACATATTTTTCATGTGAATAAGTCCCTGTTTCCGTGATTTTTTGTGATGTCCCGGTTTTTCCTGCTACACTATACCCTGATATTGCGGCCTTTGCCGCTGTGCCTTTCTCGCTGACAACATTCTCCAACACCCCTGTAACCAGCCGGGTCGTTGCCTGAGACAAGACCCTCCTGACCATAACAGGTTGATTCTTTTGTACTACATTCCCCGATTGATCTGTTATCTCTTTCACAAGGTAAGGACGCATCAGCTTTCCGCCATTCGCAATGGAAGACATTGCCGTTGCAAGTTGAAGCGATGTAACCGACAGGCCATGCCCGAAGAAGGTATTTGCCCTGTCGATTTCTCTTGCGGCTTGCGGCGTCCTTACAAATCCGTCTCTTTCTCCCTTCAGATCAATCCCGGTTTTTGTTCCAAATCCAAAATTATTTAAATATTTATAGAAGTTTTCATAACCTACCTTCTGCCCTATCTTGATGGCGCCTATATTGCTGGATAAAGTCACGATGTCCGATACGCTTAATACCCCATGCTTATGGGAATCATGTACCGTATGCCCGCCTATGTAATATTCGCCGTTTTCACAGTAAAAAGTTGTATCAGAAGTTACGACGTTATTCTCAAGGGCGACCGACAGAAGGAACGCCTTAATAGTGGAACCGGGCTCATAGCAATCCGCAATTAACCGGTTTCTCCAGTCAGAGGAACTAAACTCGTTGAAGATATTTGGGTTAAAGGATGGGTAAACAGCCATTGCCAGGATCTCTCCTGTATCCGGCTTCATGATCAGACATTGTCCGCCCTTAGCGCTTGTCTCTTTTATTTCCGCCTCCAATGCCTCCTGAGCCTTAAACTGAATATCCTTGTCAATGGTCAGAGTAAGATTACGCATATTTTGACCATCTCCCTCAGGTTGACTTATATAAAAGGGTCTCCCCACGGCGTCACGCATCTGGATCAGTGTTTCATTAGGGCCTTTTAAAACCTCATCATAATATTTCTCAATCCCTTCAAGACCTTGATTGTCATTACCGGCAAAACCGAGAAGCTGACCCGCTATATCCTTTCCAGGATAATATCTCCTGGTTTCCGTGGTAAAGCCGATGCCTTTTAATCCGACAGATTTTATCTGTTTGATCTTATCCGGCGGAACCTTCTTTTTTATCCATACAAAGGGGCTTTCTTTATTAAGAAGCGTTAATATACTATTCTTCGATTCATTCAGACCTAAGGCAAGATGGCCGGCAATCAAATTTTTATCTTCTATAAGGCGGGGGTTCGCATAGATGGAACCTACTTCGACGCTGACAGCAAGTTCATGGCCATCCCGGTCATAGATAGTCCCCCTTTTTGGAGGCAATTTCACTACAGCCTTAATGCCTGAAAGGGCTAAGGTATTGAGTTTATCTCTTTCAAGCACCTGAAGTTGATAGGCCCTAAACAGATTGGCGCCCAGCCCAATTATGAAAAAAATGGCCACAAGATATATTCTGATCCTGATCCATTTTTTATCACTTGTTTTCATGGCAAAATTATAATCTGATCAGGTGAAGCCTCTTTAAGCCCTAAATCTTTTGCCGCCTTTTCCAGGTATTCAGGAGATTTTAAAGTGGCCAACTCGACCTTAAGCTTACGGTTCACCTCTTTAATATTTAATTCATCTTGTTGAAGACGACTCAGGTCGAAACCTATCTGCGTGCCTTCATAATTCGACCAGACATATCCGATGCCGCTTCCCATGAATAAAAAAAGCATAAGGGCGGTTAGAATGATTTGACGATGCGTGAAATAAAACCTGTTTTCCCTGGCCCGACAATTATCTATCTTAATTCCCGTGCGGATGTTCCTTTTCCTTTGTATCTCTGACGGCACAATATATCTTACCATCTTAAATCCTTTCTGCAGCTCTGAGGATGGCGCTGCGAGCCCTTGGGTTGTCTTTGATCTCCAGCGTTCCCGGTTTAAGCATCTTTTTATTTACCCTCCTGAAAAGGGGTTGTTTATCGCAGGCGCATTCAGGGATATCCGGGGGGCACACACAGTCTTTCTCCCAGTCTGATATGGCCTCTTTTACCGGTCTGTCTTCAAGTGAATGATATGTCAATAAAACCAATCTGCCTCCACTTTCCATCAAGGACGGCACTACCTCCAGAAATCTCCTAAGGTTTTCAAGCTCTTTATTCACCGCAATTCTTAACGCCTGAAAAGTCCTGGTAGCAGGATCTTTTGTCCAGGGATTATGAGAATGAGGCGTAATGGATCTAATCAGCCCTGCAAGTTGAAGGGTAGTCTTAAGATCCTTTTTCTTGCGTTCAACATCAATCAATCTCGCGATCGCCCTGGCCCGTCTTTCTTCACCAAAATTCTTAAGTATTGCTTCAATATCACGCGCTGAAAAACGGTTTATTATATCTTCAGCGGTTGTCTCCTGCTCTTGATCCATCCTCATATCAAGAAGTTCATCCCTGTTGAAACTAAACCCCCTCCCTGATTGATCGAGTTGATAAGAAGACATCCCCAGGTCAAGCAGTATTCCATCAACCCGACTTACACCCAGATCCTTAAGCACCACATCCAGATCGGCAAAATTTGCCTTAACAAAGGTGATCCTCTTGCCCTGATCTTCCAAACGCTCCTTGGAAAATCTTATTGCATCCGAATCCCTGTCAAGACAAATCAAACGACCTCTTTCAGACAACGCCTTTAAGATCGCCTCGCTATGTCCGCCGCTGCCTACGGTGCCGTCAACATATATGCCGTCTTTGATCGTAACAAGAAACGATATGACCTCACTGACCATTACCGGTTTATGAGGGTACTCCAAGCTTCAATCCTCCTAGATTCCCAGCTCTGAAAGGGCCTGGCTGGCCTCGGCAAAACCGCCCATCGCCCTTTGAAACTCCTCATCCCATCTGTCTTTATCCCATATCTCAAAAAGCTTTAACTCTCCTACAAGAACTATATCTCTTTTTAATCCGGCTATCTCCCTTAGATCAGGCGGTATGGTAATCCGACCCTGCTTTATAGAACACTCCTGCGCGCCGGAAATAAAATACCGGCGGTAGGTGTTGACTGCCTTATCCATCAAAGACAGGTTAACAGCCTTTTCTTCTATGACCCGCCAGTCATCCTTGGCGAATGCCCATAAGCAATTAAGATGGTTTGTCACCACAAGACATGATTCTTCCTTCTGTTTTAAGGCATCCTTAAAACGCGTCGGTATGGCTAACCGTCCCTTTTCGTCAAGGGCATGTTTTGAGCGTCCTCTGAACATAGACCACATAGACCATTAAATAAAAATTACACTTTGTCCCACTTCATTTCACTTTATGACACATTTTACCTATAAAACTATATTTGTCAAGGAGAAAATATAATTTTTCTTCTAAATGCAGCATGTTGTATGTTTTTATAACACTTTGAATCCATGGGAAAAGGCATTGATGATAAGGATTCAAGGGGTCAAGGAGTCACGTAAAACGCCTAAGAATTATAAAGATTAAACTACTACCGGCTGCAGCCGTGAGCTTTAGGGGCCAAGGTTTCGAGGATTTAAATATTATGTATTTTTGATCGAGATAGGGTCTGTGCGGTCGGATTAACGCGCCCCGTTTGAGCGGGGCGCGTCATAACGACAGATAAGATCGTTCTGTTACTGCATAATCGGCGGGATATATGGAACCGTTTTTGCCAGCAACCACAACATGATCAGCACCACCGGGGCATGGAAGATGAGCTGGAGGATAGAATACCCTGCCAGGTCTCTGGCCTTGACCCCGGTTAGACCGAGCAAGGGAAGCATCCAGAAGGGATTTATAAAATTAGGCAGGGCTTCGGACGCATTGTAGACTTGAACCATCCATCCAAGATTTACATGGAGCTGGTTTGCGGCGTCGAGTATGTAAGGCGCTTCCACAATCCACTTGCCGCCCCCCGAAGGAAGAAAGAGTCCGAGGATGGCCGAGTAGATTCCCACGACAACAGGCATCGTGCCGTGCGTAGATATGGAGACAAAGAAGCGCGATAAAACCTCGGTCAGACCTGATCCCATGAGAACGCCGAAGATCCCGGCATACAGCGGAAACTGCATGAGAACGCCTCCGGTCATGGGGACTGCCCTGGCCGCGGCCTTCAGGTATGATTTTGGTTTCCAATGAAGCAACATGCCGATGATCAGGAACATAAGGTTATAGACATTCAAGTCCATAGCGGCAAGACCGCCCTGGCCGGCAAAGACATGGACAAGATAGCCAGCACCCAGCAGCACAATGACTATCGTGAGGACCGGGCTGTACTCGAGATATTCACCGGGTGTCTCAGCCTTGTCGGCAGATTCTTCGATTTCGTCGCGATAGCGGACACCCGCCATCTCCGCGGTCTTGGCCTTTTCAGCCGAGGGGCACGATACATAACAGATCCAGACGGACAAAACGATCAGGACCACAATCATAATGAGATTCTGCAAGGTGAGTATCGTTTGCAGGAGCGGAATGACGCCGCTGATTTTATAGAGGTCAGACGGAATTGACCCCTTGGTTGCCATGAGAAGCGCCGCCGAAGATGAGAAACCCAGGGCCCATATGCTGCCGAGTCCGAGATAGGCCGCGGCGCCGATAGCCCTGTAGTCAATGCCTTTCACGCGCTTGCTGACCTCTTTTGTCAGCACCCCTGCGAATATGAGACTAAAGCCCCAGCTCAATAAGGATGCGATCATGGCCATGAAGGCCACATAGGCCACCGCTCCCTTCGGCGTTTTTGGGAAGGAGGCGAGAACGGATACCAGCCTTTTCACCGGCGGAGAGACCGCCACAATATAGCCGCCGATGATCACAAATGTCATCTGCATGGTAAAGGGGATCAGACTCCAGAATGATTTGCCGAAGTCAACGCAGATCTGCGTCGGTGAACGGCCTGCAAAAAGGGCGGCCACGCAGACCACCACTACCGCAATAGCGGCAAATATATAGGCGTCAGGGAACCACCTCTCGGACCAGTCGGCAAGCCGCGCCCCCAGACGCTCCAATATTCCCATATCCTTGCTTTCGCAACCATTCAGATCTTTCACTTTTTTTCCCATATGAACTCCTTTTGCACTGTTGTCACGGATCCGCTTTAAGGGAACCACCTGATTTATCCTGCCAACTTGGCCGCTATCTCGGCAACATATTCGCCCTGGCATCGAGCCGATTCCAATTCGTTCTCGCTCGGCAAATGTTCTCCCCTGCCTCCTGAATTAAAAGTCGTTTTTATCATAATCCTGATTATTAATTTTTAAAAGAGCAATTTGTTAATACTGGTCGCTCTTATGGCCTCATGCCGGGGTCGTTCCCGGGGAAAGGCTCCTCCTCCTGAAAGTCAGGCAGGAAAGGGGGACCGGCTTGAGATTGATCCGCGTCCCTTTCAGGAAACTGGATAAACATATTTTTAAATCCAAGATCAAGGGCCTGTTGATACACACCGTCAAACTCCTCCCTTGTGATCCGGCGATTCATGTCCGGGTCCTTGTGATGGATTACAGGATGATATTGGGACATGAGGCTTAAGGGGAGTCCGGGCCCGAACTCCAGAAACAATGCGGCAAGGGCATCCAGTGAATTTTTTACCTTGCCGGGGAGTATAAGGTGCCTCACAAGGACGCCCTTTGAAGCCGTTTCCTCCCCTTTTTCAAAGGAATCGAGGAACCCCTTTTGTTTGACCATCTCGGAAATGGCCTCAATGGCCTTAGCCGGATAATCGCCGCACCTGGAAAGGGTCTTCGCAAGCAAGGAGTCCGAATATTTGAAATCAGGGAGATAGATATCCGCGTAATCCTCTGCCGGCTTGAGCATTGCAACGGACTGATATCCTGATGTGTTATAGAGTATGGGGAGGCTGTACCCGGCTTTTCTGAGAAGATCGACCAGACGGAATGTATAGGGAAAGAAGTGATCCGGCGTGACGAAATTTATGTTATGGACATCATAAACGCGGATGAGCTCAACGACCCTTTCAAATAAATCCTCTATTAAAAAGGCTTCCCCCGCGCCTTCTATGGATATCTGGTGATTCTGGCAGAAAGAACATCGAAGCGAACACCCGCTGAAAAAGATCGTACCCGATCCCCTGGTCCCGGATATAGGCGGCTCCTCGCCGAAATGCGCCCCTACATGTGCCACACGGAGCCGGTAATCCTGTCTGCAAAAACCTGAACCTGCCTTGGCCGACTCCTCCATCCGGTTGATCCCGCACTCCCTGGGACACAGGCGGCATTCCTTGAACAGGTTGAAGAAATCGGGACAGGGGATGCCTTCTTTTTTGCCTTTGATGGGATTTGATCCAGGTTCGCCATTTTTTTTGATAATATTTTTTTCCTTAATCATTTTCAGTAAATTATTCTCTCCCTCATCCCGGTATCATGTATTAAAAAAGACTCCCTGTCCATCCCCATCATGGACGCCCCTCTTATCTCTGCCGAGAAAATATAAAACAATTAATAAATATGTTCAACTGGCAACCTGGGAAGAAGGATATAAGGCGGTTATGGAAAAGCCGAATGTGGCCCTTTTCTCCGTGGCCTTAACGCCGGAGCGTAAAACCCTGCTCCAGTGGGTGGGACCGATTGCCTTTCTGGATGCCAATCTTTATGCCAGGAAAGGTTCGAAACTCGGGATCATACGCCTGGAGGATGCAAAAAAACTTCCGAAGCTTGTCGTCGTCAAGGATTATTACACAGAGCAGTTCCTGCGAAAAGAGGGATTCTCGAACCTGGAAAGCGTTGAGACGGAAGAGATCGCCATCCGGAAACTGCTGAACAGTGAGGCGCAACTGTTTCCCGGCAACAACATCACGATGCCGTCGCTGCTGAAACAGGTTGGCGCTGCAATGGATGATGTGGAGAGCGTCCTGGACCTCTCCACGAACATGATCTACGTCACTTTTTCGAAAGGCACGTCGCCCGAACTGGTCGCCCGATGGCAGAAGACGCTCGATGAGATGAAGGCGGACGGCGCCTTTGAGAAGATATATCGAAACTATATTCCCAATGCGGCCCTGAATGACCTGCTGAATAAATAGCACATAAGGGGACAATCCATAAGAAACTGCTAGGCATAATGGCGATTCTAACCTAGCAGTATCATTCTATCAAGTTTCTTTCTGGACGTCCCGTAATCCACACTGAGTTATCTGCAACGCATCAGATCACGTCGTTCATTTCTTTGTGCATACATATGTCGTTTGGAAGCCTTTGCCGTACTCTGATGAATCGATCTGAAACCCGCTCCTCCTGATGATACCTTCCATGATCCAATCATACGTACTAAACTCGTCTCTTGCATGGATCACCGCCTCCTCTGCCAATCGGGCATCTGCCATGATGTCAACAGCCTTTATCCACTCGTCAATCTTCTTTTCAAGGTCTGCCTCACATGAAGGAAATACAATGTCAAACAGAAGGAACCTGCCACCGGGCTTGAGCATGCCGTAACATCTTTTCAGGGCGGCAAGTTTCCAGAAATCAGGCAGATGATGGAGCACCGCGACGCATACAACCGCGTCGGCCAATTCACCGACATGCTCGTAGGTAAGTAGCCCTCCCTGGCAAAACACAATGTTGGACAGGCCCTCTTTCATTGCCTGCTCGCGGCAGTAATCGATCATCGCCGCGGATATATCAACAGCATAAACCGTTCGACACTTCTTAGCAGCATGAAGCGCAAAGGCGCCGGTGCCTGACCCGAGATCGATTACAGTGCTGTTGGAACCAAGGTCCAGACGCCGGATAATCTCTTCGCTTCCCTTGGCGTAGTCACGGAACTTCTTATGCATGCTGTCATATGCAGCCACTTGTTCAACCCGGGAAAAATCAACTCCCGAAAATTTCATTTCATTATATTGCCATCTTGGAACAGGTTTCATTTTGTAATCCTTTCATCTTCTCGTCAAGACTAGGTTCAGCCGCGCGGTGGGGGCTTGCATACGCAAGAACATCCTAAATAAAAACTTGATTAATAATGTATCTGTATGCCGCCGAACACGCTTGATGCTTCAATGAGTAAATAATTTTTATTCTCGTCGAAATTTTGACTTTGATAGGAAGCTGAACCGAATCCACCCGCTACATTCTCCGGTAATTGCACTCCGCCGAAAACAGCTTCTGCTTTGATACGCACAGGCATATTGTTATCCAAGATGACTTCAGACCCTCCGAATACTGCAGTGACTTTTACTCGCGTAATTTTTTCCTTCAGTTCAATGCCCCGCAAGTCAACCATTGCTTTCCCGAACACAGCATTATACTCGTTTGAATCGCTGGGTAGGCCATGATACAGCCTATTATTGAACACCGCGTCCCCGGAACGCCAATGACCGATATGGGAAGGAAGCCAACCCCCGAGTATTATCCTAAGCCCGATATAAATAAGAAAAAGCCCGACAAGAATCTTACCGATAGGGATATTTACATGAAAAACGACATTGATAATAATTCCCAAACCGAAAAGAATTATCAAAACACCAACCAATAATCCCGGTCCCATTCTCATAACCTCCTCCTTTATAGTATTATTAAAAGGATTCGAGGGGTCCAGTATGTCCCCCTCTACGTTATTATCAGTAAAGTCAATCTTTCAGCCTGATGAAGTAGACCATGCCCAGATACTGGTCCTGCTTAAATACCGGCCGGAAGGTGAAGATGCCGGTTCTGCCTTCCAGGAGCGGCTTTTCAGTTGAAACCGGTTTTCTTTCGGCGAGGATCTTGAGGATATTCTCTTCATCCGCCGACTGTGAGGCATTAAAATCATAATCCGTCAAGCTGTTTTCCCGGGGATAGCCAAAGCGGTTGATTCCCTTCTCATCAACCCACTGCACTGAATAGATGCCGGGCGTATCATCATAAAATTCCTTAAAAAGCTTCATCCCTCCGGTTTTATCCCCGGCGGTCAATGCAGTAATGATAGCGTTTCCCGCCGCCAGGGAATCAAGTTTCTGCTCCGCTGTTACCGCCGGAACAACAATTCCCGTCTTTTTTTGCTCCTCTCCGTTCTCCTCATGTATAGCCACCAGACGCCACTCGGCGCCATACATGGATACGCTCTGCCAGAAGGTATTCTTTTTTACAACCTTTGTGGACGAACTGCTTAAAAATGTGTAAGCGCCCTTTCCTTCCGGTGTTCCGGCAATGCTCCGTCCTGCGCTGATCAGGCTGGGGTAGGGATGATACAGTTGTGAGGTAAAGAGATTCATGCCGATCTGGGACGCATCAATATCGTAGAGAATGATGCCTCCTTTTTCCATAGCCCAGATGTCCACCGGAGTTCCCTGCACCGCGGGGATAATAATTTTGCCCAGGAATTTTTCCGGATAGAAAAGTACACTCACGGAACCGAGTCTTTGCCCTTCGGGGGTCATCACCGGATATTCGATATCGACCGCAGGAAAACCTTCCACCGACCGGAAGACATTGCTCATCACGGGTTTGCCGGTTTTCAGAATCCGCTTTACCTGTTTCTGTCCGCTGATGTCCGTTCCCACGAACTTCCGGAACGGCGCGGGTTCGATAGCAACCATTTTTCCCTTTAGATCAACAGATGCACAATCCGCCGCATAGTCGAAATCACTGCATAGTTTAGTCAACGCCGCGCCGGCATTGTCTCCGGTGAGTCCTGTTGTCCCCAGCATCTGTGCGGCCTGTTTGAGCCCGGCATCCAGTCGGTCAAATTCCGCCGCCACTTTCTGTTGCACTGTTGTCAGAATCGGGGGCGCTTCCTTTGCACACAATGCCGGTTTTGCTGCCATAACAAATATGGCCATCATAATCGGAATAAGCAGACTCGTCACTTTTCTCATAACATCCTCCTTTATCAACCATACAGGCTGGGGCCCCGGGCCTGCCGATCCTGCACGGGAAACTGTGTTGGGATTTATATTTGACTTTAAAAGTGTAAATTATTATTAGTTTGGTAATTATTCAGATAGATAAGCTCAACGCAATAATTTTTATTTCTTACTGTATCATAAAACAAAAATAAAGACAGCAATGTCCAGGATTTTGCATAGATGAATCCTCAAGGCTTTTTTTATGCCGTCAAACAGGCTTTTTTTATGCAAGAGCCTAACGGGACATTGCTGTAATAAAGTGAGTTAATGTTTCAAATACAATCAACTTTCATATTAATATTTTATACGAGGAGATCCACATGAAATTTATTCAGTTGCCAGTTGTTCTCATTTTTTTATCTATTTACACATTAAGTTATGGTCAATCCGTCTTGGATAAAGGCAATTATCAGCTTGGCGGAAGTGTTACTTATGATCGCGGAAAAAGTAATAATGCCTATTTTCATGATAAGTATACGGATATTCAGTTATCACCGGAGTATTCTTATTTTGTAATGGATAATCTTTTAATCGGCGGGCTTATATCATTTGATTATAACAAATATGAATGGACTTACCCTGATCATTATTTATCCAGATCAAAATCTTTAGGCATTGGACCATTAGTTAAATACTACTTCAGAACAGATAATCTGATCCCCTTTATAAGCGCTTCAGCTACATATAATAAGTATTTAGATGAGGATGAGCATGGATATAATCTGAACTTTAGTACAGGGCTTGATTTTTTTATTGCCAAAAGCCTGGCGTTGGAACCTTTTATCAGTTACAGCACTTCGAATTATTACAAACCGGATTCCGATTCCAAGCAGTTCTCCTTTGGTTTAAGACTAAGTTATTTTATTATAAAATAATGCAATAAAAAAGCCGTAATGAAAGGGGGCACGTCTTTACTTGACTCATGTCTGTGAATGAGATGAGTCAAGTAAAGACCCCTTTTAATTCAAGGTTTGATGCAGAACTTAGGAGCCTCACATTCGCGCACGATACCGCCTCCCCAATACCCACCACGAATAGGTGCCTGGCAGCCTGGGCATGTGGTCATAGTTGCAACTCCGCATGTCTGACAGAACGTCTGATTGAACTGAGGGGAGTGTTGCGTGAAACTGTTAGCGACGTGACCATTCTCACATATCTGTGCAACGTCATATCCTTCTTGGCCCATCATTTCCCCCTATTTGTCGATAATGAATCTTTGATGCATAATGCGCGAGTTGACCGGCGAATTTGCCCGGATAATGGACGCGAAGCGACAAATTAGCCGGGCAAATTTGTCCGGTCGAACGATTGGTTCGCGACGCGGAGCGGCGTGAATCGGTCATTCGACGCAGTCAACTCGCGCATTCGCGCCGCGCAGCGGCGCAAATGGTTTAATCAGCCGCCCGGCTTTTTGGGTCGGCTAACAATGTTGGGGAAATATAGGTTCAAGGATTCAAGGAGGCGAGGGGGCGAGTGAAATACTTAAGAATTTGAGGATTCACTTAATAGAATTAAAAGGAAGAGACAGGGAATTGAAGAAGAGAGGCATTTTTTAAAAAAAAGGCGCCTCATATTGAGGCGCCTTAATTATCTATACTTCTGTAAGGTTAAAGTTTTTCATCACCGATCCTCATCATATAGAATGAACGGTATATGAAGATAAGGGCAATCAGGAAGAAGACGCCTCCTATAAAGTACTTAATTGTCTGGTTCTGCATGGTGACCGCTATCTCTGTTGCGAGAAGACCGAAGAGCGTCGTGAATTTTATAACAGGGTTCATGGAGACTGAAGATGTGTCCTTGAAGGGGTCGCCGACGGTATCGCCCACTACAGTCGCTTCGTGGAGCGGAGTCCCCTTTTCCTTCAGGTCAACCTCAACGATTTTCTTGGCATTGTCCCACGCCCCGCCTGCATTGGCCATAAATATTGCCTGATAGAGGCCGAAGAATGCTATGCCCACAAGATACCCGATAAAGAAGTAGGGATTAAAAAAGGAAAGGGCCAGTGCCATGAAAAAGATAACGATGAAGATGTTCCACATGCCCTTCTGGGCGTACTGGGTGCATATCTTCACGACTTCCTTGCTGTCTTCGATGGATGCCTCTTCCTTATCCAGGTTGATGTTCTTCTTGATAAACACGACGGCCCTGTATGCGCCGGTTGTCACGGCCTGTGTCGCAGCGCCGGTAAACCAGTATATAACCGCGCCGCCCATGAGAAGGCCAAGAATGATTGTCGGCTGGACAAGGCTCAGGTGCTCAACAACGTTGCCGAACATATTTTCAAGGAGGATGATGATGCCGAAGACCATGGTGGTGGCCCCGACAACGGCCGTGCCGATGAGCACCGGTTTAGCCGTAGCCTTGAAGGTGTTGCCTGCGCCGTCCGCCTCCTCGAGATAATCCTTGGCAGTGGCGAAATTGGGTTCAAAGCCAAAATCCCTCTTAATGTCTGCCTTTACGTTGGGAACAGACTCGATCCTTGAAAGTTCATAAACTGACTGTGCATTGTCGGAGACAGGCCCGAAACTGTCCACAGCGATTGTTACAGGACCCATGCCTAAGAACCCGAATGCCACAAGACCAAAGGCGAAGACAGGGGCTGCAAAGGAGAATTCCGTCGGCATGACCGCCACGATAGAGGGGTGTCTTGAAACGAGATATGCAATGAACATGAGGGTGAGGATAGTCAAACCTTCCCAGAAGGCCGAAAAGTTGCCGGCTACGAATCCCGAAAGGATATCAAGGGATGCCCCGCCATGACGGGCAGCGCCGACTACCTCTTTGACATGGCGTGATTTGGTGCTGGTAAAGACCTTGGTGAATTCGGGGATCAGCGCCCCTGCTATAGTTCCACAGGAGATTATCGCGGCCAGGGCCCACCATAGCCCCGTATATGGAAGGTCGCTAAGGAGCATATAGCTTGCCCAGAAGGTTACTATAATCGATACGGCAGAAGTGATCCATACAAGGTTGGTAAGAGGCTGCTCAAAATCAAATTTCGTTTTTGAGCCGAAGACAGAAGCGGTTATGCTTTTGTTGATGAAGTATGAAACAAGAGAGGTAAGAATCATCAAGATACGCATTGCGAAGATCCAGATAATCAGGGTGGCCGACATCTCCGGGGTCTTTGCAAGGGCAAGGGCCAGGAAGGCGATAAGGGCAACGCCGGTTACGCCATAGGTTTCAAAACCATCGGCTGTGGGACCTACGCTGTCGCCCGCGTTGTCGCCGGTGCAGTCCGCGATAACGCCCGGGTTCTTCGGGTCGTCTTCAGGTAAATGAAAAACGATCTTCATAAGGTCAGAGCCGATATCGGCGATCTTTGTGAAGATGCCGCCCGCGATCCTGAGCGCGCTGGCGCCCAGAGATTCGCCGATAGCGAAACCGATGAAACATGGTCCTGCCAATTCCTTGAGGAAAACAAGGATGCAGATCATGAAAAAAAGCTCTACGCTTACAAGCAAAAGTCCTACGCTCATTCCGGAGTTCAGTGGGATGCTGACCACGTCAACAGGTTTCCCGCGGAGTGACGCGAAGGCCGTCCTGCTGTTTGCCCAGGTGTTGATGCGCATTCCGAACCATGCAACGCTATAGGAACCAAGGATGCCGAATATGGAACAGACAAGGATAATCGCCATATTGCCGACCGAGGTATGGGATAATCCCATAAAGTAATAAACCATGCAGGCGGCAATAAGTACCCACAGGATGGCTAGGAACTTGCCTTGCTGGGCGAGATAGGACTTGCAGGTTTCCCAGATGATATTTGATACATCAAGCATGGATTTGTGGGCAGGCAGGTGCTTTGTCTGTCTTGCCTGAATGATAGAGAAGATAAGACCGACGACACAGATGGCAAGGCCGAAATACATAATAGATACGCCTCCCACTGAACCGCCGAAGATGTTGAAGCTGACCTTTGTGAGGTCAGGAAGGATAATGTCCGCTTCACCCGCATAGACATTTGATCCGAGAATCAGAAGCAGTAAGCCGGAAAATAATGATAAAAATTTAGCACTGTACTTTCTCATAACGTTTATTTGAAACCTCCTTAATAAAATATGATTTAAACAGCCAAAATATTAATTGACTATATGTAGCCTGTTTCAATTGTTCGTTAAAAATCGTCTGGACTTAAAATCTCATTTTACCGGATAGGTTGTATAACCTTAGAAACCTCAACGGTACATGAGAAATCCCGTCAGTGCATTTAGACAATAAAAAGTGCCTACGATTTAAAATCAAATCCAAGGCACTGTGATCTGTCTTTTTTCCTGAAAAAAGATTGAAGAGAATTTAATAAAATACTTCCTAGTCCCGATTGATCTTAATGATCTGTCTGATTTCGATCCGAAGCTAAATTATATAATGAAGGTTTTCGGGGCTATCTAATTTGCTGATTGAAGCTTGCGCCCTAAATACCATCATGAGATCACCTTGTCAAGATATTTACATTATTGCAAAAATACCTTCATTATCCAATCTTTAAGTCAATCATTTATAACTGAAAAAATCTTAATCCCGGGGTCAATAGGGCCTTTCTTTGCCTGCCTATTCTTTTATGGACCACAGCGATAATCCGGTTTCCTGATCAAAACCCCTTTCCAACAACAATCCGTCAAAAGCTTCAATCATTAATTCACCGGCAAAGACAATTGTTCCGGGGGCAAGATGGCCGCCATAGGCATTGCCGGATGAGTCTGACAGGGTTATGTGTGCATGTACAAAAGGGTTGCCGTCTTTGAGAGAAATATTTCCTTTGAGATTCGTAATCTCTAACGGCTGATCAATTGTAATAAATTTATACTCATGCCTTTCCTGGTTGTAAAACCCAATGCAGGCATTCCTGACAGCGCCTATTGCCTCGATGCGACCCAGTTGAATATTTTCCATTTTACATATTTCAGTAATTTCTTCCAACAGGTCGGCTCCATGCCGGAGTTTCCCTATGAATGTTTCTTTGTGTCTGACTTTTTTTACAACTGCCATGCCGGTTTTTCCTTCTCAATATCTACATAAACATCATTCGAAAACCGAGGTGTGCAAATAGCCAGGAAGACCAAATCCTCTGATCCGATATTGGCGATGCGTTGACGACACATCGGCGGGATGAGCACGATGTCACCAGCCTTTACTTCCTGTGGCGGAAGTTTCCCAACCTCCACGCGACCCCTGCCATTGACGATGTAGTAGCGCTCGACGGTTTCTGAAAGGCTATGCCAACGGGTTGTTACTCCAGGCGCCACTCTCGCCCGAGCGATTGATGCATCCGGGTCATCAGGCGTGTTGGACAATTCAGTAATGTAACACTTCTCCTGGGTATAAAATTCATTGCCAAGATTTTGCTGTTTAACGGCTTCTTTCATCTGATTCTCCTATTCGCCTACAGCAATGTCCGGTTAGGATCTTGCATATAAAAAAGCCTGCTTGACGGCATGGGAGGTCCTTTTTTTAAAAGTGAAATGGGCGGCCTGCTGAGGGCCTGACATTTAAAATGTAACCGCGGGCGGCGGAGCTCCTCAGACGCCTGTCAGGTATTAAGGTCCAGCGAGATCTGACGGTTTCTTTCCGCCCGCTTTATGGCGTCTTATGCCGGAATATTGCATTTAAGCCATTTCATCTTTAAAAAAAGGGCCTCCCATGCCTTGAGGATTCATCTATGCGAGATCCTAGACATTGCTGATTCGCATAACGTGGTGATCATCTAGTTTTGGGCGATTGGTTACATCACTTGATACAGTACAATCCTATAATCTCCTGTCAAGCAAAAAAGCATGAACCGATCGAGAGTCCGGATATCAAGACCGTACATGATGATGTCATTGAAGAGTCAGGGTTGAGATTTATAAAGTGGAATAGGGGACCATCCGGAACTTTCTTCCAGAGATGAATCATGCCCTAACAGCTTGAAGATGCACACGGAGAAGGGAGATCGCACTTAGGAGCAGGAAAGGCGGGGCATGGCCCGGCCTTTCTTCTTCATTTTTATAAGCCTCCATCAACAACATATCTACCGGCCTTGTTATCATTGCGAACAGCCAGATTCATTTCACGGATATCACCGTTTTTCATCTTGATCTTATAAGGTACATACCATCCGGGATATCCTTCGGATTTAAAGGGCTCACCCAAGGATATAACCACAAGACCGCCTAAATAATCCTTAATCTCTTTAGTAATATCCGATGCAGACCAGAATTTTAAAAATTCATCCCAGTCCTCATTAGAACATGCATCGAAAAAGGCCTTTGCCATCTCTTTTGGAGTCATCTGGCTATATTTCTCGTTATCCGGCAAAGTCTGCGGCTTGCTAAACCAGGATACATCCCGGGGCAGGTCAAGGACAAAAACGCTGTCATTAATCTCTGTGTTATATTCAATATCCGTGATTTCAAAGACCAGGACCTCCTGACCTTTATCTATTAGATAGATTTTAAGGCCTTCAAGCAGCTTGGTGTTGGAATCAAATTGATAGACCTTTAACAAATCAGCATAATTAATAAACGCATTTCTAAGATAATCGTCCTCCGCAATCTTTGTCTGCACATCCACCTCAAGCGTAATTTTATCTTTGCCGTTAATTTCTTCATGGACCAGCCGGACCTGACGATCTGGTTTGTCTTTGGCCTGCTGTAATTCACTATCCAAAAGCCCCTGGACATCCAGCAAGCGTCCCATCCATGAATCAAAGCATCCTAAAGGCCCAGCCTCCTTTAACCTGGATGCCATGTTCGGTTTTACTAACATGGTAGTTGTTTCTCCATCCATGACAAGAACACGACCTGTCTTTTCAACACGCCATCGTAGCTTTCCGTTATCAATCTGCTTCCACATCTCAATAGGCACAAAATCATAATCCAGCCCGATCAGGGAGAAATTGTCTCCGGGCAATGTGCGCATCCTGGCCTTCATGTGCACCGAGTTAAGCCCTGAAACAGCCTCAACCGCCTGGGATAGAAAACTCTCAGCCGTCGCAGTCGGCACTGATTTGATAAACATACCAACGGTAATTATTACAGCAAAGGCCGCCACGGCTGCCACGCTTATTTTTGTTGTCCTGCTTTTCATTATCGACCTCCAATTCTCAAGCCAAGGGTTCAGCTTGACTCTCTGTTTTAATCTGTTGTTCTGTTCACAAATGATCCGATTAAAAATCCTGGCTTCAAGATCGATCGACCGGTTATGCCTGCCGGAGAGGACTAACCTGTCCCGAATTCCCATCATCGCGGCAAGTTCTTTATGACATTCGCCACACTCCTTAAGATGGTCATCGATTAATATCTTCTCCTTATCCGACAACATGCCTTCAATATATTGAACTAGTTTTTCTTTTATTTGCATGCAATCCATTTTTACGCCTCTTCTATTTCTTTTTATCTTCAAGCAAGTTACGTAACTTCTCATAGGCCCTTGAGAGCTGCTTGGTGACAGTGCCTATGGGGACATTGAGGTTTTCGGCTATCTGCTGACAGGATTGTTCGGAATAAAACCTCAAGAGCACAACCTGCCTGTAGGGTTCATCCAGCATTGCAACGGCCTCCTTGAGTTGATGATCTTCAGTTACATCAGTGTCTTCACAAGAAGCATCATTGACAATATCCAGGCTTAGGGCCTTATTGCTATTTCGCAACTGTTCCTTTGCCACCCTGTCGGCGATGCCGATCAGCCAGGAATGAAATTTTTCAGGGCTTCTTAAACTTGAAAGATTAAAATAGGCCCTGACAAAGGTCTCCTGGCCTGCCTCTTCGACAAGGGTTTTGTTTCTTAACCTTCCTGTCAGAAAGGCCATGACAGCCGGTTGATAACGCCTGATAAGGTGTCGAAACTCATCAGGTCTCCCGTCAAGACATTGCCGGATAATAAACTGGTCATTTTCAGACATCATTGCCTCAAGTCCTTATTAATAAGAGTTTGAACGTTCAATATATAGTGCAGGAACGGGTGATTTTACGACATTAATTATTTCTTGACAAACTATCATGCCATAGAGATGCATAAAATAAACAAGCCGTTGATATTTATTAAATTGACAAAATTAACGCGTTGATACATATCATTTACAAAATAATAACGGCATCTTTAGTGGGGTTCGAATGCTTCGATTAAAGCGCCTGTCTATAACCTTATGTAAAAAGGATAAGGGCATATGATCCGATTTGCTTCATTGGATACTCCGTAGCTTGCTGAGGGATAGTTCATTCACGCCGACAACAACACAATACTTATGAAAATAACGGCAAAGAGAATTTGAATGCGACCTGTCTGCTGTAAAACTCTAATCAAATCCTTTCCTTGCCCACCTTTAAGCACCGGGCGAATTGCATGAACAATAAACGGGACAAGAATTACGATCAGCCATGCAGAATTCAGCCAATGCACGCCTAATAAAATCATGATGACGGGAAGGGACAGGAACAACACGAACAATATGCGCGCAGGCATATCGCCAATGCGTACCGCGAGGGTCTTTTTCCCCGCTCTTTTATCACGTTCACGGTCGCGGATATTATTTATCATCAACATAGCACATGACAACAGACCTGCTGAACAGGCCGCCAATACATCCATGCCGTCAAGGGTTTTTGCCTGCAAATAAATTGTGCCCAGCACGGCAGCAAGCCCAAAGAATATAAAGACGCTCAACTCGCCAAGGCCCATGTATCCATAGGGCTTTGATCCACCGGTATAAAACCATGCCGCTGCAATTGCGGACACGCCGATTAATAGCAGAATCGGTGCATACAAGATGGAAACCACTGAGCCAATCCCTGCGGCCATTGCAAAGCAAAGCATCGCCGCCGTTTTTACCGCACGAGCAGAGGCAAGACCGGAGGCAGTAAGTCGTTGTGGACCAACACGATCAGCATCTGTTCCGCGGATACCATCAGAATAGTCATTGGCATAATTCACGCCAATTTGCAGTAACAGACTCACCATCAAACAGGCAACTGTCAACTCAATACGTTCGTTTCCGTGCCGCCATGCCAGCGACGAACCAATCGCAACGGGAACAATTGCAGCCGGCAACGTTATAATGCGCGCACCAATAATCCACCGATTCAATTTTTTATCTTTTAAAAAAGGCATTATAACCCTGTTTCAAATACCATGAGATATATCCGATAGTTTGGCGGCCCCATTTGCACTTAACTGTTGTTTCCCAATTGGGGCGGAGTATGAGGGAAGATCACTTCATCACATCTAGCCGACTAATTTTACGCATGCCCACCACATGATTCATGGGTTGTTCAATACTCTCTTGTACCATCCACCCGGCCTGTCCAATCAATCTTTCAAAATCAGTCAATGTACGCGGTACGATTCTCACTCCGTTGACTCGGTTAAAAATCCGGCCAGGCCCTCCGACCGGTGTGATAGTGCCGGCAAGCACAGCATCCGACGGCGTGATGTCGTACAGGATCTCCAGATTGGTCAAGATCTCCTCATCTGTGCCATAATCAAATAAGCCGCCTTCAGAGGAAACTACCACAACTGCTTTGTCAAAATTCAATGTCTGTAAATAATCCCGCAATCTTTGTGCTTGCTTCCAATCATAAGGAATATAATTGAGGGTAACCGCCAATCCCTGCAGAGGGCCTCGGGGTGTCTGCAAAGCCTCCAGCGCCCGTTGGGCAAAGGTTGGACCTGGACTTTCCAGATCCAAGACATGGATACTGATAGGACGATTGGCCTACGGCACGTGCAGAACCTGGATTTCAATTGTTTCGCCGTTTACAGAAAGCACCGCATCACAGGTCTTTCCCGGCAAGGTGAAGGCGAGTTCCTCCAGGCTGATCATTCCGGCCTCCATCTGTGCCAGCAGGTCTACGGGATCATGGTTGAAGGTCACGCGGCGGGAAGGCCGATCCTCTCTGTCCGACTCCATCGGTAGGTCATCGAGCAGCTCCGCGGAATAGCCGAAGTAGTTGATGATGTCCGCGGCGATGCTTCCCATCAGGGAATCACCATGTTCCTCGAAGAGAGACACTATAAAATCCCGCTGGGTTTGGGTGAGGTCCTCGGAAGGGTGGGATGCGAGCCAGACAGCGAAGCGCTCAAATACCTCCGATGGCGACATTTCCAGGGCTTCCAGGATCATGCCGAACCAGGGAACTGCCTTGCCGTCGTTGTAGAAGACATCGCAGCCGTGAGCGACCCGCTCAGCCAGCGCCATGTCCTCCCGGCTGAAGGCCGGAGAGGCGATCACCTCATAGGGGTTGCACGCCTCGTGTTCCAGATTCAGAGCAGGTGCGGTTTCGGCCAGCCGGGTGCCCAGGAGGACGGAGAGGCGGAAGACGTCTATGTGATTGGGAACGAGGCTCATGGCGAAATCCAGGCTTGCGCGGAAACCTTCCAGGGAGTCGCCGGGCAACCCATAGATGAGGTCGAAGCCGTAGATGACATCCGCATTGTGAAGGAGGAGGATCTTGGCCTCGAAATCCGCGGGATCGAAGTTGCGGTTGATGTTCCGGAGCACCTCGCCGTGAGCGCTCTGCAGACCGATCTGCAGGGAACACCGGATGGCTGCAAAGAGCCGGGCCATTTCCCGGTCGATGAATTCGCTGCGGATCTCGAAGAAGAAGTGGATATCCGGGGCTTTCGCAGCGATTAAGCGCAGCACCTTCTTCGCGTTGGCCTTGTGGTAGTTGAAGGTAGGGTCCAGCACGAAGACCTCGCGGATTCCGCTGGCGGCGAAGAGATCCAACTCCGCTTTCACCCGGTCCATGGGAACCCTGCGGATGCCCGCCTTGCCGCGGGATTCGAAACAAAAATCGCAGGCGAAGGGGCAGCCCCGGGACAATTCCCAAAGCGCACCGCCGTAGTCGGCCGGTCTCAGCGTGCCATCCAGGTATGGGGAGGGCAGAGTCGCGAGAGCCTTAACGGGAATCGGTCTTGCGGAGGCGGCGATCTCCTGGGTTGTCGCGCCCCTGAGGAGGCGGTCCAGGGTCTCGACGATGAGATCCTCCCCTTCTCCCGCCAGAACAAAATCCATGGCGGGATTGCCCAGGACGCCCACCTGATCTGCCGTGGCTTCCGGCCCTCCTGCGAAGATGACGAGACCCGGCCGCCGTTGTTTCAGGATAGAGGCAATCGAAAGTGCCAGAGTGCGGTTCCAGACATACATCGAAAACCCGACATGGTCCGGATCCGATTCGAGGATCCGGTCCGCGCACTCGACCGCCGGTTGATCCAAAAAGAGATTCAGGATGGCGGTCTGGATCTCCTCTCCGAAAGCCCTGTGAATTACCGCCGCGAGCATGGCGGGGCCCAGCGGCACGGCCCGGGTAGATTTTTTGATGTGGATGGCCACAAGGACCAGCTTCATGGTTCCGCCTTCCTGGGGTAATCCCAACAATCAGTCAATGCAGGACAAACAGATCAGACCTGTATTGCAAACGGGCAAATCGGTTACGCAGATTTTTGCATCGTGATTTCTATCAGGGTTTTCTCTTTGGCTGTTTATCGAGCTTATTGCTTGATTTTTGTTTCTCTTTTTCGGCTTTCTGTTTCTGATCCTTTTGCTTATCTTTCTTGCCGCCCTTGTCTCCCATTGGCTCTCTCCTTATTCTGTTGTGAGATATAATCCGAAGTTGTGGGCGAGATAAAAATAAGACCTGTCCTCCAAATGTTTATTTCACATAACGGAACTCCTTATGAAAGGGAGGAGGTAAGGATGCGCCCAGGGAGAATAATGAACGCGATGATTTGGAAAAGCAAGTATAACTGTTAAGTGTAATATATTTTGTGTTCTTTATGAAAGGAGACATTCTTTTGCGACTTTGATGCTGAACGTGGGAGAGTTGCCTGGCTGGGTCCAAAAGATGATGGGACATGAGACCTTGCAGATGATACATGAAAGATATTATTCCTATATCAAGAATTATCAGAGGGATGATGGCAAGGCATTCATGGAGAATGTCTATATTACTTCGCAGGATAAGCCTACCGACGAGAAAGAGGAAAAGCTGTATGACAATATTATGTAGCGGAAGAGTATTTAATGACCCGCATATTTGAACCACATACTTGACACTTCATTTTAGTTTCCTTTCGCCCGCCTCTTTAAGTAATAGATCATCTAATTCATCAGAGATCCAAAGCCCTGATTGACGTAGTTTTTCCAATCCTGAGGATACAGATGCTATCAATCCCCTTCGCTTAGCCAGAATAAGCAGACCGCCGGTTCCCAGGGTCTTAATGCCCAAGGTCTTTGCACAACGACGCGCAGCTTTATCATCAATGATCGCATGGAATCCGGGATTTTGAAACGCGAAGGTCAATACCTCGGACTCACCTGCTCCAAGGTCCCAAGCTGAGATATCAGGAAGAAAATGGTCAATAAATGCTTGTTTAGCCCATCCGGCATATTTGATGCCTGCGACAGACTCATCTTCGTAGTCAACGTCGGTAACTTCAGATAATACTGCTTGAGGAACATGGATATCGTTGAATAATTTCGGGAGAAGATCTTCCAGATGTGCCTTAAAGAGGATAATAAGCGGCGATGCATTAATAACAACATGATCAATGGGCATCTTGAAGTTCTCCGGCTAAATCCTCCTGTGAATATTGCAGCGGTGATACGTGGAGTCGATTCAAGGCATTGATAAACTGTATGCGTGACAATCCTGCTATCTCGGCAGCCTTTTCCTGAGAGATGATCCCCATTTCATACCATTTAACCGATGCTGCGATACGCATTTCTGCGGCAAACTCGGCCGGGTCTTTTCGTAAGGCTGCGAAAGCTGATTCAGGTAATTGGACTATTAATTCTGTCATATCAAGGCTCCAAGAATTAAAGGTTATGCAAAAATTAATTTAAATTAAGTATACGGGAACGCTTGGCGTTGGTCAAGAAGAAGAAACCCAGGAGAATTTGTTAAGTGAGCACCAAAAAACCGTTCCCTCCCAGAGGGATTATCTCTTTTTGCCTTTCATCAGGAAAGGCAAAAAAATATCATGTCAATCCTGTTAATCCTGTCTAATGCATTCTCTTTGCAATTTTCGCCCCAAAACCAAAAGGTCTGTAAGAGATGTAACCATGCTGTGAGAATGGGGACGGTGTTAGGTTTTTAGGTTGACAGAAGGGTTGTTATATTTTAATGATTGACGATGCCAAGAAAATCTCGAATAGATGCGGCTGGTGCTCTACACCATATTATGGTCCGGGGCATAGAGAAGACGAAAATATTCCGTAACAATGCAGACATGCAACATTTTCTAGGTCGGCTGGAAGAAATCCTTCAGAAAACAAAGACCGCATGCTATGCATGGGCACTGATTCCGAATCATTTTCACCTTCTTTTACGAACAGGGGAAGTCCCGATCTCTACGGTTATGAGGCGACTGTTAACCGGGTATGCCGTTTGGTATAATTTGAGATACCGTAGGCGTGGTCACCTTTTCCAGAACCGTTTTAAATCCATACTATGCCAAGAGGATGTGTATCTGCTGGAACTTGTCCGTTACATTCATCTCAACCCGATACGGGCAAGGCTGGTTGAAGACCTCAATGAACTTGGAGGATATGAATACTGTGGACATAGTGCAGTATTGGGTAAAGTGAATAGACCCTGGCAGGATACAGAATGGGTATTGGGTATGTTTGGTAAGAAGGTAAGGGCAGCGAAGCGAGCCTACCAGCTCTTTGTAGAAAAGGGAATAGAACAAGGTTGCCGTCAGGATCTCACAGGTGGTGGACTTTTACGTAGTGCAGGCGGATGGAAAGGAGTGAAGGCGCTGAGAGAGGCTAGGGTATACCAACGGAACGATGAGCGGATTCTAGGTGATGGAGAATTTGTAAATCGTGTGCTGAAATCTGCAGAAGAGGCTATGGAAAGGCGATATGCGCTTCGTTCGCGAGGAATGGACTTGGATTCCATTGCTTCACGGGTCTCTAAAGTGCTTGATATGAAACCTGAAGAGGTGTGGACAGAAGGGAAATGTCGACGAGTTGTAGAGGCCAGGAGTCTTTTGTGCTACTGGGCAGTGAAGGAACTTGGGTTGTCTATGTCTTTTCTTGCTAGCAAGTTTAAATTATCGGTTCCATCAGTCAGTGAATCAGTAAAGCGTGGCCGAAGTATTGCAGCAGCAAGGAAGTGTCGGCTGATTGAAACTTAAAAACCTAACACCGTCCCCATTCCCACAATGTCTTATCTGCTAAAAAGAGATGATAAAGCTACATTTGGTTAATGAAATTAAAAACGATATGAATAGTAATGAAAAAACATTATATTCTTTATAATGTCAATTGAAAAAGACAGGAAACTACAGGATGTAAACGAATAAAACTGACCCTTAATAACCTGGGCAGCACCCGATATTATGTAATAATAAATATATCATAAGGTCGATTTTTATAGCTCCTTTAAATTGACATATTTTATTGATTTGCCTATACTCCGAAACTCGATTAATTTTACTAATGTTTCTCAGCAATGTCCGGTTAGGATCTTGCATATAAAAAAAGCCTGCTTGACGGCATGGGAGGTCCTTTTTTTAAGAGTGAAATGGGCGGCCTGCTGAGGGCTTGGCATCAAGCCTGTAACCGCGGG
>Ga0153915_10001150_pt1 | contig 24413 bp, 22 predicted proteins | sample Opewatmetagenome_2_FD_107003 | JGI IMG/M metagenome (GOLD analysis project Ga0153915, IMG submission 107003) | Freshwater wetland microbial communities from Ohio, USA - Open water 3 Core 3 Depth 3 metaG | ecosystem: Environmental > Aquatic > Freshwater > Wetlands | place: USA: Ohio, Lake Erie...
ATAGTCTGATCCATAGGAATAATCGGCGCCGACGCCCGCCATGTCGATGATCCCCTCCCGCGGCTTCTCGATCGGCGTCATAAGCTCTGGATGGGGAAAGCGACCGGCCACCGTCACGAGAAGGTTTGTTATGCGCGTTGTTCGCCCGGTGCCGACGAGTTCTGCCGGGCCATCAAAGCCGGGAAAGGTGAGACTTGAACCGGATGACTTTGCAATCGGCAGCACCGTGTCCAAAACGTGGACGATGCGCGTCGATTCACCGGGGCGCGCGAGGCGATAATCGATACGGATGCCGCGGGATAGCTCCTCGATTTCTTTTTCAAGATCGGCGACGGAGATGGAAAGGGATTTCCCGTTAAAAGCCGTGCGCTTGCCCCACCGAAGCTCTTCAAGCGAGTAATCGACAAGTTCCAGTTCCATTCGATGATCCTCTTTCCCAAGGGAACAACCGATTCCCATGTACCGCGTCGCTGATTAGGGTGTCAAGATGATAAGGAGAATTGCTTACGCTTCAACCGTTGATCGTTCTCTTGCCTCGAAACATTCGGGCCGTTCAAAACGTTCAAGTCGTTCAAAACGCGGCGCGGGTTTGAATTGGGTCGCCGGCCAGAACCATTCTATCGCGCGGGCAAAAACGAGAAATCGAAGACCTGACTGACCGGCACCTCTTTCGTGATCGCTTCGGCCTGGAGGCTGTCGCGGATGGTGTCGGCCGCTATCACGGCGTCGAACTTGCCGTCCGGAGTTTCGGCGCGCTTGTGATAGTCGTAGATTTTCCCTGCTAGCTCGTCATCGCTTATCCGGACAAAGCGTTTGAGGATCGCCACGGTGGCGGGTTTGTTGTCTTTTGCGAACGCCCGGGCGCGGGTCAAGGCGCGGAGCAGGCGGCGAACCTGATCGGGGGAGCGTTCCAGAGTTTCCCGCATGGTCACGATCCCCGTGCTTGGAGAGCGCACGAAGTTGCCGGCGAAGCCCAAGTTTTTAAGCCCCTCGCGATAGGCGAGAAAATTATGCGGCGGGTTGAGCAGGCCGGCGGCGATCCGTTTTGATTGTATGGCGCCGAACATCGCGCCCGGGCCGCCCACCGTGATGAAAGTCGCCTGCGAAGCGTCCATCCCCGATTGGGCGAAGATGCGGCGCATGACGACGTCGTGCAAGCCGCCCCGCGAAGAGATGCCGATCAACTTTCCCTTCAAGTCCGCAATCGATCCTATCTCCGAGTTGCCGACGAGATCCAGGAGCACCCGGTCGACGAAGCACATGACGACGCGGGTGTTGATCCCGCGGATGTTCGCAACTACGCCCGAGGTGATCGTCGTCGCGTACTGGATGTCGCCGGAGAGCAGCACCTTGATGTTGAGCGCGGCGGGCATGAGCACTATCTCAACGCCCAGCCCTTCCTTTTGAAAGAAACCTTGCTCCTTTGCGACCGCCAGCGGCAACATGGTTACCGTGAGCGACGGGATGCCGATCTTGATGTTTTCGGCATGGGCGAAGCATAGGACAAATAGGACCGATGGGACCAATGTAGAAAAAATTGCGAGCATTCGATGGGGTTTTGACCGCATGATCGTTTCGTTTCAGTCGGGTGGATAGAGCCGGCGGGCGTTGTTGTTGAGAATTTTGCGTTTCGATGCGTCGCTAAGCTTGGGATGATCGAAAATGGGCTGCAAGGCCCCAGGAAAGCGACTATCGACGAAGCTCAGTTTTGAGAAACGCTTAAGCACGCCGGTACCGATTCCCAATAGGCCTGCCATAGATGCTCCTTGTGATCTCGTTTCAGGTCTCCAGCGTCGCGGCGGCAAACAGCTCATCAATCCGGGCCATTTGCCTGGTTAAACCCTCGCCGTGGGAGTTGGCGGCGAGCATCTCAAGCATCTTGCGGTTCGCATTGACTCCGTAGGGGAAAGGATCGTCGCCAAACATGGCCGCTTGGCTCTGCGGATCGTCGCCTTCGAAGTACAGATAGCCCATGCTCCGGCGCTCGGCGGCGCCGTAGGCGATCCGCTTGGACTCACCGAACAGTCTCACGAGTTCAAGCGCGAGCCATGGGTTTTCTTCCGATATCTTTCTCTGGACCGCCAGAACGTGGTTAGCCGGCACAACTTGATTCTTCCGGTAAAACGCCGTCACTACCTCACGGCCGTCATCGGGGAATAATTTTCTCAGCCGTGGATTCCCTTCGATCGGCGTGCCGCCGTAACGGTCGATATTGTAACGCTGCAGTTTCCGATCATGGCGCGGCGCGAAACCATAGGCGGCATCGATCTCACCGCGGTCGAGCATGACGTCGAAGGTTTGGTTGTCGCTCAACCAGGTGATAGATACTCCAGCCGGCGGTTCCTTATCAAAACCAAGCAACGCGCCGTGGCTAAACTCCTTGGTCCGCCCGATGTACCAGGAAATCTCCTGCGGCCTGATACCGTATAGGTCCCGAAGGAAGATCCGCAACCAGAGCGCCGCGGTCATGACGTAGTCCGGCACGCCGACGCGCTTGCCGCGCAAATCCGCCAGACTCATTATGTTTGCAGCGGTATTTACAAAGAGACCGAGCCAAAAGAGGGCCTTGGCGGGAAAGATCGGCAGCGCGATCCACTGCCATCTGTCCGAACCGCGCCGCTCTCGGGTGATGAGATACTCCGAGATGGACATCTCAAAGACATCGAATTCATCATATTTCAGATTTCGGTAAAAAAGCTCGGGAGGCGTGGTGACGGATACATCGAAAGTAACTTTGCTCGATTTCACCTTGCCATCGACGAGCGGCTCGAAGCGGGAATTCTTGGTCAGTGCGGTATTAAGATGAAGCATGGTTCGGTGGCCGGTTCCCGCTCTCGCTCACCTTACATACGACGAGCCGACGCAGAAGGTCAAACCGTTAACTCACCCGGGTTGAGTAGCGGCGAAAACAGCCGCCAAAACAGGCGCGGGCGAGCCGCATAACGTGGACTTGCCCGCGTGTCTTGAGCGTTTGGCTGGTTGAACTTCGGCGGCTCAGGACTGGCTGCGCACGACAAAATGCTGTTCGGGCACGGGGTAGCCGGCGGAGCCGAAGGTTTCGCGAATTATTTTATTGGTATCAAAGTAAACTTGCCAGTAATGGTCGGTGTGGCAATAAGGCCGCACGGCGAGCACGGGTCCGTTGAAATTGAACTCCAGGATCTCAACGTCGGGCGCCGGGTTCGCCACGGCGTTGGGAATTTTGCTCACCTTTTCTTTGAGCAGTTTGATCGCTTGGTTGTGGTCCACCGAGTGAGCGAGTTGGGCTTTCAGATCGACGCGTCGATATGGATTGGCCGAAAAATTCTGAATCGTATCCGAGAAAATTTTGTTATTGCCGGCTATCGTCAACACGTTATCCAGCGTATTGATCGCGGTAACGAAAAGACCGATTTCCTTAACCGTGCCGGTGATGCCGGCGGCGGTGACGAAGTCGCCGACTTTGAATGGACGCAGCACGATCATGAACGCCCCGGCGGCGAAATTGGCCAACAAGCCGCTCCAGGCCATGCCGACGGCGATGCCGGCGGCGGCGAGGATCGCGGCGAAGCTGGTGGTCTCGACCCCAAAGTAACCCAGGATCGCGACGACCAAGACGATGTTCAACGTGACCGAGATGACCGTGCCGATATAGCGTAACAGGGTCGGATCGACCTTCTGTTTTTCCAGCGCGGCTGTAACCAAGCGGATCGCCAAACTGATCAGCCATCGCCCGACCAAATAGAAGACGATCGCGCCGACGACCTTGAAGCCAACCTGTATGCCGACGTCAGTTACCGTTTGCATCGTTTTCTCCACGTCCATGATTCTGCCCTCCTTAGCCGGTCATGAAAATCGTTATGGTTTAGACGCTCGTTCGATTGGGCCATTCACAATGATTCGTTCGAAGGATAGATAATCTCGCCGGTTCATGCATGTCAATCGCAAAAATATAACTGATGACTGCACTGAACAAGAGCGTCGACCGCGGTGGTTTTTGCTTGGCACCCGGCGCGGGCCTTGTTGGACATCGTACCGGCCTTCAGGTATGAGAGGAGAACTCCACGATCTTGGTTTTTTTGGAGGTTGAGCGATGAAGATCTGTCACTACAACAACAATCAGGCGGGCGTGGTCGAAGGCGACAAGGTTTACAACATCGGCGATACTTTGATTAAGGCGGGACTCGCGCGCCAGGGCTACACGATGCTCGAGATCATCGACGCGCTGGCGAATAATCCGGTGGCGCTGCAGATCGCGCGCGACGCTTCGCAGCGCGGCGGCTCGGTGACGTTGGGTTCCGTCAAGCTTTTGGCGCCGATCACCAATCCCGGATCGCTCTGGGCGGCAGCAGCGAATTACCGCGCGCACCAGACCGAAATGATCACCCGCATGGGCAGCGCCGATCGCGTGACCAAAAGCAAGGATGAACTGATGGCCGAGTTCTTCCTCAAGACGACTTCGTCAATCATCGGTCCTAACGATACGATCATCTTACCCCAGATTTCCAAGCTCGTCGATTTCGAGTGCGAGCTTTGCGCGGTGATCGGCAAGCGGGCGCGGAGAGTCACCGAAGATCAATCACTGGATTACGTTTTCGGTTATACGATCTGCTGGGACATCAGCCAGCGCGATCCCTGGGGCAAGGGTATGCAAAACACGCGCAACATTCGCAAGGGTTTCGATACCTTCACCGCTCTGGGGCCGTGGATCGTCACCAAAGATGAGGTCGGCGAACCGCAGAATCTTTCCATCAAAGTTCTGCAAAACGGCAAAGAGGCGATGACCGCTCACACGAGCGACATGATCTGCGGTCTGCGGGATCATATCCGTTTTCTGACAAGCTGCCTGACGCTTCGTCCAGGAGATTTGATCACTACCGGGACTCCGGCGGGGGTAAGCAAGCTCAATGACGGCGACCGTCTGCACGGAACAATCGAAAAGATCGGCAGCATGGAGCTAAACGTAAAGGCTGAGATGTAACGTCTGCGCCGCGAGAGGAGATCTTTATGCCCGCTGCACCCAAAGCTCAACCGCCCCTTCGCACCTTGCTCGGTCCCGGCCCGAGTCCGGTCAACCCTCGCGTCTACCAGGCCTTGTCGTTGCCCGTGGTCGGCCACCTCGATCCGAAGTTTTTGGAGATCATGGATCAGAGCATGGCGATGCTGCGTGAGGTGTTTCAGACCGCGAATCGTGTGGCTTTGCCCATGTCCGGTACCGGCAGCGCCGGAATGGAAACTTGTTTCGTCAACTTGATTGAGCCCGGCGACGCGGTGCTGATCGGCGTCAACGGTGTTTTCGGTACGCGCATGGTGGACGTGGCGCAGCGCTGCGGCGCTCGGGTGGACACTGTGGAAGCAGATTGGGGCACGGCGCTCGACCCCGAACAATTCAAAACGGCGCTGGCGAGGAAGAAGTATAAGCTCGTCGCGCTCGTGCACGCAGAGACCTCGACAGGTGTCTTGCAACCCTTGGACGACATCTCCCACTTGGTTCGCGAGCATGGCGCGCTATTGCTGGTCGACGCGGTGACGTCCTTAGGCGGCGCACCGGTGCCCGTCGACGCATTGGGGATCGATGCCTGCTACAGCGGCACGCAGAAATGTCTCGGCTGCCCGCCGGGTCTCGCGCCGGTGACTTTCAGCGAGCATGCGATCTCAGTCGTTCGCAACCGCAAGACGAAAGTCCAAAGCTGGTATCTAGATCTGTCGATGATCGAGAAATACTGGGGCAGCGAGCGGGTTTACCATCACACCGCGCCGATCTCGATGAACTATGCCCTGCATGAAGCGCTGCGCGTCCTGCTCGAAGAGGGATTGGAGACCGCATGGCAGCGCCACCGCCGGGTGCACGATCATTTCATCCGCGAGATGCGCAGGCTGGAGCTCGAACCCGCAGTGGCAGAAGCGGTGCGGGCGCCGATGATCAACGCGATCAAGATTCCTGACGGAACCGACGACGCGAAAGTTCGCCAGCGGCTGTACGACGATTTTAATATTGAAATCGGAGCCGGGCTGGGGCCGCTCAAGGGAAAAATCTGGCGCGTCGGTTTGATGGGTTATGGCGCCAGAGAAGAAAACGTCGAGTTGCTGGCTAAGGCGTTGAAACAATTGATCTAGCTAAAGAGCCAGCGATCAGAAAGCATCGGGCGCTGTTATGCGATCGGTTGACGCTCGGCTTTTTCTCGCGTGAACTGGTATCGATCATGCCTATTCGTGGAGCGCGCCGGCTGTCCTACTTGACTGTGAAAATCATCGCTCCGTCATGGGCAGTCCGCCTATCGTGGTATCGGCTTGCGCCCGCCGGATTCCCTGCGGATCCCGTTTGCTCGTGCGCAGCTTGAATTTTGCCCCGCCCTTGGAGCGAGAAAGGCACCTCGTCCGGAGTCAGATCGGAAGAGATGAAAAACGGTCAGTGTTTGGAGAAAGCCGTATTAGGATTTCTTTGCCCCATCGGGGAAGTCAATGAACTCCCGGCGTATAAATCCGGACTGTCCGGTGCTCTCCTCGCGTACTTCAAGCCAGTCACCGCGACTGCCGAGCAATGAAACTCTTGATCCGACCGATAATTTTGCAATCGAACTCGATGTAAAATTGGGCTCCTTGCGCAGCGAGGTCGCGAACTTGAGTTGCTGGATGGCGGACGGCTTGGCTGCGCTCACCCGCGGCGCTTTTTCCGCGCCCGTGATTTTGGATTTCGTTGCGGATTCGGACTGGCGGTTTTTTTCGGTTATCTTGCTCTGCGTAACGGGAGCGGCATTGGTCTGACTAACAGTCGCCGCGCCGATTTCGCCGTTTTGACCGAAGGATTTTTCCCACTGAACCAGCGTGGTGATATCCATGCCCTCGCGCACGAACAGCAGCGGACAATGGATCGTGGCTCCGTTGGCAACGACTTCCTGGAAAGACCACTGAGAAACCGCTGAGATCACCGTTTTTTTGAATTCGGAGTTGGAAAGGCGGGAAGAAATTTCCTTCACTTTCGTGACCTCGCCGGAGGGTTCGACCGCGAATTCGATCGTCATACTCCCCATGAGTCCCGGATTCTTTTCGCTCTCATGACGGTAAATTTCCCGCAGGCTTTGCAGTTGACTCTCGATTCTGGCCACGACCTTGCCCTGCTCGGGCGCCACGTCCTTCGCCGGCTTGAGGCTCAGCCCCAGCTCGGGTGCAACCACGACGACGTTGCCCAGCGCAATGTTCCACACCCGGGCCGGTTTCTTGCGCGCCGGTTCCGTACCCGAAGCTTCACGTTCCACCCGGTGCGTTTTCTTTGACGATTTGATTCCTACGCTGAAAGCGAAGAAGATTAATGCCGCTCCCAGGACACAACTGGCAATCGCTAAGACGCGCCGCATATTTCCCCGACCACTGGCCGTCGATCCGGTGCCCATCAGGATAGCCCTCCGCGTAAATTGGATGCTGATGTTACTCAAGCAAGTTTTGTACCCGGGCGATCGAAGTCTGAGTGATTTCGGCGGCACATTTATGCCGCTACGCTGCCGTAGCCGATATACGCGACGGTTCGTAGAAAACCGTAAGGCGTTCGCCTGTTTGCGGGACGGGATGCCCCATGAATGATCCCCAATGCAAGCGCACGACGGATGCTTTAATGACACACCGCCGCACAAGTTTCGTTGTCTGGACCGTGGTGTCGAACGTTTTTGGCTTGCGTTTCCGCCTGTCCGCTTGCCGGTAAGGGGGCTCCTAACGTCACTCTGCTTCGTTGAAAGGGGAGAGGGCGCATTGCAGATTCTAAAAAAACCACCAGCGCCAGCCACGCCTGCTGCCTGGAAGATCCGGCGAGGTTCGAGGAGATCGTACTGGGCTTACTCCAAAAGCGCGGCTTGGCGAAATGAATCGCAAAGATTTCTAAGGCGAGCGAGCCTTTCCGCTTGACAGTGATTGATCGTCGAAAGTCTGCTCTAGTTCCCCAGCACCTTCTTCATCCTTTCGATCACCGCCGGTGGTTGAGCCATGACTTCCCTGGCGAGTTTCTCCAATTCCTCGCCGCCGACGGGTTCCATTTCGTAGCCTCGCTTGTCGGCTTCGGCTTTGAGCGCCGGATCTCTTAGCGCGCTTAGGTAGGCGCCGCGGAGAATTTTCAGCCGGTCTGCCGGCATGCCGGGAGGACCGACCATGGGTCGGCCGAAGACGCCGCTGGCGAGGATCACCGTCGCCACGCGTCTTGCCTGCTCCGCCGTTTTGTATTGGTCCATCAACTCGTAGATCGTCGGCGTGTCCCCCAAGCGCGGATCGCGCTTGTGCGGCGTCTGAATAATGCTTTTGACGAAATTGGTTTTGCGCCAGCTGTGAAACGGCTCGCGCGACAAGTACGATTCGATCGTCATCGCCCGGCAATGAATCTCGCCTCGCTCGACGGCAAGATCGATGGGGCCGCCGCCCTGGTATCCGGTGATGATATTGAATTTGAGGCCGAGGGTCTCCTCGAACAACCTGGGCAAGTAGAAACCCGTGCCGGCGGCGCCGCCGGAACCGCATTTCGGCGGCTCTGCGGCGCGCCGGATCTCTTCGATGGTCTTATAAGGAGCGTCCGTGCGCATGTACATGTGGTGCTCGCTCTGCACCGGCGAGCCGATCCAACTATACTTGGCCCAATCGAACTGGGCCTCGGTGCGCGCGACGAGTTGATCGAAGTAAAGCGAAGGGAGAATCCACCCCAGCGTGAGCCCGTCGGGTTTGGCGACGCCGTAAATATGGTTGGCTGCGATCATCGAGCCGGCGCCGGTCATGTTCTGGACGACGAAGGTCGGATTGCCGGGAATATATTTGGTCATGTACTGGCCGATCAGACGCGGCCAGAGATCGTTGACGTCGCCGGCGGGAAATCCGGTGATGATTCGGATGGTTTTTCCCTGGAAGTACGGCGTCTGGGCGGAGGAAAGGGTCACCCCAAGGAACAGCAGAGAGATAGCGAAGATCAGCTTTTTCATGTCAATCCTCCTCAGGATTCCGAGCGATTTCCGCGGCGGCGATTCGCCGACAAGTTACCGCCCTCATAGTACAAAGGACCGTTCCTGGTCAAATCCGACTTTAGGCCCTTGACGCCGGCGTGAAGTTTCGAATAGTTTAAACCGGCTCACCACACCCCTGTCGCAATATAAGGAGGCGACTATGAAATTAAGAATCGGTACGGTTTCTCTTGTTTCTCTCATTCTGACTTGGGCGTTGCCGGCGCGCGCCCAGGACCTGGGCCCCGGCTTTACCAAAGTCAAAGACGGCATCTACACTTTCGCTCCCGACGCGACCACCACGACTTGCAGCTTTGTGGTGACTCAGGAAGGCGTTGTGATGATCGATAGCTGCAACAGCCCGTTGGACTCCCGCAAAATGTTCGCCGCGATTAAAAAAGTCACCGATAAGCCCATCGTCTTCCTGATCGATACAGAGACGCACAGTGATCACACGGCTAATCATTTCATCTTCTCGCCGCCCGCCACGGTTATAAACCACGAGGGAGCCGGGGAGGCGATGAAAAAAGAGTTCAATCCCAAGCGCGCCGAAATACTCGCGGCGAAATCCCCCGAGCTGCGTGAGGCTTTGCAGGGCAATAAAATGATCACGCCGCATATCGAGTACAAGAACAAGATGACGCTCAATCTCGGCGAGCGCACCTTCGAGCTGATCTACGTTAAAAACGTTCACAGCGAAGCGGATACGGTGATCTGGCTGCCGAAGGAGCGCGTGCTGTTCGCCGGGTCGGCGGCCAACGTCAGAACTTTCATCAATCTCCGTCCCGCGGTGGTGCTCCCCGACGTGCTCGCCAGCTACAAGCTGATGAAATCGCTCAACCCGGAAGTGGTTGTGTCCGGCCATGGTCCGGTGACCACGACGAAAATCTTCGACGAGTACGAAAGCTACTATACGCTGCTGCTCAAGCGCGTGGGTGAAATGGCGGCGCAGGGTAAATCCCTCGATGAAATCAAGAAGGAGCTTAAGATGCCCGAGTTCGCCGACTGGCACGGCCAGGACCGTTTGGGAGTGAACATCGACGTGGCGTACAAGTCGGTGAAGAAGTAACGACCGGGCGCTTCTGCAATCGATGGCTCGTTGAGGAATCATTTTTTGCGGGCGGCTTCGATGAATCCGGCGCAAATGATCATCGCCGTCCTGGGGAGCCTGGTCTGGTCGCTGATCCTCGGAACCGCGGCTCACGCCCAGGAGATCATCACTCTTCCGACGCGCCCGACGGTGACGCAATCCTATTTTCTTGCTGGCGTGCCGGAAAATCCTCAGGCAGTCGCCTTGCTATTTCCCGGCTCCGGCGGATTCATTCGCATCCGCAAAGAGGAAGGACAAATCAAGTTCGGCAGCGACAATTTTCTGGTGCGCAGCCGGATCGAATTTACCAAGCGTGGCGTGGCTGCCGCCGTCCTGGACGCGCCGACGGACCAGCAAAGCGGCTGGGGCATGAGTGACGAGTTTCGCCTGGGCGCCGATCATTTCAGGGACATTGCGGTTGTCGTCGGCGATCTCAAGAAGAGATTTCCCGAAAAGCCCTTATTTTTGATCGGCACGAGCCGCGGCTCGACTTCAGCGGCAGCCCTGGGCGCGCGCTTCGGTCAAGAGGTTTCGGGCGCGGTGTTGACCGCTACGATGTTTCGCCAAACCGGCCGTCAATCGAAGGAACCAGGGCCGGGATTGAGCCGCTTCGACTTTGGAACGATCAAAATCCCCGTGCTGCTCGTGCATCACGTCGGCGACCAGTGCAACTCGACACCCTATAGCGGCGCAGCGCGGTTTTCGGACGAGTATCCTTTGATAACCGTGGCCGGCGGATCTCCGCCGCAGTCCGGGCCTTGCGACCCACTCAGCGCGCACGGCTTTCTCGGCAAGGAATCGGAAACCGTCGAACAAATCGTCAACTGGATGCTCAAGAAACTATTTCGACAAGACGTGAAGTAGGAGGTTCCAATGCCTGTCGTTTCACTGAAGCCCGTAGACAAGGTGGAAATATTGAGCGTCATGGACAATTCTATCGACGTATTGATGGGAAACACGCCGGTGGCTAAGCGGCACCAGCGCGGGCGTGACGCGCACACACGGCCGCAGCTGCGCGCCGAGCATGGAGTCTCCATGCTTGTGACGACGTACGAAGGTGGCAACAAGGAATCGTTTCTCTTCGACACCGGCGTGACTCTTGACGGTGTGCTGCACAACATGGACGTGCTCGAGATCAGGGGAAACGAGCTGCATGCCGTAGTTTTGAGCCATGGTCACACCGACCACACGCGCGGGCTGATGGGATTTATCAAGCGGTACGGGCGGCCGAGGGTTCCGATCGTTCTGCACCCGGATGCTTATCTCAAGCGCAAAAACATTCAACCGGACGGACACGAGTCCGAGCATATCCCGCCGAGCAAGCGCGACCTCGAAGCGGAAGATGTGCAAATCATCGAGGAGCGCGGGCCGACGATGCTGATCGGCGAGCACGCGCTGGTGACCGGTCAAATCCCGCGAACGACCCCCTATGAGAAAGGCAGCCCGCGCCAGGTGGCGCTCATCGACGGTAAGTGGCAACCCGATCCGTGGATTCACGACGATCAAGCGATCGTGATCAACGTAAAGGACAGAGGTTTAGTCGTGCTCACCGGCTGCGGTCACGCTGGCGTTATCAATACGCTCAACTGCGCGCGGGAACTTACCGGCGTGAATCAAATTCACGCGGTCATCGGTGGCTTTCACCTCACCGGCCCGATCTTCGAGCCGATCATCGCGCCGACGGTTCAAGCGTTGAGGGAATTTAATCCCAGTATCATCGTGCCGCAGCACTGCACCGGGTGGAAGGCCACACACCTGATTGCGCACGAATTTCCCGAGGCTTTTGTACCGAATAGCGTGGGAACGACAATGGTGATCGGCGCGTAACCGGGCTTTCAATGTTCAATGGCTTACAGGTGCAAAACGTTTCAAGCGATAAAGAACGCACCGGGGTTCCAGTCGTTCCAATCGTTCCAGCGGTCAAACATCAGATGAAGATCGGATTGTTCATGGAGTCTTCGTATCCTGGAAAATCGGCGCAGCAGACTTGCGCCGAGGCGTTGGAGCAGATCGCCCGCGCCATCGGGGCAACTGCGAGCGCGGCACGGAGGAAATCATGGAGTACGTACAGTTCGGCGCCACCGAGTTCAAGGTCTCGCGTCTTGGACTCGACTGCATGAGCATGTCGGGGGCTTACGGTCCGGCGGACGATAACGAATCGATCGCGACGCTGCATCGCGCCTTCGATCTCGGCATCAATTTCATCGACACCTCGGCGAGCTATGGAAGCGGTCACAACCACGAGCTGATCGCTAAAGCACTCAAGGGCCGGCGCGAAAGAATCGTGATCCACTCCAAGTCCGGCAGCCCGCGGGCGCCGGACGCAGGCGGCAACCGCAGCGGCAGCGCGCCGGAATATCTGACGCAAAACTGCGAGCAGAGTGTCAAGCGTCTCGGCATCGATTGTCTCGATGTCTTTTGCATGTCGCGCGTCGACCCAGAGATTCCTGTTGAAGAGTCGGTGGGGGCGATGGCGCGGCTGGTCGGACGCGGGCTCACGCGCTACATAGGCCTTTCTGAAGCGAGCGCGATTTCGATCCGCCGCGCGCGCAAAGTGCACCCCATTGCGTCTTTGCAAATGGAATACTCGCTCTGGTCGCGGGACCCCGAGGGGGGCAACATTCAGGCTTGTCGCGAGTTCAACATGGGCTTCATGGCTTATTCGCCGCTCGGGCGCGGCTTTTTCGCCGGCGTCGTGCACGACTTCAAAGACATGAACGACGGCGACGGCCGGATCAATCATCCGCGTTTTCAGCCGGGCAACCTGGAAAAGAACGTCAGACTACTCGGGCAATTCGAAGAGCTGGCGAAGGAGAAAAATGCAACGCCGGCCCAATTCGCGCTCGCGTGGTTACTGGCTCAGGGGAACGACATCATTCCGATTCCGAGCAACAAGACGCGCAAGCATTTAGAAGAAAACATCAAAGCCGTCGAGATCATACTCGGCAAAGAAGATCTAGCGCGGCTCGATGGGATTTTTTCGCCGGGAGCCGCGGCGGGGACGCGCAGCAGGGATATGCATAGGGTTAACGTATGACTGCAAATCGTTCCAATCGTTCCAGCGGTTCCAAACGTTCCAGACGTTGAAGAAGAGCGGAGATTTTATGAGGGATGTAACGATCGTGGTTGGAACGATAGGGCAGAGCATCATGCGCAGCGAGGACAACGGCCAGACTTGGGCGCGCATCGGGCCGCGCCGCGGCTTTGCCTACGAAGCCTCCGTGCGCTGCATCGCGATGCACCCAAAGCGGCACGAGATCCTCTTTGCCGGCTCGGAAAGAGGCTTGTATCGCAGCGCAGATCGGGGAGCGAACTGGCAATACGTCGACTCGGCGCTCAATCCGCATTATCTCTGGGCAATCGCCTTCGATCCGGTGAATCCGGACAACATGTTTGTCGGCACCGGCACGCCGACTCCGGCGATGCTCTTTCGCTCGCAGGACGGCGGCCGGAGTTGGGAGCAACGGCCGGTGGAGGTGGCGAAGGAGTGCGAGGCGGTCGGCACGCCGAGAGTCACGGGTATCGCCGTCGATCCGGTGGAGCCGAATCATGTCTGGATGGGTCTGGAAGTCGACGGCGCGCGTCACAGCAGCGACGGCGGCGACACCTGGAGCATTGTGGAAGTTACCGGCCGCCGCGACATTCATAACGTTGCGGTGACCGCCGGCCCGCCGCGGACGGTATTCATCGTGGCCAACCGCGAGATTTACGCGAGCACGGACAACGGCGCAAGCTGGAAGCCGCGCAACATGCAGCAATGCCTGCCCTGGGAATATCCGAGAAAAGAAAACTATCTACGCGGCATCGCGGTGGATCCCGGAAATTCGAAAAGGATCTTTCTAAGTTTCGGTGATTTTACGCCGGGATCGTCCGGCGCCATCGCGCAATCGGAAGATTTCTGCCAAAGTTGGAAGTTACTGGCGCTGCCGGTGGAGCCGAACTCGACGATGTGGACGTTCGGCACGAATTCCGACGATCCGAACATCATTTTCGCCGTGAGCCGATATGGTTACCTCTATCGCAGCGACGATGGCGGCGCGTCGTGGACGAAACTGAGAAGAGAGTTGAGCGAGATCGCGGCGGTGTGCTGGGTGCCGAACTGACGCGCGGTTTCTTGCCCGCGCGTCCTTCCCGTGAAAACGGGAATTCAGGTTGCTTGCTGATCGCCCCGTGCTCGTAGCGTTGGGTTCAAAGTTCCAGGCCCGCCCTGAGCCAGGTCGAAGGGTTCAAGGTTCAAAGACGTTGGAGTGACGACTTCGGACATGGAACTTTGAACGGTGAACTTTGAATAGGGAGGAATCCGATGCCGAATGTCAAATTGCCTACGGGCGTCGATCTCTACTACGAGTCTCATGGTCAAGGCGAGCCGCTGATCTTCGTGCCGTCCACCGCCTTTTCTGGCGAGGTGTGGAAACCGTCGCAGATGCCGCTGGCCGAGTCGCTTAACATTATTTTTCACGATCCGCGCGGCTGCGGCCGCTCGGTCGCCGTGCAAACGGTCTACACCATCGAGCAGATGGCGTTGGACATCGTCGCGCTGATGGATCATTTGCGACTTCCGTCTGCTCACCTAATCGGCCACTCGATGGGCGGCCGAATCGCTTTGTCTCTGACGCAAAACTTCCCGGGGCGGGTGAAAAGCCTGATCATGGCGGCGAGCGGGTCTGGGCCGGCGGCGCGGTCGGGAGAGGATTGCATTACCGGGTTGCCTCATCGACTGGTTCTCGGCTTGGTGGAGATGGGATTTGAAAATTATATTCACCACGAGATCTGCGAGTCCGATGCTTTTTTCACCAAGGACTATCGTGACCGCCACCCCGAAAAAGTCGTGGAATTTTTCAAGCTTGCCTGGGCGACCCATGCCAAGCTGCCGGAGTTTATCCATCTGTGCATCGCTAGGCATAATTTCGAAGGCACGCATCGCCTCGGCGACGTCAAGGCGCCAACCTTGGTGCTCATCGGCGAAGCGGACACTGTGGGCAGCAATCACATGAGCCAAGCAAAAGTGCTGGTCGAGCGGATTCCCGATGCCGAGATGAGGCTTCTCAAAGGACAATCGCACGGCTTTTTCTGGCAAGCCACGGAAGAAACGAATCGCGTGATTCTGGATTGGGTCCACGCCCACCGCTGAACCCGCTACGGCGGGCGATAATGTTTTTAGCCCTAACCCAGCGTCCGGGAGAGGTTCACCAATAATTCTTCTATGTCGTCGAGCCAATTCTGGCGCGGCGAGCCGCCGAGGTGGGGAGTGATGATCACGTTGCGGAACTTGAGCAGCGGGTCGCCGGCGTCGCCCGGCTCCTCGTAAAAGGTGTCGAGACCGTAACCGCCCAGACGGCCGCAAGCGAGGGCATCGCGCAATGCCTCGCGGTCGACGAGCTGCGGCTGGGAGACGTTGATCAAGAACGCTCCGGGTTTGATGAGCGATAGCTCGCGGCGGCCGATGAAGCCCTGCGTCGCCGGGCCGCGCGGAAGGTGAAGGCTCACGCAGTCGGAGGTCGCGAGCAACTCACCCAGGCTCACGTAGGTCGCCTGATACTGTTGCTCCACTTCGACGGGAAGCCTCGTGCGCTGCGCGTAGACGATGCCCATGCCCAACGCGATGGCGCGAAGCGCCAACTCGCGCCCGATCTCGCCTAAACCAATGATGCCGAGTTGTTTGCCGTAAAGCGTCACCAAGCCGGAAATGCGCGCCCAGTTACCGTTCGGAGTGTGCGCGCGATCGTATGTGGTCGGCGCGTAACCGGCCGCGCGCAGCTGCTCGAGGCTGATCAAATTGGCGTTCTGCGTCAGTTGCCGCGCGAGCGCGAGCATCAGCCCGAGTCCCTGCTCGGCGGTGGCGATATTGGCGCGCCGTCGAACCGTTAAAACTTTGACCTCCGCTTTGTCACATTCGGCGTGATCGATGTTGCGCGTCGTAAAGCCATACTTTTGAACGCACTTGAGTGAGCCGCCCGCCGCGGCTATTTCCGCGGCGCCGACGGTCAATTCCTCGACCACAACGACGGTGGCGCCAAAGAGATTGCCGAGCAGATCGGCCTGATTGTCGACAAGGCGAACTTCCGCCGAATACAGAGCGGGCACCCGGGAGCGAATCTTGGCGCACCAGCCGCGAAAATCGGGCAGATCATGCTTGCAAAAATGAGCGATGGCTTCGACGCGCTCCGGCGGCGCCGTCGGATCGAGGACGACCTGGATCAGACGGAGAAAAGAGTCGTCCTCGACGACGATTTTAAGACCGGGTAAAGAAACCATGATGGGCACAATGTGCGTTCAAGGTTCAACGATTCAAATCCGTTTCCGACTTTGGAGATTGAACTTGGAACCTTGAACTTCGAACGATTCTCAAGGTTCCGGATCAACCTTGAGCGCTTTTAAGAATCTCGTGAGCATATTATAAGCGCCGATGAGCATGGTTAGCTCCACTGTCTGGCGCTCGCTGAAATGCTTTCGCAGATTGGCAAATACTTCGTCAGATACTGAGATCTCACGCGTCATTGCATCTGTGTAAGCGAGCAGCGCGCGCTGCCGCTCACTGAAGAGTTTCGACGGCTGCCAATCCGCCACGGCGGCGACTTGCTCCGACGTGAGTCCCTCCTTCAGCGCGTAGGCCGGCCCATGGGCGCGCTGGACATATGCGACGTCGTTCAGGATCGCCACGCGGATCACCGCCAACTCGCGGCTCTGGCCATCGATCTCGGTGCCGTAGCGCACCGCTTGATTCAGATCGAACCAGGCGTTCGCCAGCGCCGGGCTGTGGAGCATCAAGCGGTAGATGTTGATCAGCCGCCCGCCGCGCGCGCCTTTGATCCTGGCGATATCCTCGGCGAGCTCGGGGTGATTTGTTTCTTCGATCAAATATACTCGCGCCATCGGCTTCCTCGACAACAGACGACTTTAGCCCTTCTTAACCCAAGGCCCGGAAAATATCCATCTGCGCGATTCCCGTCGATCGTTTGCGGTGTGGGTACGATCTCTCTAAGCTTTCCCTCTGATGCCGTAAACTTCGAAGGGATCGCAGTCTGGTTATCATTCGAAAAGCATGTAAATTGCCGGCACCCAAACCGTCGACGGAACAGGCGGGTGTGCCGATTATCCTCAATACGTCGTTCAGCCTAAGAGGAGAGCCGATCGTCAACACCTCTCAGGAGGGCTTTAGCACTTTTAGCGCGAGCGAGATGGATGTCTTGGTGCTGGGTAACTATCTCATCGAGAAAGATTGAAATAGACGAGCAGAGAATGATAATAGACTTGAAATAAGCGGAGTTCGTGAAAACGTGGCAAGCCGAATGGACATTGTGCAGGAGCTTTTGCGTTTTTTCTGGCGCAGCAAATTTTGGTGGCTTACCCCCCATGATTCTGGTGCTGCTGCTATTTGCAGGCTTGGTGATATTCGCTCAGAGTTCGGCCATTGCGCCGTTTATCCGTACCCTGTTTTGAAACTATCCGATTTCGGCAGTTCTTGATCGATTGTTCTTCTCGCGGGAGCTTGAGGTGATTGGGATCGCGAATGAGAACGCGTTTCCCTTTCCCCTCGGCAGCCGCGATACCCAAACCTGACGATTTGAAAGATATGAGCGTTGCTGCAAAACGTCTTGGAATTTTTGCAATCTCGCTTCTACTGGGAACTCTATATGCGATGTTAGTCGGTCTGATTAGCAAGCGCCTGACGGCGCCTCTTTTCGCCTGGCCCATTCTGATCGGATTGTGTGCGTTCTTTTTGAGCAAATTCAAACTGCTTCGTTACACGGGCTTCATTGCGGTCCTGCCCGTTTCCATTCTCGCGTTCGAAATTCTCTGGTCGTCGGTGCACCCCGGCACGAATGCGGAGCGACACAAGACTTTTGATCGGTCTCACTACACGCCGGGTTTCCGCGTTACAAACCCGCAGGTCAAAAAAACGGACCCGGACGCATTCGGCTGGGGTTTGAATGAGATCTTGGTCGGCCGAGACGGGTTCCGGGCTGATCCGAATACTGGGGAAGGAAACCCAGAGCGGTGTCGGTTTGTCTTGATCGGAGATTCGATGATTTATGGAAGCGGGCTACGCGATCCCGTGACCGTGGGTCCCGTACTGACGAGCATGGGAATTCGGGCTTGCGTTTTCGGTGTCACAGGCAACAGTCCCGTTGATTACCTGGCCACCCTGAAATATGTCGCAGCAAGAATCGACCCCGGTGCCTATGTGGCATTCTATCTTTATGCTTACAACGATTTTGTTAGCCTCAATAAATATTTCAGCCGGGGCTTTTTGGCGTTGTCGAATTGGGCGCCGGGCTTATTCGAATGGGCCGACTACTTTAATAACTGGCGCCAAGCAACTTTCGTGTTTTCTCTAATTCGGACCAAGCAAGAGCGCAGTCCGAGGACTCTCTGGCAATATGACGTCGGCAAGAAGGAACCGATCAAGCTTCTCTATCCCCGCGATCCGGCCGAATACGTGCCGCCGCGCCCGCTCAACAAACGACAACGCGCGGCGCTCGATTTCTTTTTTAAACGCCTCGCCGACATGTCTCAGGGCCGTTCGTGGCGCGTCGTCATCGTGATCCATCCGGATGACTCTGAAATCTACGCGAACTTCGCGCGACGATCGCCAACCTTCGTGGATCTGGATTTGCGACGAGCTGACGGGCTGAAAATGTGTCAGGAGTACTCTTTTGTCTGCGAAGACTTGAGCCAGTATCTTTACGAGAGGTCATTTGCCGAGGGGAAAAATCCTTACTTTGTTGATGACCGTCATTTTTCGGTTTTCGGCACCCGTGTCGTCGCCGAACACTTCAGCGCTCTGACAAAGCGCCTCACTCACTAACCCATGCTAACGCGACCTATGGCGGGCCGGACCGCCAGCTCGCGGCTCTGGCCGTCGATCTCGGTGCCGTAGCCCACCGCTTGGTTCAAATCGAACCAGGCGTTCGCCAGCGCCGGACCATGGAGCATCAAGCGGTAGATGTTGATCAGCCGCCCGCCACGCGCGCCTTTGATCTTGGCACGATCCTCGGCGAGCGCGGGGTGATTTGTTTCTTCGAGTCATGGGACACGTGCCATGAGTCTCCTCGAATGGTTGTTGCCGCTGCCGTTTCAACCCAGCCGCTTTTCCAGGCGGAGGGAGAAATTCGGCCTTTCAATGTAAATGCTGCTGCGATCAGTTGGCTTGGACAGTTCCGCGACCAGATTCAAGAGCGGGTTGCCGTTGGCCGAATAGCTACGTGGCGGGCCGGCGGCGTGCATCCGTTCGACGTCCTCCTTGCTGGTGAAAAAGCGCAGCAAGACTTCTTCGTCGGATACCCCCTGGCCACCGTATTTCCGGCGCAGGTCTTGCAGCGAATCGGCCGGGTGAGGGCGTTCGGCGATTTCCTTGGCGCGCGGGCGATTCAATATTTTGTCTTTCACGTCGGCGTCCATGTAGACCGCGCCTTCTTTGCCCCAGATGCCCATGGCGTATTCGATGGTCTGGTCGGTGACTTCTTTGTAGCGCGCGCCGACGATGACGTTGATGGCGGCCTGGCTGCCGACGAACTGCGACAGGGGCGTGACCATGATCGGGTAACCGAAGTCGGCGCGCACTTGCGCCGCCTCTTCGAGAGTCTCGTCAATTTTGTTTTCCATGCCGACGCGGCTCAGCTGATGGCGCAGGTTGGAGATCATGCCACCGGGAATTTGGTGCACGTACTGCGCATAGTCGTATTCCGGCGTTTTGCCGATGGGCAGGCCGTCTTGCTTAGCGCAGGCGGTGAAATGCTTCGCCACCGCACGGAGCGGCTCTTCGTCGATGAGTGTCTGATAGCCCAGCGCGCGCGCGTTCATCGCGACGTTGAATATCGACGGATTCGATGAGCCGTCGGCAAGCGGCGGAATCGCCGTGTTGACGTTCGTCATGCCCGCTTTGATCGCTTCCAGGCAGCACAGCGTGCCAAGCCCGGTCGTACAATGCGTGTGCAATTCCACCGTCGTGCCGCCGGCGGCGGCGAGCACCGCCGGAGCCAGCGTCTTGGTGCGCTCGGGTGTGAGGATGCCGCCGGGGTCTTTGAGAATGATGCGGTAAATGTCCAGGGCGATCGCTTCCCGGATCTTTTGCGCGTAGTGCTCGTCGGTATGGCGCGGCGAGACGGTGTAAATAAGATTGATGATCGGTTTGAGGCCGGCGTTCTTCGCTTGTTGGACTCGCCAGGCCCAATCGGCGGGATCGTTCCAAGAGTCGGACATTCGCACCTCGGTGACCCCCGCATTCGCCATGCAGGTATCGTAAAGCTGGTGCAGCGCGTGCGGGTAGATGGCGAAGCCGCTACGCGTGCCGTGAATGAGCCGCAGGGGCGTTTTCCTGAACTTCGGGATGACCAGCCGGTAGCGCTCCCACGGATTTTCACGGAGCTCGCGCACGCATTTCGGCAATTCCACCGGCCCGCCCAACTCGATCGCTTCGAAGCCGGCCTCGTCCATTTGCGCCGCAACCGGAACTATCATTCCGGTTCTCATGCCGTAGGCCCAAAGGCTTTGTTGGCCGTCGCGCAGCGTGGTGTCGACAAAACGAACGTCGGTCATGGGTGGCCTAAAAATTCGTCGAGATTATAAACATTCTTACCAGTTGCAATAGCGATTTTCGATGTACGTCGCCAAGCTGACGAGCCCGATGCCGAATAGGGCGAGGAGTACAATGGCGACGAAGGCCGGAGCCATATCGAGAGCGTTGGCTTTGAGATTGATAAAATAGCCCAGGCCTTTACTCGACATAAAGAACTCCGCGACGACGACCCCGACAATGGCGCGGCCGATACTCGTACGCAGACCCGCTAGAATGTACGGCACGGCCGATGGCAATGTGATGGTGAAAAACATCTGAAAATTGGTTGCCGAAAAGCTCCGCCCAACGCGCAGATAATTTTCGTCCACCGCGCGCGCCCCTTGAATCGAGTTGATGGTCAGGGGAAAAACAGCGGACCAGAAGACGATGATCACGCGGGATGTCATGCCGATGCCCGTCCACATGATGATGACCGGCAGAAAGGCGATATAAGGAATACCGTAAACAGCCGCGATCACCGGTTCAAAAGTCGCATTGAGCCTGGGGAACCAACCGATCGGAAGTCCGGCGAACACGCCGACGAACAAGGCGATGAACAGTCCGATCAAAAGACATTGGACGGTCGTCGATACATGGCCCATGAATTCCTTCGAAGGAACGACTATAAACGCGGCGCGCAGAACTTCCAATGGAGAGCTGACGAAGAGCGGATCCCAGATTCTCAAAGAGGAACCGATCTGCCACAAAAGCAAACAGCCGACGATGCCGAGCGAGCCCCACAGGAGCCTGAAGTAACGCTCGGTCCAATGGATCGGCGGCAGCGTCGGGAATATGGCCGGTGCCTGCGGCAACGCCTGGTTGGTGGAGATCGATGACATGGGGTGCCTCCCACACTCAATTCGAAGTTTCGATAAGGCTCCAGATTTGTCTCACATAGTCTTGCACCAAGGAGCTGTGCTTGGTTTCCAAAGAACGAGAGCGAGGAATAGCGATTTCGACGATCTCGCGCACGCGCGCGGGGCGGGCGGTGAGAACCACGACTCGGTCGGAAAGAAAGACCGCTTCGGCGATGTCATGGGTGACAAATAGCATGGTCTTGTGAGTCCGTGCCCAGATCTCGGTCAGCTCCACCTGAAGTTTTTCGCGAGTCTGCGCATCGACCGACGCGAACGGTTCGTCGAGAAGCAAAATATCGGGATCCACGGCCAGCGCTCTGGCCAGATTGGCGCGTTGCTGCATGCCGCCGGAAAGTTCTGAAGGGTAGCGCCTTTCAAATCCCCTTAAGCCGACAAGATCGACCAGGCTTTCTATAGCAGCGGTCTTTTCCTCTTGGAAATCCCCTTTGAGCTTCAATCCGTAAATGATGTTTGACCAGACGGTTGTCCACGGCAGCAGCGAAGCGCTTTGAAAGACCATCGCGCGATCGGTCCCGGGACCATTGACCCGCCTGTTGTTGACGAGGATTTCGCCGCCATTGACGGGCAATAAACCATCAACGGCATACAGTAGAGTGGTTTTGCCGCAGCCGCTGGGGCCGACGATCGAAACGAATGAGCGTTCTTGAACGTCAAAATCGATGCCATGACAGGCCAGGACCGGCTCACGGTCCAGTTTGCCACGATAGATGATCGTGACATCGCGGGCGCTGATTTTACTTTGCATCGGTGATGTGAAAGTTCCGGGAAAAAATGCGCTCGGGATATAAAAGTCGCCGTGGTTTGAAGCCTTCAATAAAAAGGCTCGCCTGCACCGAGTTATTTGTAGAGCGCGTCGATGAATCCCTGAGCCGTTAACTTATCGATGATGCTGTTATCGATGTACGGTTTGAGGTCGAAAGTGCGGGCGGCCTCGCTCGTCGAAAGTTCTTGAGTCACCTTCATGACTTCCGGCGTCACCCTCGGCACTCTTGGCAATAAGGGCGCGAAAAAGTCGTAGGCGTAGGCGTTCCAATCGGCGTTGGTCACTCCCGTATACTTCGGCAAAACCGGCAGCGTTCTTGGCTTGTCGCGCTTGGTCACGGCAGTGGCTTCCACGACCGCGGCGACAAAGCGCTCCAACGCGTCGCGGTTTTTTGCCGCGTAGGTTTTCGTTGCGATCCATGCCTGGTTCGAGTAGGCGATGTCGCGCAGATCCGCCAGCCGCTTCTGACCGGACGGAATCAATTGCTCGCCAAGAGGGGGCAGGATCAGCGTCGCCTCCGTCTTATTGGCTTTCATCGCGCTGATCAGATTGCCCAGACCTCCAAGATACACGACGTCGACATCCGACTTTTTAATGCCGTTTTTTGCTAGCCACACGCCGATCATAACATCGCCTAGTGAATTGGGGTTCGTCGAGCTGATTGTTTTGCCCACGAGGTCTTTGACGGTTTTTATATTCGGCTGGACCCAAACCTCTAAGACCGTGTGCGGCATCGCTTCGCCGAAAAACACAAAGTCGGTAACACCCTTGGCCATAGCGTCGATGACCGGTGCCGCCGGCCCCGCTATCACATCGATGCTAGCGGAACGCAGAGAGGCAACCGTCTGCGAACTGCTGTTAACTTGATTCAGGGTCACGTCTAGGCCATGTTTTTCGAACACCCCGAGCTCTTTAGCGGCAAAGATATTGATGTACTGAGCGCCTGCAGCGGTATAGCCGACGGTCATTTTGATCGGTTGTTTCTGAGCCAGGGCTTGTCCGGTCTCGAAACATAACCCCAGCATCGCGGCGCTGGCCCAAAGCATCGATCGTATCGGGTTCATGTCTCACCTCGCAATAAATTCTTCCTTGACAGAGGTATTTATTCTCACAGGGTGAATCTGTCAATCGGTTTGGCGTCGGTTCAAATCAGTCGAAATGTCAGGGACTGGCGTTCTTTCGACGCACTCAAGAACCCGTTAACGCAAGTGGGGAAAAACCTCATTGGACATGATCTCCATAGTTCTCCGCACCTCCGACATCGGCGCGCCGCCGAAGTTGACCATGCAGATGATATGGGTGACGCCGATTGCTTGGTATTCGCGAAAGATTTCTACCGCGCGCTCGGGCGAGGAGAAAACAACGAGTCTTTCTTTTCCGACGTTGTCGAAATCGGGAACCTTCGAGCCGGGGCGCCGGGAGGTTCTAAGATATTCGAGAATGCGCTCAAAGTAAGGACGGCTGAACCTGACCGCCTCTTCCCCGCTGGAGTGAAGGTAAACATGCAGGGCAACCATGATATCCGGCTCTTCCTTATGGCCCGCTCGAGAGTAAGATTCCATGAAGAGGTCGTTCTTTTGCTTGACCTCGAGTATCGAGTTGGAGCGCACAAAGGGAATTCCCATGGTGGGGAAACCTAGTTCTCCCGCTTTGATCAATGTCTCGTCGCTGGAAGCCGCTACCCATGTCGGCGGCACCGGCTTTTGCAGGGGCTTCATATAGAGGAGCCGTTCTCGATCTGGAAAAATTTTCCCTTGTGGGAAAACTGCTCCTGAGTCCACGCTTTCAATATGACGTCGAATCCCTCCCAGTATCTTTCTTTCGCTTCCTCCATGGACATCCCGAACAGCTTGTATTCGACCGGCGAAAAGCCGCTGCCGATGGCGAAGTTCAGCCTTCCCGCGCAGAGGTTGTCGGCCAGGGCGTACTCCTCGGCCACAACCAGCGGATGGTGAAAAGGCAGAACGCTCACCGCCGGGCCCAACCGGATTTTTTTGGTGCGCTGGCCGATGGCTGCGATCAGCATCGGCGGAGAGACGCAGGTCCCGTACCAATAAAAATGATGCTCGCCCAGCCAGAAGGAATCGAAGCCAAGCTCCTCGGCCCACTCGGCCATCGTCAAAACTTCCTCGTAGTATCTCTGATTGGAGCGGCCCAGCTCGGGATGATTATCGCC
>Ga0153915_10001151_pt1 | contig 24412 bp, 22 predicted proteins | sample Opewatmetagenome_2_FD_107003 | JGI IMG/M metagenome (GOLD analysis project Ga0153915, IMG submission 107003) | Freshwater wetland microbial communities from Ohio, USA - Open water 3 Core 3 Depth 3 metaG | ecosystem: Environmental > Aquatic > Freshwater > Wetlands | place: USA: Ohio, Lake Erie...
AAATACTCGATGCATTTCAACGACCTGCTATGCAATTGCTCGAAAACCTTAGGTTTTCTACGCAATTGCAGATATCAAGGTAGTGTTGAAAAAGGCTCGGTAGGCCTTTTTCAACACCCTGCTTAGGCGGGCGCGGCCGATGCCGGCCCGCGCCGCCTTCATCAAGACCAGCCTCGTCGACTTCCCGGGCCGCGTGGCCTCGGTCCTCTTCCTGCCCGGCTGCGACTTCCGCTGCCCTTACTGCCACAACGCTGCCCTCGTCTCGGGAGGCGCGGCCGACGGCGAACTGCGGCCCATCGAGGAGTTCTACGAGCACCTCGATCGCCGCGCCGGCGTCTTGTCCGGGGCGGTCGTCTCGGGCGGGGAGCCCCTCCTCTACGAGGATGCGCCCGAGATAGCCGCCGAGATCCGCCGCCGCGGCCTCGCGGTCAAGCTCGACACGAACGGCTCCTTCCCCGATCGGGTCGAGGCCTTCGGCGCGAACTACGTCGCCCTCGACCTCAAGACCGCGCCCTCGGCCTACGGCCGCGTCGCGCCCGGACTGCCCGACGCCGCCGAGCGCGTCCTCGAGACCCTGAGGCTCCTCCGACGGCTGTCGTCAAAAGGCGCGCTCGAGTTCGAGATTCGCATAACCTGCGCACCGGGCGTCGTCGGGCCCGGCGAGATCGAGGTGCTCGCATCCGTCCTCGAGCCCGGCGACCTCGTCTACCTTCAGACCTTCAGGCCGGGCGGCTGCCTTGATCCGGCCTGGGACGGCGTTGAGCCGCACTCCGGGGCCGTCATGGCGGGCTTCCTCGAGTCGGTCTCGCGCCGCGCCCCGAGGGCGCGGATCCGGGGCTGAGCGCGGCGCCCCGCGCCATCGCCGCGGCTAAGACATTGCGGCCTCGCGGCCGATATAAGTAGCGCTGAGGATACCGGCGAGGAGGCTCAACGTGGGCGAGGTGCTGAAAAGCCGCCATACTCTTGTCATCGAAAAGAAGGGAAAGATCATCGTTAAGGCGCGCAAGGGATCCATGCTCGCGATCATCGCCGGCGAGATCGTCGTCGCCGTTCTCGCGTATACCGCCTCGGGCCGGCGGATAACCGCCGACGGGGCCCTGGAGCGGCTCTGCTTCCTGGCGTCGATCGTCCTGATCGCGTTCGCCGCGCTCATGTCGCTCATACTCGCCCTGCAGTCCGCCACGTCGAAGACCGTCTTCGACGTCGATGCCCGGACGATGCGAAGGGGAGGGAAGCGCTTCGATCTCTCGAGGGCCGGCGGCCTTGAAGTGCAGAGCCGGCCCTTCGCCGACAAGCAGCTTCACTTCCTCTGCGTGAACGTCGACGGCCGGCAGCTGAGGATCGCGTCCGAGACCGATCCGGCCGATCTGCGGAAGGCCGCGAGCCTCCTCGAGGGGCGCCTGGGGAGCCGGCCCGCCGCCGAAGGGGCCGCCGTAGCCGCAGAAGCCTCGGCCTCCGATGCCGCACAGGGCTCCCCGAGGGCCGGGAGCGCCTTCATCGGTGCCTTCCTCATCGCCTTCGGCGCCCTCTGGGGCGGCGGCGGCTACTTCTTTCTCAGGGACGTCATATTCACCATGTTGCCTGAATACGGCGGCCCCCTGCTCTGGCCGTTCGGACTCTGGCTCATCGCGCTCGGCGCCTGCGAGCTCGCGCGGATCCCTCTGTTCCGACGGATGCTTGAAGGCCGTTCCCGGGGCAAGGCAGTCGCGCTCATCGTCTTCTTCGGCTCGTACCTGTTGATCTGCTGGCGAGTCTAGCGGCGCGACTTTGGCGAGGCCGAGCAAGAACCTTGCGGCTCGAGCCTCGCGCGGCTACGATCTTCCCATGCCTCCGACGCCGGCCTGCCTCGAGTCCTTCCACCCCCTCGTTCGCGAATGGTTCCTCTCCCGATACGGTCGGCCGACCGCCGTCCAGGAGGCGGCCTGGCCCGAGATAGCCGCGGGCCGCCACGTGCTCGCCCTCGCGCCGACCGGTTCGGGCAAGACGCTGACCGCCTTCCTTGAAGCGATTTCGCGCATCGCGTCGGGGGCTCTTTCGGCCGACCGCGTCTCGGTCCTCTACGTCTCGCCGCTGAAGGCGCTCGGCGAGGACGTCAGGCGGAACCTCGAGCGGCCCCTCGAGGAGCTGTCGCGGCTCTTCGCCTCGCGCGGCGAAGCCTGGCCCGAGCTCAGGGCCGCGACCAGGACGGGCGACACGAGCCAGGCGGACCGCAGGCGCATGCTCAAGAGGCCGCCCTCGATACTCGTCACGACGCCCGAGAGCCTCGCCCTTATGCTCGATTCTCCCCCCACGCGCGCGATGCTCTCCGATGTCAGGCTTCTCGTGCTCGACGAGATCCACGTCCTCGCGGGCGACAAGCGCGGCGCGCTCCTCGCCTGCTCGGTGGGGAGGCTCGCCCTCCTCGCGGGCGAGTTCCAGCGCATCGCCCTCTCGGCGACCGCGCGGCCGGTCGACGCGTTGGCCGCCTTCGTCGGGGGCCGCAGGCTGGTCCGCGGCCCGGACGGAAAGGCCGCCTACGAGCGGCGCGAGGTCCTCGTTGTCTCGCCGCCTGCCGAGAAGGCCATCGAGCTCCGGGTCGAGTGGCCCGAGCCCTCGCCCGATGACGGCGGCGGGATCGGACCGGCCGCGACCGCGGGCGGCACGAACCTGGACACGAGCTCGGGCGCCAACGCGCCGCGCTACGCCGCGCTTATCCCGGTACTGGCACGCAAGGCAAGCGAGACGCGAGGACTTCTGGTGTTCACCGACTCGCGCCGGCGGGCCGAGCGCATGGCCTTCCTCCTCAACGAGGCGGGAGGGGAGGGCTCGGCCTGGGCCCACCACGGCTCGCTGTCGAAGGAAGCGAGGCGCGTCGTCGAGGAGCGCTTCAAGGCGGGCGAGCTGGGTTGCGTGGTCGCGACTGCCTCCCTCGAGCTGGGCATCGACGTGGGGAGCGTGGAGGAGGTCGCCCTCGCCGGCTCGCCGGGCACGGTGGCCTCGGCCCTGCAGCGAGTAGGTCGCTCGGGCCACGGCGTCGGCGAGGTCTCGCGCGGTACGCTCTATCCTTTCCACGGCATGGACCTCGTGCTGGCGGCGGCCGTCGCCAGGGGCGTGCGCGAGCGCGCGGTCGAGGAGACGAGGCCGCTGTCCTGCCCCCTCGACGTGCTCGCCCAGGCGCTGCTGGAGCTCGCGCTCGAGGGCGAAAGCGCGAGCGCGTCAGGCCCCGCGAGCGCCGGCCCCGTGACGATCGACGCGTTGTACGACATAGTTCGCTCATTCCCTCCCTTCGAGGCCCTGACGCGCGGGCTTTTCGACTCGACGCTCGGGATGCTGGCCGGAAGGTACTCGGGCACCAGGGTCCGCGAGCTCGAGCCGCGAGTCTTCATCGACGCGGCGACCGGGACCGTCTCGGCCGCGCCGGGGGCGAGGGGGCTCCTGGCCTCGTCGGGAGGGACGATCCCGGACCGTGGTCTGTACAGTATGAGAATCGCCGGCAGCGCCGGCGCCTCGGGCAAGCCGGGCACGCGCATCGGCGAGCTCGACGAGGAGTTCGTCTTCGAGCGCAGGGTCGGCGAGGTCTTCTCGCTCGGCGCGCAGGCATGGAAGATCGTCGAGATCGGGAGCGAGGCCGTCACGGTCGTCCCGGCGGCGCCCGACCTCGACATCGTGCCCTTCTGGAAGGGGGACGCCCTCTTCCGCTCGCCCGAGGTCAGCGTCCGGGCACTCGCCCTGCTCGATCGGCTCGACGAGATGGGAGACGAGGAGGGTGCGGCCTTCCTCGAGGCCGAGTACGGCTTCGGCTCGGAGGCGGCGCTCGTCTGCTCGCGCTTCGTCGCCGCGCAGAAGGCGGCGGGCTCGGGCAGGCCCTCGCTCCCCCGCTCGGATCGCGTCGTTCTCGAGGTGAACGAGGACGCCTCGGCCAAGGCCCGGACCGTGAGGCTCGTGCTCCACACGCTACGGGGGCTCGCGGTTAACGCGCCCCTCGCCATGGCCCTCGCGGCGGCGATCGAGGACGAGACGGGCCTCCCCGCCTGGGAAGTGTCCGACGACGACCGGGTCCTCGTATCGGTCCCGCGCGACGAGGGATTCGACGTCATAACGGCCTTTACGCGCGCCCTCTCGGCCCTGGCCTCGGAAGGAGAGCTGGAGCGCCGCGCCCGCGCGAGGCTGGAGGCCTCCGGGTTCTTCGGCTCGCAGTTCCGGCAGAACGCCGGCCGCGCGCTCCTCCTCCCTCGAGGGATGCCCGGAAGGCGCGTGCCCCTGTGGATGACGAGGCTCCGCGCCAAGAAGCTCTTCGACGCGGTGCGCTCGCTGCCCGACTTTCCCGTCACGGTCGAGACCTGGCGCTCCTGCCTCGGCGACCTGCTCGACCTCGAGGGCGCGCGCGCTCTGGCCCGCGGCGTAGCGGAAGCGCGCATCGCGCTCGCGGTCTTCCCGAGCCGCGCTCCCTCGCCCTTCGCGCGCGAGGCGCTGTGGAGGGAGATCGGCGGATTCATGTACGCCGAGGACTCGGTAGCGGGGAAGGCGACGTCCTCGGTCTCGGACCGCGTCGTCGCCGAGGCCCTGCGGTCCGCCAGGCTGCGGCCTCGCCTCGATCCCGAGCTCGTCGAAGACTTCAGCGCGAGGCTCAAGCGCCTCGTGCCCGGCTGGGGGCCGGAGGACCTCCTGTCTCTCGCCGAGTGGGTCAAGGAGCGCGTTTTCATACCCGCCGCCGAGTTCGAGGCCCTGGTCGCCCAGGCGGGAAGCGCGCTGGCCGAGGGAGTCGCCGCCGACCCGGGCTTCGGCGGCCGCATCGTACGGACGAGGCTCGAGGGCGCCGCGGAGGAAATAGTAGTCCACGCCGAGCGCGCGGCCGCCCTCGCCGCGGAGCCCGGCGAGCAGCTCGCCGAGTGGCTGCGCCGCGAGGGCCCCGTCTCGCCCGCCCGGATATCCGCGCTGCTCGGCATACCCTCCGCGGAGCTCGACGGCCTCCTCGACGAGCTCTCCGAGGAAGGGACCGTGGTCGTCGACGCCTTTCTCGCGGGCTCGGACGAGGTCGCGGCGATCGACGCGCAGAACCTGGAGATACTCCTGCGCCGCTCGCGCGCCGCGGCGAGGAAGACGGTCGAGGCGCGGCCATCCTCGGACCTCGCGCGCATGGTCGCCGCCCTCCACGGATTGGGCGCCCGCGCGCCCGCCGAGGGCGTCCCTCGCAGCGCCGAGGACGGCGCGGCTTCGCCGGACGCGCGGGGGCGCGCCCTCGATCGCGCGCTCGAGCGCCTCGCGGGATATCCGGTTCCTGCGGGCCTCTGGGAGACCGAGCTCCTGCCGGCGCGCGTCGACGGCTACGCCGCCGCCTGCCTCGACGCGGCGATGGGGCGCTCCGCCTCGCGCACCGGCTCGGGCTGGCAATGGTTCGGCGCGGGCAAGGCCTGCCTCTCCTTCTGCCGCCCCGAGGACCTCGAGCTCTTCCTGGAGAGCGGCAAGGCGAGATCGCGCATCGTGCCGGCGGGAGCATCCAGCCTCGACTTCTGGGCCCTGCGTACCGTCGCGCGTAACGGTGCTGTCGCGCGCGACGGCGCCGGCGCGCCCGGCGGCGAGGCCGCGAGGAACGAGGGCCGGTCCGCCGAGGACGCCTCGTCCTTCGCGCGCGAGCTCTGGGCGGAGGCATGGAAGGGCCTCGTCGCGTCGGAACATTTCGACTCGGTGCGGGAGGGCATCGCCAACGACTTCGGCGCCGACCTGCCGTCCGGCAGCGTCGAGGAAGAAGCGCCCTTCGGATCGCGGCGGCGCGTTCCTCGCGCCCTGCGGGAGCGCTGGCGGGGCGGCCCGCCCGTCGCCGGGCGCTGGTTTCGCCTCGACCTGGACGAGGGCCCCGGCGGCGACGCCTCGGCGGAGCAAGACGCCCTCGACCTGGACGCGCTCGACGCGGCACGGGTCCGGGCGCTCGCCGCGCGATACGGCCTCGTCTGCCGCGACCTTCTCGAGCGCGAGTCGCCCGCCCTGCGCTGGGGCCGCCTCTTCCCCGCGATCCGCAGGCTCGAGCTGGCCGGGGAGCTCTACGCCGGGCGCTTCTTCGAGGGGCTCGAAGGGCCCCAGTTCATCGATCCGGCCGCCTTCGCGCTCTTCATGGAGCTCGATTCGGCGTCCGCCGGGCCGTTCTGGATCAACGCCCTCGATCCGGTCGCGTCGGCGCTCTACGCGGCCGTCCCTCGCGAGGGCCTTCTCCCGGCCCGGACCGCGACGGCGAGGATCTGCGTCTCGGGCGGCCGCGTCGTCGCGGTCTCGACACGATCGTATCGGGAGCTCTCCGTCGTCGCGGGAGCGGACCCCGCCGACCTCGATGCGGTTTTTTCCCTGTTCCGCGCGGCGCGCTCGCGGGCCGTGCGGCCCGAGGGCCGCGTCATCGTGGACTCCGTGAACGGCGAGCCGGCCTCGCGCTCGCCCTTCGCCGCCGCCCTGCGCGCATCGGGCCTCGAGTCGGACCGCGGACGCATGGTCCTGTGGTAGGGCGACCTCGGGCCTCGAGTTTGCATTCCCCCGCGGGCCGAACTAGAGTTGTCTCGAAGGGAGCGTCGACGCATGAGGCATCTGAAGAGCGGCCTTCCCGTGATGGACGTACAGCCCGGGGGGCGCTTCGCCACGACGACGCCCAGGGACATCAGGACGCTCCTCGGCTCCTGCGTCGCGGCCTGCCTCTACGATTCCGAGGCGAAGGTCGCCGGGCTCAACCACTTCCTCCTGGCCGCGCCCCGCTACGCGAAGACCATGGCCTTCACGGAGACCGACGCAGGCCGCTACGGCATCAACGCGATGGAGCTCCTCATCAACGACATGGTCAAGCTCGGGGCCAAGCGATCGAATCTCAAGGCCAAGGTCTTCGGCGGAGCCTCGGTACTGGGAATGGCGCGGAAGGACGCGAAGTTCCTCTGCGTCAGCGAGGTCAACCAGCGCTTCATCCGCGATTACCTGGCCACGGAGCGCATACCGATCGTCTCCGAGGACCTCGGCGGCGAACGCGGGCGCGTCATCCACTTCCTCTCGGACTCCTTCAAGGTATTCCGGCGCTATATCCAGAAGACCGAGACCGAGACTATCGAGGAAGGCGAGCGGATGTTCTGGGTTAAGGCGATCGAAAAGCCCGAGGCCGAGGAAGGGGCGGCGATCCTCTTCTGAGTCCCGCTCGCCCCGACGGTGTCGTAGTCCATATGCTCCCTCGAGGTGAAAATATAGTCGAGCCCGAGGTCGAGGAAGACCCCGAAGTGCTTGCTCGGCTGGTAGTGCCCGCCCACGATCGCGCCGGCCTGGACGTTGGCGTACTTCTCCGAGTTGCTGTACAGGATGACCGACGGGCGGACCGACACGAGCGGAGTAATGTGAAGCTGCGCCCCGATGGAGAGATCCTTGATGGAGTACTCGTTTTCCATCTTGAGCGCGATGGCTGAGCTCAGACCGGGACCTTGACCGACGGCGCCTCGAAGAGCCGCTCCGCGGCTATTATCGTGATGAAGCCCGCCTCTCCCTTGGCGATGCCGCGCACGACCTTCTCGTCGAAGGCCACGGCGAAGTCGCCCGTGGGCATGATCGCGCCCGGGGGGAGGTCGATCACTTCGGACACCGAGTCGACGAGGGCCCCCGCGGGCTTTCGCCCGCCGCGATCGTCCTTGATCGAGAGGACTATTATGCAGCTCGCGGCCCGGTCCTCCGGCGAATCGAGCCCGAGCTTCTTCCTCACATCGATGACCGGTACGGCCTCGCCCCGAAGGTCGAGGAGCCCCGCGACATACTCGGGAGCTCCCGACACTCGGCTCAAGCAGCCGTTCTCGAGGACCGTCTCGACGTCGCTGATTTCGACCGCGCAGGTTTCGCCCGCGATTGAGAAAGTCAGGTAGTTCGACATCGCTGCGCCCCTTCTTCTCAGAATTCCTCGAAGGCGCCTTCGGAGGCGTCGACCGACTTGATGGATCGGCTCGCCTTCTGCGCCGTGCTTCGCGCGGTGATCGCGGGCAGCGCTGGCGGCAGCTTCTGCTGCGCCCTGCCGCCGCTCGCCGTCGGGCCCGCGCCCCGCGGCGCGTCATCTGCGGCGAGCCTGAAGAAGCTGACGGTGCTGGCGAGCTGCTGCGCCTGCCCGGAGAATTCCTCAGCCATGCCCGCCATCTCCTCGCTCGCGCTCGCGTTCGTCTGGATGACCGTGTCGAGCTGGGTCATCGCCTTCCCGACCTGATCGACGCCGATGCTCTGCTCGCGCGAGGCCGCGGCGATCTCGCGTACGAGGTCCGAGGTCCTGCGGATGTCGGGCACCATGTCCGCGATGACCTTGCCCGCGTCCTGGGCTATCGAGACCGTGCTCGAGGCGAGCTCGGTGATCTCGCCGGCCGCCTTCTGCGAGCGCTCCGCCAGCTTGCGTACCTCGCTGGCGACCACCGCGAAGCCCTTGCCGGTCTCGCCGGCCCTGGCCGCCTCGATCGCGGCGTTCAAGGCCAGGAGATTCGTCTGGCTGGCGATCTCGTCGATGATCGATATTTTGTCCGCTATCTCCTTCATCGCCGTCACCGCCTGGCCGACGGCCGCGCTACCCCTCTCGGCGTCCTTGACCGCCTTGGTGGAGATACCTTCGGTGGTGACCGCGTTGTCCGAATTCTGCTTGATGGTGGCGGACATCTCCTCGATCGAGCTCGAGACCTCCTCGGCGCTGGCCGCCTGCTCGGTCGCCCCCTGGCTGATGCTCTCGGTGGTCGACGAGATCTCCTCGCTGCCGCTCGCCACGTTCGCGGCGGCGGACTGTATCTCTCCCGCGATTCTCGTCAGGTTGTCGAAGAGCTTCTTGAATGAGAACGCCAAGTCGCCGATCTCGTCGCCCCTGTCCAGGAATTTCTCGTGGTCCTTGTTCGTGAGATCTCCGTCGGCGAAGATCGCGGCCTGTTTGACGGCCAGGCCGAGCGGCACGGTGATCGACCTCGACAGGAGGATGAAGCAGAGGATCGCGAGGACCGAGGCGACGGAAGCGACGAGGAGGATGATGGCGCCCACCGAGTTGGCCGTCGCGAGGAAGTCCGACTTGTTCATCACCGAGTAGACGACCCATCCGACCGAGGGCACCGTCGTATACCCCGCGACTTTCTGGACGCCTTGCAGGGAGCAGTCCCCGAAGCCGGTCTCTCCGGCGAGCCCCTTGCGAGCGACGTCCTCAAGGCCCGGCGTGGTGTTGATATCAGCCTTCATCACCTTGTCTTTGTTCGGGTGGAGGACGAAGAGTCCCGTCTCGTCGACGATGGCGAAATACCCGCCCTTGCCGAGCGAGTACTTTGCCATCACGTCGGTGATCACGCTGGTCTTGATGGTGATGGCGCAGATGCCCGAGACCCTGCCCGCCTGATCCGTCACGGGCGCCGCGAGGGCAAGGGTAACCGAACCCGAACTCTTGTTGGTGAACATCTGGCTGATATAGGCCTTCCCGCTCATGGCCTCTTTGAAGTACTCCCGCTCGGAGAGATTGAGGCCGATCGCGCCCGGGTCGCTCGACGCTATTATTTTCCCCTTGCCGTCGAATACCGAGATCGCCTCGTATTGGGCGGCAAGCTGCTTCGACTTCAGCATGACCGCGAGGCGCGAGCTCAGGGCCGAGGCCTCCCTGTCGGCCCCCGGCCCCTTCCTGTCGGCGAGCTCGATGCAGTCCCGCAGGTCGGGAGAGGCGGCGAGGGTGATGCTCGTCCCGAGGTAGCTTTGGAGACTGCCCTCGGCGTAGTCCGACATGCTCTTCGTGAGGCTTACGAGCTCTTCCCCGACGAGTTCCGATATTCCGGCCTTCGCCCTCGCGTGCACGATGACTCCCATCATGGCGAAGGGGACGATTATTATGATCGCGCCCACCAGCGTCAGTTTCGCACCGATCCTCAACTTCACGGCGATCCTCCTTGTCGGCGCCTTGCGGGCGCCGCGCGTGCTCGATGATTATCGAACCGAGTCGGATCGGGCAGAAGACAGACCTATTCTCTTTATTGTGTAGGGACGCGGCGCGAGGAATGTAGGAGAAAGACCGACATCATGGAACGAGGCGGTTCTCTACGGCGTATTTGACGAGCTGGGCGTTGCTCTCCATCCTCATCTTGTCCAGGACGCGCGAGCGGTAGGTGCTCACGGTCTTCGCGCTGAGGCAGAGTCTCTCCGCGATCTGCGTGACGCTGAGCCCCGAGCCGATAAGGACGAAGACCTGGTATTCCCTGGTGGACAGCCGATCGTGCGGCGGCCCCTCGCGGTCGCGCTCGACGTAGTACGCGAGCCGCTCGCCTACCTTCGAGGTTATATAGCGATGCCCCGCCGCGGCCGCGCGTATCGCCGAGACGAGTTCCTCGTCGGGGCTCGTCTTTGAGAGATAGGCCGAGGCTCCGTCGCGGAGGCTTCGCACGGCGTATTGCTCTTCCGAGTACATGCTGAGGACGATGACGCTCATCGCGGGCCTTATGGCGCGCATGTCGCGGATGATGTCCAGGCCGCTCCTGCCCGGGAGGGCGATATCCAGGAGGGCGACGTCGAACTCTTCCTCCCGCGCGAGGACGAGCGCGTCTTCGGCGCTCGCGGCCTCGCCGGAGACGACGATATCCGGCGTCTCCGCCGCGATCTGGGCTATGCCGCGCCTTACGACGCTATGATCGTCCACGACAAGGACACGGATCACTTTCCTCTACCCCTCCTTGGCGGACGGGTATTGTAACGGTGAGTCTCGTTCCTTTCCCAGCCTCTCCTCGGATGGAGAAGGATCCGTCGAGGCTGTGGGCGCGCTCGCGCATCCCGAGGATGCCGAAGGATTCCGAGGAATTGACTTGGTCCCCCTCGATGCCGATCCCGTTGTCGCGTATCGATAGTCGGATTGAGCCGGGGACGGGATGGAGGTCGATCTCTACCTCCGTCGCTCGAGAATGCCTCACGACGTTCGTCAGCGCTTCCTGCGTTATTCGAAACAGGGCCGTCTCCGTCCTGTCGTCGAGTCCCTCTTCGACGATATCGACTCTCGCGGACACGACAAGATCGCTGCTCTTGGAGAAGTCCATCGCGAGCCACTCGATCGCGGCCTTGATGCCCAGGTGGTCGAGGATGCCCGGGCGCAGCTCGGAGGATATCCGTCGTACCGCGCTGATGGCTTCGTACGAGCGGTCGATCAGGTCGATGATCCTCTCCCTCGGCGGCTTCACGGAGGCCTCGCGGTCCCGCGCGATCCGGCGCAGCCCGTAATTGATGGAAGTGAGGATCTGACCGAGCTCGTCGTGAAGCTCTCTGGCTATGCTCTTCCTCTCGGCTTCCTGGATATCGATCACGTGGAGGGCGAGTGCCCGAAGCTCGTCTTGCGCGGTCAATATCCTTTCTTCGGCTCGCCTGGCGCCGGTGGTCTCGGTCCAGATTATTCCGAGGCCGGCCTCGACCTTGAACGCGCGTATCCTGAATTCCCGGTCGTCGAACGTGCCGCCCGGCGCGACTTTCGAGATGCAGCGGGGCCGGCCGTCGCGCATCACGGCGAAGTATATCTCCGAGACGGACGGATACTCATCCGCTTTGAAGATGAAGGGAGAGACGCGGCCTTGGACTTCATCGAAGGATTGCCGAGATATCGACTCGGCCGCGGAGTTCATGTAGACGTATCGGAATTCGGAGTCGAGGAGGATGCAGGCGTCCGGGCACTCGTCCATGAAGGCCTTGAAGCGCGACGGGTATTCGTAGAGCTGCGTCGGGGCCGCGCCGATATCCTCGCGAGGCGACGCTGACGCGCTCGTGCTCGTTTCGCTCGACCGGCTTCCGTGAGAGGCCTTCCCTTGTCCGTCCGAGATAGACATCGCGCGCCTCGGTGCATCCGCTCTCAGCGTCCGCGGCGCCTATTATAAAAATACGCAATTGTAAAAGATACTGTGATTTTATGCTTGACTAATCGCCTGCGGATAAGAACGCCGATATCCGCCCGGGCGGATATCGGCGTTGTGCGACATCGCTCTCAGACCGGGACCTTGACCGACGGCGCCTCGAAGAGCCGCTCCGCGGCTATTATCGTAATGAAACCCGCCTCTCCCTTGGCGATGCCGCGCACGACCTTCTCGTCGAAGGCCACGGCGAAGTCGCCCGTGGGCATTATCGCGCCTTCGGGCATATCGATCACTTCCGATACCGAGTCGACGAGGGCCCCCGCGGGCTTTCGCTTACCGTCCGCGCCCCTCAGGGACAGGACGATAATGCAGCTCGCGGCCCAGTCGGCCGGCGACTCGAGCCTGAGCTTCTTCCTCACGTCGATGACAGGAATGGCCTCGCCCCGAAGGTCGAGGAGCCCCGCGACATACTCGGGAGCTCCCGACACTCGGCTTATGCAGCCGTTCTCGAGGACCGTCTCGACGTCCTTTATTTCGACCGCGCAGGTCTCGCCCGCGATCGAGAAAGTCAGGTAGCTGGACATGGCCGCGCCTCCCTGCCTCAATAATCCTCGAAGTCGCCGTCGGAGGCGCCTACGGCCTTGATCGATCGGCTCGCCTTCTGCGCCGCGCCTTGCGCGGCGACCGCGGGCAGCGCCGCCGGCAGCTTCTGCTGCGCCTTGCCGCCGATCGCGGTCGGACCGGCGGATAGCTTCGTCGCCGCGACCGCGTTCTGCGCCGTCGAGTCCTCGGCCCCGAGCTTGAAGAAAGAGATCGTCGATGCGAGCTGCTGCGCCTGGCCGGAGAGCTCCTCGGACATGCTCGCGAGCTCCTCGCTGCCGCCCGCGTTCTGCTGGATGACCTTGTCGAGCTGCTCTATCGCCTTTCCGATCTGGTCGACGCCCGCGCTCTGCTCGCGGGAGGCTGAGGCGATCTCCTGGACCAGGTCCGAGTTCCGCTTGATGTCCGGTACGATGCCCGCGATGATCGTCCCGGCCTTCTCGGCCCTCGTGACCGTCGCCGTGGCGAGCTCGGTGATCTCGCCGGCCGCCTTCTGCGAGCGTTCCGCGAGCTTGCGGACCTCGGAGGCGACGACGGCGAAGCCTTTGCCCGACTCGCCTGCGCGGGCGGCCTCGATGGCTGCGTTCAGGGCGAGCAGGTTGGTCTGGCGGGCGATCTCCTCGATGATGGAGATCTTCCCCGCGATCTCCTTGATCGCCTCCACCGCGCCGGAGACCGCGTGGCTGCCTTCCTCGGCCCCGCCCCGGGCCTTGGAGGCGATCGCGTCGGTGGCCTGCGCGTTATCGGCGTTCTGCTTGATGGTGGCCGCCATCTCCTCGACCGAGCTCGAGACCTCCTCGGCGCTGGCCGCCTGCTCGGTGGCGCCCTGGCTCATGGATTCGGCGGTGCTGCTGATCTCCTCGCTGCCCTGAGCGACGTTCTGCGCGGCCGACTGGATTTCCATGACGATGCGCTTGAGGTTGCCCGACATGTGGTTGAGGGCGCGAGCCAGGTCTCCCAGCTCGTCCTTCATGGCGAGGACGTCTCCCTTGACCTCCATACTCAGGTTGCCCTTGGCGACGGCCTCGGCGAAGAGGACGCCGCGCTTCAGGGGAAGGCTGATCGAGCGAGAGAGCAGGTAGAGGAGGGCGAGGGCGATCACGATCGAGACCGCGGCTACGAGGATGATGAGGTTCCGTATCTCCGTCGCGGTCGACAGGAACTCGTCCTCCGGCATCGTGGAGATGACCTTCCAGCCGATGGAGGGAACCGGGGCGTAGGCGCAGTACTTGCCGGCGCCCTTATACGAGTAGGACTCGATACCGGTCTTGTCGGCCAACGCGTTCTCGGCGACCTTCTCCATGCCCGGAACCTGGTCGATATTGACCTTGAGCGCGATGTCCTTGTCGGGGTGGAGCACGGCGAGGCCGTCGCGGTCGATCACCCAGATGTAGCCGGTCTTGCCGAGGACGAATTTGGACATCTCGTCGGTGATAGCCGAGGAGTTGATCGTCAGGCATGTAGCGCCGATGGGCTTCCCGTCCTGGCCGGCGACGGGAGCGGCGACCATGAACGTGGCGGCGTTGGTTATCTTGTTGATGACCATTTGGCCGACTACGGCGTCGCCCGCGATGGCCTTCTTGAAGTACTCCCGCTCAGACACGTCGACGCCGGATTGCTGGACCGCCGTCGCGCAGGTCCGGCCGTTGGCCGCGACGACGAAGATCTCGCTGTAGCTCGACGACATCCGCTTTTCCGCGTAGATCGACTTCAGCTTGGCGCTCAAAGCCTCCGAAGCCTTACGAGCGGTCGACGCGCCCTTGTTCACCTGCTCCAGAGTTTCCGCCACGGCCGGGGACGCGGCGAGGGCGATGCAGGTGCGAAGGTCTCCCTGGATCTTGCTTTCCGCATAGTCCGCCATGCTGACCGTGAGATCCGTCAGGTCCTCCCCGACGAGCGTGGTGATCCCGCTCTGGACGCGGTTTGATACGATGAAGCCCATCGTCGTGAAGGGAATGATGACGATGGCTGCTCCAACGAGCATCAACTTCGATCCTATTTTTAGTTTCATACGCGGCCTCCTTGCCGATACGCGGCGATTCCCGACTCGCCCCTCCCGAAGGCGATTATCAGATCCCGCCGCGGTTCCCGGCAGATGGATGAACGCTGGTTTTGCACTAGGCCGAGGAATGAGCGGCGTATAGGGGAAACACCTATGTTATGAGACGAGCTTGTGGTCTACCACGTACTTGATGAGCTTGGCGTTCGTGGGCAGCCCCATCTTGGAGAGTATGTGGGCGCGGTGGGTGCTCACCGTCTTCGAGCTCAGGCAGAGCCTCTTCGAGATCTCCGTGACGGTCAGGCCCGACCCTATGAGAAGGAGGACCTGGTACTCCCGGCGCGAGAGGCGCTCGTGGGGCGGCAGCTCGGAATCGCACTCGACGTAGTAGGCGAGGCGCTCCGCGACCTCGGCCGTGATGTAGCGGCGCCCCGAGGCGACTGCCCTGATCGCGTCCACGAGCTCGCGGTCGGCGTTCGACTTGGTGAGGTAGGCCGACGCCCCGTCCCTGAGGCTGCGGACCGCGAACTGCTCCTCGGAGTGCATGCTCAGTATGATGATCTTGATCCCGGGGCAGGCGGCGCGCATGTCGCGGATGACGTCGAGCCCGCCTCGGCCCGGCATGGAGATATCGAGCACGGCGATGTCGTAGCGCTCCGCTCGGGCTATGCTCAGGGCCTCCTCGCCGTCAGCCGCCTCGCCCGCGACGACGATGTCCCTGCATCCCGAGAGGATCTGAACGATGCCCCGGCGCACGATGCCGTGGTCGTCGACCACGAGGACGCGGATCACGGGAGGCAGCCCCCGGGCGGCAGCGGCATGGTGACGACGAGGCTCGTGCCCGCGCCCGGCTCGCCGGCGATCGCGGCGTCGCCGCCGAAGGCCCTCGCCCTTTCCTTGATGCCCTGGATGCCGAAGGACTCGGGCGCCGAGGCCTGGGCCTCGGATATCCCGGTCCCGTCGTCGGCGACGGCGAGCTCGACGGCGCGATCCGTCCGGCGGAGCGATATCGCCGCGCCTGACGCGCCCGAGTGCCTGACTACGTTCAGCAGCGCTTCCTGGGCGATGCGGAACAGCGCCGTCGAGGCTCTCGGCCCGATGGCCTCCTCCGCGAAGTCGAACCTCGCGCTGATCTTCAGGGAGCATCTCTCCGCGTAGTCCGAGACGAGCCACTCGATCGCGGCCCGGAGCCCGAGCTTGTCGAGGATCGCCGGCCGGAGGTCAGAGCATATGCGCTGCAAGGCCCGGATCGTCTGGCCCGTCAGGGCGAGGAGTTCGCCGATCCTCTCCCCGGCCTCGTCGTTCGTCGGCTCGCGGCATCGGGCGAGGTACTTCAGCTCCAGCTCGATCGCGGTGAGGGCCTGCCCCAGCTCGTCGTGCAGCCCCCTGGCGAGCCCCTTGCGCTCCTCCTCGCGTACTTCGACGATGTGGCCGGCCAGCGCCCTGAGCTCATCCTGGGCGGCGAGGAGCCTGTCCTTGCCGCGCAGGTACTCGGTGACGTCGGTCCCCACGATGCCGAGGTGCTCTCCCGCGCGGAAGGCATGCGCCCGGAATACCCGCTGATCGGCGTAGCTCTCGGGCGTCGCCGCGTTGAAGGACGCAGGCCTTCCGGTGCGCAGCACCTCGCGATAGAGCGCGAGCCTCCCTTCGATCTCGGCCCGCGGCTCCGCCATGGGGATCGGCTTGCCGATCGAGGACTCGAGGTCGAGCCCGAAAAAGCGCTCGGCCGATTTATTGAGGAAGACGAAGCGGAATTCGCGATCGAGGAGGATGCACGCGTCGGGGCTCGCGTCCATGAAGAGCTTGAAGAGCGACTCGAAGTCGCTCGAACGGGCCTTGAGTCGATCGTTTTCCTCGCGGAGCCGCCGGAGCTCGTCCGAGTTCCCGTCGAGGTCCGCGCGTTCACGGTTTACGCTTTCTCTGTCGCTCGAGGTCGATAGCATATACTTCTTGCTTTCTCCGATTCGCGCTTGTTTTTACCTTATGATAGTTGTCAGCATAGTATAGCAGATCCCGCGCGCCGCGGCGCGGTAGGCGACATCGATTATCACGAAAAAAAGCCGAGCCTCGCTCTCGAGGCTCGGCTGATATTCCCGCGCGGCGGGAGGAAGAGGCGAAGCGCTACTCCTCCTCCTCCTCCTGCGTCTTGAAGACCGCCGCGGCCTTGATGACGTCCTCGGCGATCTTGCCGGTGATCGGAGCGTAGTGGTCGAAGTCGACCTCGAAGGAGCCCGTGCCGCTCGTCATGGAGCGCAGGTCGATGGCGTAGCGCAGGAGCTCGGCCTGGGGCACCTGGGCGTCGACCTGGACGATGCCGCCGCCGATCGGGTTCTGCCCGGAGATGCGGCCGCGCCGGCCCGAGAGGTCGGACATGACGCCGCCCAGGTCCTTGTCCTCGACGAAGACCGTGAGGTTCATGACCGGTTCGAGGAGGACGGGGCTCGCCTGGCGAGTCGCCTCGCGGAAGGCGCCTCGGGACGCGATCTTGAAGGCCATCTCCGAGGAGTCGACGGGGTGCTCCTTGCCGTCGGTGATGGCGGTCTTCACGTCGACGACCGGGTAGCCCGCGACGACGCCGGCTTCCATGGCCTGGTGGATGCCCTTCTCGATGCCGGGGATGAAGCCCTTGGAGACCGACTGCCCGAAGAGCTTGTTCTCGAACTGGTAGCCCTCTCCGCGCGCCAGGGGCTCGACCTCGAAGACGACGCGCGCGTACTGGCCGTGGCCGCCGGTCTGCTTCTTGTGGGTGTACTCGGCCCCCGACTTCTTGGCGATCGTCTCGCGGTAGGCGACGCGAGGCACGCGGGTCTCCGCGACTATCTTGGAGCCGTTCTTGATCTTCTCGAGGATCATGTTGATCTGGAGCTCGCCCATGCCGGCGATGACGGTCTCCTTGGTCTCCGCGTTGAACTTGACCTGGAAGGTGAGGTCCTCTTCCGAAGCCTTCAGGAGGTTCTCGTTGAGCTTGTCCTCCTCCTTCTTGTTCGTCGCCGAGATAGCGATCATGTGGACCGGCGTGGGCAGGCGCAGCTTGTGGAAGAAGAAGGGCTTATCGTAGGCCGAGACCGTGTCGTTGGTCTTGAGGTCGGCCGCCTTGACGATGACGCCGATGTCCCCCGCCGCCAGCTCTCCCACCTCCTCGAGCTTCTTGCCCTGCATCGCGTAGAGCTTGCCGAGCTTCTCCTTGCGCCCGTCGCGCACGTTGACCACCTCGAGATCGGGAACGATCTTCCCGGTGAACACCTTCACGAACGAGAGCCTGCCCGAGAACTGGTCGATCTGCGTCTTGATGACGAGGGCCGCCGCCGGCTTCGCGGGGTCGACGGAGACGTTCGCGATGGTGCCGTCATGCTCGAATATGGGCTCGGGAGCGAGCTTGAAAGGGTCCGGCGCGATGTTCGCGATGAAGTCGAGGAGGGCCTGGCTCCCCGAATTCCGGGCGCCCGAGCCCGCGAAGGCGGGAACGATCCTGCCCGCGGCGAGCGCCTCCTTGAGGCCCTTAAGCGTTTCTTCCTGGGATAGCTCGCCCTCGCCCAGGTACTTCTCCATGAGCTCGTCGTCGCCCTCGGCCGCGGCCTCGAAGAGCTTCGAGCGGAACTCGGCCACCGCCTGAGCCATGTCGGCGGGCACAGGGCCTCCCGCCTCCTTCTGATCATGGTTGGAGGGGAGGGCGTAGGCCACCTGATTGAGCACGTCGACGACGCCCTTGAAGGTGGGACCCTCGCCGATGGGGATGGTGATGGCCACGGGCGCGATCTTGAATTTCTCCTTGACGTCGTCGAGGGCCTTCTGGTAGGAGGCGCGCTCCTCGTCGAGTTTCGAAACGAAGACCATCCTCGGCTTCTTGCGGCCGTCGAGGTTGCGCCAGAGCTTGATCGTCTCGATCTGCACGCCCGTTTTGCCGTCCACCAGCACGAGGGCGGACTCGCATGAGCGCAGGGCAAGGATCACGTCGCCCACGAAGTCCGAGGAGCCGGGCGTGTCCAAGAAGTTTATCTTGATGTCCTTGCTGGTCACGTGAGTGAGCGAGGCATGCACGGAGATCTTCCGCGCTATCTCGTCTTCGCCGTAGTCGCTCACGGTCTTCCCCGACTCGACGGTCTCCGGCTTAGCGATGACGCCGCCCTGAAAGAGAATGTGCTCGAGCAGGGTAGTCTTGCCCGTGCCGCCGTGGCCCGCGATAGCCACGTTCCGGATGTGGTCGGTGGAAAACGCCATGATCGCTCCTTGTAAGCTGGACAGTGCGGTGTATACCTGTTTTGATAAGGTAAACGCAGCTATTATAAACTGGCCTCTTGAGGTGTCAACCCGAAAGTCCCGCTAACAGGGTGTTGAAAAAGGCACTAGCGTCTTTTCCAACGCTACCTTGATTTCTGCAATTGCGCAGAGAAGCGTAAGCTTCTCGAGCAATTGCACAGCGGGCTGAACGGCCGGCCGTGGAGCGCCCGAGATGCATACCCGCAAGGGAATTACGTCGAGCTTGACAAGAAAGCGGCTACAAGACTACCGTCAGCTTTCGCATAGTGCCGCTTAGGAGACGCGAAATCGCCTTCACGGCGGCTTGTTTACGGGACGTAGCCTAGCGGCTAAGGCACTTGCTTTGGGAGCAAGGAATCGGCGGTTCAAATCCGCCCGTCCCGATTGACGCGCGCCTGTCGGCGCTGAAGTAGAGGTGGACGGGCGGGTGCTCGCTACGGATTCGCGATGGCGAGTCCGCCCGTCCCGATCGAGCGAGCGGGCCACCTTTCGGAAAGGTTGCCCGCTCGCGCTCTCTATCCAATATGGTCCGCGATCATCGAGGGGCTTGCGACGCCATGGATCGGCGCGTGCGTCGGCTGGCCCACGGAACGAGTCGCCCGCTAGCAGGTTGATGACTGACTCGAGGCTTGTCGCCAACCAGCTAGGTCAAGAGTGCGCCCTCGTATATAATAGGCGCCTCAAGCATTCGAGCAGTTTTGCGAAGAAAACTGCCAAGTCAAGAGAGCGCCTGCAAAGTTCTTGGGCGCTCTCTTGACCGGGGATCATAGCTCAACTGGATAGAGCAGCTGCCTTCTAAGCAGCAGGTCGGGTGTTCGACTCACCCTGGTCCCGTTATCCTGTAATGAATTAGCGAAGGAGCGCCGATAAGAAAACGGGGGGCTGTGACAAGATTGTGACAACCGAGAACCCTAACGCTGACTTCTACCTCACAAAACGGAAAGACACGCCCTACTGGTCCGTGCGGTTCCGCGATCCTGTGACAAGGGACATTCTGACGGCGATCTCATCTCGTTGTACCAATAAGATTCGCGCGAAAGCCTGGGCGGAAGCAGAGTACGCTCGCCGCGCCGACGTAGCGCTCCACCCGATGACCGTGCGCGAGTACGCCACGAACTTCTATTCCGAGACCTGCGAGTACGTCGCGAAGCAGCGGAGCGATAAGGGGATCTCGGAGAAGACGCGCATCTCAAAGCGTCGGTACGTTGTGGAGTACGTCCTCGCTGATAAAGAGCTAATGGACGCGCGCCTCGCGGAGATAACGCGCCAGGACGTTGAACGCTTCCGCGCGCGGCTCATCGCATCACGGTTCGACGGCACGCCCAGTCGGACCTCGCAAGCGGTAATCGAAGTCCTGAAGACCATCCTCGGGCAAGCGGTCGAGCATGGTCTCATTGCGCAGAATCCCATCTTCCGGCTTCCCACGGGTCGGTACGAGTACACGGAGCGCGACGCCCTTACGGAGGAGGAACTCGACACGCTCATGAAGCGCGCGAACTTTGGGTCGGGCCGGCAGTACATCGCGACGATGATCGCCGCAGCAACAGGCATGCGGGCTGGGGAAGTGCGCGCTCTCAAGTGGAAGGACATCGATAAGAACCTGCGGATAATCAGGATTGACCGCGCCCTCGATCAGGACTCAATAACGGAGCATCTGCCGAAGTGGGGGAAAAAGCGCGCCTGCCCATATCCGGCGATCCTCGAGAATCTCCTTGAGCCACTACGCGGGAAGCCGGATGTTTTCGTCTTCGAGTGGGAGGGTGGTGCCCTCAACTATCAGCGGTGGAAGACCACCTTCGCTCGAGCCTGTAGGAAGGTCGGAATTGATACGACGCTCCACGGGCTACGGCATACGCTTAATACCCTTCTCCTTCAGCGCGGGATATCCGACGCTGTGATCAGGGCAGCCCTTGGATGGTCCGATCCGAAAATCCAGGAGCGGTACTCGCATATCAACTTCGGAGGGGGATACCGCTCCCTCCTGATCGATTCCGTCGTCGAGGCGATCAAGGGCCGCTCTGGGACGGCGAAGCCGGAGGGCGGGAAGACAGACCAAGCGGGGCTCGTTCATGAACCTACTACGCGCGGGAAGGGGGCAGGCGATTGAAGTCTGCCGGAACATGTAGTATATTCCGTTAACCAAGCATCTCGCCACCAGTTTCGCGGCTGGAGGTCCTTATGCGTTGGATAAGCCTGATATTCATTCTTCTTCTTGCGTCGTGTTCTCCCTTCTACTTCAATCCCGAAGGCTACGAAATCCTAAGCGAGTCACTCGACGAGGCATGGCCAAAATCCGCGGCCCTTGCCTATATCCCCGACGAGAACGATTACTGGCAGAGCCCGCACGAGACAGAGGACCGGGGCGGCGGCGACTGCGAGGATCTCGCCGTCTATCTCATGTATTTTCTGGGCGAAGATTCCGAGTTCGTTGCCGTGCAACTTGCCAAAGGCCGGCATGCGCTGGTCCGCTATCGAGGGATGTATCTCGAGCCCCATAAGTACGGGACGACGTACAACCCTAGCGAAATCGAGCCGCTTGTTGTGGTGATCTACTCCTACAATGCAGTCATGACGTATTCGACGCATTACGGGACCTTAGCGATAACGGGGGACAGGCGTTAAGGACAGCGGGCGTCGTCCTGGTGTGGTGGACTCGTAGGAGCAAGGGGGCGGCATGGAGGCAAATCGCGGGAAGACAGGATAGACCCTCTTGACATCCCCCCCAAGTGCTGTATTCTTTCTTCCGTCGTGCCCTTGGGCGCGTGGATTGAAACGAGACCAAACCTCCTTTTTTATTAGGAGGTTCCTAATGATAGCAAAGAAAATCCCCACGCGCGAACCGCAGGGCAAGATGACCTATGGCAAAATGGCCGCATTGTACGGTCTCACAGAAGAAGAATTACGAAAAGCCGCTGTCGACTTCCTCCAATGCGAAGGCTATGTAGAAACCAGAAATACTACGCACGAGTGCCAAACCCTTCATGAGTACCTAACATTCAATCCCGCCCCGTACCGCGATCCCACGCCCTATCAGAAGGGCGATGATCAGCCAGAGTAAAGGATCATTTTATGCAACTATTATCAGTCATCAACAACCACGAAACGATAATCAAAACGAATTACTGGGAGAGTGAGTACGCGAGCGCGGGATACGTCTATCTCTCAATAAATGCTGGCGGGTACAGGCTCCTCATTCCCCCCGCGCTTCAGCCGGCCGTACGCGAGATGGCGGCAAGTACGGCGTGCGTGATTTCCCGCGGGCCATGGCCTGCGCAAGACAGGGCCGACGCGATGGAGCTTCTCTTCGAGGATGGATCAGATTCTCCCTACTGCCTGCATATCGTGCCTCAGCAACTCGACAGACTCCCGACGGCGGCCGATCAGGGATGGAAGGGGAAATTACTCGTCTACACAAAGGGTTTGAATTTGGAATTCACGCGGCCAGTTTACTACCGTCAAGTCAAGGAACTTCCGTGCTTGGCTTCGGCTCCCGCCAGTCCTCCCCTTATTAGCGAGTAATCCCGTACGCGATCCCGGCCGCGCCCGCGCGGGAAGTCTAGCGCGAGAGCCCGTACCCGAGGCCGACGGCGCCCGCGACGAGCCCAATCGCCGCGGCGCCGCGCCAGAGCCAGAGCTCCACGCTACGGCGCTTGTCCTTCTTGGTCGCCGCTTCGAGCGATTGCTGACAGCTCAGTAGCGCATTCCTGGATTCCTCGAGCGAGCTCTTTAATTCGGCTGAGTCGATCAGTGAGGCGTCCGCTTCGCTCAAGAGCTGACTCGAGAGCTGAGAGAGCCGCTCCGCTATGCTGGCGAGCTGCTGCGAGCTCGGCGCCGATGCTTCCGGGGAGGTGTCGGTCGGCGAGGTAGACGGCTCCTGCGCCGAGAGCGCAGGAGAGCACGAGAGCGCCACAATAAAGACCAAAAGTACGCGCATTCATGTCCCATCCTTCGCCGGAGGAGACGAGCCGGCCGGCGCCGACTTGCCAAGGGCCGCATGGATAATCGCCTGAACATCACAGATCGTCGTGAGGATCGGCATGAGGATCGAGGCCACGAGGAGCGCCGCGCCGGGGACCATGGCGACCCATCCCGGAACCGACGCGGGGAGCGTGGAGAGAATCTGGAGACCCGCGCCGAACGCGGCGAAGGACGCGAGAAGCGTCACCGCGGCCGCGACGCGACGGTACGAGACCGGCCCCTTACTCCCGTTGGGGAGAGGGGCCTCGCGGAACATCGACACGCCGCTACCACGCCGCGACGCGGGCCTTGATCCATGCTTTGATCGTACGGCCGAGCATCGTCGCGCCGTCTGCGATCGCCTGTCCTACCGCCTTTGCGAGGGATCCGAGAGCCGAAAGGATGCCTTTCATGATCTACCTCCTAAATCAATGAGATGAATCGTTCCCACTCGTCCGGGTGGTCTATATACCAGAGCGGGCAGTGTTTGGCGGTTATGTCGTAGTGCCGCCAGACCGCCGTACGGGGGTCGAGTTCGTGCCGCCAGCAAAGATCGCGAACGAGATCAAGTGCCGCGGTCTCCGTGGCCGGGGTTGGCTGGCCGCCGTCGTCCGGATGGCACAACTCTATTCCGATCGTGACGCGATTCGGGCTCGAATTCGGGTCGGTGCAGTAGTTGCCGAAGAAAGCGCGGGCCTCGGGCGTGTAGCCTGCGGCGCCGCAATGATATGCCTTCTCGGCCTCCGGGATGAGCCGGAGGATGGAGCCCGCGAGCCCGATGGCGTAGTGTGCGGAGGCCGATCGGTCGGGCTGCTTGTCCGCCGCGTTCTGAGTCTTTAAGGACTCGAAGTATTCGCGGACCTGCTGGGCGGTCTGTCCGGGCTTGCCGACGTAGTGGACAACGATCGCCATCACGTCATCGAGCGGCTTCCCTGGCCGTGAGAAAATATTCTTTGATAGTAGCGCTTCGGTGACATTCATGATGGGGCTCCTTTGACAAGATGCTTCAGCCACTCGATGATCCGCGGACCTTCGATGGCGAGTGTCGTCGCTCCGACTGTCCCGGCAATCGTGAGTACGGTCTTCGCGGGGGTCTGCTCGACGGCACGGAGGCGCGGCTCGAGCCCGCCGTCGTCGAAGAGGTCCGAGCGAATACTCGCGACGGCTCCAGTTATCTGTTGTTCGATTTCGTGCCGATCGCGGTCTTCCCTCTTGACGAGGGCTTCAAACTCCTCGCGGTCTGGGATCTGGTGGACCTCGGCCTCGAGGAGTTCGCGGCGCCGCTCTTCCTCCTCGATCCATGAGCGGAGGGGCTCGACGAGGAGTTTGACTTCCGCTGCGAGCCGCCCGAACCGCTCGGCCTCAAGGGCAGCGCGCGATCCGGACTCTTCGCGCATCGCATCGCGGACGGCAATTGATAGAGACGCGTCGCGTTCGCGGCGATCGGCGCGGACCTCCTCAACGAGCGCCGTCATCGTCGCGACGGCGCTCGCCGTCTGGAGCGCAAGCTCTTTTATCGCGGTGTCCTGAGCCTTGTCGCGCTCATCGATCTTGGCGACTTCTTCTTTGACGTACTTATAGAGGCTGTACTGTTCCCTCGAGGTCATCGGCTTTACGTCGTCGGGTAGTTTGTTGTTAGCGCCCTCGGGCCACGGCACGTCGGCCTCCTTTTTGTCGTTCATTTCCAGCGGCCTATAGCAAGCCATGCTGTAGAGACGGTAGGACAAGCCGTGCCATCGGCGAATCGCAAATTGGCGCCAAAACTTGTCGCGGTGATCGAATAACACTGAGA
>Ga0153915_10001152_pt1 | contig 24407 bp, 24 predicted proteins | sample Opewatmetagenome_2_FD_107003 | JGI IMG/M metagenome (GOLD analysis project Ga0153915, IMG submission 107003) | Freshwater wetland microbial communities from Ohio, USA - Open water 3 Core 3 Depth 3 metaG | ecosystem: Environmental > Aquatic > Freshwater > Wetlands | place: USA: Ohio, Lake Erie...
AAGCGGGTGAGGGGAGAAACATCGAAAAATAGGGATACGCTCGGGCTACGCCCTCGCGCATCCCTATTTTTCGAAATCAATATATAGCAATTCTTATGATATGTGGTATCCATTTTTGGTTGGTGAGTAAGTACTCTCCATGATCTCTCAACAACATAACTGCTGAATGATCGTGTAATCATCATGAGGGTTGAGCAAAATACTATAGTTCCGAACAATTATTCCATCTCGCGTACTCACAGCTGACGACTTTAGTAGAACCTACACGCCTTGCGAATAGATTATTCACAGCATGAGGGTCAAAGTAAAAAAAATTCAATCCTTTAAACACCTGTGCGTACCGAACGCTCTGCGTCTCTCCAGGGTGACCTTTTTATGGCAAAATCGCAAATACCCTCGCCGGGAACCCAGACCCGTTCTTAGGCTTCGGGAACGTTGTAACCACCAGCGCCCCAAACTCCGGCGTCTGGTCCAGATTCGCCAGCAGTTCCACTTGGTAATGATTCGTCCCCAAGATATAAGTCTCCATCGAATAATCCCCCTTGGAACAATCCACGCCGGGATTTGTATCAGTCGTCTCATGCCCTGAAGCGGTGACCTTGCGCGTCTCGAACAGGTACTTCAGCACGTCGTGGCTCCAGCCGGGAAAGTGCTTAACGCCCTGGGCGTCTTCATTTTGCATCTTCGTATCATCCGGCCAGCGCTCGCTCCAATCCGTGCGCAGCGCTACAAAGGAGCCCTCCGGAACGGGTCCGTGCTTCTTCTCCCAGGCTTGTACATCCGCCATCGTGACCGAGTAATCTGGATTCTTCTCTGCTTTCTTATGGATGTCCAGCACTACCAGGGGTAAAATCATCTCTTTCACATCGATCTGATCCAGCGTGCGCGTACCCTTGACAAAGTGAGCCGGTGGATCGGCGTGCGTACCCCACTGGCCTACATGCGAATAGAGATGCACATAGATTCCCGTGCCGTAAGTGCCCACGCCCTCGTCGTAGAAATAGAGCGCCTCGCGGTGCTCGTTTGGGAAGCCCGGCCAATGCGGGATGCCCGGCGCAAAGGCATGAGTCAAATCAACCCATTTCTTGCCCTTTAAAAATTGGTATACCTCAGCCAGCGACAAATTCTGACCAGCCAACTTATCACCTCCTGCTTCATCGATGCCTTATCCTTGATTTAACTGGGTTTTCGAAACGCGAAAGCTCCAGCCCAGCTTGCTGTAGATATTCTTGCAGGGCTACCAACCATTCGCCCGTTCTGTCTCCTCTCGTGCATCTGGTGAGCTAAAAATTTCTACTCGCCACCAGCGACTAACGAAATTCCATCCCCCGATCGTTATAGATCGGGGGAAAGGAAACACAAAAAACAAATTTACGGAGCAGGCACCTTTTCTGGAGTCACTTCTGCAGCCAGTGTATAAACCCCATTCTTGATGGCGATGATGGTGACACTCTTCTGTGGCACACGCACGCCCGGCAGGTAAGTCACTGTTCCGGTGACTCCCTGGAACCCGCTGGTAGCGGCTAGCGCGTCGCGGATAGCTTTCGAGTCTGTCGAGCCAGCCCGCTTGATAGCATCCACCATCAGGTAGACAGCGTCATAACCCAGCGCAGCGAACGCACTTTCCGGATCTACGCCGTACTCCGTATTGTATGCCTTGATAAATGCCTTCATCTTGTCAGTGCCGTTCTCGGCGCTGATGAACGCGTGGGTGGTGAAATAGACATTTTCGGCGCTTGTCCCGCCGACACCAACCAGCTCAGGTCCATCATAGCCATCACCGCCAACCATCGGTAGAGTGATGCCTCCATCGCGCAGCTGCTTGGCAATTGCACCGGCGTCCGATGCCTGCAATGCAGCCACATATAAGCAATCCGGCTGAGGATTCAGCGCTTTCAGCCGCGTGATTTGAGCGGAGAAATCCGTGTCGCCCTGAGTATAGGTATCCTCAAGGGCAACCGTACCGCCCATCTCCTCAAATCGCGTCTTCCAATACTTGGCCAGCAATGTCGTATATTCCGCCCCCTTATCCCAAAACAGCCAAGACGTCTTGCAGCTCAATTTGTTGAACATGAATTCCGCGCCGGCTGCAGCCTGGACATTATCGCCAAAGGGAGCGAGGAACATATAATCCCCAACCTGATCCGGCAATTTTGGAGAGGTGGCGCCAGCTGTGAGGTATGGAATGCCAGCTTTCTGGGCAATAGGACCGATGGCTAACGCGGAATCGGAGTCTGTATTGCCAACGATGGCAACAACTTTGTCAGAGGCAACCAACTGGGTAGCAATATTGCCGTTAGTGGCAGAATCGGTCTTTCCATCATACAGGATGTATTCAATTTGCTTACCAAGGACACCGCCGTTGGCGTTAATCTCTTTAATGGCTAGCTTGCTGCCCCTGGAAGCAGGTACATCGAGCGAGGCCATTGCCCCAGTCAGATTATAGGTTCCACCAATCTTGATGGTTTCACCACCTGCCGCGGGTGCTTGGGAAGCTGCCGCGGGAGGTGCCTGGGTAGCAGGGGTTGCGCATCCAGCTAATAAAGTGACTAGCAAAATGAGTGTGACTAGCTTTTCCTTCATTTCAATCCTCCTTAACTAAACTATTTATTGAAATTTGATCCGGTTAACCACGGTTGAACGGCTTATTTTTCTCTGCAGCACCTCCTTGATATAAAAATTAGGATTGGGTCGGTTGTGATTTGTTCCTATGTAACCAGGAGAAATTGATCTCGTGATCACCCATTATGCCTTTGCGCCGGAAAATCACAATCAAAATAAATGAGATGGAGAGGACGATCTGGCTTAACCCGTACACCGCAGGGATCTTGATACTGCCAATCTGCACGCCAAGCTCAGCATTACGAAAGAACTCGGATAATATCGTGACCAAAGTTGTACCAATAATGGAACCACTTACACTCCCCAAACCACCAACGACCAACATGATGATGTAGTTAAAGGTAGCAGTAAAGTAGAATGTCGCCGGCGAGAAAGAGGTCAGGTAATGAGCCATCAATCCACCGCCAACCGCAGTGAGAAACGCGCTGAGCACAAAAGCCAGGTTTCGAGCACTCAAGATGTTAATCCCGTTGCTTTGGGCGGCAATTACATCCTCCCGAGCAGCAATCATAGCACGTCCGTAATTAGAGTGAATCACACGCCAGACCAGATAAATAGTAATCACAATCCAGATATAGACCCACCAGATATTCGTATACTGAGACACACCCGAAAATGTGCGAGCTCCACGTGTGAATTGAGTCCAGTTAATCAAGACAACATGAACGATCACTAAAAAACCTAAAGTGGCAACTGAGACATAATGCCCGCTCAAACGCATTAATGGAATGCCGATTAAGAAAGCGATGCCTGCAGCGATCAATCCAGCGATCAATAATGCCGGGATAAATGAGAGCTGAACATGGGACAGCCAACCCGGTAGATCTGGCAAATTCGTGGCTTTTGTACTCAAAGATAAGGTAAGAATAGAGGATACATAAGCGCCGATGGCCATGAAACCAACGTGGCCCAATGAAAAGACACCAGTGAATCCATTGGAAAGATTTAATGCCACCACAAGGATGATGTTGATACCCAGTTGGATAATGATACGCTCAAAATATGGATTAAAGGGGGCGTAGATTTCAGTCGCGATGACCGCCAGCAGAGATATCCCGATCAGGAAGAGACCAGTGAGGAAACTGCGACTGTTCCAAAATTTAGACTTTGTGTGGGTCATACTTTTTCCTTCTCCACTGATCCAAGGATGCCATTGGGTCGGATCAATAGGACGATAATTAAAAACAGGAAGACAAAGGCATCTCGATAGCTGGAGAGGGCTGGTGGCAGGAAGCCGATCAGGAAGATTTCTGCAAAGCCAAGAACGTAAGCACCGAGAACCGCGCCTGCCAGACTGCCAAAGCCACCGATGACGGCAGCAACAAAAGCTTTAAGCAAAGGTATAAACCCCATAAGCGGATCAATCTTTCCCAGACGCGCGGCCCATAAATAGCCGGCTATCCCGGCTAGAGCGGATCCAAGTACGAATGCGGTGAGAATGACCCGGTTTATATTAATCCCAACCAGTTGAGCGGCCATGATGTCTTCGGAGGTGGCCCGCATAGAGATACCCAATTGGGTGCGCTTGACAAACAAGTATAAGAGCACAAACAACAAGCCTGTGATCCCGATCGTGATCAGGTTGGTGTTGGAAATGTTGACAGGTCCCCAATGGTTCACGATATCCAGAAAAGGTGGGGTTACACCGCGGAAGGAGCGAGGTACCGGCGAGAGAAACATGATGAAAATGTTTTGTATGAAGATCGAAACAGCCAAAGAGGTCAATAACATGATAACATCTGGCGAACCACGCACAGGCCGGTATGCGACCCGCTCCATCAAGATTCCCAGTGTAGTAGTGGCAAGAATAGCTATCACAACTCCGGGCACAATACCTACCCCCGAGGCGGTGAGGAAGAAAGCTACGTAACACGCGACCATCATCAGATCACCGTGGGCGAAATTGATCAGGCGGAGAATGCCAAAAACCATGGCCAATCCTATAGCTACCAGGGCATAAATGCTCCCAAGGCTAATGGCGTTGAATGTCTGTTGGACGAAATAATCCAGGGAACCCATGGATATCACCCTCCTAAATAAGCCTTTTCGACATTTTCATCCGCTTTCAATTGAACGGCAGTACCTTCGAGGATAATGAATCCAGTTTCAATCACATATCCCCGATCGGCGATTTCGAGCGCCTGGCGTGCGTTCTGTTCAACCAATAAGATCGTACCCCCTTCTGAGCGCACTTTTTGAATAGCCGAAAAAATTTTTTCCACCATAATAGGTGCGAGACCCAGCGAAGGTTCATCCAGAAGTAAAAGCTTCGGGTGACTCATTAACGCCCGCCCGATTGCCAGCATCTGCTGCTCGCCTCCGCTAAGTGTTCCGGCTGTTTGTTTGGTGCGTTCCTCAAGTAATGGGAAAAGTGAATAGATATATTGCAAATCATCGCTCACAGATTTTTTGTCTTTTCGTTGAATAGCGCCCATGAGTAAATTTTCATAGACAGTCAGGCTGAAAAATATATGGCGGCCTTCAGGAGCTTGCGAAATACCTCTCTGGACAATGGTATGGGAGGGCAGATGGATGATATCTTCACCCTGGTAGGTAATGGTGCCTTTCTGAGGATGGATGAGACCAGAGATGGTTTGCAGGCAGGTCGTTTTACCGGCTCCATTCGAGCCGATCAGCGTGACTAGCTCTCCAGATTCAACATGAAGAGAAATGCCTTGCAAGGCTTTGATATTGCCATAATTGACGTGCACATTCTCTAGCCTAAGCATGCACGCTCCTCCCCAGATAAGCCTCAATTACCTGGCTCATATTGCGAACATCTTCGGGCAAGCCTACTGCAATGGTCTCTCCTTGATTTAGCACTTGAATTCGTTGGCATAAATTCATCACAAAACGCATGTCATGGGCTATTAGGATAATGGTCAGGTGAAATTCTTGATGGACTTTCTGGATAAGCTGGAGTAAATCCTGGCTCTCATTGGGGTTCATTCCAGCGGTTGGTTCATCCAGGAGGAGGAGAGTAGGCTGCAACGCCAGGGCGCGGACAATCTCGAGGCGCCTCTGGTTGGCATAGGGCAAACTATCAGCTCGCATCTTTATAAAACGATCCAGACCGAAGGAGGAGAGTAGAGCAACTGCATCTTCTTCTAGTTCTTTCTCTTTGGAACGGAATGCCTGCGAGCTGACCAAAACACCCAACGGATTGGCAGAGATGTGTAATTGCAGTGCCACGCGGACGTTATCCAAGACCGACATAGCATTAAATAACCGGATATTTTGAAAGGTACGCCCGATCCCGAGCTTGCTGATGCGATCAGGCGGGAATATTGTGATATCCTGGTTAAGAAAAGATATCATTCCCTGGGTTGGGTGGATCAAACCGGTGATTAGATTGAATAAGGTGGTCTTTCCTGCACCGTTCGGACCGATTACCCCCAGGATTTCATGCGGCTGGACGTACAAATCAATATTAGATAAAGCCCGTAATCCCCGGAAATCTTTGGTAATGCCTTTTGTCAGCATGATCGGCGATGAAAGATTCACGTTGGACTTAGATGCCATATCCATGTTTACTTTCCTCTTAATGATCCAGAGCAGCTCCTTGTCAGATATGGGAGGGTGAGATTCTATTGTATTTGAGGATTGACCAATTATACTATTATCGCTTGTGAAAAAAAACAGGCGTATCTTCATGAAAAAACCAATCGAGCCACTGCAAAGTCGATTGGATACATTTGCATGCAATTTGAATAAAAAACCCCAAACACAAAGCACCTAACCCGCATATATAAGAAAAATATTACCGCGTCCACATATGGGAGTAATCAGGTGGACCTGGAGGAGCCACCTGCCGCTTGCCGGCGGATTCGACCCCTCGATGGATTCAGCGCGATATCGCGTAACACAAACCGATGGTTCTTTAATTACGATATACTAAAAATATACAGTAGAATTATTGTAAGCCAACCTCTTCAAAGGAGGAAAAAAGAAAAGGAATATGCAAAAATTAATTGTTTTCAATTCAGTGTCGCTAGATGGCTACTTTTCAGACGCGAACAGCGACATGAGTTTTGCACATAATGCCATTCCAGACGTGGAGTGGGATGCATTTGTTGAAAGTAACGCCAGTGGCGGAGGCACGCTCCTGTTCGGCAGGATCACCTACGAACTAATGGCAAATTTTTGGCCTACCGCGCAGGCGGCAGAACAAATGCCGGTGGTGGCCGAACGAATGAACAACCTGACAAAGGTTGTGTTTTCGAGGACCCTGGATAAGGTGTCGTGGAGCAATACGAAGCTGGTGAAGAACGACTTGATGGGCGAGATTCGAAAGATGAAGAATGAAGCGGGGGAGGGCATGGCGATTTTGGGAAGCGGCAGCATCGTATCCCAATTAACAGACTACAGACTAATCGATGAGTATCAGATTGTGGTGATTCCAGTTGTGCTTGGCAAAGGCAGGACCATGTTTGAAGGCGTCGCGCAAAATTTGCCCCTTCGGCTGATAAAGACGCGGTCCTTTATCAATGGGAACGTCTTGTTATGCTATGAACCAAAGCTGGCTGACAAAATATGAAGTGGAAGGGGGGATTCTACACGGTTTACAAGGTGATTTCCTGGCTATGAGTATCATCTGCTCCCAAGTAGAATCCCTGGCTCTGAAGTGGAGTTCGCCACGCCCGGCTTCGGGAGGCGAATAACAGCTCATCATCCCTCGTAAAGAACACTCGCGACGCTTCGGACTTCGTAGAACAAAGAGCGCCCTTGATGACAATTCAAAAGGAGAGCAGCCATGGGAATAGTCATTTTCTTATCGAGAAAATTTATACGCACAGCCATGCTGATCATTCTGATTGGCACTTTGGCTGGCAGCGGTTCAGCCTCTGCTCCTCGGGCTGCCCCGAGCTTTGGCACCCCGATCCTAAAGTGGCAATCGGGAGGGTGCTATTCCTCGTGGTGTGAAACAGGCTGGTATTCATCCCCTGCCACGGCCGACCTGGATGGTGATGGGCAGGTGGAGGTGATCGCTTCAGCCTATTCCATCTTTGTGCTGGATGGATCGAACGGCGAGCTAGAGTGGAAAATGTCTTCCGGGCATGACCGGAGTGAGCCAAACGCCTCGAATGTTGGGCGCACCTGGCCTGGTATCGTCGTCGCAGATGTGGATAACGATGGAGGAGTGGAGATCGTAACAGCCCACAGTGGCGGTTGGGTTTCAGTGTACAACGCAGCAGGCTACTTCGAAGCGGGCTGGCCCCAACATCCAACCGGTAATGAGCTGCGCGGCCTATCCGTCAGTGACCTGGATGGCGATAAGCTACTCGAAATCATCGTAACCGGCGCGGTAGGCAGTGCTACCAACACCTGGGTCTTCGAACCCAATGGGAACTTGCGCCTCGGCTGGCCACAGCTTAGCAACCAGAGTGGCTATGCCTGGGGAGTCTATAATGCCAATGCCTCAGCAGGTGATTTGGATGGCGATGCTATGGGTGAGGTGGTGGTGCCTTCGGACGTTCACTACATCTGCGCCTACGAGGCAGATGGGACGCAGATCCGCGCCAACCCGATCTATGGGGGAAAAGGCTGGGGCAAGGTGGGGGTGTGGGAAAGCCTGGCAACCGAGCTACGCGGCTGGGGGGAATGTAATGGGTTGCGGGCGGAAAGCTACCGGACAAATTTTGCAGACGGACCGAGCGCCATCGCTGATATGAACGGAGATGGGTTGATGGAAGTGGTGGCAACCGGAAACGTATACGATTGTTATGCCGGCTATCCACCCAGCAAATACAATGGCGTTTATGTGTTCAACAGCGATCGCAGCCGTTTCAATACGGACGGCTTCGATTGGCGCAGTGTGCCGGTGGATACGGGTGCTCCGCTGAGTGAGGACTATAACGTTATCGAGAGCAACGAACCCAACCCAGCCGTGGCTGACCTGGATGGGGACGGTCGATTGGAAATCGTTTATGCCTCCTATGATGGGCGTGTGCATGCCTTTTGGCTGGACAAAACCGAGCATGGGAGCTGGCCTTATTCGGTATACCAACCTGCAGAGGGGCTTTATCGCTTCGCCTCCGAGCCGGTCATCGCCGACCTGGATGACAATGGCTACGCGGAGGTGATTTTTACATCCTGGACGCAAAAAAACAGTGGATCCACTGGGAAACTGCACATCCTGGATTATCTGGGCAACCCGATCTACGAAGTTAGCCTGCCGGAGGCATATGGTGGCGAAGGCTGGAACGGCGCATTGCCAGCACCAACGCTAGCGAATATCGATTCAGACCCCGACCTGGAAGTGGTGCTGCTTAGTGCCAACTCAGGTGTGGTGGCTTATGACCTGCCAGGTACAGCGAATGCATACGTCCTGTGGGGCACCGGGCGAGGCGACTATCAGCGTGATGGTTATCGATCCAACGCCGTCCAGCCGACGCTGAGAGAGTCGTCCAAAGCATCCAATCACAGCAACCCCAACCCTGGCGACCTGCTGACATACACGATCACCTTGCGTAATGCTGCGGGAACTATGAACAATGTCAGCATGGAGGATCCGCTACCGAACACGGTGGGCTATGCTGGGAACTTGTGGGCTTCATCCGGCACGGCTGCCTATTCAGCCGGAATCGTGAGCTGGTATGGAGCTGTAAGTGCCTCGACCGATGTTGTGATCCGATTCGATGCCCGGGTGGATTCAGGGATCTTCGCTCCAACACTCATCCGTAATACAGCCACCATCCAGGACGGGGCAGGTCATAGCTGGCAGCGCGGGGCGGTAGTAATCGTATTGGGTATCCCGCTATACCTGCCCGTGGTAACGAGGTAGCGAGTGAACATACAAACCAGCCAACATTCATCAACCTGCGCCGCAACCTGATCTGAGATTGCACGTATATAAAATCAGATTACAAATTCTGGAGGAAATTATGAACCGAAAAATGATTATCCTGGCCGTTGTCGCCCTCGCTCTGGTCAGCCTGGCATGTTCCATCAATATCAACCTTCCCGTCACGCAGGTCAAAACTGGACCAACTGTGACAGATAAGATTATTGTTCCTTTGCTCGCTGACAAGCAGGCCATCGCCGAGGTCACGCTGAAGTTTGGTGCAGGAAACCTCGATCTGCAGCCTGGGGCAGTTAGTGAGCTGATCAGCGGCACTGCAACCTATAATGTGGCTGACTTTAAGCCGGTGGTCACCATCGATAGCAATAATATCAATATCGAGCAAGGTAATTTAAAGATTACCGGGATACCAAATTTTAACCGGGATCTCGTCAATGATTGGAATTTCTCCCTGGGGAATAGCCTGCTGAGCCTGGTTATCAATGCTGGCGCATATACAGGCGACTACGAGCTTGGTGGGCTTTCCATCCATCGTCTGGATGTTACCGATGGCGCTTCCAAAGTCAATTTGAGCTTTTCGAAGCCCAATCTGGTTCAGATGACCTCCCTCAATTACACTACAGGTGCATCCGAAGTAACTCTGAAGGGCCTGGCAAACGCCAACACCACTGACATGACTTTCCGTAGCGGGGCAGGAAATTATACGTTGGATTTCTCGGGTAATTTGCAATCGAACATGGACGTCACCGTAGAAGCTGGCGTAAGCTCTGTGACGATCGCCATTCCACAGGGCATGAATGCCCAGGTACTCACAGAGACCGGTTTGATGACGGTCAGCACGAGTGGTAGCTGGCAACAGCAAGGTACTACTTATTCCATGGCCGGGAACGGTAACATGATCACCGTCCATGCAAAATTGGGGGCTGGGAATTTGAAACTGGAAACCATCAGCTCTAGCATTAAATAACAAGCTGGCGGGGTTTCCCGCCAGTCGTTATCACATTTTGTGCCTTTTAGTTCTGCCATCGGGTTATCTGCAGCTCCGCTAGATAGCCCGATGGGTATTATTATTCGTTGGCTTTATAACCAGGACCTTGAGTATAGAAATCGTAATTAGCCTGGTTATCTTTGGTAAGGTCCACTACTTCACCCTTTGCCAGCGTCCGCACACTATTCAAAACCACCGCTTTACCGTGGTGGTCGACGCCCTCATAGTGCCCGGTATAACCAACCTGGCTGACCATCTCGGTACCTTTGGCAGTATATGCGGATGGGACTTCATCTTCCGGGAAAATGGCTTCGAAGGGGCATTCTGGGATGCACGCACCGCAATCGATGCAGGTATCGGGGTCGATATAAAACCATGGATATTTTTCCACTGGCTTGCCACCGACAATACATTCCACGGGGCATACATCGACACATCCGGAATCGCGCAGGCACAAACTGGTAATAATATGGGTCATGATAGGTTCCTCCTTTAGGAATCGATCCGTGTCAGGATTGTTCTCTCAGAGAGAGAGGAATAGCGTTGATTGAACAGGAAAATTGTATTCCCCCCTCCCTCCTTTGTCAAGCAAAAACCAATATCCTGCGTGGTGAGATGGATTACCTGGTTAAATCGCACTCACCTCTGCATAGAAACAAAACAAGCAAATAGATATGCCTCGTGCCTACTTATCGGAACTTGCCATAAGTAACCAATTCGTATGGGTTAATCTAAGCTTGGAATTATTAAAAGACCATCATCTTTTATCGCTTGACAAGTAGTGCTATTCTCATTATTATCCATACAATAATTTCTATAAATACAAACGATCGATAGGAGGACATATGATTTACCAAATTCTAAATAAATTTGATCGAAAATTGCATATCGAAACAGTTAAAGCCCATTGTGATATCCCATGCGGCATCTATGACCCAATCGTTGCTCAGATCAGCGCCTTGACGGCAGTGCGCATGCTGGATTTGATGACCGAATTCGATGCGAAAACCCCCGATAGGAACAAAGAATACATGAACAGTATGTCGCGCTACATCGCGGTCAAGGAGGAGCACGCTGAACGCGCCAAAGCCGAGATCCGCGTCATCTGGGGTGACTATTTAAAAGCCCAACATCTCGAGAAATATCCCAACGCTCACGCCCTGGTTCACAAGATCATGCAGCTAGGGTCAAAGGTTCGTCAAACAACGGACCGTGAGCAAGCCACCCAGCTGGTTGAGGCGATTAACGAATTTGCCCAGATGTTTTGGGAGACCAAAGGCATTGCCACCAAGCGCGCCAAAGCCCCCTATGCTCCGGCGCTGGAGTTGGTCTATCCCGCCCTGTAATGCTCAAGCTGTTGAAAATCATGGGGGATAGCCTCACTCCCGAATTCAGAGAAGGGGATTTTGTGCTGGTAAGCAAAATCCCCTTCTTTCTGGTACCGCCCTCCCCCGGAGATGTGATCGCCTTCCACCAGCCGGGATACGGTTTACTGATCAAACGCATCCAAAACATAAGCTCGGACGGTGGATTGAATGTCATCGGCAACCACGCAGAGAGCGTTGATAGTCGTGTGTTTGGAACCGTCAGGCGTGTGGATATCCTGGGCAAGGTAATCTGGCATATCCGCAAAGCCTGAATCCCAATCCCCCACAGGATTTGGCGCAATTCGTCTATAATTACCCCCTGGCAAATGGATTCACCCAAGCACCCTCCTATCCCACCTTTCGTTGCCATCCTGTTCGGCATATTAGCGGTTTCCACCGCTTCCATATTCATTCGCTTCGCCCAGAGCGAAGCCAGCTCGTTGGTGATTGCAGCCTGGAGATTGACCATCGCCTCGGTCATCCTGGTCCCGGTAGCTGCTTCCACTCACAAGCGCGAATTAACCTCCCTATCCCGTGTAGAATTGCTCCTGGCCCTTCTGTCTGGCATTTTCCTGGCCCTGCACTTCGCCACCTGGATCACATCCTTGCAATATACCACTGTTGCCAGCTCAGTGGTGTTGGTGAGCACTATCCCTCTGTGGGTGGCACTGCTTTCCCCATTCACGATCAAAGAACCTATTCGGCGGGCAGTATTGATAGGGTTGATCCTCGCCCTGGTGGGTGGGGCGGTTGTAGGCATTAGCGATTCCTGTTCCATCAGCGCGAGCAGGGTCGTCTGTCCCAGCCTGATAAATTTCATGCATGGGCAAGCATTCCTGGGAGATATACTGGCTGTGTGCGGCGCCATCGCCGGGGCAGGCTATTTGCTAATCGGCAGGAAATTGCGCTCAAAAATGTCGCTGGTAAGCTATATCTCGCTGGTTTACGGAATGGCCTCGATCGTCCTTGTAGTCATCATGCTTTCAGCCAGAGAGAATCCCTTTGGCTTCTCCCCGCAAATTTATTTATGGCTGATCCTGTTGGCATTGATCCCTCAGCTGATTGGTCATTCAACCTTCAATTGGGCACTCGGTTATCTCTCGGCAGCCTACGTCTCTATTACCTTGCTGGGAGAGCCTATCGGATCAACTATTCTGGCGTATTTTATCTTGCGTGAAAAGCCGACCCCGATCAAATTGATCGGTGGCTTGTTGATTCTGGTGGGAATCTATATCGCCTCCAGGACTGAAGTGGGTAAAACACCAGAGCTTCCCGACTGAACGCCGGAATAATGTGTGAATCCATCCCGATTCCAGGTGGAAATATCGCCATCCTCCAGGACGGAAATGTCCTGCTAAGCGAACGGTGGAACTTTGAGGTCTGGTGTTGTCCGGGGTTATCACCGGCTGAATTTTATTTTCAGCATGTGGGAAGGGTCATCTCGGGGGGGTGACCATCTGAAGGTTGAGGGCAAAGTTGATGTATACTAAAGGCACACAGAGAATCAGTTTCCCAAAATGACCGGGTAATACAGCAATGACATCTAAAAAAAGTAAAGCCTCCGTGACGGAGCCGCCCGCCACGGATCGCGAATATGCTGGCATCATCCACCAGGGTGTGGGGTTTCTTGCGCGTTTTCAGCGCTTCACCTCCGACTTTATCGGGGTGTTCTTACTGGCATTTGCCCTGATCACCCTGGTTGCTTTGTTCCTGCCTGAGCTATCTGGGGGCACATTGATCGTCCTGTGGCGCAGTTTTGTCCGCCACGCCTTTGGGTTCGGGGGGTTCCTGGTTGTTATCGCCAGCATCGGAGCCGGATTAATGGTATTGCGCTTGCATTCATCCCAACCAAGAGCCTTGGGAGAAGCCATAGCAGCCCCTCCAAAGGAAGTGCCATGGGGGCGAATCATTGCATTGGAATTAGCATGTTTTTCGATTTTGGCATTCCTATCGGTCATAGGTGGCAGACTGGTAAATCGAGCTGAGCTTGGATTGGATGGAGGTTTCATCGGCTGGGGATTGGCTGAGCTAATGGCATTGGGTCTGAGGGTGATTGGTTTACACGGCAACTTGTGGGGTGGATTGGTCTTTGGACTGTTAACACTGCTCTGCCTGGGTTATGGATTAGGATTTGTACCCCCTCTCATTAGACAACTGCAAAAAATGTCAGCTGCAAAACCACCCAGCCCGCTGGTGAATGAACCCGTGATCAGTGTCGCACCTTCGGTGAGCCAAACGGGAGCATCCCTGCCAGGGTGGGATCGTAAGAAACGGCGCCCTTTTGTGCCGGCGGAATTTCGCAAACGATTGAACGCTTCAAACGAGGCAGCTAAGAACCTCCCCCTCCCGCCTCGTAACGAACACCTGCCTTCCCTTGAGTTGTTGGTTAAAGACCAGCTCGACCGTCCGGATGAGCGCAACATCAACCAAACGGCAGGCATGATCGAAAAATCACTAGCTGAGTTCGGCATTCCAGCCAAAGTAGTAGGTTATCGCGTCGGTCCGACGGTAACTCAATTTGCAGTAGAGCCGGGGTTTGTGGAAAAAGGTGGCTCGGAGGAAGAACAAGATAACCGTATAAAAGTGCGTGTGGCTCAAATCGCTGGCCTCCGACGCGACCTGGCGCTGGCTCTTTCTGCAGAACGCTTACGCATCGAAGCTCCTGTTCCTGGGAGACCTTATGTGGGGATTGAGGTTCCTAATATTCGTACCAGCATGGTACGCCTGCGATCCATCCTTGAAACCGAAGCCTTCTATAAAATTAGCTCCCCTTTAGCAATTGCGCTGGGGCGCGATGTCTCTGGTTTACCCGTGGTGGCTGATTTGAGCACTATGCCCCATTTATTAATCGCTGGGACCACCGGCTCAGGAAAATCGGTTTGCATTGCAGCCATCACTGCCTGTTTAGTGATGAACAACACCCCTGACGACCTGCGTCTGGTGATGATCGACCCCAAGATGGTTGAGCTGGTGCGCTTTAACGGATTACCCCATTTATATGGAAAAGTGGAGACGGATATCCAGCGGATCCTGGGTGTGCTGCGTTGGATTGTGACAGAAATGGACCGGCGTTACAAGTTACTGGAAGAAATGCATGCCCGCAATATCGATTCGTATAATCGCAAAGCTCGACGGCATAAGGCGATCGAGCCACTTCCACGCATTGTCGTCTTACTGGATGAGCTCGCAGACTTGATGATGACGGCGCCTGATCAAACCGAACCGATGCTCATCCGCCTGGCACAACTAGCGCGTGCCACAGGTATCCACCTGGTGGTGGCAACCCAGCGCCCAAGTACCGATGTCGTCACTGGGTTGATCAAGGCGAACTTCCCAGCGCGCATTTCGTTTGCGGTTGCATCATCCGTGGACTCACGCGTCATCCTCGATACAGGTGGAGCAGAAAGCCTGCTCGGGCATGGAGATATGTTATTCATGCCCCCCGAAGTAGCTGCCCCTGTGAGGGTGCAGGGGGTGATGGTTTCTGATGCTGAGGTGGATAAGCTTATCCTATACTGGCAAACCGTGCACCCACCTGATGTGGGTGTGACTCCACCCTGGGAAGAGCTATTGAAGGAAGACGCTATTATGGCAGACCGGGATGAATTGGTAAAAAAGGCCATCGAGATGCTGCGCGGCGAGAAGCATACCAGCGCCTCGATGCTTCAGCGCAGGATGCGGATAGGTTACCCACGGGCGGCTCGCTTAATGGATGAATTGGAAGAGATGGGGGTAGTCGGCCCGGCTCAGACAGGCGGGCGTGAGCGGGAAGTGTTTCTGGAGGACGAAGAGACAGTAGAAGATCAATAGCCTCTCCGTGAGGCAATCTATCTTGACATTCATGGAGGGTTGAGATAGCATACTGCATTCTTACTAACGGGTAGAAAGGTAGAGCGAGAATCACGTGGAAGGATCTCAACCGAAGAAGCATACGATGACATTTTCGGATCGAATGCGTGTGGTGTTCAAGGGGGTTTTAGACCCTGTGGGGGCATTCTTCAATCGCCTGGGGATTTACCCCAATACCATGACCCTGCTTGGTCTAGCCGGCAATATTATCGGTGCGGTCCTGATCGCTCTCGGTCATATGACCCTTGGCGGCATCGTCGTACTGATCATGGGTCTCATCGATACCCTAGATGGCACCATGGCACGCTTACGCGGCATGCCTTCCGAATTTGGCGCGTTCGTCGATTCGGTCACCGACCGCTATTCCGAGCTGGTGATCTTTGCAGGCCTGTTATATTACTTCCTTCAAAAGGGGGATTGGCTTTCCCCTTTGGCAATTTATATCGCCGCAGGTGGATCGGTTCTGGTATCTTATGTGAGAGCACGCGCTGCCTCATTAGGTATGGATACCAAAGTAGGCTTCTTGAGCCGGTTTGAGCGCTATCTGGTATTGGCACCATCCCTGATATTCAATATACCCATGGTCGGCATCTGGATCATCGCCATCTTTGCCAATTTCACGGCACTTCAACGCATCGTGGATGTTCGCCGCCAGGCGCACGAGCAGAACAAAATTCTTCATTAGGGATCACGAAAAGAGGTATACATGCCCAGTGGCTTTTTTATTGGACCCGTTTATATTCGTTTTTACGGTATCATCCTGATGCTTGGAGCCCTCGCAGCAGCCTTTCTGGCAGAACGCGAAGCACGCCGCAGGAAATTAAATAGTGAATTTGTCTGGGACGCGCTGATCCTGGTCTTGATTGGGGGCATCATCGGAGCCCGCTTGTGGCACGTCTTCACGCCACCCCCATCCATGGTCGCAGCAGGCTTTACCACCAAGTACTACCTGACCCATCCACTCGACCTGATCAATACCCGTGCGGGTGGTTTGGGCATCCCTGGGGCGATCATCGGGGGAGCAGTGGCTTTATATTTCTATAGCCGGCGCAAAAAGATGAGTTTCTTGCTGTGGGCGGATATTGCTGCCCCTGGGGTGGCATTGGCTCAGGCAATTGGGCGTTGGGGTAACTTCTTCAACCAGGAATTGTTCGGAAAGCCAAGTACCCTGCCCTGGGCAATCTACATCGATCCGGTCAATCGCGTCCCTGGATATGAGAATTTCACTACCTTCCAGCCACTGTTCCTTTACGAGTCACTCTGGAACCTGGTGAATATGGGGTTGTTGTTATGGTTGGAGAGAAGATTTTCCGGCAAGCTAAAGGATGGAGATCTCTTTCTCACTTACCTGGTCGGATATCCGGTAGGTAGATTTTTTCTGGAATTCCTTCGCCTGGATGCACCTCGCTTCGGAACGATCAATATCAATCAAACGGTCATGCTCGTCGTGGCGCTTGCTGCGGGTTTTCTGCTCTATTGGAGGCATCGTAAGGGTAGTGCTGCACCAAAAGCAGATACTGAATCACCCGAAACAGGAAACAGCCAATGATATTCTCTGGGTGGAACCTGGCAGATAAATAGCTCGAATTACTGGTAACAATGATCCAAACCGAAAATCTGAGTAAAAAATTTAACGATTTCCTGGCAGTGGACCAGGTTAATCTAGAGGTGAAATCTGGTGAGGTGTTGGCGCTACTGGGTCCTAACGGTGCCGGTAAAACCACTACCTTGCGTATGCTTACTTCTGTGCTACGCCCATCTAGCGGTTGGGCACATGTGGCAGGATTTGATGTGGTCAAGCAGGCTGCACAGGTGCGCGCCTCCGTAGGCATTTTAACCGAGCAACATGGTCTTTACGGGCGCATGACCGCGCAAGAATATCTAGATTTCTTCGGTCAAGTCTACCGTATGGAGATACCCACACGTCGCAAGCGCACCAATGAGCTGTTAGAGCAATATGGTCTTTCAGGCGAGCGTAACCGAAGGATTGGGGAATACTCCAAAGGTATGCGTCAAAAATTAGCCCTGGCACGCGCCCTGTTCCATAACCCACCCGTTTTATTGATGGATGAGCCCACCTCAGCCATGGACCCAGAAAGTGCCCGTCTGGTCAGGGATGCGATTCACGGTTTACGCAACGCAAACCGGGCAATCATTATCTGCACGCACAACCTGCCTGAAGCTGAAGAGCTGGCAGATAAAATCGCCATCATTCACCAGGGTCGGATTATCATCTCCGGGGAAGTCAAGGAGCTTAAAACCAGGCTTTTAGGTGCCCCTCAATTCGAGCTTCAACTGAGATCCTCCACCGATGGTTTTGACCGTGTATTACCGGATGTTGTCACCCTGACCGGGCAGGGACCGGATTGGCTGCGTTATCAAACTGACGATCCAATCACCGCAAACCCTCTCGTCATTCAATCCCTGGTAAAGAATAACATTCCAGTCTTAGGATTATCCGAAGTACCGCGCAGTCTGGAAAAAGTCTATCTACAAGCCATCAATACCATCGAAGACGATGATCGACACCCGGGTAGGGTCGAGCAAGAACTATCTAGCAGGGGGAATCAGCATGCTGGATAGTTTACGCTCCGCTCTGATTATCACCCGCCGGGAATTACGTGATCAACTCAGGGACTGGCGCATCGTTTTCCCGATCGTTGCCCTCACTTTGTTTTTTCCATTCCTGGCGAACTTCACCACCCGTCAGATCTTAGGTTTCGTTCAAAGGTATGGAGCGAACCTGTTGGCAGAAAGATTCATCCCTTTCCTGCTGATGATCGTGGGATTCTTCCCAATTTCCATCTCTTTGGTGATCGCGCTGGAAAGCTTTTCCGGTGAGACCGAGCGACGCAGCATCGAGCCCTTATTAAGCAGCCCATTGACCGATGGCCAGCTCTACCTGGGTAAGCTATTAGCCTCCCTGCTTACACCACTGATCGCGTCTTACCTTGGGATGGCCGTCTATCTGATCGGGATCTACCGTACTACCAGCTGGCGGGCGGAACCCATGTTCCTGGTCATCATCCTCATGCTGACGGCGGTACAAGCCCTGGTCATGGTTAGTGGAGCCGTAATTATCTCCTCTCAAACCACTTCCGTACGGGCTGCCAACCTTCTGGCGTCATTTATCATCATTCCAGTGGCATTATTGATCCAGGTAGAGTCTGTGATGATGCTATGGGCAGATTACCGGGTCTTGTGGTGGGTTATTCTGGCTCAGGGTATATTGGCAGGTTTATTGGTCCGTATGGGGATTACCCACTTAAATCGAGAAGAGTTATTAGGGCATGAGCTTGATACGCTGAACCTGCGTTGGATGTGGAGGGTGTTCCTTGTGCAATTTAAAGGGGATGCGCATTCAGTTTTGGATTGGTACCGCCGAGAAATTCCGCGCACCTTGCGCAGAATACTGATCCCGATTGGCTGGATGACACTTTTACTAGTGGCTGGCACCTATTTGGGTGCGATCCAGGTGAAAGACCTGGGTGTATCGCCAGGGTTGTTTGGATTGGATCGCTTGAAAATCATCGATCCACAGATCCTGGCGCAATTCCGCCAATATGGTTTTTTTAGCACCAGCAATGTCCTCACCATCTGGTGGCATAATCTACGCGTAATCAGCATTGCCGTCGTCCTGGGTACTTTCACTCTGGGTGTTGCCGGGGCACTTATCCTGATGCTGCCAATGGTGATCATCGGTTTCTTTAGCGGAGCAGCCAGCCTGACTGGCCTCAACATCCTGACTGTGCTGGCGGCCTTTACACTGCCACATGGACTATTGGAAATCCCCGCCATGATCCTTTCAGGGGCAGCTATCCTGCATGTGGGTGCGACTCTCGTAACCCCTCATCAAAACCAATCGATTGGTGAGGGTCTGATGAGCTCATTCGCAGATTGGGTGAAGATTACCCTTGCGCTGGTAATCCCACTATTTTTGGGTGCAGCATTTCTTGAGGTTTTTATCAGCCCACAGCTTCTGGTCAGGTTGTTGGGTGGGGGTTAACAGGAGCCCATAGGTCAGGTTACCAGCCTGTTACAAATGGTAACCAATCCTGATTTTCGTGTAAATGCCGGGCAAATAAATAGGTGGCTGAAGCAGGCGGAGTGGAAGGTGGGCGTAACAGGTGCATTTGCGCTTGCTCAATCGTTCTCCCACCTTTGCGGTGGTTACAATGCGGGCAGGCTGCGACCAGATTGGTCCACACATGCTCACCCCCAAGATGGCGTGGGACGACATGGTCCACTGTAAGATAAGACACATGCTGCCCACAATACTGGCAGGTGTAGCTATCTCGACGCAAAATTTCACGCTTGGTCAGCTTGACCTGGGGGTGTGGGCGGTGGATCATCTTTTCCAAACGGATGATCGAAGGACGCGGATAAACCTGCCTGACTGTCTTTATCTCACCGCGTCCATCCAGGATCAGGCTGGCTTTTCCATCGATCACGAGGGTAATGGCACGGCGGGTGTTGCAGACATTGATCGGCTCGAAATTCGCGTTGAGGACCAATACCGGGGCCTGCATAACTCACTCCAATTCCGGGAATTATAGCACACTCATCCATCTGGGCAGGTTTTCAAAAACCCAGGGCTGGGGATCTTTTGTTCCTTCTATTAAATTGGTTGCCCTTTTAAATTTAAGCTTTGCTGGTGGATTTCGTCAGGATTTCTTCGATATGCTTGGCGTGCTCCAGCTCATGCGAGACAAATATCTTAACCACGCTGGAAATTGTGCACATCCCTCCCCAAGGTGCCGGAAATTTTTGGGTGAGCATCTCTGGCGGCATCTCACGCAAGGATTGGATTACTTTTTCCCGCGTAGCATCATAAGCCCGGCGTGATTGGTCAAAGGATATCGCCTTACGCGCAAAAACCGACTGAGCGTTGAATTGGTTAATCCCGTCCTTCACCACCAGTCCAGGTGTTTCTCCCCGTGAATAGGCGCGTAGCGAGGTCAATGTCAGCTCGTCCCAGCCAGTGATGTGGTCCAACAGCTGCTTGAGCATCCAGGTGGGATAGATTTCCGTCTGCGGAGTTATTTTATCGAGAGCAGAATTAAGCCGTGCTCGCGAAAGCTCCATTTTTGCGATTAAGGAATCTATTTTTAGATCCATACTTTTTTCCTCTTGATCAATAATGGTATAATCGCCGCATGAAAAATTGCAGTTATTGCTACGCATATTATACAAGCGATTGACCATCATCTGTGGTGAGTATGACGCGTCCTCCCACAGAGGGCGTTTTTTTTTATAAGGGTAAAACCGGCGACAGAGTTCCAGTGGGACTTAGAAAATGGAGGCGTGAATGGAAAAAACGAAAATGGGCATCGATGAGCAGGTGGAATACCTCATGCAGGGCACAGAATATGGTGATGAAACCCTGAAGCAGGCCATGAAAAATGAGCTGCGACAGCGTTTGATTGAAGCGAACCAGGAAAAGCGCCCACTCAGGGTGTACTGCGGATACGACCCAACCAAACCAGACCTGCACCTGGGGCATACCATCACCTTGCGCAAACTTGCCCAATTCCAAGAGCTAGGACATGAAGTGACCTTCCTAATTGGCAACTACACGTCATTAATCGGCGACCCATCGGATAAGGATAAGCTCCGCCCGATCCTCTCGCCGGATGAAGTTGCCTTAAATTCTCGCACCTATGCCGACCAGGTATTCCGTGTCCTGGATCGAGAGAAAACCATTATCCGCTACAATGCTGAATGGTTATCCAAGCTAACCTTCGAAGAATTGATCAGGTTGTGTTCGAACTTCACTGTCCAACAGTTCATCACACGCGAGAATTTCAAGCTGCGCTGGGAGAAGAATGAACCGATCTTCGTGCATGAGTTCTTCTACTCTATCATGCAAGGTTTTGATGCTTATTCCATGCGCAGCGATGTACAGGTGGGCGGTTCTGACCAATTATTCAATATCGTCACTGCGGCCCGAAAAATAATGACCTACCTGGGAGAAAAACCCAACATCGCCATCATCATGGGTATCTTGCCTGGGACGGATGGTGAAGTGCGGATGAGTAAAACGATGGGGAACTATATTCCCATCAACACGACTGCAGAAGATATGTACGGCAAATTGATGAGCGTGCCGGATAAAGCCATGCCTTTATATTTTCGTCTGACGACCCGTTGGACGACAGCTGATATCGCTAACCTCGAAAAGGATATTAGCTCTGGGAAAATCCATCCACGCGATGCCAAAATGAAGCTGGCACGTGAGGTCACCGAGATATTTCATGGCGTTGAAGCTGCCAGGCGGGCGGAAGATAACTTTGTGAGCATATTCCAGAAAGGCAGCCTTCCCGAGGAGATGCCTGTCTTCACATTGCGAGCCGGGCAAACCGTATTGGATGTGCTGCTGCTGGGGATGCTGGCAAGCAGCAAGAGTGAAGGCCGGCGATTGATTGAGCAAAATGGAGTCCGGCTGGATGGAGTGACCCTGACGGACCCAAACCAGGTTTTTCCTCATGCGGGTGTACTCCAAGCGGGTAAGCGCCGCTTTCTCAAAATAGTTAGTTAGTCATCGCCTAAACTGCGGATCAGGGCACATCGAATAATCATCCAATGTGCCCTTAATGTTCTAATAAGCTACTTTTTACCCCTTACAGCGTATAATAAGTGCGGTCATAATGCAAGGAGGATATTATGAATGATACTAATCCCAATGAAAACAAGTTTCCCAATGACAATATTAGCGAGCAATTGAATGAGCTGGGTAAAAACTTGCGCGAAGCGCTGCAATCTGCCTGGGAAAGTGAAGAACGCAGGAAATTGCAAAAGGAAATCGAAGATGGGCTTGCCAACCTGGGCGCCTCATTAAGTCAGGCAGCCAAGGATTTCTCGACCAGCCCCACTGGGGAGAGCCTTAAAGAAGATATGAAAGATCTACAAGAGCGGTGGCGAAGCGGTGAAGTACGATCAAAGGCACATGCAGAAATCGTTGAGGCATTGCGCAAAGTTAATACTGAGTTACAGAAAGCCACTAAAAAGAGCCCACCTCCACCCTCGGACCAATCCGGCGCATAAGGAGGTCTTATGCCTACTATAGAGCGAGAAATTAAGACCGGGGAGACGATGCAGGTGGGAGATTATCAGATCACACCCACGACACGTGTTTTAAAAATTCGTATGCCTGGTCAACATGCCGGTCTGATTTGGAACCGTCCAAAAGCAGTGACGGTGAGGACCTCCGACGGTCAGGAAAGCAGCCTTCCCATAAGAGACGTCACACGCCTTGTGATCTGGTCCATGCTGGCTGGAGGGTTGCTGGGAGCAATCCTGATAGGACTGATGTACCGCAAGGATTAACTTGCAAGAATACATAAAGGAGTGATACCAATGACTGATGAAATGAATACGAATCCACCAGTAGAAGCTGGATTGGAAATGTACCAAAATACAATAGAGGAGTTCCTGGCAGCTGCTGATGTACGCGTGGTTTACGGAGAACCCATTGTGCATGATGATACGATGATCATCCCGACCGCTGAAGTGCTGTGTGGTTTAGGCTTCGGGGTTGGCAGCGGTAGCGGCACCAGCTCAGATGAGAAACCTGATAAACCTTCACAGGGATCGGGCAGCGGTGGTGGTGGAGGAGGGCGCATCTTGTCACGCCCGGTAGCGGTGATCGTGGCATCACCTGAGGGCGTTCGAGTAGAACCCGTGGTAGACATCACCAAGATTGGATTAGCAGCTCTGACAGCTTTGGGCTTCATGGTCGGAATGATGTTCCGCATGAGCAGCAGAAGGCATGCCCTGCCATCAAGCGAGGAATAGGTTTAATCTGGATGCCGTTCGACTTTCGAACTGAGCATCCGGAGAGATAATCGTAGGGGCATGACCATCCTCATGGACTCTTGTATCCAAGGGATGCTTTTCATCACAGCGATTAAGCATTTCCTTGGAGTAAGCCCTCCGTGTGGAAGAGTAGTTCCGTGCCCCTAACCTGATCTATATATATCCATTAACCATTTCGCGAGATCCAAACCTGTGCACCTGGCGGCAATGCCGCTAAGGGGAATTTCCCATTCTGCACACAGATACGCTGTCGGGTGAATAGCTCCTCGAACTCTGCTCCTTCGGGGATCGCCCCATGAGAAACAGGGACCGGTCCAGCCGGGCGGGTTGTACTGCCACGCCTGGCTACGACCACGACGGTCACATCATCGGAATCTCGTTGGTACACCAGGGTGTCATCCTCGGTCCACAGGACCTGAAATCCTCCATCCATCAATGCTGGAGATGTTCGCCGTAAATGGATCAAGGTCTTATAAAAGGCTTGCAGCTCCATGTCCCAGGTGGATGGATCCCAGCTCATGCACTGGCGTGAATTCATTCCCTGACCCCCACCCAAACCAATCTCATCCCCATAATAGACGCACGGCACACCCGGATAAGTGAATAAGAGCGTCACCACAAGCCGAAATAACTCACGGTTTCCCTCCAGCAAAGCGAGTGCTCGCGGTGTATCGTGACTATCGATCAGGTTAAATTGCTGGTATGTAATAACCCAGGGGATTGCGGCCCTGATAGCTCCCCAGCTATCCACCAGCGCTTGTGTGGTGAGCGGGTTACCCGTGTTGATCCACTGGGTTTGACCAGGTACAAAAATCCTGACCGGACCGAGCCAATCTCTAAGTGGAAACGCAAATCCTGCGTAGTTCATTACTCCATCCCAGCAATCCCCTTGCAGCTGGTGGGTCGCGTCAAAGAAATTTTCACCCATTAAATACGCCTGCGGGTTCTCATCTTTGACCGCCTG
>Ga0153915_10001153_pt1 | contig 24403 bp, 23 predicted proteins | sample Opewatmetagenome_2_FD_107003 | JGI IMG/M metagenome (GOLD analysis project Ga0153915, IMG submission 107003) | Freshwater wetland microbial communities from Ohio, USA - Open water 3 Core 3 Depth 3 metaG | ecosystem: Environmental > Aquatic > Freshwater > Wetlands | place: USA: Ohio, Lake Erie...
ACCATCACAGCGCCTCTACTATAGTGTCATTGCGAGCACCTAAAGGGTGCGTGGCAATCTTTTTGTGAAAACCGAGATTGCTTCGTTTCACTCGCAATGACAGCTTTTATCGCTGGATTCGAGTAAAACTTACTACATCAATCCTTTTTCTTGTGACCCGTTACAATTGCATGATAAGATACATTAACTACGCGGGGACTCATGAAGAATGCGTAACAACTACCTTACGGGCAATGCTAAAAGACTATGAAGATTGTGGCAACCGGCGATATCCATTACGACCTGATACGAAACCAGTCAGAACATGAGGCATTCCTGCGCTTTATCAAAAACCTGGAAGATGAAACGCCGGATGTGCTCGTCCTGGCGGGCGATACAGTAAGTCTTGGCTCCTCAAAACTGGAAGAATGTTTGAATTATTTTAGATTGGTTACGCCCGAGCGGATCATGGTGTTCGGAAACCATGATTACTGGAGCACGGAAGGTGATACATTCAGGCACCTGGAAATCATGAGGGATAGAATCAGAAATTGCGGATTTAAAATTCTGGATGAAAATCCGGAAATTATCGATGGTATCGGCTTTGCAGGCAATTGTTCCTGGTACGATTATTCCTTTGCCTCGATGGAACTTCCCCCACGCTCATCGTATGAAAAAAAAATATTCAGGGGTCACATTATCTGGAATGATCTCCGCTTCGTCAGACTCGGCAGGGCGGACAGTGACTATAACAATGAACTCATAGAAACGCTGGAGACCGATATCCTGAGTCTTGAATCCGCGGTGGAGAAGATCGTTGTCGTCACCCATCACATCGGCTTTATGGAAATGCTGACCACAAGAGAAGAATTTCCAGGGTGGAATTTCTGCAATGCCTTTATGGGAAGCTCCCGGCTGGGAGAAATGCTCCTCAGGCATCCCAAAGTAAGGTATCATATCTCTGGCCACATTCATGATCAGAAAATAGTGAAGAAAGAACACCTGGTTTCCATCAATCCCGGTTCCACGTATGATGAAAAAAAATATCTCTGTTTCACGATACATGATGAATATGACAGCGCGGAGAATACAGCGTGATTTGTCGGGCTGAAGATTATAAAATTTATCACGATCTTATTGAGACTGCGCATGAGAAGTGGAAAAATGCAGAATCAGTATCTCTGTTGATGCTTGCGATCGGGAAATATTTTCTGGGTTTTCCCTATGTGAGCAATACACTCGAAACGGAAAGTGGGGAGAAGCTTGTCATTAACTTACGGGGCTTTGATTGTTTCACCTTTGTAGAAAATGTTGTGGTACTGGCAACGCTGATCAAGGGGGGGATACATACTTTTGATGAGTATGCCGCGTTGCTGGAAAGAAGCCGTTACCGTAATGGCATATTGGACGGATATTCTTCGCGCCTTCACTACTTCTCGGATTGGCTTTCTGACAATGAAAAGAAGGGGATTATAAAAGATGTCACCCGGGAAATGGGAGGAAGACGTGTCCTTAAGAGAATACATTATATGACAGCGCATCCGGATAACTACCCCGCGTTAAATAATGCTATGCTCTGCCGGAAGATGATTGCCGTAGAAAGAAACATCTCTGAAAGACCTTTCTATTATATCCCCAAAGCAGAATTGAAGCAGTTTGAAAATACAATTGAGGACGGGGATATAATTGCTATGACAACCAGTGTTGAGGGATTGGATGTAGCGCATGTCGGTATTGCTGTTTTCTCTGAAGGAGGAATCCATTTGATCCATGCTTCTGAAGTTGAGAAGAAGGTTGTTATTTCCGATACTGCCTTGTATCAGTACGTTTTCGGACGAAAAACGATGACCGGAATTATGGTTGGGCGGGTCAGGTAGGTTTGTCAAAGTGATGGTAGTCTGTTAACGATCTGAAATTTCCCCCCCAGCGCCATCCCCGCGTGCTAAATTCTTTCACAATGGAATGGGTTGCAGAGAGTGTTCCCGGCCTTTCCGGATTATAGACAGCGCCTGGCGGATCAATTCGTCCATTTCCGTATAAGACGGGATTCAGGTACGGATTGATATCGACCGCCCTCCCATACGCATGGTGTGATAATCTTTCCGTTCCCAAAACATGGCGGTAGTTAAAGGCGGAAGTGTTATTAGCCGCCATGGAAATGTCATCTGACCACTCGTATTTTACAATCGGGACGACCCTCGCGACGGGGAATTTCAATGTCTCAATAAGCTCAAAAATCTCAATGATATCTTTTTCTATGCCTTTGTGAACAACAAGCTGCCCTAAATGCACGTGACCATCGAATGCCCGGTATCGCACTTCAATGAGGCATAGGGAAGCAATTACCTCCCGTGGCGCTTTCGTACCGGCAATGGCTTCCGTAAAGGTCATCTTACTGTCAATTACCGGAATATTCATCAGGTTCAAGGTAAAACTGTCGCAAGTATTTTTTGTGTGATTTCCGCATTCACAGAAACTTCGTCATAAATTTTATGGATAATATCGTGATCGATGGTATTAAAATTTTTCTCCAGCGGGGTTATGATAACACCTGCCATATCCACCAGCCCCGGGGAAATGAGTATCCGCTCATCCTCCGGCAAATAAAAGGCGTCGGGACGATGCTTCTGCCGGGGGAATATCACGACCTGCCAGGTATCTCTGCGATATGAACACATGAGGTTCATGGGATCATCGGATGTGGAGAGGATATTTTTCATTGCCGTAATAATGTGTATCAGAGCGGCACTTACCGTATCATAATGTGTCCCTTCTACAATAAGAACTTCTCGTCCTACGTTTTTAACTCTAAAAAAAGAGATCCCTTCTGCACGTTTCGCGAAAATCAGTTTCTCACTTTTTTCTATTTCTTTCTCAATCGGCAACAGGCCTCTTGGCGCAGCCTGGAAGTGCAGGTGATCCGGCGCGGAAGCCCCGCATTTTGGTCCATTATAAAATAGGTTGAAGTCCGGACTGAAGTCCCTGGCAATAGATAAAAATACCTGAATTACTCCTTCAATAGACTGAGGTGTATGTCTGATGCAGGAAACCGTAAAGTGTTCCGGAAAGATCGGATAAGGGTTGCAGAGGATGAGAAATTCCTGTCTATATAAAATGGCGCATTGCGCGGCGGGAAGATTTTCTATGCATAGAAAACACGGTCTCTTCCTGAGAGATTCTTTATCTACAGGGGCAGTACTGCTGATAATCCGTGCCGGATTGAACTGAAGTATTACGGAAAATCCGTCGTATTCGAGCTGCCGCACCAGTACAGAACACAGCGCCGCATAACCATTTGCAAGCATATCCCATGATTCTTTTTGCACCTCTAAGAGACTGCGGCAGAGGCCGGGGAGTGTTGCTTTTCCACCATTTCCGTTAAATGATGCGAAAATTTTACGTTCGAGTGGCGTATCCATGTTAGAGAGTTAATCGGAACTACTAATTATTTTACTTCTGTTGAACTTCTGTCTGGCCCTGATTTCAATTGTACGAATTTTGTCTTTGAACGCATCGTTGCGGTTGTTTTTCTCAATGGACAGCGCCGCGTCAGTATTCCCCGCCCAGCGCCGACACAGATAAAGATTTTCAAATATTCTTCCGATCCGGTACTCCCTGGATACACGAAGAGCGACGGCATAGTCTTCGCCATAGCCGACATTCGGGAAGCAGACATTGCGGAGCAGTCCAGTGTCAAATGCACGAGGAGCTCCCAGGCCATTGATGCGGAGCGCGTTATTCCGCCCATTGTCATCCGTCCATTCCCTATGATCAATCAGGCCGGGGGGGATTTCCTCCAGCTGTTCATTCACGATGGTGTAAGAACCGATGACCATGGCGTAGTCACCGGTACGGAACATATTGATGATTTTTTGCAGTGTTTCAGGACTGCTGTACAAATCATCCGAGTCAAGTTGAACGGCATAGCGGCCGCAGATATCGGAAAAGATCGCCTCATTCCAGCACCCTCCGATACTGAGATCGAAACGGGACGGTATAATGTGCTTTACAGCGTGGTTGTGTTTTGCCATATCGGCCAGGAGAGCTGTCGTACCGTCCGTGGAATGGTTGTCGACAACAATGACATTGAATGAAAAATCCGTCTCCTGGGATATCGCACTGTGCACTGCGTGCATAATGGTTCGTGCGCGGTTACGCACCGGAATCACCACACTTGCCTCGACGGGGTATTTGTGCTTCGAGACAGGTATTTTCGTGAAGCGCGGTTTGAGGTAAGCGCCTATGTTTTTCAGATATCCCGTAGCGATTTCCTCCATTTCCTTTTGTACGGCTTGATTGCCGGGGTCCACATAATCGAAATGCCCTTCCCGTAATTCTCTTCCCTTGTTAAGCTCACTTTTTGAATGAACTTTTGTGGAGAGAAATTCCTGAATGTGGAAGGGATGACGGTCTATGGCGACTTTTAAGCGCAGGTCATATAAACCGGCATATTTGACATCGGGTATGGCGCCGTATTTTTTCAAAGCCTGTTTTATTGCGGGGATGGAAAAGAGCACCATATTTCCGAAATCAAATCCATCACGGATGCTGCCCAACTGATAATCATTCAGGGGATGTTCACTTATGTGTCCGTTCACATTTTCGAGATAGTCGGAATACACAATGCCTGCGTCTGTCGCTTCCGCCACATCAACGAGGCGTTCCAGAGTGCCGCGGGGGATATCAATCTCCTGAGCTCGAGTCAGGATAAGGAGAAAATCTGTACGGATTTTTTTGATGAGGTTATTCAACACCTTGCCGTAAGTCAGGGATGGGGATTTTATCCCTTCACACTTTGGGAATGGTGATGCAAATGTATCGTCATAAATAATGATCACTCTTTCTATCAGCGGCGATTGAATCAAGGGTTGAATTACCCTTTCCCGATTTGATTGTGAATGAAATTGAAGAACCGCGGTCACCTTATTCATGGGCCGATTCCTAAAAGCGAATTCTGATTATTTCTGCATAGGGCATGGAATTTTTATCTTCCGTTTCCGTAAACTGCAATAAGGGAGGTTTGACCTGCCACCCCTCCGGGCTGTAATTCAGCAGGGCCGGGGTGTCAAATATTTTATTTTGCCAGTCAGCCGTATAGCCGCTCGAATATGAGAAGAAAAAATATAAGCCGCCTGCCACGCCTCCGACAGCAAAGGTTACTGTTATTCTTACCTCTGCCAGGGCGCTTGATATGGGCGTAGACGCGCTTATGGCTATACATAAGGCAATGGCAAGCAATATCTTTCTCATTCGTTTCATAACTATCTCTTTTAACACAGATATTGCAGGATACAAAGATAAAGTTTTATTGTATAAACTTTCTTGACATGTCCCTTCATTATGTTATTCTAACATCTAGTAATTTGCTGATGTTTTCTTTCCTGTCTCACGCTCTATTGTGATCGGTTCATAACTGCTGTTTTTCCATCTATTTCTCACTATCCCTGCGAAGGCGGGGATTAAATGACGGTATCACATAGGAAGGCACTAAGTGAGTCTGATGAAACCTAGTAATTATAATTGAGGGATGGCCACTTGGTTCAAGGTGAGGTTAACGCGTGCAACAATGTAGTAAGAAAGGAGGGGGAATATTATGTCGGTGTATAAAATTATTGATATTGTAGGAACAAGCACCAAATCATGGGAAGATGCTGCTCAGGTCGCCCTGGCAACCTCTTCCAAGTCACTCGAAGATCTTAGAGTCGCGGAGGTTGTAAAGCAGGATGTTACCGTGGAAAATGGAAAGATAACATTATTCAGAGTCAGACTTAACATCTCATTCAAGTATAAAGAAGGCGTCTAACCGGTTTATATTCCAAGATCAATCATAGTATCACAAGGAGGGGTCGCAAGACCCCTCCTTGCATTTGATTATATTCAACTATTTCCGCCTGCAATAACCCCATTGACACTTGGTCATCCTTGTCTTATATTATTCTAAAAAGCATAGTTAAAAGTGATTACTGATTTTTCAGTTAGAGGATAGATATGCCGAAATACCCTGATCCTGATTCAAAATATGATGGGGAGATCAAATTATATCCTGATACTGTTTTGCAAGAGCCGAAGATGTATCGGGTTATCCTTCATAATGATCATTATACCACGATGGATTTTGTGGTGGAAATACTTATAGTTGTGTTCCACAAAGCGGCGGCTGAAGCTACCAAGATCATGCTGGATGTCCACAAGAAAGGGGCGGGTATATGCGGCGTGTATACATATGACATTGCCTCCACCAAGGTATCACTGGTCCATAACATGGCCAAGCGGAGGGAATACCCTTTGAAATGTTCTTTGGAGGAGGCCTGATTATTGGGGACATACCATGAAGATTAGCGAAAGTTTGAATCAAATTATTATGGCCGCCTATGCCGAGGCAAATACGCGTTCTCACGAATTTGTAACGCCGGAGCATCTATTGTACGCCTCGCTATTTTTTGATGAAGGGGCGGAAATTATTCAGCGATGCGGCGGTGATCCGGAGCATTTAAAAAGGACGTTATCAAAGCATCTTCGGGAGAGCAACCCGGTTGTGGATGGCGCTCGATCTGTCCAATCACTGGGGTTCCAGAATATACTGGAGAGAGCTGTGTGGCATACAACCTCTGCCCAGAAGGAGATCTTAGAATTGGGTGATGTTTTTGTTTCTATTTTCGATGAAAAAGAATCTTATGCTTCATTCTTTCTGAGAAAAGAAGGCGTGAACAGGCTTGCTTTGCTGAATTACATCTCTCACGGGGTTTCTGTAATGCCGGAAACGACGGATGTACAGAAGCCGGTTAAGAAGCTTCAGGAAGGTGAGACTGAGCGGGAAACCAAGGAAAAGGAATCAGAGCAGAACAAGATTTTAAAATCGTTCACCACTGAGCTGACAGCGAGGGCAAAAGCGGGGGATATCGATCCGCTCATAGGAAGGGAGGATATCCTTGAACGCACCATCCAGGTGCTTTGCCGGAGATTCAAAAATAATCCGGTCCATGTCGGTGAGCCGGGTGTGGGAAAAACGGCGATAACCGAGGGGCTCGCGCAGCTCATCGCCGGGGGCAAGGTTCCAAAACGCCTGAAAGGATCAAAAATTTACTCGCTGGATATGGGGGCGATCATTGCCGGTACCAGATTCAGAGGCGATTTTGAGGAGCGTATGAAGCGGGTGATCGCTGAACTCCAGAAACAGGAGAAGGCAATCCTGTTCATCGATGAGATCCATAACATCGTAGGCGCCGGAGCCGTTTCCGGAGGCTCTCTGGATGCGTCAAATATCCTGAAACCGGCATTAGCTTCCGGGAAGCTCCGGTGTATAGGTTCCACCACCTATGATGAGTACCGGAAGTATTTTGAGAAGGACGGCGCCCTTTCGCGGAGATTCCAAAAAATTGAAGTGTCAGAGCCGACAACAGAGGAAACCTTCCAGATATTGCAGGGCATCAAAAGCAAGTATGAGGAGTATCATCGTGTATCCTATTCGGAAGAAGCGCTGCGGGCGGCTGCCGAGTTGTCCGATAAGTTTATCAATGACCGCAGGTTGCCGGATAAGGCTATCGATGTGATCGATGAAGCGGGCGCCCTCGCCAATATGACGGATCGAGATGAATGCACGGAAAAGATGGTTAATCACCATGAAATTGAAGCGGTCGTCGCGAAGATTGCCCGGATTCCGGAGAAGAGCGTTTCTTCATCTGAGCTGGACAAGCTGAAGGATCTGGAAACAAACCTGAAGAATAATATCTTCGGGCAGGATCAGGCGATTGAAATAGTAGTAGAGGCGATCAAGCGTTCTCGTGTAGGATTTCGAGAGCCTCAAAAACCTGTTGCTTCTCTGTTATTCGTGGGACCGACGGGGGTGGGTAAAACCGAGCTGGCACGTCAGCTTGCCGCTACTCTCGGGGTGCCGCTCCATCGCTATGATATGAGTGAATATCAGGAAAAACACACTGTGGCGAAATTTGTAGGGGCGCCTCCCGGCTATGTAGGCTACGAGGAAGGAGGATTGCTCACGGAGGCTATAAGGAAGAATCCTCATTCTGTCCTCTTGCTTGATGAAATTGAGAAGGCCCATGCGGATATCTTTAACACCCTCCTGCAGGTGATGGACTACGCTACATTGACGGATAACAACGGCAGAAAGGCGGATTTCCGCAATGTTGTTATTCTTATGACATCGAATGCCGGGGCACGGGAAATCGGCAAGCAGATTATCGGATTCGAGGCAACAGCCATCAACCGGGATGCGGTATTCACTGCAGTGGAGCGGATTTTCTCCCCGGAGTTCAGAAATCGACTCGACGCGGTTGTCAACTTCAATGGCCTTACCCAGGAGGTGGTACTCATGATTGTCAAAAAGGCCATCGGTGAGTTCTCTGTTCAATTGCAGGAGAAAGATGTATCCATACAAGTTACCGACCGATGTTCCGAGTGGCTCGCCGGTAAAGGCTATTCTCCGGAGTTCGGAGCGAGAGAAATTGCCCGCCTGATCCAGGACAAGATAAAACGGTTCTTTGTGGATGAGGTGCTGTTTGGGAAATTGAAAAATGGCGGTATAGCTGTTGCGGATATCGAAAATGATGATGTGACTGTGCGGGTCCTCGAAGCGTAAATCCTGTGTCTCCTCTCCCTTAGCAAGAGATATCTCATGCCGATTTTTCAACTGATTGACGAAATCATTTTTCCGCCCGTACAACTGACTTCTGAAAACGGGATTCTTGCGATCGGTGGAGACCTTTCCCCCGGCAGGCTTCTGGAGGCTTACCGACAGGGCATTTTCCCATGGTATTCGGAAGGTGATCCCATCATATGGTGGTCTCCCGACCCGCGCTTCGTATTATTCCTCGATGAGCTCAGAGTATCCAGAAGTATGAAGAAAGTATTGCGTCATAATGTTTTCCGGATCACCTACGATCATAGTTTCCGGGAAGTCGTTGAGTTGTGTCAGAAAGCGAGACGGAAACAGAAAGGGACCTGGATCACAAATGAAATGCTGGAAGCATACTGCACACTGCATACCCTTGGGTTTGCCCATTCCGCAGAAGCCTGGCACGGGGATAAACTCGTCGGTGGTATCTATGGCGTGTCTCTTGGCGGGTCTTACTTCGGCGAGTCTATGTTTTCGCTTATGAGCAACGCGTCCAAGGCGGCATTAATCAACCTGGTATATAAATTAAAGGAACTTAAATTTGCGTTCCTGGATTGTCAAGTCCATACCGCTCACCTGCAAAGCCTGGGAGCTCGCTACATTTCCCGTACGGAGTTTGTAAATCTGTTAACAGAGGGTCTAAAGCATGAAACACTGCGGGGAAACTGGATGTATATGCCCGAATTTAGCTGAGGAGCTGTCACGTAATAACTGTTGCGTGACAGCTCCTAAGATATAGTATGCCCGCCTTTCAGCCAGCTCTTGATAATTTTTGCACAGTCGTCGCCTGCGTTTTCAAAGAAGTCGATGATCTTTCTTTCACGAACCGCATTCTCAATGGAGTCGGAAGCATGTGCGGCGTTCTGCATGATGTTTTGCCCGAAGTCGGAGCGGATAGTCCCTGCCTCGGCTTTTGCTGGATCTGTCACGCCCAGGCGCTCACGGATTTTTTCCACCGCATCATGTCCGCGATAGAGAAGTGCCAGCCCCCGATGTGTGCCGGGTTTATCGCGGTCGCCGGGTGCCACCATATTCAGATCGACGCCGGTCATATATTTCACTATTTGCGCAACCTCGTATGAAGCGTTCTTTTCGTTGATAACTTCGGCCATGGTTCTGTATTCATCATCGGTTATCTTGAAATTAAAAGATTTCCCAATTCCCTGTCGGATATTCTCAACAACCCGATACGCGAGCTTTTTCTTGAATACATCCCGCAGGAATCCATAAAATTCTTCGCCTTGGGCGGCGCTCATCCGGACCATGCGGGCTCCTACAATCCTGAGGCCTGTTTTGGAAAACATGTCAATCATATTGCCCGGTCGAACCGAATGCTTGAAAAAATTATCCGGCTTCAGGATTACCATGGTCGTCTCACCTTCAGCACATTCCTCATAAATGCCGGAGTCTTTGAATCCAAGTTCTGCAAACATCTCCAGATTGTTTCGCGCATATTCTGGATTGGTCGGTATCAATACGGCCGGCTCAAAGTACCGGACATTTCCTTCAGGGGTGGTAACATAGTCACTGTAGGTACCGCGAATGGTACCGCGAATAGCCTCCGATTCAGCTTCCGTTGTAAGCTTACCGACAACATCATAGATCCGTTCCACGGCATTGGCGCCCTCAAATAAAAGGAACAGGCACCGGTTTGCCTGACCAAGAATATTTTCATGCCTCAGGTTCTGATCAATGTAATCGATGAGCGACTTCTTTACCCTAGGATCGATACCCAGACCTTTCACGCGTTTAATATATTCGTTTACAAACTCATCCGACGGGCGCATCATGCGGATGCCAACCAGGTCACAGCCGGAAAACGACATGAGGCGTGCGATAATGTTGCCCGTTCTGGACTTGATAAGACTGTAAGGTGTTATAAGTACATATGTCAGTTCAGTTGTCATAAAAAATCTCCATACGTCTTCTCTTTAGATAACTTATAATTATATTACAATTTTACTTATATGTCAATGATAAAGAGTGAGTGCCATGATGAACATGTTCAGCACGCTCCTGCCTGAGGAAATGAGGATTGCCAGATTGATGAAGATGGCCTCGAGAGGCGGTTATCGGTGAGTTGATTCCCGGCTTTTCAGGGCGTATTTACAGTTCAGGGCAAGATTTTTGAGCAGCGGAAGGTGTTTCGCACGCGTGGCGGCATCTATAAGATTTGCGACACCGTTGGGGATATGTTTGAGAAATTCTGAGATGCCGCGTTTCAACCCCAGGAATCCGTATGCACCGAGTGCCTGCATGAGGCGCTGCGCCGATGCATCCAGGAACATATCCAGAAAATACATCCAGGTAAGGGATAAAGTAACTCGCCCCTTGTGAACGGTATTTATCTCATTCCTGTCTGAGATCCAAAGAAGGTAGTAATATCGGAGAAGTTCCAGCCGTTCATCCTCGGTAAAAAAAACATATGGATCGTACAGGAGTGATCCCAGGTCATAAAATAAATTGCCGAAGCGCATTCCCTGAAAATCAATAAGCACCGGTTCGCCTTTGCAAATCATCACATTCTGAGATTGAATGTCCCGATGCACGAGACAGGGTTTTATATTTTCAAGCCGGTCTGATAAGCCCTTCAGTTCATCTTCCAGTTCATCCCTGTCGGATGGCTTGAGTTCGATCCCACATACATCCTGCACAAAATTTTCGCGGAAGTAATTTCGCTCCCACCGGTAAAGGTCAGGACTGAACCGTTCCATGAGAGGAACCTTCCGAGAGGGAAACTCCTCGACAGGGAAGAAATGGAGTCTGTGTGCGATGGTGAGGGTTTTACGGTAAAATGCGCTTTTAACCGCCCAGGGTTCATGCCGGAAAGACCAAAGATCGGCATCTCCCAGGTCTTCCATGACAATAAAGCCTCTATGGGGGTCATGTGCGATAATCAGGGGAGCCGGGACGTCGATATACCGGAGGAACCCGGCAATCGCCGCGTAGTAGGTGTTTTCCTTGTTGCCCCGGTCGTAATGCATGAAGACAGCAGATCTGTTGTCTCGATACCGTATGCGATGGAACGACCTGATTGATCCGCCTTTGCCCACCGGCAACATATGGAAGGTCACCTCTTCCCGGAGTCCCAATGCCTGACGCGCAAATAGCTCCATTTCCTGATATGGATGTGTCATTTTAGTACGACTTTTATCCCGACAGCAAAGCGTTCATTCTTTCGTATTCTTCCACGGATCCTATATCATGCCACCTGCCTTCGTCAATAACAACACCGACCACTGATCCCGGTTTCTCATGTATCATCTTAATGAATACGGGGATAACAGACTCTACGAGACCGGCTTTCAGGCGGTTAAGGAAGCGTTTTTCCACAATATATATGCCTGTGAAAAGACAGCTCTTCGCTCCCTGGGTGCCAATCGTATTGCGCAAATCGCATATCTCACCACGGTCATTCAAATTCACATTCAAAGGAGTGCCGTTGCTCCTGAGCGCCATCGTAACTTCCTTTTGTCTTGCGAAATGTTCGTTAATGAGACGTTGCAACGGCAGGTCGCTGATAGTATCGCCGTTATAAACCAGGATTGTGGTATCATCAGTGAGAAGATCTTCAATATTTTTTATTCCTCCGGCTGTATCAAGAAGCACCGGTTCATGCCGGAAGATGATAGGGATCCCCTGCCACTGCTGATCAGGAAACACCAGGTGGTATTTGTCGGCACAGTGATGGGTGTTAACAATAAACCTTTCTATGCCTGCCGATATCAGATGATCCATGGCGTAGGTGATGATCGGGCGCCCGCCTAACGGTAAGAGCGGTTTGGGATAATTATTGGTCAAAGGCCGCAGCCGCGTTCCTAACCCTGCGCCTAAGATAAAGGCTGTTTTTATGTGTGGTTTGCGCATAAAAAAATCATTCAGTACAATTTCTGCAATTCTGTGCCCCGGAAATAGTGTTTCAGAATTTCCTTCGCCGTAAAACCCCTGGTTGCCATTACCGCCGCCCCGATCTGGCATAAACCTACACCGTGCCCCCATCCGGCGCCATGCAGGATGAATCGGTCCGGAAGACCCGTTGAATCTCGCTCGGCGCTTACGAAAAAAGCGCTGCTTAATAAATGGGTCTTGACAGCCAGCGGCGTATTTCAAGTTCCTTGCCGATGGTGATCGTCTGCTTTGATCCCTCGATTTTAAGACGGATTACCCTTCCCGAAGGGCCCCGCTCCACGGGAATAATATCCTTGAGATCACCGAAATCCACCCCAGACTTTTCTTCAATAATGTCCTCCAGCGTTTTCCTTGTAAATACCAATTTCCACCGGAAAAAATCCGTGGTTTCCTGGTCATAGGTGCGAAGAATCTGCATGAGAATGTTTTCGTCTCTTGTATTGCAGTACGCATCGGGTCGGGATAGAATCCACCGTTCGGCATCCGTCTCCGTGATGATCGGGTCGTGCGGGACAGGAAAATCCGTGACAGAGGTAAGATACGGAACGGGTGTGTCATCCCACGCACTCTCAAAGTTATCCGTGAGGCCGCCACACGCCTTGTGGTAACGGGCATCGCATATGCCATTATTGTGCATGAGAAATACACCTCGGGTTGTTCCCGCCGCACTCCTGGCATTTCCGGATATCGTCCGGGAGATGCCCTGGTACCTTTGGCAATGGTCGTCGGCGCAGACATCGAAGAGGGCATGATCTTCCCGGTCGTACCAGCAAATGATTTCGCCTGCTTGCTGGGCAGAGCCGAAGGATACCTTGTGTGGCCTTTTTTCTAAGCGTGCGCGGTTCAGGATGGCCACAAGCCAGCTCCGCGACATAATCGCATGCGACTTCAGAAATTCCAACGGCGCTTCGGCACTCATTTCGGATGAGATGACGCTTGCCAGATAGTCTTCTAAATAAATCTCATTGATGACGACAAGATTTTCAAGTTTATCAAGATCCAATATGAGGGCGCCCTGAAATGTCTGCTCCTGTTTTCTTTCCCAGTGAAAATGAACGCCGATTGTCACATCGAAAAGGGTGAAGGTGGAACCATTCAGTGGTGTACAGCGGATTTTTTTCTGTCGTGTAATTTTCTTGCCGGTACTATCGTAAAGAATAATTTGTGCCCCAATAATGCGAGCGGAAAAACCGCCATCGAGCAGCCGTTCATTATCAAGGCGATACGGCCCGTTAAACGCCCCATCGATTTTCCTGCTTTGTTCGATGATGCCGACTTTTATCTTTGGCTCTTCTGCTATCATATAAAGTGGTAGGACAAGCAATTCGCCTGTCTGTTATTAATGCCTTCCCCATTAACATCCCACGTCTGCCCATATCAGAAACGCATGAATAATTCAACCTTTAAACATTATTAGACTTTTTTACACGGAGCGGTCTCAGCCAGAATGAGAGGAGAACGACCATGAAAAACATGATCGTCGCATAGGTTATTTTTTCGAGGGTCAGGTCTTCGACATAGATAAGATTTTCTATGGTTTCTATAGTGAATTGACCGGGATAAACCTGGGCGGATGTACCTTTCGATTTGAGGTATGCTTCAAGATGGGTAAGGGGGCAGATTGTATGCGTCAATTGCATGATGACCATGGCGATAAGGGAGGCCAGATGAAAGATTCTCCATCTCGGCCAGTTCAGATATAAAAATATCGGAAAACCCAGGATCACAAAGGCAATCCATACAACATGAATAAGAATGACAAAATCCGCCGCTATTCTGTATAACATACCTGAAGCACCTATAGTTATATCCTCGTAACATCCTGAGTAATAACTACGAAAGTAGTTTCTATGATGTTATTTCCGTTTTTACGGTGAACTAAAGTGCTCTCCTTGCAACTCGCCAAGATAAAGCTTTACTTTTTCCCTAATCCAGTTGGGCAGTTTTATTCCTAATGTTGACAGGCGTCCCTCGTATTTCATGAACGATCCTATATGCCGGGAGGTTGCGGCGATTATCTTAAAATATGCCTGGAGACTCCCTTCTATCTCCTTGCGGAACATGATGTCTCTGTTGAGCATATCCTCTATGGGGGCAACTACCCGGTAGTTTATGGGGCGGCATATGGACCTGTAGAATACGAAACGCTGCAGGGTTTCGCTCTCATAATTTTTCTCCCGTATGCTCTCTTCAACACGGTTAAGATCGACGACATCGAGAATATGGTAGTCATATTTGTCTTTGAGTATCTCTTTGATCATATTCTCGGCGCCTTCAAGATAGCTGCACATCTCGCTGCCACCGGTGCATATCCCCTTGCATTGCGGGCGGTTCTCGCTGCACCGCAGGTAAAGGACAATGTCCATATCAGAATCGGATATAGACAAGCCAAAATTAACAGATCCCATCACATCCATGGCTATATCGGCCTTAAGTTTATTTTCAATCAGGGATGTAATTTCCTCTAAAGTTTGGAGCCTTGCCTCCGTTTCCTGCGTCTGGAATGCCCTGTAAAACTTCTTTATATCGTTATAGAGCGTGATCTCGGGGATGTGAGATTCCTTAATGTCTTTTTCGTCATAGTTTTTCCCCATCTCCAGGGCATGGTATCTATCGGGGTCTATAATTTCAGTGGTTAATTTGCCATCCACGATGTAATAGTCGGCAACATCATAAATCCTCCCGTTGTAGAATTTCTTGAATATGATTCCCCGTACCTGCTCATCCTCTACATCAATAGAATAATAGAATCCTCCCTCCGCAACATCCCCGGACGTCAAGGTTACTTCTCCGAAATTCGATGGGTTAAGGTACAGTGTATGTTCATCGAGCTTAACCCCCCAGTGTTGATGGATATGGCCCGTCAGACACATCATTACCGGGTTCGCTTCACAATAGCTGCGCAGCGCCTCAGATCCAATCGATCCGCCCGAAGTCAATTGATCATGGATTCCGTATGCCGGCTGATGGGTTACGATGATGTGCGGATTTATTGCCCTGAAAAAGTGGTACATCTCGTTGTCCCTGTCGAAATACTGCATTTTTTCCCGGGAGTGAACGACGTACCTCTCAGGAATCCCGGGCGTCCAGATAGCGGCTCCGCCATAACCGCAAATTCTCAAATCATCCAATTGGTACCACTGCAGGTGCAGGTCATGCTCGTGCAACGCCGTATATTTAAGATCCATATCATAATTTCCGGGAAGACAGAAAACACGTGCCCTCTGTTTCGCGGATATCATGCTTCCCAATACCCTGTACTTTTGCTGCATAACCCTGCGGGCCCTGATAGTATACTCCTGGTATTGGGTCCCCAATTCCTGTATTTCGTCAGAAATATCAGGCTTTTCCAAGAGCTCATCGACAAAATCCTCAATGAGCATGTCTTCTTTCGACATCCGTCTTCTTAGCCCATGAAAATATGATTGCAATTCGTGGTAGCGTATGGAGGTATTCATACTATAGAAGGGAATATCGATCAGATCGCCGGAGACAATATACACATCGGCATATGTTTCATTCAGGAGATCATTTAACTTGTCAAAGTCTCCGTGGATGTCTGCCAGATAAATGATTCTCATAATGTATTATTCTTTGCGTGTCTCTTATACGGCCAAACGTTTTTCGTCTATTTTTCTTACAGTTAGATAGGATTAACGTTATGTCCTGCCATATTACTCGTGAGGATCGTATTTTCTCTCTCTCTTCGATTCTGCCGGGTTGTTTTCTCTTAACCTTGCATCGACAAACCAGTCTATCAACTGTCGGGCGATACTGATCTTTCCGGGTATAATCGGAAGTTTGTCGGGATCGAACCAGCCTGCATCCGAGATTTCCGCTTCGTCAATCTTAATCTCACCGCTCTCATATTCTGCGGTAAAGCCTATCATAAGGGAATCGGGAAAGGGCCAGGGCTGGCTTCCGAAATAACGGATATTTTTAACTCTGATGCCCACCTCTTCTTCTATCTCCCGTGTTGCGGCTTCTTCAAGTGATTCGCCCGGTTCGACAAATCCCGCCAAGACACTGTAAAGCTCTGCGGTGAATCGTTTTACGCGGGCAAGGAGCACCCTGTTATCTCGTTCTATGAGCACGATGACAGCGGGAGAAATGCGCGGAAAGCTCAGGAAGCCGCAGCCCGGGCACTCTTTGGCTCTCATACCCTTTGCGCGATTCATTTCTGTTCTGCAGCGGCTGCAGTACCGGTTCGTGCTGTCCCAATCGATGATGTGTGACGCCTTCATGGCGATCTTGTGGATGGATTCTTCAATACGTCCGTAAAGATACCTTAACCCGTAAGAAACCATTCCTTCGGGGAGAGAAATATTTTCGGAGACTTCGGCGCAGTAGCAATTGTTCCCGTTCAGGGTTCCAAGATACCACTCCCTTATTGCGTGCAGTCTGAGTTCACTCAGGTTTTTAATGAAAGGGACGGAGAGAGTTTCCCCTTCTTCTCTGACAATCATTGTGTGGGCTGTGAAAACGAACCACCATGCCGGCTCTGATTTTTCCAGTGGTGGATCAAAGGAAGAGATAAGATGATTATCCATGGTTCAATACCCGGTTCTGAATACCCTGAACCCGCAGGGTTCGATTTCAATCATTATATCATTAACCGGAGATTCATGCGCGGCTCCGGTTATGCTATTCTCCATCCGTATGGTATGAGTATTCTTGATGAGAGGTGAAAGGTCAACCTGTAAGCTGTATCCGTTATGAATATCGAGATTGGCGAAGATCAGATAACCTTTGCCGTTTTCTTTATCGGAGCTGCGAAAAACGCCTAGTACTGCCCCGTGGTCACTGTCAATAAATTCGAGATTCCCGTCCTGGTGAAACACGGGTGATTCTGCAAGGACCCGATTGATAGCTCTTATTCCTTCGGCTATAGATACATTCTCATGGAATGTGTACTTCTCTTTCCTGCCAATGAAATTTATTTTCTCCGGATAGCCATGTTCAATTCCCTGAACTATACCGGTTTGCCCTGTACCCATGAGGGCTATTGCTGCATAGCGCGGTACAGCGGCCGCTGCATTGCCGAAAAGCTGGGCCGGTACGCCTGTATCGTGGGTGGTGATAGGGAGGTAAAAACGTAATTTCCGGCCTATATAATGAATGTAGCGGAGATAATTCCTGAGATCAAAGGCATAGGGATGTTCCCACTGACTGGCAAGAAATAGATTGATCTGCCACTCGGCGGCTTTTTTCAGCATGGTATTGGAATCGGTAAAAAACTCAGCCATGATAATCAGGCTCGGGTAGGCTATACGAACCTCTTCCAGCAGGTGCGTGATAAACCCTTCATGGCTTGCATGCAGGTTGTCAAGACGGATCATGCCGCCCGTAAGCTGGGCGAAATGGGACCAAAACAGAGAATATTTATTCATATAATCCCAGATATCGTTGCGAATGTCGGGTTGAGGATGGTCATAATATATTTTTACCAGGTCTCCCCATTTCAGCCATGAGTTCATGTGCCAGCATCCGGCCCGCTTCATCCCGTCTTTCTCGCTCTTGTCGGGCACTATCCACTCGGGGCACATTTTTACCATTTTGCTGCCAATCCCTATGTGATTCAACGCCAGATCAAAACAAAGCCGGATTCCCATCTCTGCGGCCTTATTAACGAATTTTTCGAAATCTGCGAAACCGGAACAGTCTTCTTTTCCGCGATACGCGTTATCGATGGAAAAAAGATCGTAGGCCGCATAGGGGCTTTCAGAGAGATCAAGACTGGTAAACGGCAGAAGATGTACTGCATTAAAACCGAGGCCTGCGATGCGGGGGAGCAGTTCTGTCCAGTCGCTGATTGTACCTGAGACCGACGGTATCAACGTGTACATCCTGATATCCCGCACGCCCTCAGGATCCACTATCACATGGCTGAAAGAAACCCTGTCCCAGTACCAGGTTTTGCCGTTATCAAGGGAATATTTTAATTTAAACTTATAGCTCCCACAGAGCCTGACCTTATACGACAGCCGATAGCTCCCGCTCTTTTCTAGTGTAAATTCGAGTTCCCGCCATTCGTCCTTGGGACAGTCAATATTAGTATAGAGAAAAACTTTGGCTTGGTCTTGCTCATGTTGGAATTCGACTGACAGATGGAGGTCTTCGTTCTGATAGATGCGGAAAAAATCATCGGGGACTACGGAGAATGAGCGCCTTAATAATCCTTCTTTGCCTATTCTTATATTCCGGGATACAAGCTCCGGAATTTTAAACGATGGAAGGAACGATGGTGTAGGGGTCATGGTTGAGAGCCTGAAAAAAATTTAATTGTTTATTACTTTGCGATTTCTTCGCCCTTTATCTATCATAATTATTTATTAAGGAGATACGTATAAACTATTACCATATGAAGCCCTACATATCAATCAGTGTTGCAGTTTTAAGGATTTAGGATTAGTCAAAATGACAGGGGGGAATTTTTAAAAGTTTGTTTTTATAAATCTGATCGTAGACACTCATATGATTTTATGGTAGAAAAACTGCAAGACTGTACTGTAAGGAATTTAAATGGTTATTAAAAAGATCGGAATTATCGCAAATACCGAGAAAGAAAAGTCGGCTGAATGCAGCATTCAACTAAGAGAATGGGCCCTTAATAAGGGAATCACGGTTCTTTTTGAAGAAGGGATTGCCAGTAAAATCGGTGCGGCGAAAGGGATGGATAGAAGAGAACTGGCATCCCAGGTCGATCTCCTGGTTGTGTTGGGCGGTGATGGAACGATCCTCAGAACAGTCCGTTTTGTAAGCGAGTATGACATTCCTATAGTCGGCATCAACCTCGGAGAATTCGGTTATCTTACCGAGGTCAATCTGAATGAGATGTACAGCGCTCTCGAATTGATCGTGAAAGGGGAATACCTGACGGAAAAGAGGATGATGCTCGATGTCACAATATACCTGGGAACGGAAACGATCAGGCAACAGAGCATATTAAATGATGTGGTGATTACGCGGGGAAACCTTTCACGAATCCTGAACCTTGAGACGATGGTCAATGAACGGTATCTGACTACTTTCAGGGCTGACGGCATCATCGTTTCCACTCCTACGGGCTCTACCGCATATAACATATCCGCGGGAGGCCCGATCGTTTTCCCCGAACAGGATTCCTTTATCATCAATCCCATATGTCCCTTTACCTTAACTAACCGGCCAATCATCGTTCCCGATATTGCCGAGATTAAAGTAATTTTATGGACAAAGGAACAGGGTGCGTCATTAACCCTGGATGGACAGGTTTCATATACCATGATATCGGGCGATAGCATGATCATCAGGAAATCCCCGTATGTGACCAACCTCGTTTCGTCGCCGCACAGGGATTACATGGAGATCCTGCGGACAAAGCTGGGCTGGGGCGGGTCGCCTTCCGGCACCAAGCAGTGTTAACGCAATATGTGCCGAGCCACTCCTCCCTCATCGAGAGGGAGAGACACCGTGAGGGATTATTACCGTTGTTAAGGACAGAGAATGTAATGCGGGAATAACTTTACAATGATTATTTTGGAGCACGTATGCTGACAGAACTGAGTATCAGAAATTTTGCCATCATCGATGAGTTGAAGGTATCTTTTGCCAGCGGTCTCAATATAATTACCGGTGAGACAGGAGCGGGAAAGTCTATTCTCATTGGGGCGGTAAGCCTTCTTCTGGGGGATCGGGCATCTTCCGATATGATCAGGTCTCAAGAAGATACGGCCATGGTAGAAGCGCTGTTTGACATAGGAGCAAAATCAGATGTTAAAGGAAAATTAAAGGAAATGGGTTTTCTTGTGGGGAATGAGCTTATCCTCAAGAGAATCATTTCCCGGACTGGGAAAAACCGTGTGTATATTGATGGGCAACTGGCAACACTTGGGATGCTTACCGCCATCAGTGAGAATCTGGTGAACGTTTGTGGACAGCATGAACACCAGGTAATCCTTAATGCGGAAAATCACATTGACATTATTGATGAGTTTGGAGGTCTTCTGCAACTCAGGTCTGAGTATGAAGAAATGTATAATCAGTACCTGTTTCTCAATGAAAAACTCAGCAAGCTCCAGACAATGAACAAGACACGTGATGAAAGAGTGGAATTTCTTAAATTCCACCTTAAAGAAATTGATGAGGCCGCGATTCGTCCCGGTGAGGATGAAGTGCTCCTGGATGAGAAGAGGGTTTTTAACAGTATCCAGAAATTGACGGAGTACGCACGAGGGGCCTATGAGTCACTTTACGGGAAAACCGGGTCGGTCCAGGAAGGACTTCGCGGCATAATCGCGAATATCCGCGAAATTAAGAAGATCGACAGGGGATTGAACCTTTCCGAGCAGGATCTTGATGCGGTTTATTATCAGTTTGAAGAGAGCGCAATGATCCTCCGGGAATATATAAAAAATCTCTCGTACGATCCGGCGAGGCTTGAAGCCATTGATGATCGGCTTGATCTGCTGGGAAAATTGAAACGCAAGTATGGCCGTACACTCGATGAAGTTTCGAAAAAAAGAAATGAAATTGAGAAGGAACTGAAGGCTATCTCGTCCGTCGATGAGGAAATTGAGCAGATATCAAAAGAAATGGAAGCGCAGAAGACAGAGATGTTGAAAAAAGCGAAGCTTCTCTCCCAGCAGCGCAGAGAGTCAGCAACCATTCTGACAAAGGCGATAGAAGATGAAATTCACACCCTAAGAATGGAAAATGCTGTGTTTAAGGTTATATTCGGGAAGTCTTCCAGTGGTCACGATGCTCCGACATTTAATCCGCGGGGAATCGATGAAATAGAGTTCTATCTTACCACTAATGTTGGAGAAATGGAGAAACCTTTGAATCGGATTGCTTCGGGTGGAGAACTGTCCCGGATAATGCTTGCCGTGAAGAAGGTCCTGGCAAAAACGGGTTCCGTGGGGACACTCATATTCGACGAGGTGGACAGCGGCATCGGCGGGGCGGTGGCAGAGGACGTAGGCAAAAGGCTCAAAGATGTATCACAGCATCACCAGATCCTTTGTATAACCCATCTTCCGCAGATTGCCTGCTTTGGCGACAAGCACTATCGCGTCGCAAAGACTGTCTCCGACGAAAGAACAGTTACCTCGGTCGATGTTCTTTCTGAGGCAGAACGGCTTGACGAAATAGCCCGGATGCTTGGCGGTGCGGAGCTGACAAAAAAGACCAGGACGCATGCGCGGGAAATGCTTGAACTGTCCCGGGGGCAAGAGGGGGTAAAAAGTGCTGAGAAAGGCGCGAATCAGTGATGTGAAGACCATTCATCGGATGATTAATACCTCATCCGGTAAAGGAGAAATCCTTCCCCGCTCCCTTATGGATATATATGGTAGCTTGAGGGACTTCTTTGTTTTTTTTGACGAAAGCCGCCAAACGGTTGCGGGAATTTGCGCCATGAATATAATCTGGGAGAACCTGGCGGAAATACGATCTCTCTGCGTTGAGGAAGAATACAGGAAAAGAGGTATCGGCAAGAAGCTTGTTGAGGCCTGTATCTCTGAAGCAATTACCCTGCAGCTTTTTAGAATATTTACCTTGACCAGCAGGCCGGATTTTTTCGCACAGCTCGGTTTTAAAGAGGTTCCAATGTCAACCCTGTCTGAGAAGATATGGTCGGACTGCTTCAGATGCTCCAAGTATCCTGATTACTGCGACGAAGTAGCGATGATAATAGAACTTTAAGATGCAAATGAAGATCTGGCGTTTCTTTATATTTCTTCTGGTATTCCTCTATTTGACGGGGTGTGCGGTAATCAAAAAACCGATGGTAACGCCGGTGGAAGCACCGAAAGCGCCTCTGTCCCGAATTTCTCCGGAAAAAATCCCCTTTGGCATCGATGATCTGGACGGGGAACACCTGATAACGGCCATAGAAAAAAGCCTGCAATATTATGACAGGGTAAAAGAGAACACGACATATCTTTTTGGCGAGCGGAAAGTTTCTGTGGGAGAGCTAAAAGACTCCCTTCAGGCATTTCGTGAAATCATACGATCTCCTGAGCCCAACATGATCAAGTGGCGCAAAATACTCAATACATTTGATGTCTACAAAGCAGCCGGGTATAATAATAATGGGGAAGTCTTTTTCACCGGCTATTTTGAACCCATCATGGACGGTTCTCCGGAAAGGACAAAAGAATACAGATATCCGATTTACAGAACCCCGGAAGATACGGTGGTCGTAAATTTGGGAAAATTTAATAAGAAATACATCAATGAGAAAATTGTCGGCAGATTAAAGAATGGCGAGGTGATCCCGCATTTTACGAGGGAGGATATTGAAAAAGGAGGCTTCCTGAAGGGCAGGAAACTTGAGCTTTTATGGGTAAAAGATCCGGTCGATTTATTTTTTCTGCATATTCAGGGTTCGGGTAAGATAAGGATGCCGGATCGAAGTTTCATACAGGTGAGCTATGCCCAGTCTAATGGCCGTCCTTACCGTAGCATAGGGAAATATCTCCGTGATAGAGGCACATTGTCGGGTAGTGAAGTTACTCATCAGTCAATTAAGAAATACCTCAGAGACCACCCTGAAGAAATATCTGATATTTTCAATCACAACGAAAGTTACGTATTTTTCCGTGTCGTAGAAAATGGGCCGGTCGGCGCCCTGGGACTTACCCTTACCGCAGGAAGGTCCATCGCGACAGACCTTGATCTATTTCCCCGGGGGGCCATTGCCCTTATCAAATTACGAAAACCGGTTTTAGATGAGAAAGGTAACATAAAAACATGGGAGGCATTTTCCCGGTTCGTTCTCAATCAGGATACCGGCGGAGTTATTAAAGGTCCGGGACGGGTGGATCTCTTCTGCGGCAGTGGCAACGATGCGGAAATGATTGCCGGAAGCCTGAAGGAAAAAGGCGAACTGTACTTCCTGGTGAAAAAAAAGTAGAGTAATCAATGTGTAACCCAACGAGAAACCAGTTACCTGAACCGTACCCCCGCCAAAACTCCATTTTGTGCATGTTCATTTTATATATAACGCCCGAACCCGCAGTATACGTGCTTTTGTAAAGAAAATATTTTAAAAAAAATATAAAATTTCCTTGATTGTTATTTTTCTTTATGTTACGGATGCCCGGAATATCAAGTTTCTTCCCTGGTCAAACATTAGTGAGGCTCCATTCCATTGAACTTAAAGATATGTTCGACAGTAAATATTCTGTATCAGTGTTTACTATCAAAGTGCGGTAGGCTATGAGCTTCGCGTTGAATATTACATTCCCGACCGAAAAAAAATACATATTAGAGTTAGTAACCGATGGTGCCTCATTAACGGTTGAGCCACTAGCAGGCGGTATTTTATTTTAAAATTTTTTTATTGAAAGGGGGATTTTTAAGGATGACAAAGGCGGAATTAATATCAGTAATGGCAGGGGCTGCGGGTATCAGCAAGGCAGCAGCAGCAAAAGCGCTGCAGTCTTATACAGATTCTGTGACCAAAGAATTGAGAAAGAGCGGAAAACTGGGTCTGGTTGGATTCGGTACCTTCTCTGTTGTGAAAAGAAAAGCAAGAGAAGGAAGAAATCCTCAGACAGGAAAAGCCATTAAAATACCGGCCAAGAAAGTAGTCAAGTTTAAGGCAGGGAAGGGATTAGCAGATAGAGTAAAATAGAAGATCATACTATAAAGGTATCATATGCATTAAGGCCTCCGGTTCTTTGTGAATATCGGGGGCCTTAGTGCATTTTAGGGGCTGTCACGTAATAGTTATTCCGTAACAGCTCCTTTGTATAGCATCGTTCGTTGACAGAAACCTTTCTTTTTGCTATGAACTTTCGCACAAAAATACTTCTATGTGGAACGACTGAGGGATATGAATTGACAAAAAAGCGGATATTAAGCGGTATGCGCCCCACGGGAGCGCTGCATTTAGGA
>Ga0153915_10001154_pt1 | contig 24397 bp, 19 predicted proteins | sample Opewatmetagenome_2_FD_107003 | JGI IMG/M metagenome (GOLD analysis project Ga0153915, IMG submission 107003) | Freshwater wetland microbial communities from Ohio, USA - Open water 3 Core 3 Depth 3 metaG | ecosystem: Environmental > Aquatic > Freshwater > Wetlands | place: USA: Ohio, Lake Erie...
AGGAATCCGCCCAGCTGCCTGTGCATTCCTATCTCTTCCCAGTCACTGATCTTTTCGCCCGTCTTGACAAGCAGCTCAGCCCTTTCCATTTCGGTGAGCACCTCAGGGTGCTCGGCCGACCTCCGCTTCATCCTTCGGTAGGATGCTACAGTGGAAACTCCAACCACAGCGACAATCAGCCCGATAATCAACTGCTGCTCAAAATGCGGCACGGGGGAGTACGTCCACTCTGCATATGTGTAAGGGCTTTGGCCGCCGAGATACATACTCACCGAATACAGGAAGTAGTTGAAGTATGGCCAAAGAACAAGCTCATAGTTCGTTTGCGGGTTCTCAGCACTTGCATTGACTGTGAGCCACGGGGTGTAAACGAGGATGCTGCTCGTGTTGTATGTCGTGCGCACCAGTAGTGGAGCACCTCCCGTTCCAAAGCCAGTGTCATTGGCAAGAAGAGCATGACTATTCCCACTCATTGCCGGAAGGATGGTTATCTTCTCAGCAGGAGGCGCGGATGACCAGTCGAAGTTCATTGCTACGATTGCAGGATCAACCGTGGTCATCATGCGTGTAACGACACCGGCATTGTCTTTACTCGGAAGGAGGTTGTTTGTTTCTGTGATGCCTAGCTCTTGAAACCCTGTACTGTTGCTGGTCATGTGCGGGCCGACAAGAATCATCAGACCTTTTCCTGGTGACAAGAAGGCAGCAAGTAGAGGAATATCGGACGGCCCCATGGACACGTCTGCAATGATCAGTGTGTGCGTCTCCGGATCTGTCGCGGCAGCCGCTATTGTCGGATAGGTCGTCAGGATGATTGACTGAGTATCAAGCCCCAGGGCAGTGACAACTGAGGGGGTGTTGTCCGCCCCCACGAGCGCTACATTGACAGAAGCAGAAGCCTGCGCTGGTGCCAACGGTCCTGCTATCACAATACCGGCTATTGCGAACGGAAAAAGCAACAGTGCAGCAAACATCATACCCATTGCAGCTTGAGACTTGGCCAAGTCCTTGGAATTCCTCCTTAGCTAAACTCCAACCGAAACCAAACTCTCTAATATCAATACCGGATTTCCATTCGAGGCGACGGTATGTGCACGAGATATCAAGAGAGGTCTTAAGGCGAAACGACATCTGACAGACCATGGGACCATGGCATAACACGATCTTCTTGGGCGATTGTCTGAATGCGGCCAAGGCCCTTGTTGAAAGTCAGAGCGAGAAGATTCGGTTGATCTATCTCGACCCACCATTCTTCTCAAATACGGATTACACGCTAAAACACGAAACGGGAGGAGAGGGAAGCAGAGCCCCCGACATTCAGGAAACAGCCACCTACAGCGACAGGTGGCAGGGAGGACTTGCTGAGTACCTCTCCTATCTCAGAATTCGTCTTGCAGTCATGAGCCCGCTTCTGAGAGATGACGGGAGCATCTGGCTCCATCTTGATTGGCACGTTTCTCACTATGCCAAAGCCCTCATGGACGAACTCTTTGGGTACAGCTGCTTTGTGAACGAGATAGTATGGAAGAGAACAAATAGCCCAAAGCCGCAGAGTAGAGGATTTGGAAGCCAGCATGACACCATTCTTGTTTACGCTAAAGACCAAAGCAAGTTCAGAGTCCGACCAGTCTACGTGAAGCATGATGAGAGGTCTCTGCGGCCATACATGTATGATGACGATAAAGGCAGGTTTAGGCTGATTGAGATAGAGGCACAGGGCATTCAGAGATCCCAGCGCAGGAAGCAGTTCGAATGGCGCGGGAGAACAGCACCCTATCTCTATAGACTGGAGACTCTGGATGAGTGGTGGGACCAGGGCCTCATATACAAAAGCAAGAATGATCGGTACTCGAAGAAACAGTACTTGGATGATGTACCAGGGGTTCCCGTTTCCGATCTGTGGTTGGACATTCCCCCGGTGCAAGGTGCGTCGGACGAGTACACTGGCTTTCTCACACAGAAACCAGAGGCCCTCTTATCTAGAATCATCGAATGTGCAAGCGATCCGGGCGATATCGTTGCAGACTTCTTTGCTGGGGCAGGAACAACAGCAGTCGCGGCCGAAAGGACGAAACGCCGCTGGATAGCATGCGACTCATCTGAAGTCGCGATCCAAGTCATGGAGAAAAGGTTGTCCAAGCCGACGAACTCTGAAACGGGCAGGGCAGAACGCGCCTTCACGGTCGTCAGAGTCTGACCTGAAGAACCAACCCTAATCCAGATACAATGACCGAAGGAATAGCTACGCTCATAAGACTCGAATACGATGAGGCCCGTGAGGAAGGGATGAGATGACCTCATGTGCGTACTGTGGCAGTACTGAGCGACCCCAGGTCTATCCAGACGGGACTCTCAGATGCCCAATGTGTGGACAACTTGCTGACAAAGCTTCAGTTCCAACGGATCAGAGGGCGGAGAAGCCGCCGAGGGAAACCTTCGAGAGCGAATGGTGTCCATCGTGTCGAGGCCCCATGGAGAGGGGCTACGTCTTGGGAGCACGCGGGGTCTTCTGGAACGACCACATTCCCAAACAAATCTGCACTGGTGAGCAGCTTAGCGACAAAGGACTGTATTGGGGTTGGATATGTCCTAGCGTGAAAGCTCTCAGATGCAGGAAATGTAGAATCATCAGGTACTGATACGGGCTTGGCCGGCGGGGATGATTGTGAGTCCTCGGTGCTGACGGTGTAGCGCCGCCCAAAGACAATCTTTTTATACGAAACACCGAAGTCCATGTACAGTTTTGACAGAGGTCAACGGCGCAAGTTGACATGAGGTGCCAGCTTCGCCGTGGCACTGCAAAAGGGGAATTCGATATGGCACAGATGTCTGGAACACCCGTCCTCATCCTGAAGGAGGGTACATCAAGGAACCGCGGAAAGTCCGCGCAGGCCAACAACATCATGGCAGGTATCGTCATCTCTGATGCTATCAAGTCCACTCTGGGCCCTCGCGGCATGGACAAGATGCTCGTCGACTCTCTCGGCGATGTCACCATCACAAACGACGGTGCAGCAATCCTGAAAGAGATCGATGTACAGCACCCTGCTGCGAAGATGCTCGTTGAGGTAGCGAAGAGCCAAGACCAAGAAACTGGTGACGGCACTACAACCTCTGTGGTTCTTGCTGGCGAGCTCCTGAAGAGAGCTCAAGAGATGCTCGACAAGAAGATACACCCGACCATAATCGTGGCCGGGTATCAGCGAGCAGCTGAAGAGGCGACGAAGATACTCGATCAGGTTTCGGTGTCTATGAGCGGCATAGACAAGAAACTCCTGAGAGATATCGCAGCTACATCAATGAACAGCAAGTCTGTCGTTGGTTCTAGAGACCAGTTCGCTCAGATCGCTGTTGATGCTGTTCTGCAGATCGTCGAGAAGGTCGACGGCCAGACCAAGGCAGACATAGACATGATTGAGGTCACAAAGAAGATGGGCAAGAGCCTCACTGAGACCGAGCTGATCAAAGGCATCGTTATCGACAAGGAAGTGATTCATGCTGCGATGCCTAGGAAGCTCGAGAAGGCCAAAATCGCCCTTGTCGATGCCGCAATAGAAGTCGAGAAGACTGAGTTTGACGCGGAGATCAAGATTGACCGACCCGAGCAAATCAAGGCATTCCTCGACGAGGAAGAGCATATGCTGAAGGGCATGGTCGACAAGGTCATAGCAACCGGCGCGAACGTCCTAGTCTGTCAGAAAGGCATTGATGATGTCGCTCAGCATTACCTCGCAAAGGCAGGTATCATGGCTGTCCGACGGGCAAAGAAGAGCACACTTGAGAAACTAGCGAAGGCAACTGGTGCGAAGATCGCCAGCAGCCTGGCAGAGCTCGATGCAAGCTACCTCGGTTCTGCAGGTCTCGTAGAGGAAGTGAAGATTGGTGACGACAAGCTCGTATACGTCAGAGACTGCAAGGATCCAAAGGCCGTGTCAATCGTACTTCGCGGTGGCACAGAGCATGTAGTCGATGAGGCAGAGAGAGCAATGCACGATGCCTTGTCTGTCGTAAGGAACGTCGTCGAGGACGGCACGTACGTAGCAGGTGGCGGTTCAATCGAAACTGAGATTGCCAAGCGACTTGAAACCTATGCGTCCACTGAGGGCAAGGGCCGTGAGCAGCTCGCAATTCAAGCATTTGCTGAATCTCTGAGAGTTGTGCCCAAGACCCTCGCAGAGAACGGTGGACATGACCCGATTGACATCATGACGGAACTCACCAAGGAACATGGCAAGCCTACCGGCATGTGGTTTGGCGTGGACGTGTTCAATGGACACGCGAGCGACATGATGAAGATGGGAGTCATTGAGCCCACACGTGTGAAGAGGCAGGCCATCCGTTCTGCTTCTGAGGCGGCCCAGATGATCCTCAGGATCGACGATGTGATTGCCGCAAAGGCCAGCAGTCCACCTGCCGGTGGTCCTGGTGGTCCGGGCGGAATGGGTGGAATGGGCGGCCCGGGCATGGGTGAAATGGGCGGTATGATGTAATCGCCCTAGAACTGATCTTGGGAGCTTAGCGCTCCCATCCCTTCTTTTTCTTACGCGGGGTAGCAACGAATGGCGACCCGTATACTGATTATTGGCTTGAACACATTCGACTCAGGCAAGACGACTGTCGCAAGCCAGCTCGCCAAATACCTCTCCCTGACCGGACAGAGAATTGAGTTCTTCAAGCCTGTGAGCGGCCATAGCTACTGGTTCAGAAATGAACACACCAAGTTCTGCCTAGAGAACCGGAAGCTGGTTTCTTACGACGCTACGCAGGTGAGGAAACTCCTGAAATCGGAGGTATCTGACCTGCTAGCCAATCCTGTTCATACTCTTTATGTCCCGGCAAAGCTCGAAAGACCCGGACACAACCTGACCACAACTCTGGCTCTTGCAGGCTGGGACTCTGTCTTTGCGATGGAGAGAATGAGCAGACCGTATCAGGGGCGAATCTCATCAATCATGCTGATGGCAGACACCCTCATAGGAGAAGGGCGACTGCTTCTGAGTGTGGAGGAAGCCGAGAGGCTCAGTGACGGGACTACTGTCCGTCCGGTCAAGAACCTGGAGCAAGCCCAGGCAATAGAGAGCCAGAATCTGGAAACGTATGTTGGGGAGTCCTTCAGAGTGGTCGAGAATGTAGCGGACACAGTGGTGATCGAATCGTTCAATGACTCTGTGTGGCCTTGGGAAGGACTGGATCGTGTGGACAAGGTGCTAGCAGTGGGTCCGGGACAAGCGTTCGTCTACGACCCAGAGCGATTGAGGAAGGCCGCTTTCCTTGTAAGGACGGCTCAGAACCCTATCCGCGAAGTCACCTTCACAAGGGTTTCGGACCTAGTTCGGCCCATAGGAAGGCTGACCTTGGATCCGGGCAGTGGCCTAAGCGACCAAACGATGAAAGACTTCGGGATTTCCTGAAAGCGAGAGAGATTACAGATAAGTTGAAAGCGAGGACCCACATCCCGGATGATGCGCTGCAAGAGGAACACTAATGACCGAGGACCTAGACTGGGAACTGATAGTGATAGGCGGCGGACCTGCGGGCATGACTGCCGCCATATACGGGGCTCGCTATGGTCTCAAGACCCTACTGCTGGAGGGAAAGGTACTCGGAGGAGCACAGGCAACGAGCCCAGGAATTGAGAACTACCCTGGTTTCAGCTTCATAGTAGGTATCGATCTTGCCACAAGGATGAAAGAGCAGGTCAAGAAGTCCGGTGCATTGGTCAGAGAAATCACCGAAGTGAAGAGCATAAGGCATGATAGTGAACAGAGCAGCTTCGTGTTAGAAACCCGGAGAGGAAACTACAGGGCGCAAGCCATTGTCGTCGCCACTGGAGGAGGTCACAAGAAGCTGGACGTCCCGGGTGAGGAAGAACTCGCCGGCAAAGGAATCTCATACTGTGCCACGTGTGATGGTCCTCTCTTCAGAGGAAAGACTGTTGCAGTCATCGGCGGAGGAAACACTGCGGCGACTGAAGCGCTGTACCTGAGCGAGTTGGCTCAAACAGTCTATCTGATCCATAGACGGGAGCACCTCAGAGCTGAAAAGGCTATGCAGGACAATCTCGCCAAGTCATCTGTTGAGATAATGCTGGGGCAACTTGTGAAGGCGTTTAGGGGAGACCAGCAACTGCAAGAGATTGCCGTTGAGAACATCAAGACAGGAGAGGCAAGGATTCTGCATGTTAACGCCGCGTTTGTCGCGCTTGGGTCAAACCCCGAAAGTGGCATCGTTAAGACGATTAACGTGGAAACAAACGACACCGGAGAGATAATCACGGATAAGCTGCAGAGGACCAATGTTCCAGGAGTGTTTGCGGCAGGAGACGTTGCTGAGTCCATGAAGCAGATTGTTGTGGCAGTCGGACAAGGAGCTATTGCTGCGGATTCAGCATATAGATACATCCGCGGAGAGAGACGCGGGCCTAGGTGAATGATCCTGTCGGAATCGGGGCCACGGCCTCGAACCAGCACCACTGGGAACTCTTTACAAAGACAGATCAAGAGAGCAGCGTTAGCTGTCGTGAGAGTACATCCATCTGACTGAGGAAAACGTTAATAACGGCACCCCGTTCCGAGCCTCAGCGCCCTGAGCGCAGGTGCTTTGCGGCAGAGATTCAGCGGGTTGTTCTCATGGACAGAGTGAAAGCTGCGGGTGTGTTCATTGCATGTGCCCTCATCCTTGTAGCAATTGCAGTCCAACCTGCCTTGGCCAACCCGGGCACGCGACGGGACTCCCTCATATCGTTTCTCAGCAACAGATACGATGCTGCCGAGGGAGGATACTCATTGACCGGAGAAACCGTATCACGCATCGAGTCCACAGAGGCTGCTGCTATGATTCTTAATGACCTAGGCTATCTAGATGCCCGTCCGCCAATGATAGACCTCGTAAAGATGAAGAACTTCACACAGAAGCTGCAATGGATGTCCGGAGGAGAGAGCCATGAACGCTACGGAGGGTTCGCCTCATACATTGCCGGACCAACGAGCGTGGAGAACACCCATCTGGCACTGCAGTTGTGGACCATTTTGAGCAATCAGAGTAACATTCCACGAATAGACCAGGTCGTCATGAATGTGACCGCCGCTCTGATGTACATCAACAAGACCCAGACTAGCTTAGGAGGCTTTGGGGCAGCCACTGGCAGTTCCCCAGACGTCATTTCAACATATCACGCACTATGGTCCTTGAATTCTCTATTTGGGTTGAAGAGCGACGAAACTTGGGAGAAGTGGTTGCGCAATAGGACTGCCACAGTAGAGTGGATTCTCAGCTGTCGTGTAGGTGACAGCTTCAAGCTTAGCCCGGGCTCAACCGTCACAGGACTCGAGCCCACTGCCGCCGCGATATTGGCCCTCGACATCTTGGGTGAGCTGCCATCAGTGTCTGGACTTGATGGAATCAAGAACTGGATACTGGGGCGTCAGGTCACTGAACCAATCCGTGGCGAGTTTGAGGGAGGGTTTGAAGAGGGATACCTCACAAACGATACTAATCTCGTGAGCACTTACTACGCACTGACCAGCCTTGTTGCTCTTGGTTTCTTATCACAATGCAACGAAACCGCAGTCGCCCAATTCATCATCGATAGCCAAGCGGCAGACGGCAGTTGGGGCAGCGTTCCTGGCATCAGTGTTGGGACTCTGCCGAACGCAGCTCTGGCCGTCAATAGTCTTCTAATTCTGGGCCAAACTGGATTGCTGCTCGAAGAAGACCCCAACAATCCCAATGCGCCACTTCTCGACTGGAGGGTACTTGTTGTGGCCGGCATATTGATCGTCGCTATCGCCGCAGCATTGGTGGCAATGAGGATGGACTAGGGGTAGTACAGTAGCCTTATCATTCGCTGCACCGTCTCCACTTCAGACTGCCGGTACTGGATCAGCATCGGGGTGTATCAGATGCAGACACAAAAGGACAATAAGAAGCCCAACACGCGATACACACAAAGCTATGACCTGTTCCTGCGGCTCGCGGACAAGGTGATGAGTAACAGACCCTGGCGAAAGCTGGGGCTCTTCTCATACTACGACGCACCATACTTCGACAGTGAATCAGTCTTCCTGTCGCCGAAGCAAGTAATGGTTGCCATGGCAAAGGAGGCGGCGCGCGAAGACAAGACTGTAGTGTTTGTCATGGACGCGCTGGAGGAGGGTAGCATGGGGTTCTCAGCCGAAGCCGACTTCAGGCAGTTCATGACATTGTTCGACGAAGCCTTTCCTGACTCCATGAAGTTCTATTTCGGCCCAGCAGACTCTGACAAGGTATGGCTTCACAGTTTGGAGCACCTCAAGATTCCCGCGTCATGGCTTGTGAAGAAGCCATATGTGTTTGCTGAGGTGCTTACAGACGCGTCGCCCACAGGCGAGGATTGGGGACCAGGTGATGTTTCGTTCGAGGATATGTCAGGCTTGCATGAAGTTCTGGTCGAGAAGCTTGGCCCACCCTCGCTGACGGAAGAGGTTCTTGAAAAGATGAGAAAGGAAGTCGCCAGCAAGACGAGAGGTATTGGTGCTAGCGACTACGCTGGAGAGGCCATAGGTCTCCTAGTCAGTCCGGGCACTGCAGTCACTCATGGCGTCAAGTATCTTGGAAAGCTCCTGAGTACGGTCAAGGATCGTAGGAAGAAGGAAGTCAAGGATGTCTATCTTGAGTGGCGTCAACGTGTTGACAATGCTTACTCACGAGACAACTTGGACAGGTTTTTCGATAGCACTCCTGAATATGACTCCCGAGTTGTAGCGGCTCTTTTACAGAAGAAACCCGTCCTTGTGATAACCGAAACCCGTGACACGCTATTTGATGCGTTTCTTCCGCTCCTCCTTCAGAATCTGATGGACGAAATCGGTTATGTGCCCCCAGGCAAGAGACCTCGCTTCCACACAGAAGGAGAGAAGCCCGCCTCAGGAGGTACTGAAGAAGAGCAATCGGATGGCCAAACACCGATGGACTACGAGCGGGCTGGCGTTGATGAGAGTGAACTCCCTCCGGTGACGGGCCGTCTAATGATGACGATGATGGAAGAAGCAAGCGCTGGAGCCGAGCACCATGCCGTGGCCGGAGATGACTCGTTCGGAGGGAAACCAAGGGTGATCATCCTTCTGGATGCGGCGACTCATCTGTCGAATTTCGAGCGCTCATTCAGATCAGTGCTTCGAATCCCTGAGAGATTCCCCAACATGTCCGTCGCTGCTTCGTTCTTCACTAACAGAGAAACGATGACTATTGCCCTCCAAGAGGGAGTGCTGGAGTACATAAGTAACAGAGCTCTCGTCATGGACCTCAATCCTGCCCTGTTTGAAGCAGCGACTTCGAAACTCCCTGTCTCGAAGAAGGCATGGCTTGAAGGCCGCCTACGAGAGATGGCAGGCATTACGTCCAACGGGGGCGCAGCCTTCCTGGAATACTATGCGTCCGCAGACGAGCCTTGGGCACTCCGAGTTCTCAAGAAGCCCAGACTTGGTCTGGCCAAGAGGGTATTTCACTGGCTTGGGCGACAGAAGTAGCCATGACACGTCTGTTCTAGGGATAGACGGGCCATGTGAAGGTCTCCCACAAGAGATATAATCGTCGCAGGTAGATTCTCGACTTGGCTAAGTCCGGAGGAAAGAACCACATGAGCAAGACCGATATGACTCAGGCGAGAGTGCTGAAGATCGTGAAGGGAAATGCAGTCACACTGCCGCCCGAATTCGTCGACGGGATAGGCCTACCCTACGGGCTCGCCATTCTCGTTGTCAAAGACAAGAACGTCAAGATATATCCCGTGGATAGCGACAAGGTGCTGTACCTAAAGCTTGAGATTCAGAAGCTTAGCAAGAGCTTTCTGGAGGAGCTCACGTCCATTTTTGAGAAATCGGGGCTTCAAGACATCTTATTCACAAGTGGCATCTGCCAAGCCGCCAGCCAGTGTTATTATGAATGCTACTTCACTCCGAAACAGCTCACGATGTCAGTCGCTGATCTAGACCGCCGCCTCAAGTCGATCGCGGGTGTACAACGCGTGGTCCTGCAAGAGGTGTCTGTAACGAAGTAGACCTTCGAATCTGCCTCAATACAGAATCTCTGATGTCGGTGATGCTAAATCTAGCCCTTCGGACTGGCACTAACAGTGTGTAGAAAGCTGCAAGACTCTGAAACGATATGGTCGGCATAGTAGGCGTTCTCGGTCGAAGCTGTGCGGCGAATCAGTCAGAAATGCTGAAGCAGATGTCGCTAGCCATCATCCATAGGGGGGACGAGAAGCATGTCAGGTGCCTATCCAGCGAAGACGGATTCGGTGGGATTGCAGTCCGGTCACGACTTGACTGTGACCACAGCATTCACGCGAGCCAAGATGGAGTAACAGTCCTCGACCACTGGAACGCAAGCCGGTTTGTTGATGGTCGGGGCGACATTCCTTTCCGCTTCACGGATGAAACTGACCCGGACTCTAGTCCGGACGTCGACCCTAGGTTTCTGGACACATTGCTCGTCAGTATTGGAGAAACAGAGTTCAGCTCAATGCGGTCAACCTTCTCCATGAAACCACTCTACTACCAGTGCAAGGGCCCAGACTTCGTCTTCTCTACTGAGCGCAAGGCAATCTGGCGTCTCGGCCTCAACGAAGCTGCAGAACTACAACCGGGACAGCTGCTCCGCGTTATTGCAGGTCGGAAACCGTCATCTCGTCAACGAGAGAGAATGTCGCGTCCGGATACAGGCTCTCCGCCATCCCACAGAGAAGTCATTCAAAATCTCTCAACCAACATCAGCGGCTCATTTCGGAGGTTGCGCAGTCTCAGGAATGTTGGGGTTCTGTTCTCAGGAGGAGTGGACAGCTCCCTGGCCGCCATCTTGACCCGAGATGTCTGCAAGAATGTGATTTTGATAGCGGCGTGTGCCGAGAAGTCCCATGATGACAGACTGACTTCCGAAGTCGCAGACAGGCTAGGAATGGACTTACTCAAAGTGCGGATAGATGCAGCGGCGGTGTGGGAAATACTCCCCGAGCTCATTTATGCGGTCGAGAGCAGCCGTCAGCTTGACATCGAGGTCGCACTCCCATTCTATCTCGCAGCGCGGCAAGCTCACGACGCAGGGCTCTCAGTAGTCATATCAGGTCAAGGTCCTGATGAGCTGTTTGCAGGTTACGCACGATATGTAGAAACCTTCATTCGAGAAGGCGAAGTGGCGCTGGACAATCAGCTATGGAACGATGTGATTGCGACGCACAGGAACAACATCGAACGCGATGAAAGGGCCATCGAGTACAATCAAGTATCAGCATTCTTTCCATATCTCGACAGTCGCTTCATCGTGACAGCCATGTCTATCCCGTCCTCATGGAAGGTTGCACAGGACGCTATGCCTGATCGGAAGCTGGTCTTCCGAGAACTCGCACAAGAAATGGGTCTGCCTGTTGAGATTGCGAATGCACCGAAGAAAGCTACACAGTACAGTTCTGGGTCTAGGCGAGCAATTGCGATGGCCGTGCGTGCGAACGCCCGGAGCAAAAACGATTCAAGTACCGTGAGTGGAAACAACTTGGTTCAAGGCGCATTGAACAAGATTGCCTCAGAAATCGGCATACCATTGGTCGGTTCACTGCGGAGAAACCTGATGGTAGACCTCACGCCAACGATGAGATTGGTCGAAAGAATCAGGAAGGTCTAGCCGCCAGTGATAAGCGGCAGTACGACTACTCTGTCGTTCTCATTTACAAGGGCATCCAACTCTAGCCTTTGTCCGTCCACCAAGACAACATGGTCTGTAGACAGATTCAGCTCGTGAAGCAAGTCTGCCACGGTCTTGGTCGATGTGACTTCGACCAATGTCGCCCTGATTGTCCTGAGATCCTGAGTCAGACAGCTCACCCATGACATAGACACTTGTAACAACTTATATGCTTAACCAGAGCAGCAGCTGGCGGACACATTTGGAACTAAGACGCGCCAATCCCGCGCTCTTTTCGCTCATAACGAAGAGGATGATGAGGCTCCCTGTCGTTATTGATAAATATGCGACCGACATCAGAACGGGTAGACACAGCAAAATTGGAGGAACCGCTGTTCGGTGAAAGCCGTTCAATCATGCAAAACCCACAACAAGATTCTTAAAGGGCCAACGAGCCGCTCAGTGGGCAATTGACGAAGTTGAATTCGACGTTCTCCGAACAGACTCATGGAAGTATCAGCTATGGTAGGCATAATTGGATACGGGGTTTACATACCTCGCTATCGCATCAAGACCGTGGACATTGCTGATGTATGGGGCGATGACGGCGAGGCTGTCGCGCAAGGCCTCGGTGTCTTTGAGAAATCGCTGCCTGGGCCCGACGAGGACGTGGCCACGATATCTGCGGAGGCAGCTAGAAACGCAGTCAAGTACGCGAAGATAGATCCGAAGGAAATAGGTGCCGTATACATCGGTTCGGAGTCGCATCCATACGCAGTCAAGCCCACAGGCACAATTGTGGCCGAGGCCATTGGCTGCTCCGAGAATATGACATGTGCTGACTTCGAGTTCGCATGCAAAGCTGGGACTGCCGCAGTACAAACCTGTATGGGACTTGTAACGTCCAAAATGGTGAAGTATGGTCTTGCGATTGGCGCCGACACAGCTCAAGGAAGACCGGGAGACGCACTAGAGTACTCCGCAGCGGCTGGCGGCGCCGCCTACGTCATTGGGGAAGAAGACCCTGTCGCAACCATCGAAGCGACGTCGTCCGTCACGACAGATACGCCCGACTTCTGGCGCAGAGAGGGAGAGGATTTCCCCAGTCATGGTGCAAGATTTACGGGCGAACCCGCATACTTCCGACACGTCGAGCAAGGCGCAACGAACCTCTTCAAGAAGATGGGCACCTCAGTAGACGACTACGACTATTTTGTGTTTCATATGCCCAATGGCAAGTTCCCCGTCGCCATGGGCAAGGTACTTGGAGTACCCAAAGAGAAACTTGAGGACAGTCTCGTAGTACGTCATATAGGCAATACATACTCGGGGTCGTCTATGGTGGGGCTTGCAAGAGTCCTAGACATCGCAAAGCCAGGTTCAAGAATCTTCATGGTTTCGTATGGGTCAGGTGCAGGCAGCGATGCGTTCTCCATACGTGTGGAAGACGAGATACAGAGCCATCGCGGAGAAGTCCCTACAGTCGACGATTACATCGCGAGAAAGACATACGTCAGCTACTCAGTTTACGCCAAGTACAGACGGACCATCAAGGCATAGTGTTTGGAGGACCAGAAAATGAAGAAGAGAGTCGCCATCGTTGGAGTAGGGATGAGCAAGTTTGGTGAACTGTGGGACAAGAGCCTACGCGACATAACTCTCGAGGCAGGCATGTATGCGATATTCGACAGCCAAGTATCTGGCAAAGACATTGATGCAATCTGCATAGGCAACATGAGTGCAGGCAGGTTCACTGGACAGGAACACTTGGGCGCTCTGGCTGCAGACATGGGTGGCCTTGGCCACATTCCGGCCTATAGTGTCGAGGCAGCGTGCGCGAGCGGCGGCGCGGCTGTTCGGCAAGCGTACATGGCAATAAGGTCCGGCGAACATGATCTGATGCTGGTCCTCGGTTGTGAGAAGATGAGTGATGTGAATCAAAGTGAAGCAATGAGGACCGTTGGAGTCGCGAGTGACTGGGAATGGGAGGGCCTCTTTGGCGCGACGTTTCCTGCCCTCTATGCATTCATGGCTCGAAGACATATGTATGAGTATGGCACGACAGAGAAGCATCTCGCACAGGTCACCGTGAAGAACCACAAGAATGCGGAGCATAACCCCTGGGCACAGTTCCAGAAGGCCGTCCCTCTCGAAGTTGTCATGAGCTCAGGAATGATTGCAGATCCAATTCGGATCCTTCACTCATCACCCATCAGTGACGGGGCGGCAGGTTTGATAATGTGCTCCGAGGAGAAAGCAAAGCAATTCACAGACACGCCCGTGTACATAGAGGCGTCTACGCAAGCTAGTGACACGCTGGCGCTCCATGACAGACGAGACATATGTACGATGGACGCGGCTGTTGTTTCCAGCAGGGACGCTTTGAAGAAGGCAGGTCTGACTGTTGACGACATCGACGTGTTCGAACTTCATGATAGCTTCACCATAGGCGAGATCATCTTGACGGAGGATGTAGGGTTGGCTCAGAAGGGTCAAGGTGGCAGGATTCTCGACGAAGGTATAACCGAGATCGGAGGCAAGTACCCAGTCAACCCGTCAGGAGGATTGAAGGCAAGAGGCCATCCCATTGGAGCTACTGGAGTTGCACAGATTGCGGAACTCGTCCTCCAACTGAGAGGTGATGCAGAGGGTCGTCAAGTCGATGGAGCTGAGCAGGCAATGGCCGTGAACATTGGAGGAACCGGGGCGACATCAATCGTCCATGTTCTTGGAAGGTGATTCGAGATGGCAGAGCATGGCGTTGCACAGATTTGGCGCAAGATAAAGTCAATGTACAACATCATTGGAAACCACTGCACAACCTGCAATACCTACTACTTCCCTCCTAGACCTGTCTGCCCGAAGTGCAGAAGAAAGGGCCATCTTGAAGACTACAAGTTCAAGGGCTTGGGGACCATTCACACGTTCGCGATTGTGCGACAGGTCCCAGAGGACTTCAAGACGCAAGCGCCCTACGTGATGGCACAAGTTGAACTGGATGAAGGTACCCGACTCACTGCCCAGATAGTGAATTGTGATGCCGAAGACGTGAGCATCGGCATGAGAGTCAGAGCGTGCTTCAGGAAAATCACCGAGTTCGGTCATGGTGGACTGATTGTCTACGGATACAAATTTGAGCCTACAATGAAAGTGACCGGCCACAAGTAGGAGCATCCTTGAGCCCCTCATGACTGCAGTCCGCTCGTCTGGTTTCACATTGCCGGATAGAACGAGACGGAGGGCTGACATCACGGTTCTGATGTCATGGACCACACAGGTCCGAGTGTGGAGAAGTGGCGTTCAGGTTCGCCGAGTGCTAGACGGCCTACCTAATGAGATTTCCTTCACCTATCTTGACCGTTCCTGAACATGGAACTATTGCCTGAAACCCCTCTACTTCTCATGGCCCGTCAGTCTCATTGTCGGCCTGAACTCCTAGCCCGCCGGACATTGCGGAAGTCCTCAATACGCTACGGCCTTCGAGTTTGCCCCCGGGCGGACCTTGTCAGAGTTAAACAACTCAACAGACAGCGCAAGTAGGACAGGTGTTGCACGTGGAGAGAAGTCAGGGAGTGTAAGGTCGGTAATCGGGTTGTTCCAGGCCTCGACTTCCTTGAGTCGGACGCAGTTGGCGAGCGGAGTGAGGTCTAGAAACTTGAGCCCATTGGCCTGTAGATTTATTGTTTCGATTCCCGGGTGCCCCTCCAGAGGCTTCAGGTCTATTGCCCTGATCCTGTTCCCTGCGAGGCTCAACGTCTTCAGTCTTCTGCAACTCGACAGTGGGGAGAGGTCCAGAGAGCGGAGCTGGTTGCCCGTGAGCTTCAGTGTTTCCAGCCTGCTACACTCTGCGAGTGGAGATAGGCTTACGGTCCTGATAGAGTGACCAGACAGGTCCAGCTCCTCGAGTTCTCTGCACCCTCTCAGCGGTTTCAGGTCTATGGTCTCAAGCATGCTATGCATCGAGGTCAATCGAGTCTGGTATGACAATCTCAGTTCTGAGAGGGCAGAGCACGACTCTAGGGGTGCCAAGTCCGCGTCAGCGAGCTGATTCCCGGTGAGGCTCAGTGTCCTCAAGGTCGTACACCCTGACAATGGGGCGAAGCTCATGTGCACGATCGTATTGCCATCTAAGGAAACCTTCTCAAGAGGACAATCGGCGACAGGAAGCAAGTCTACCTCCTGAAGTTCGTTGTGGCCCAAGTACAGGATTGCCAGCGATGACCTTGCTAGTGGGGAGAGGTCTATGCTCCTCAGGTGGTTGCCGCCTAGCACCAGTCTGCTCAGTTCTCTCTGTCCTTCCAATGGAGATAGGCCCACTTCTGTCAGGTCATTCCCGCCCAGATCCAGTGTCGTCAGAGCAGTGGCCGCCAGCGGCGACAAATCTATGCAGGGCAGCCTATCCGTGTTTAGCATGAGTTCTCTCAGTCTACTCAGTCGGCTCAGGGGGGTCAGGTCTATGCCCTTGAGTTCAGTGAGGGTGCTGTGCAGTGACTCAAGGTCAGACATACTACTCAGCGGTGACAGGTCTATGGTCTTCATGTTCTTGCAGTAGTAGATGTCTATCGTCTTGATGGCTCTCTGGAAGTCACCCACGGGCGAGAGGTCAATTCTCGTGCCTTCAAACTCGCGGATGTCGAGTCTGTCCAGTTGGGGACAGTTTCTCAGGAAGCGAAGGTCCAGTGCGTCATGTGTGTCACCGTCTATAGTGAGATGCTTGAGATTCTTACATACATGTAGCTTGAAGAGCACTCCTGGGTAGTCTGGGAGTCCAGTCTTGAGAGTGAGGTGGTGCGCATGAGGACTTCCCAGAATCTCGTCTTCAATCTCCCGCGTGCTCTTGTGAGTCACAATGACAACGTTGTCTTCTGGACCCAAGTCAATCGGTGCATTCCCGGGACCCTGTGTTCTCGGCATTGACTGCAACCCACGTTGACCGTCGAAAGCTAATCAGCATCATATCTTGTGGGGGAGAGATAAAGTCGTTGGAGAAAGCCGCGGGTTTTGAGGAACGGATTGGCATCCGAGTGCCCTGTGCAGTATGGCAACCTCAGTCTTTGTGGTAGTCGCTTCTCACATAAGTGCTCAATCTCCTTCTTCAAGTTGAAAGGACGCATGAAACCCTGTTGGACTTGTTGCTACAAGTACGAGAAGCACTCCACCACGCCTGCCAGTCTTAAAACTGGAGCAATCCGTTCGACTCCCAAAAAAACGCAGTCGATTCTTGGCTGCTCGACCCTCGGAGCATTTTCAAAAGTGGATTCCTCGGCCTATTGCCTCCTCAATAGCAGTCGTCAGGACGCTTAGACCCTCTCATCATTGGCAATAGGGTCGTACGCTGTTGCCACGAAACAACCTGAAGCGGTTGTGCGGCTGACGGCTCTTATGCGTTTTGAACGAAACCGAAGGCATCCGCAATGAATGGTCGGCTACGAATCTGAGCCCACGATGAAAGTGACGGGCCACAAGAGGTAGCCACCGACTAGAAACTCAACTGTGTCAGCGTACCGACGGCAGGCATAGCAACGTTCCGGACCAACGTTTCCCCAATATGCGCCTCGTGGTTTACAGAGTTGTGCACATGCCCGTGGATAACAAGGTCCGGTTGTTCGGACATTATCAGGTTGTAGAACTTGCGACTGCCGAGCCAACCGAAGGTCCGGGAGTCCTCGCCCTGGCACGTTTCAAGACATGGACTGTAGTGCATTAGCAGTATTCGTCGGTCCACCTTGTTCCGGAGCTTCTTGAGAAGAGATCCCGCACGATGCGCCCTGAGCTCAAATGTACGTCGCACACTGGGTAGATGCTGCCGTTGCCAATTTGTGGGTTTGTCGAGCGATCCCTGAGTCCCCACTATTCCCACCTTCTGACCGTCCACTTCAACCACCGTCATGGTTTCATCCAGGAAGACCATATCTCGACCGATCGCCGCAGATATGTCGTTTCGGACCTCAGAGTACTCCTCATTTCCGTAACAGGCAACAATCTGAAAGTCATTCCCAAGACTGTCGTGTATTGCATCAAGTATTACTCTGAACTCGGTGGCCCTGCCGCGGTTTATCATGTCCCCGGCCATGAGGAATAGGTCTGGCGGGCTAAATTGCTCAAGACTCCTTAGGAACGGGTCAAGGAAGCGGGGACTATGCACATCAGCAACCGCAAGCATTCTCATTGTCCAAGCGCTCCCCAGTATATTGAGCATAATCTTATCCGAAGAGCGGCTATTAAATGTTAGAGTCTACATACAGTGAGAGGTGAGGTCGATGACCGAAACTTGGGCACTTAACCTGTTTGACCGCCTTCACATCGGCCACGAGGTCCTTATTGACAGGCTGAGGGATGCGCCGAATCCAGTTGCTGTGGTCGCAGACGGCGAACTCATTGCCCATGAACTGGAACTGGCTGCAATCATCCAACCTGCCACCACTAGGGTCAAGAAACTGGAGGGATTTCTTGCCGCCACAGGGCTCAACGACATGATTCCTGTGCGAATAATCAGTAGCTTTGCCGAGCTCGTAGCAGCTCCAAGTCCCACTTCTTTCCTGATGTTTGAAGGGCCGTGCTGTGAGGAGATAGAAGCCAGAGCGTTGAGCCTGAGAGAGCATCAACCCGGGTTCAAGGACATCGTAGAGCACCTCAAGCCCGTACGCGCAGACGATGGCGACAAAGTGTCCTCGGCGAGAATACGGAAAGGGGAAATCGACAGACTGGGCCGCCACCTAAGAGGAACCTCTCAACCCCCAAGAAGACTTGAGTTTTCGACTAGGTCGGGCTTGAAGATCCCAAAGGGCGATGTCTATGATGTGCATGAAGTCTGTCCCGAGAAAGAGGTCGTGGACAGGATTGAGAGAGATAGGCCAGACAAAGTCATCTCCGTGGGAGATGTTACTACGGCCTCTCTAGTCGCTCAGGGCTACACTCCGGATGTCTGCATTGTGGATGGCATCACGAGGAGAGGTGGATTCGAGGGATCTTTTACAGGCGAAAAGGAGTATGTGGTCTACAACCCCCCGGCTGTGATATTCCCCGAGGCTTGGTCAGTGATAGATACAGCCATCCACGATGACACACGTTCATTGATTATCGTTGATGGCGAGGAGGATCTGATGGGATTTCCTGTGGTGCTCCTCGCTTCAGAAGGTTCGGTCATGGTGTACGGTCAGCCAGATGTAGGAATTGTCTGGTGCCCCGCCGATCAGGACAACAAGAATCGGGCGCAAGCCTACCTCGAAGACATGCCGATCATAACATAGATCATGGTCTCATTGCTTCAGGAATCTTCGCGATGCAGTCGGTAGCGGCAATGTGATTTCCGAGCTCTCTGAAGGCACACTCACCCGCGAGTCCAGAAACGAACGCGGCTGCGCAGGCTGCCTTGAATGCACCATATCCATGTGATAGCATCGTGGCCACAATCCCTGTCAGGACATCGCCTGTCCCACCTACTGTCATAGCGGGAACCCCGGTGTAGTTGAGCTTGTGGCGTCCGCTGGGATGCGTTATGACATCTACGGCTCCTTTGAGGAGAACGACAGCGTTGAACTTCGCTGACGCCTGAACTGCTCTCTGGATTCTGTTGTCTGAATTTTCAGAATCACCCAACTCCTTTCCCATCAGGATCTTGAGCTCGCCCCAATGTGGTGTCACCACGCACCTTTCCGCGTCAAGTTTCAAGTCGGAGGTGCCTAGTGCCTTAAGGCCATCAGCATCCACTACGAGAAGCTTTCGATCAGAAACCAACATGTCCACTATTGAGCTAGCGGCACTCAGAGTTTCCTTGTTCTGGCCCAGTCCTGGCCCGATAGCGACCACGTCACAGTTTTGCGCAGCTTCCCGGACCAAGCCAATGCATTCAGACACAAGCACGCGGGTACCTAGACTCCGCACCATCAAGTTCGGGCTGTAGCTACGTATCACTTGAAAAACCGGTTCGGGAGCGAGTACTGAAACCAAGTCTGCGCCAGTCCTGAGCGCAGCCATTGCAGTGAGAGCCGGCGCACCTGAGAAGACATCGCTGCCACCTATCACAAGTATTCTGCCGAAGTCACCCTTGTGAGCCGTCGGCTTTCTCGGTTGAGTGTATAACCATAGGTCACCTGCACCGCACACCGAGTCTGCGTCTTTGAGAATGCCGATGTCTGCCACCCTCAAATCGCCAACGTATTCGGCCGCAATCAGAAGCCCTGGTTTGGGGGCGTGCAGAGTGATTGTGACGTCGGCCTTGACAGCATCGCCACGAATGTCGCCGCTGTCTGAATCGATGCCAGTGGGAACGTCAATCGAGTACTTCCTAGCCTTGGAGTTGTTGAACACCTTCACGGCAGTTGCCATCGGCTCGCGTAACGGGCTTCTCAGTCCAACACCGAGCATGGCGTCAATCAGGACGTCAGCACGTCCTATGGCCCTACAGGACTTCACATCAGACTCAGATCTCAGCGATGATACATTTATTCCTCTGATGTTTTTCAGTATTCTCCAGTTCACCAAGGTGTCGGGACTCGAGATGCTTTCCTCGGTGCCCACCAAGAATACTTCGACGTTGGCGCCGTTTCCATAGAGGTACCTCGCGGCTACCATACCATCTCCACCGTTTCCACCCGTGCCGCAGACCAGCACAACACGCTTGCTTTTGACATGCTCCTTTGCCTCGACTACTGCCGCGACTTCCCTGCCAGCACTCTGCATCAGCATGCCCAATGTGACACCGAGATAATCCGCGTTCAGCTCAAGGATACGCATGTCTTCTGTGGAGATTGGATTCTGCCGCATTGCACATCACACAGCATGCCACTCCACACTCCCAACGGACTAAAGAACTCTTTCAAGCAGTTCATTTCGAGAGAGAAGGCGATCATGGGCATGCGTGAAGGTCAGAACATTGTTGCCCGCGTCGCTCGCAGGACGAGTCAACCTTGGTGATCTAACGGGATTCAGGCTGCCTTTGCACTTAGGTACTCATGAATCCCACGAGCCGCACGTTTGCCCGCGCCCATCGCGCTAATCACAGTTGCAGAACCGGTGACGATGTCGCCCCCTGCGAAGACTCCTGGGATGGAGGTAATGCCTGTCTGCTCGTCTGCGACAATGTAGCCCCACTTGGTCAGTTCCAGACCGGGGGTTGATGTAGGCACTATGGGGTTCGAGGCCGTTCCGATGGCCATGACTACCATATCGACATCCATCACGAATCTTGAGTCGGGGACTGGCACGGGTCGTTTCCTGCCTGACTCATCTGGCTCTCCCAGCTCCATCCTAATGCACGCCATCCCAACTGCTTTGCCCTTGTCATCTCCGAGTACCTCCACCGGGTTTACAAGGTAGTCGAATCTGATACCCTCTTCCTCGGCATGTACCAGCTCTTCATGCCGGGCAGGCATCTCATCTTTGGACCTGCGATACACAATATGGACTTCGGAGGCACCGAGCCGGAGAGCAGTCCGTGCTGCGTCCATGGCTACGTTGCCGCCCCCTACGACTGCGACTCTGTCACCAATCCTGACAGGAGTGTCATACTCCGGGAACTTGTATGCTTTCATAAGATTGACTCGAGTCAGGAATTCATTCGCAGAGAAGACAGTGACTAGGTTCTCACCGGGGATCTTCATGAAGACGGGAGCACCGGCACCTGTTCCGATGAACACCGCATCATATCTGTCCTCTTTCATGAGCTGATGTATGGTCCTCGTCTTACCTATGACGTAGTCATAGCTGATTGTCACACCCATCTTGCGGAGGAATTCGACTTCGGCCTCTACGATCGCCTTGGGCAGCCTGAACTCGGGAATCCCGTACATCAGAACACCACCGGGCTTGTGAAAGGCCTCAAGTATCGTGACATCATAGCCCATCTTCACGAGGTCGCCTGCACAGGTGAGCCCTGCAGGCCCTGAACCCACAATAGCGACTCTCTTTCCATTCTTCGGTGTGACGGGTGGTAGGGGCTCTTCATGTTCTCTCGCATAGTCAGCGACGAAGCGCTCCAGTCTGCCGATGGCGATGGGCTCATTTCGCGTCCCATATATGCATGTGTGCTCACACTGCGTTTCCTGAGGGCACACTCGTCCGCATATCGCCGGAAGGCTGTTGGTTTCCTTGATCTTCGCAGCTGCGGCCATGTAGTCACGTTCACGGATCAATTCAATGAACTCTCTGATGGGCACCTCGACAGGACAACCAGACACACACTTGGGGTTTCGGCACTGCATGCACTTCTCGGCCTCAGCAAGAGCCTCCTTCTCAGAGTATCCAAGTGCGACCTCATTGAAGTTCTTGCGTCTCTTGACAGGTTCCTGTTCACGCATGGGCACCTTCTTTGTAGGAGGCTTTCTCTGCTTCTTCTCGCTCACTATTTAGAGCCCCCGTGTTCCTTGGACCATCTCGTGTCCGATATCACCTCTTGGTCCCGATACGCATTCAGCCTTCCCATCAACTCGTTGTAGTCAACTTGATGACCATCAAAATCCGGACCATCGACACAGGTGAACCTCATCTGACCACCCACTGTCACGCGGCATGCACCACACATGCCTGTCGCGTCGACCATGAGACTGTTTAGGCTGACAACAGTGGGTATCTTCTTGGGTTCCGTTGTCTTGCTCACGAACTTCATCATTGGCACGGGTCCGACGGCAAAGACCAGGTCAATCTTCTTCCCCTTCTGAATCAGATCACCCAGTACTGTTGTGACAAAGCCATGCACGCCACAGGTGCCATCGTCGGTTGTCTCATACATCTCATCACTGATCGCCTCCATCTCCTTTCTGAAGATGAGTAGATCAGCAGTCCGAGCTCCATTTATCGTGATGAGATAGTTGCCGGCCTCCTTGAATGCCTTGGCCACGGGGTAGCAGATTGCAGTGCCGCAACCTCCGCCAATAACAACGACTGTGCCATACTTCTTCTCAGCTTCCGTTGGCTTGCCGAGCGGGCCCACAACGTCTTGGACACTCTGGCCTACTTCGAGGCTACCGAGTAGCTTCGTGGACTTGCCCACCTCTTGAAACACAATCGTGATTTCGCCTTTCTTGCGGTCGCAGTCAGCTATCGTGAGAGGTATCCGCTCCCCGGTTTCGTTTGCTCGTACCATCACAAACTGACCCGGCCTGCATACTCGTGTCACATCAGGGGCTGTCAACACCAGCATCTTCGTAGAGGGGTTGAGCACCCGCTTGGCTTTGATTTCATACATCTGGCATAGCCCCTCGAAGCGCGAGCACCGTTTGGGCCTTCGACGCCGCGCAGCGCACAGGGGCATGAGATAAGGATTTGGGTGCACAGCCTTCCTTGACGTTCACGGTGCTGTCAGAGGGCTGTGTTGTCCACCGACATAGACCCGTCTTGCTTCCCGAATCACAAGTCCGGGCAGATCCTTCGCAGAAGCAACTGGAATGACTACAGCTCCGGCTCTACACAGACTCTGGCCTGCCTCATCCATAGCTCTCTCCCTCGATCCGATGCGGAACATGAAGAACTTGTGCCCAAGACGGATCATCTCTCTGACAGAATCAAGAAGATTCTCCCAGTTGTGGATTTCGGCGTCAGTGACCATAAGCACCATGACATCGGCCTGAGCCCGTCGACAGCTCTCAACAATGGCTTTCACAGGTGCGACTGTCCCGCCGCCCTGGTACTGGAGCAAGACGCTCTCTGCTGCACTCCTGTCGTTGGTCCAATCACACTGATGAATACCATCCGAGAAGTTGATTGCCGCAACTCGTCTGCCGTATTTGAGCGCTAGGTCGAGGGCTGCGAACGCGGAAACAAGTGCAGTATGATAGGGACCGGAAACCCTCTTTGATGTCATGGAGTATGTCATTGAGCCGCTTGAGTCAATGACAATAAGAAGGTCAGGAGGAGAGTACATAGTTTCCGCACCATGCAGGAAGGTTGTGACCCATTTCCTCGTGGACATGTTTGGAACAATCACCGGGAAGGCCTGTAGGGACTGCACAAGATCTAGCTCCTCGATTGGGTCGCCAAGCCGCCAGACCTGAGATGCGAGCGGCGTCGCACCAGAAACAGTTCGCTCGCGAATCTCTGAGCGAAGCAGGCCCTTTGCCCTGGCCCTATACCAGAACTGCACCCACTTGTAGGGATCATATCCTACCCCAGCGACAAGGTACACTCCCTGTAGGTCTGACAGGCCGCCCCCTCTCCAATCTACCTCGATTGCTAGTCGTCCCATTTCCTCCTCAACGTCTTGTTCAGACGCCGACTCTATGCAATGCTTTGCTCGATCCCCATTTCTAATCTCTACCGGGCTCCCCATGATCGCATCCACATCAAGCGGAACAAGGATTGGACTTCCAAGAAGCTGACCATTCTTCGACGACGAGCCTGGCTCATCACAGCCAAGAAGCTGACCCTTCTCCTCAGGCTGCCATTCAGCCAGAACTCTGGCAATCTCTTTCGCCGCCTTCGGCCATCGACTCTCATCATCAAGACACTCATGCGTGACAGCTACAATTGCCTGAGCAGAAGTCAGTGTTGGCTCATCTACCTTGACCATTGGAGGAATAGGAAACCCCCACATCTGACGATAGCAGGCCACAATCAGGCTCCAAAGGCGACTATGTTCCAACGTCCTGATCGAAGAGTCGTGCAAAGAGGTCATGATTCTGTCATGAGTCAGCGACGGCACTCTCTTCAGCAGACTGGAGTCGACAACCAGATCTGCGAAGAGATTGCAGACAAACATGGCAGTCGGATCATTCACGTGCGACCTAGCGGCAGCAAACATCATGCC
>Ga0153915_10001155_pt1 | contig 24395 bp, 28 predicted proteins | sample Opewatmetagenome_2_FD_107003 | JGI IMG/M metagenome (GOLD analysis project Ga0153915, IMG submission 107003) | Freshwater wetland microbial communities from Ohio, USA - Open water 3 Core 3 Depth 3 metaG | ecosystem: Environmental > Aquatic > Freshwater > Wetlands | place: USA: Ohio, Lake Erie...
ATCTGTTCCGGCGACGATATTTTCCTGAGGCCGGGCGCCGAAACTGATCGAATTTTTCTCATCGCTTGAATGCAGATATGTAAATCCAAGCTGGAAATTTTCGCCCGACCCGAATGAGGGGCGGACCACAAATAATTTTCGTTTATATGTGCCGTAATCTACCTTTCCGTAAGGGGCTCCGTATTTTAACGAATCGATGCTGATTACATTGGATTGAAGAAGAGAATCGGAATTACTGCCGTAAGTAGCAAGAAGGGTGCCTTCAACGTCTCTTGAAATTTCACCGTAAGCGGCTTGAACATTAATAAATCCCAGATTGAGGGCTCCGCTAAATCCTCGCAGGCGTTTCCCCTCCATAATCATGTTCGAAAACGACGGGTACGTATCGCCTGCTTTAAGGCTAAGCCAGCTGTTTTCAATAGCAATGGAATAACGGTTCATCGGCTGAAGGTTCGATTTTTCCTCGGATGTAATGTAGGCATTTCCGCTGATTTTCCAATCGCCGTATTCAGCGCCGGCATTGAACAGAACATTATTGTACCATGTGCTTGCATCGTTATAGGATACATTTCTCGATTCAGCCTGTAAATTTGCTTTTGTAGTTATTTTTTTCCCAAGAGCAAGAGCCATTTCAACGCTTACAAGCTGAAAACTTGAATTAATTGAATGATATAATGAACCGTCGTTATCGTAAATTTCTATTTTAACTGAATGCGCCCCCATCGGAATGAGCCCGGGGAAATTCATTGAGCTGAAAATCAGCAAATCCCCCGAAAGAATCACCTTATCGGATATATCCGTATTATCTATATAAATCTTAGTCGCATTTATTTTAACATTGTCCGGCGCTTTAAAAAAGGAAAGCGAAATAAAGAGTTCATCAGGTATTACAATCTCGCCGGGTTCAGGGCTTAGAAGCATAATCTGTTTTTCTTTTTCAGAAACAGGGGCAACAGGAATTTGAAGAGGCGATGCAGTAAGAGGAGCGCCTGAAGGATAAGATTCTGAAGAACCGTTCTTTAGAGTAATGCTGATATAATATTCAATTGAGGGGGGAATTATATATTCTGCGGGAATAACAGCCGAAGCTCCGCTCCCTTGAATTGTCATCTCCCTTTTAATAAAATCTTTCTGCCCGAATGTTTTAAATGCAATTTCCATTTGGGCAATGTCAATATAGTTAATTAATTCGGCCTTAATTTCCAGAGGCTTGTTTTCAATTGCCTGAGCGAACTTTACGGCTGAAATACGGTCGCTTGCCTGAGCAAAAAGAACACTGCTGAAAAGACAAACTAAAACAAATATTTTAAACTTTGTATATATTGTCATCATATTAAGTCCTTTTTTTCAAAGATTATTTGACGAAAAAGTATTATTGCGACAAGTATTCAATTTCCAAAACCTGATTATTTACTTTCACTCTTACTTTTTTTGTATTAATATTCTTTGCAGCCTGGAGTAATTTAAGATCATTAGCGGTAGAATTTCTGAAAACAAATTTACCGTCGCGGTAAACCGTTCCTGTCTGGCCTCCTATTATATTGCCTCTTTCACCCCCCTGCAGAAGCGAATTAAGCTCCATTGCGCCATGTTCAAGAATTACCTGCGTACTATCGCTGTTGGCATTTAACAGCCCCCCTGTGCCTCTTATAGAAGCTACTGCGGTTGGGGTGGTAAATTTAAATTCCTCATCGGCCTGCTTATTAACTTCAAAGCTTACCGAACCGTTTTGAATTACTGTGTTTTTATTCAGTTGTTTATTTTCTTTCTGCCCGAATATCTGAAGTACGGCATTTTCCCTTACTCTCAACTGTCCCGAACCGTCAGTAAACAGAATAATTGCAAGGGATTTGTTTCCCGTTTTTATTTCGTCATGGTCAATAAGAGTCTGGCTCACTTTTGCGTTTGTCCAGTCCCCTTGTTCGCCAGATTTGTATTTAACATCATTAATAATTTTTTTTACAATTGCCACCGGCCCATCGGGCTGGTAAGAGACAAATCCGAATGTTATAAGGCCGGAAGTAAGTAAAACCATTAAAATTTTTATCCTATTCATTATCCCACCATTTCCTATTGATTAACAATTGTTATTTTTACAATGGAGCTGAGAATAGAATTTATAATACTCTGGAATTGAGCAAAAGTAATTTCTCCTCCCTCATTATTGTAAAATTTCACATTATCCATTGAGACATTGGACAATAATGAAGCAAATTGAAGGGCCTGATCATTTTTAAGTTCATAAAGAAGAGCAATAAGGGATTCTTTATCGCTTTTTACGGTATTACCTGCTGAAGCGGCGATGCTGAAACTGATTATTTCGCTTGGCAATGTAGAGCCTCCCCCCAGACCTTCAACAACAGCGGAAACCTGCAATACAAGTTCCTGCCCCGGAAGCCACTCTCTATCGAGGTAACTTCGTAAATCAACGCTTGTAATTCCCCCTTCAATAATTTTATTATTGATAAGAGGAGTACCCGAGTTCAAGGCTTCTTCAAGTGATTGAGCGGGACTTGTGCGCACATTTAATTTTATTTTATACTTATCAACTCCGGTAATTTTACTCCATCTTGCAATAACGCTTCCAACCGCCTGCGAACTGCCGCTTTCGGGAGTAATTATAAGAAGAGTCTGAGATGGATTGGAAAAAGTAACATCCTGCGAAGTTTCTGTTAAATATACCTGATTCTCATTTAGTAATTGAAGCTGGAACCTGTAAGTTCCCGTAGGTTTTCCTTTTTTCAATATTTCTTCAGTAAGGCTCGAATTTGCATCGTGACTGGCAATTCTTAATCCGGAAGAGCCAAGTTCGTCGCTGTAAAAATTCTTTGAAACAAACTTTTCAGTAAGAAAAGAAAAAACCTGTCTGAAACCGTTTCCGTCGTTCTTATCCCACAGAATATATCCCCTTACATAAACATTTTTACCGGCGGGAGAAATAGAGACGTAGAATACTTTGGGAACGCCCGAAAGATTATTCTGAATTAGCATAGAACCGAAATCAATTTCGGGAAGCGGCTGAAAAATCTGAAGAGTAATCGAATTTTGCGGAAAGCTGTTTCCGAGGAAAATAAAGAACAGCAAAAACGCCGCCGCAAAAATGTTTTTTTTATTCATTGAAAACCCCCTGTGAATCGTTTTCAAAATTGAATATTTAAAGTTATTCAGTATGCAATTTTAAACGATTTTTGGTAGGAATCAATAGGGGGAAAAGTTAATTTGCGATAGCGCAAAACAGGAAAGCCGATTTTAATTAATCGGCCCCGGATTATCCGGATTCATAAAACCGAAAGGATTGCCAGAATTATCGATAACTATTTCACCGAACCGTGCTTCAAATTTGTCGATGTTGTCTTTTAATGCCATTAGAAGCATTTTTGCGTGCTGAGGCGTGGTAATAATTCTTGCATGAACTTTAGCTTTTGGCACTCCCGGAACTACGCGGGTAAAATCGATTATAAATTCCGCCGGAGAATGGGAAATAATAGCAAGGTTGGAATAAATTCCTTCGGCCTCTTTTTCTCCAAGTTCAATGCTTAATTGCTGGGGAGCCGGTTCTTTCTGATTCATTTTGTCTCCTGTTCAATAAAAAGCCCACAAACCGGATAACCGGATTGTGGGCTATATGAATATAAAATTAATTTATTTTCCGTTTTTCAATTGGTCTGCTTTTTTAAATGCTTCTTCAGCTTCTTTAGCATTTCCTATAAGAGTATGAGCCTGCGCAAGAAGAGTCCATACATCGGCTTCGTCGCTTTTCTTTTCGATATATTTATTCAAAATCGGAAGAGCCATCTTTGCTTTTTCTTTATAATCCGAGGCGGCCTGTCCTGATTGTGTAGCTTTTTCATTAACATCAGCGCTCCATTGAATATAACAGAGGGCAAGGTTGTACATTGCAGGAAGATATTCCGGGTCAATTTCAACTGCTTTTTTCAACTGCTCTTCGGCATTCCGGTAATCTTTTGCATTAAGAAGAACTGTGCCATAATTATATCTGAAAACTTTATTGTTAGGCTGCGCCTTAACGCCTTCGGCAAAAGAGGCTTTTGCTTCATCGGAACGTCCTGATATTACGTATGCGCTTGCCAAAGTTTCCATTAATTCCTGATCATTAGGGAATTTGTTTTTGCCTTTGGTTAAGTTTACAATTGCATCGTTAAAACATTTCTTTGCTTCTTCCAGGTTATTTGTTTCTTTAGCTTTTGTACCCTTATCAAGCAAAACTCTGCTTAGAAGAGTAAAATAAGCCGGTTTGCTTCCGACTGTGACTAATTTCTGTAAAGGAGCTTCAACCAGATCGGTTCTCTGAAGATTCAATGCGGTATAAACATAATTTTCGTAAGCAACCATTGTATCGGGGAGGCATATTGTCGCTCTTTGGAATGCTTCCAAAGCCTTATTATATAAAACTTTTGAAGTATCCCCCTGTAATTTCTGAGCTCTGTTATAGAATGCAATTCCTCTGTTAAATGCATCTTCCCACGATTTACTGATGCAATAAGAAATATCCTGCTTGAATTTTGAGCTTATTTTTAAAGATTTATCAAAGTTTGTCATCATGACGGGAACGTCAAGTTGTATGAATGCAATCTTTCCTAAAAGATAATAAGCTTCGTCATTATTCGAGTTCTTAGATAATTCTATGTTTAGCATTTCTTTTGCTTTTGCATAATTTTTCACTTTATCATCCATATACATCTTCGCAGACGACATTTCAGAAGAAGAGCATTCGAAGGCGACAAGACCAAAAACCATGCTTAAAACACTAACTATTATAACTAAACGCTTCATTTATTCTCCTATTTTAAATATTATATCTATAGGGTAAAAATAACCAATTAATATTACTTGAGTCAAGGTATTAATTTTTCTCCTGTATTTATAATTATTTTAATTCTAATTCATTTTTGTTATTTGATTTTGCAAGCCGAAAAGAATAATTTTGAACTTAAAAGGAAAAACTATGAAAACAGAAGAAATCATCCGTTCAGTGCCGAAAGTGCTGCTTCACGACCATCTGGACGGCGGTTTGAGAGCCTCGACTGTTATTGATCTCGCAAAAGAAATTAAATATAATAAATTGCCTACTTCAGATCCGGCAGAATTAGCCGAATGGTTTCATAGAGGGGCAAATAAGGGAAACCTTGTTGAATTTTTACAGGGTTTTGAACATACTTGCGGAGTGATGCAGACTAAAGAGGCCTTGGAAAGAATTGCCTTTGAAACAATCGAAGATATGTATAACGACGGAGTCTGCTATATAGAATCTCGCTTTTCACCTGTCTTTCATACCAGCAAAGGGCTTTATTATGAAGACATTATATCCGCTGTTCTGGATGGCTTTGCGAAAGGGAAACAGAAATACGGCGTCGGGTATGGATTGATCTTATGCGGCATGAGAAATATGAAAAATACGCTTGAAATTGCAGAACTTGCAGTTAATTTCAGAAATCAGGGGGTAGTAGGATTTGACCTTGCGGGGGAAGAAGGGGGATATCCTCCTAAGAAGCATATAGACGCATTCCAGTTCATTAAACGAGAGAATTTCTATATTACCATACATGCCGGCGAAGCGTTCGGAAAAGAATCAATCTGGCAGGCAATTCAGATGTGCGGCGCTCACAGAATCGGCCATGCAACCCGCCTGATTGAAGATATTATATTCGATAACGGGAAAATTGTCGCTCTCGGAGACCTGGCGCAATACATATTAGATACCCGCCTCCCCCTCGAAATATGCCTTTTAAGCAATGTTCATACCGGCGCTATAGATAAAATTGAGCATCATCCTTTTGTCCATTTCTATAAAGAGAAATTCAGGGTGTTCCTTAATACCGATGACAGGCTGATGAGCAATACAACTTTAACCAAAGAATATTTAACGGCCGCCGAACTGTTCGGCATTACTCTTGACGATATAGAGAAACTCAACATCAACGCAATGAAATCCTCTTTTCTCCCCCATAAAGAAAGGCTTAAATATATTTACGATATTATTAAACCGGGCTACCAGAAAATGAGAGAAAATCTTTTATCACTAAAACCGATGTAAAATTATGGCTAAACCTTTATTTAAAAATTACTCGTACGATTTCGATAAGAACGAAAGGAAAATTCTTAATAATTTCTGCAGGCAGGCTTTAAAGCAGATTGAATCAGACCCAAAACTTGCCGCGGAATCGAGAACATTCACTTCTTTATCGGAGAAACTAAATTCTTCGGGAACAGTTAAACTGACGAAAGAAGAAAAAACAAAGCTGGTTTTACAGCTTAAAGAAAATTTAAAATATCTTCAGAGCAAAATGAAAAAAGGATGGTTCCTTAAAAGATGGCTTTTTAAATCAATGTATGTTCAATACAGCAGCTTATTCGAAAAATATTTTGAAGACTAAAAATGGAAATGAGAAAAAATATTAAATCGCCCCGCGGCGCTTCAATCACCTGTAAAGGATGGATCCAGGAAGCTGCTTTAAGGATGCTTCATAATAATCTTGACCCCGAAGTGGCGGAACGCCCGGAAAACCTTATTGTTTACGGCGGTTCAGGCAAGGCGGCAAGAACATGGGATGCATTCGATGCAATTGTTAAATCATTAAAAGAACTTGAAAACGATGAAACACTTCTTGTACAGTCGGGAAAACCTGTTGCAATATTCAAAACACATTCTAATGCGCCTAAAGTAATTATTTCAAACTCAATGCTTGTGCCTGATTGGGCTACGTGGGATGAATTCAGACGGCTTGAACATCTCGGCTTAACTATGTACGGACAGATGACTGCAGGAAGCTGGATTTATATCGGAACTCAGGGCATTCTGCAGGGTACATATGAAACATTTGCAGAGTGCGCAAAACAGCATTTCGGAGGTTCTTTATCGGGTAAATTCCTCCTTACCGCTGGAATAGGCGGAATGGGAGGCGCACAGCCTTTAGCGGCTACAATGAACGGAGCCGCTTTTCTGGGAATTGACGTTGACCGCACCCGCATCCAGAAAAGAATTGATACCGGATACTGCGATGTGATAACCGAAAACCTTGATGAAGCTCTTAAACTTGTTCTGGAAGCTAAAGAAAACAAAAAAGCTTTATCGGTAGGGCTTGTAGGCAACGCCGGGGAAATTCTTCCTGAAATATTAAAGAGAAACATGCTCCCCGATATTATTACAGACCAGACCTCGGCGCATGATGTTTTAAACGGATACGTCCCTATGGGAATGACCTTTAATGAAGCCCTGGAATTAAGAAAATCAAATCCTGATAAATATATTGCACTCTCCCGCGCAACCATTGTTGAACATGTTAAGGCAATGCTCGAATTTAAAAAGAGGGGCGCAATAGCTTTCGATTACGGAAACAATATCCGCGGAGAAGCAAAAGAAAACGGCGTTGCAAATGCATTCGATATTCCGGGATTTGTGCCTGAATATATCCGTCCCCTTTTCTGTGACGGTAAAGGGCCTTTCAGATGGGCGGCATTATCGGGCGATCCGAATGATATTTATGAAACAGATAAAGCGGTAATGGAAACATTCCCCGAAAATGAGCCTCTTATAAGGTGGATAAAGATGGCGCAGGAGAAAGTACATTTTCAGGGGCTTCCAGCACGTATTTGCTGGCTTGGATACGGCGAGAGAGCAAAAATGGGAAAAATCTTTAATAACCTTGTTAAAACGGGAAAAGTAAGCGCTCCGATTGTTATCGGCAGAGACCATCTTGACTGCGGTTCAGTTGCCTCCCCAAACAGAGAAACCGAAGCTATGAAAGACGGAAGCGACGCCATTGCAGACTGGCCTGTGCTTAACCTTATGCTTAATGCAATAGGCGGAGCAAGCTGGATTTCGCTTCATCACGGCGGCGGAGTAGGAATAGGAAAATCTATTCACGCCGGTATGGTTGTTGTTGCCGACGGAACACCTGAAGCGGAAGCAAGAATTGAACGCGTTTTAACTTACGATCCCGGAATGGGCATTGTGCGCCACGTTGATGCCGGTTACGAACGCGCTATTGAGAATGCAAAAAAATTTAATATAAAAATTCCTATGATGAAATAAACATTAAGATAAAGGAGAGACGAAATGAAAGTATTAATCGCGGACAAATTTCCCGAAAATCACATTCAGACTTTGAAAAACAACGGTTTTGATGTAGCATACCAGCCGAAACTTGGCGAGAACGATATTGCAGGAGCCTGTGCGGATGCAGATTTTATTGTTGTCCGTTCTACAAATGTTAATGCCGCGGCAATTAATGCCGGAAACAATCTTAAACTTGTTATACGCGCCGGTTCGGGGTATAATAATATCGACGTTAAAGCCGCCACCGAAAAAGGCGTTGCTGTATGCAACACGCCGGGCAAAAATTCTATTGCGGTTGCAGAACTTGCAATGGGTTTAATTATTTCACTGGATAGAAAGATTCCTGATAACGTTAAGGATTTTAACGCAGGCGTTTGGAATAAGGCAAAATATTCCGCCGCTGAAGGTTTGTACGGAAAGACCCTCGGCATTATAGGAGTCGGCAATATCGGGAAAGAAATTGCACAGCGCGCAAAAGCATTCGGAATGAAAGTTATCGGCTATGATGTTTTCAAACAGGAAGGCATTGGAGTTGAATATATTGATGATATGGAAAAATTGATTGCCGCTTCGGATATAATTACCCTTCACGTTCCGGCAAATCCGCAGACAAAAGGAATGTTCAACGATAAATTATTCGGTTTGATGAAGAAGAAAGCAATGCTTATAAATACTTCACGCGCAGATATTATTGATGAAGATGCGTTGATTAAAGCGGTAAGTGAAAAAGGCATTATGGCGGCTATGGATGTTTTTAAAGGAGAACCCGAAGGAAAAGACGGAGCCGTTTCATCAAAACTGCAGAATATTGAAGGCGTTTATGTAACTCATCATATCGGCGCTTCAACAGAGCAGGCGCAGGATGCCGTTGCCGAAGAAACAATTAAAATTATTGTTGATTATAAAAAGACAGGCGTAATTCTACATCAGGTAAATAAAAAATAATTTCATATAGGGCGGGCAGATTGTCCGCCCACCTCTTAATTTTCACCATAGCCTAAAAATCATTCCAATTTTACTAATAAAAACATTTTTTTAATTTAGGTTTGCCCTTTCTTATCTTTCCTTTTTAATAGAATAGACAATTCACGATCTGATGCACTTCTATTCTTGTCGAGCAACCCGCCTAAAATACTGACAGGCAAGCCTGCTCTACCTACAAGTAAATATTTAATCTTTAAGTATATGAGAATATAACTCTTACCACTATTTAGAAGTTTTTAAGAGGAATAACAACATTAATTGTTTTGCAATATTGTTTAAATTAACCATCATTTCAAATGCTGAATTTATAATTGACAAATTGCGGACATGCTACCATACTTCAAAAAAAATTACTATATGTTACTCATAGTCTTTGATTTATAGTCAACAAATTATGATTTTTATTTTATGAATGTAAAAGAAAAAATCGGTCAACGGATTAAACAACTTCGTGAAGAAGCCACTATGTCGCAGAAGGATTTGTCTTTCAGTGCAGATTTGGATAGAAGCTACATTGCAAGTGTTGAAAATGGACAAAGGAATATTTCCATTATCAACATTGAAAAGATATCCATTGCACTTGGTATCTCACTAAAGGATTTTTTCAACGATGGCAAATTTAATAAATAACCATACTGGTATCGCTTTTACTCAAATTCTAATGCAGAATGCCTTGAAGCAGGTAAAAGTTGATATTGAAAATGCTATTGTCCAGAATGGCGAACGCGGCAAAAATGCTTTGATAAGATCACAAAAGCCAATAAATTTAATTCATAGCGTTATTAAAACAGAATTTTTAAATGCTGGTGTTCATCCTAGTCTTATTAATCCTGAATTGAAAAGATTACAAAGAGCAGCTAATCCACCTAAAAAAGCATATAATAGAGCAATCATTCTAAGAGATAAAGAACTACCCTTAGCGGGTTACTTAAAAACAAAAGATCAAGATATTTCGATCGTACCAAATAATATTTTCATAAACCCTGAAGTTATTAATTTTCCTACATATTTGAATGGTTTTACGGATAAATTTGGAAGCATTTTTACTGAAAGTGTTTTAGCAATTAATGTTAGAAGCCAATTAAGCAGTATTTCAAAAAATTTTGATACACTTTACGAAAGGACTTTTGCTGAAGCTCTAAATTTTCATTTAAGATTTCCAAGTATGGTTTTAGGGGAAGTATATATGATAATCGTGAAGGAATATGATTCTGATGCCGCGGCAACAAACACTATTTCCTTTAAAAATTCTGAGCATATTGAAAAGTATATTTTGGCTTTCCAAGCTTTAAATGGACGCAAAACTATTAATGACCCTTTATATAAATATGAGAGGATTGCATTACTTATTGTCGATTTTAGTAAGGCTACCCCAAAACTTTATAATACAACTCATGAATTGGTTAATGCTGGAGTAATCCCCCATAATTCCCCGGCAAACTATGACGCACTTTCATTTGACGGATTTACTAACGATTTGCTTAAAATCTATCAAACAAGATTCCCAACTAATACTTTTAGCTGATATTTATTAATCAAAAAATCATCTATGTTTTGCTTCTCCTTTATGTTTCGCAAAGTTTCAATTTCATATTCAGTCAGATCAGGAATGGAAAAATTTTCGATAAAGTTTTTTTGATAACAAGGATAACCTCCTTCAATGGCAACGCTTGTTTTAGTTACATAATATTCCATAACATATGAGTTCAATATTTTAAGAACAATATCAATATTCTCGATTTTTGCAATTGAATTACTATCATCAACAAACAAACTGCCATTTTCTTGTTCGCGGAAGTATATACCATACCCATTTGTATAATAAGCATCCTCTTCTTCAACTAATAGAAATCTTGGATGCAGACTAAAAGTTGGATTTAATATCTTTTTCCCTCTACGTGTAAGTCCCTGTGTCCGTCCCCATACATAAAATGGATCATATGTAACTTTACCTTTGTCTCGTGATAATAGGTTTTCTTTCTCCGATAACAGATATTCAAAACACTTTGGATACTTATTTTGGAAGTCTTTTTCAGGAATCGCAAACGCAATTCCGTTTTTAATGTTATATGGGCATATTATTCTTCTTGCATTTCGCTCAACCTCTTGTTGGTTTTTAAAATCGGATATTTTATATACTGGCCTAACAATTTCTTTCTCTATCTCAAAAGTGCCGTTCTCTGTAATTTTAACATAATTATCACTTTTGACTTTGTTTCCATCAATAAAATAGATTTCATCTTTTAAAGTGGCAATACCAACACAGATGTCGAATAATTTACTAATTGGCTTGCCAATAGTTTCTATAATCGTGATATTTTCTTGCTCATCAGACTTGAGCAATCGCCATTTTTTACAATTTAAATTGTTTAAAATATTCGAAGAACCATTAGAATATTTTAAATACTCCTCTATACTTTTTCCTTCTTTTATTCTATCGTAGTAAATATATTCGTTTTTTCCTTTACTAAGGAAAGTAATTGCAGTATATGTCTGAGCATCAAAGACTTTTTTGTGGCTAAAATCCACAATCTTTGTAATACATTTTTGTTTTTGGAAATATTTGCGAATAGATTCACCGGCTAATGAAGTAAAATAATTGTTGGGAGTAATATATCCTAGCTTACCATTAGGTTTAAGTAAGTTATACCCTAATTCAAAAAAAGCAAAGTATAGATTAAATGTCCCTCCATTTATTGTTTTCCAACGTTTTACCAGATATTCTCGGTTTTCACCTGATAGGTCTTGAAATTTTACGTATGGTGGATTTCCAACAATGTTATTAAAACTATTATTCCAGTTTGTTCTTAAACTATCCTGATGGAACAAGTTAAAGTCTATTTCATCTAGAGTCTCTCCATTTTGTAAAGCATATATAGTTAAAATTAGCTTGGCCCTGTGAATGTTATAATTAAGAATATCCGAACCATAAATGTTTTCTTTTATTATTCTTCTAATCGGCTTGTTGAATTTATTTTTATAATATTCGGCCAAGCCCACTAAAAAAGCACCACAACCACAACTTGGATCAAGATTTGTATCGTCTTCTTTAGGTTGAATTTCTTTTATAATATAGTCTACAATATATTCCGGCGTGAAAAATGCACCATTTAATTTCCTATCGCTTATAGGAATGATTAACTCTAAATAGTTCTCGAGCTCTTTAATAGTAGAAATATTCAAGCTAGAAATATCCAAGTAAAGTTGTACATTTTTCTCAAAGTTTTCTAAATATTCTTTAAGGATAGGACTTTTTGAATAATTGATTTTAGCATTGGCAAGATAGGTATAAATCAAATGCTGTTCAAGAAGTGTAATATCATGGATAGTAATTAAATTATTTAATATAGTCTTTTTTATCATTTTTATATTTGCTCTTATTAAATAAGATAATTAAATAATTTGCTTCTGTCAAACCTAGCAATTGAATCGATGGGTATTAATAAATATTTTGGCTCTAAACCACTATTTCTATTTTTGACAAAAAAATGCATTTAAGGAACAACTACCTTTTTGGCCTAAATTATTTACTATATTTTTTTGTAATAAATTCAATAGGATAGCACTTTATCATATCTTTTGGTTTTCTATCACCTATTTTTACAATTTAATCTACAAACTTAATTTCTTCTATATTTTCAACAAGTCCCGTAAAATAAGGAAGGCGCACCATGTCGGTAAGTGATTTTTTTTCAATATCCGTCATATCAAAATAAACAGAATTGAGATTTTGCCTTAAATTATCAATAGCCCCTGCGGGAGCATTGATTTTAGCGGCAATTGATTCGAAACTGTCTTCAAATACTTTATCAAGATTTTCAAGATGGGCGGCAAAATCCTTAACAACGCTTTCATCCTGCGCCGCCAGAACGTAATTAACATAAGGAGCATCCAGCATATCGGCTACCTGATCGGAAAAGCTTAATCCTGCTTCAAAAATATCATTATTGAAGTTTTCATTTCCGCATACAAGATAATTTTTGGAATTAATGGAGAAAGGATGTGAATCTATATAGATTTCCACATTCAAATCGAACTGCTCGGCAAAAATAATTTTAGTGAGGATAGCTTCATTCTTAGATATATCCCCTCTAAGATAAACCTCTCTAACTTTTCTTATCTGTTTAAGAAAATAAAAATATGAATTAGAGACTGAGCCGTCGAACGATACGGCCGTTTTTCCAGAAACGAAGAAACCGGGATAGCTTAGCAGGTCCATAGAGGGTATAAGCGCAACATCGCACTTTCCGCTTTCCAATTCCCTGCTTATGGAAGCCGACGGCGCAAAAGAAATATCTTCTTTGCTTATATCGGGAATAAGGAAAGAAAAAATCTGCGCATAAATATTATCGGTAAGAAGAAGTTTCATAAACGCTCCAACAAAAAGAAAAAGCCGCCCTGATGAATCGGGACGGCTTCAAAAAGATTTTATAAAAACTATTTAACGTTTTTATCCTTAATTCTTGCAGCTTTACCAGAAAGCTCTCTAAGATAGTATAATTTAGCTCTGCGGACTTTGCCTTCTTTAATAATTTCAATTTTAGCAAGTTTAGGGGAATGGAAAGAGAAAACTCTTTCAACGCCGACGCCGCTTGAAATTTTTCTGACGGTGAAGGTTCTATTCATTCCGTTGCCTCTGATTGATATAACGTCCCCTTCAAAAGCCTGAAGTCTTTCTTTTTCGCCTTCAATAACTTTAACCTGAACACGGACTCTGTCCCCCGGTTTAAAAGAGGGGAAATCAGTTCTCAACTGATCTTCTACATATTTTTTTAAATTATCCATTTTTTACTCCAATCTATTTTTGTTTTTCCAAATTTCAGTAAATTTTTTAGAATGTTCTTCTTTCCATTCTTTTATTTTCTTTTCATTTCCCGAAAGAAGAACTTCGGGCACTTTCATATTTTTATATTCAGCCGGGCGAGTATAATAAGGAGGTTCAATAAATTCGCCGTCCATAAAGGAATCGTTCAAAGCCGATTCACTATCGTTAAGCACGCCCGGAATAAGCCTTACAATTGAATCGATAATAATAAGCGCGGGAAGCTCTCCTCCGCTTAAAACAAAATTGCCTATCGATATTTCATCCGTAGCAAACTTCTCCCTGACGCGGTCATCAATTCCTTTATAATGACCTGCAATAATTATAATATTTTGAGAAAGGGAAAAAATATTTGCGTAGGACTGGTTATAAATTTTTCCGCCGGGATGGGTAAAAATAATATGCTGATAATCCCGTTGGCCGAGCAATTTTTCAATGCATTCAAAGAAAGGTTCCGGTTTGAGAAGCATTCCCGGCCCGCCGCCGAACGGTTTGTCGTCAATCTGCTTGTGTTTATCATAAGCATAATCGCGCAGGTTGTGAATAACAATTTCAACCTTTCCCTTATTCTGCGCCCGTTTAATAATACTTGTTTCCAACGGGCTTAAAAGAAGGTCGGGCACCGCCGATATTATATCAATCCTCATCATCTAAAAACATTCCGCAGGCATTTTTTAATTTCAGTATTTTCTCTCCGCTGTCGAAGGAGTCAATAAATTCCTTAACTGCCGGAATTAATATTTCTCTGCCGTCTTTGTGCTGAATAACGTAAACGTCATTTGCCGGTAATCTCATAACGTCGATCAAAGTACCAAAGAACTCCGCGCTCAAAAACACCCTGCAGTTTAGTAAATCGTGTATAAAAAAGGTGTCTTCATCGGGTATAACTGCAGAAGCGTTATCAACATATATTTTCTTGCCGAGAAGATAGTCCGCGTCCTTATCTGAATTTATGTTTTTGAATTTCATTAAGATCCGGTTTTTATCGAAGAGGATATCCTCGATAAAAAACAGCCTCTTAGCGCCAAAAACATCTATATAGACTTTCTTGAGTTTTCCAAACCGGTCGGAAAAATCAGAAAAAGTCGACACAGCGACATACCCTGAAGTATCGGCAATAACTTTAACTTCAGCAATTAAAAAAAAGTCAATCACAAAGTAAAAACAAAGAGACTAATCCAGAATTTTAAGGACAGCTCTTCTTCCTTCTTTTGCTGCAATTGCAGTTAATAAAGTACGCATAGCCTGAGCAGTTTTACCCTGCTTGCCAATTACTTTACCAACATCTTCAGCTCCAACCTTAAGAGTAAGCTCAATGGTTTTTTCATCCGGAGTAGTTTGCTCCAGGCTTACATTAGCCGGATTGTCTACAAGATGTTTTGCAATAAATTCAACAAATTCTTTCATGAGATTAACCTACATTAAATGAAAAAAAAGAGCGCGTAATTAAGTGCAGTTCAGTAAAATAAGAACAAACAACTATTAATTTACCCGGAAGCAGCGCCCTATACTTCCGCCGCACTATTCGAAACTTCTTTTTCAGCGGCTTTGGCTTTCTTTTCTGCTTTCTTGTTTAACAAACTTTGAACTTTTGCTTCTTTATTTTTATTCCATTCGTCAAGTTTTTTTGCAATCTCTTCCTGAGAGATTCCTTTTTTCAGCAATTCTTTTTTCAATAAAATGCCTTTTTTCGATAAAAGCCCTTTAACCGTATCTGTAGGCTGAGCACCAACTCCTAACCAGTATAAAGCCCTCTCTTCCTTGATATCTATGGTAGCCGGATCCGACTTCGGATTATAAATACCGATAGATTCAATAAATTTACCATCTCTCGGCGAACGGCTGTCGGCCGCAACTACTTTGTAAATAGGTTGTTTCTTTTTACCCATTCTTTTTAATCTGAGCTTAACTGCCAATTTATTTATTCCTCCTGTTAAATTTAAAATATTTCTCAGTTAAATCTAATATTTTTTATGTTACCTAAAAAGTTTTTATTTCCTTTAGAACTAATCATTTTCATCATTTTCTGCATTTCGCCGAATTGCTTAATTATACGGTTTACATCCTGAATTGAGTTGCCGCTTCCTTTTGCAATTCTCATTCTTCTGCTTCCGTTCAGAATTTTTGGGTTCTTTCTCTCTTCTTTTGTCATCGATTGTATCATTGATTCAACTTTTACAAGTTGTTTATCATCTATATCCGCATTCTTAAGAGCCGAGCCGACCCCTGGAATCATTGACATAAGGGATTTCAAAGAGCCCATTTTCTTAATCATTCTAATCTGCTTTAAAAAATCCTCAAAATCGAACTTATTTGCAAGTATTTTTTTCTCAAGTTCTTCGGCTTCCTTCTCATCAACCTGAGCCTGAGCCTTTTCAACAAGAGATATAATGTCCCCTTTGCCGAGTATTCGGGAAGCCATTCTTTCAGGATAAAATATCTCAATTGAGTCTAATTTCTCCCCTAAACTCACGAATTTAATCGGTTTTTCAACAACAGCTTTAACAGAAAGGGCGCATCCGCCTCTTGCATCGCCATCCAATTTTGTAAGAACTACGCCGTCAAAATCAACTTTATCGTGAAAAGCCTTGGCCGAATTTACCGCATCCTGCCCTGTCATCGAATCGACAACAAATAAAATTTCTGTCGGATTGACAGCTTTTTTTATTTGAACAACCTCCTCCATCAATTCATCATCAACGTGGAGGCGGCCGGCAGTATCAATAATAACCGTATTCAATCCGTTGTTTTTTGCATACGAAATTGAATCGGATGCAATTTTTACCGCATCGCTCGAATCATCTATTGAGAAAACAGGCGTATCAATCTGTTTTGCAAGAATTTTCAATTGTTCTCTTGCGGCAGGCCTGTAAACGTCAGCCGCGGCCAAAAGCACTTTTCTGTTTCTTGCAATTAAGAATTTAGCAAGTTTAGCGCTGAAAGTGGTTTTACCCGAACCCTGAAGCCCTACCAGCAGAATAACAGTCTGCCCCGAAGGATTAAGCTGAATTTCGGAACCTGTTCCTCCCATCAGCATTGTAAGCTCATCAAAAATTATTTTAGTAATGAGCTGCCCGGGAGTAATTGAAGTAAGAACTTCCTGCCCAATAGCTTTAACTTTAACATCATCGATAAATTGTTTAGCGACTTTGTAGTTAACGTCAGCATCTAAAAGAACACGGCGAATTTCCCTTAAAGTATCGGAGATATTCGCTTCAGTAAGCCTTCCTTGTCCGGTAATTTTCTTGAGAGTTTTCTCAAGTTTTTCAGTCAAATCTTCAAACATAAACCTTAGTCACCTGAACTATCAAGATTCCTTCAATGCATTAGCGCCGGACACAATTTCAAGGATTTCTGTCGTAATAGCAGATTGCCTTTCTTTATTGAAAGTTACTCTTAATGAATTAATTAATTCTTTTGCATTTTCGGTAGCCATATCCATGGCGGTCATTCTTGCCCCCAGCTCGGCCGCGTAGGATTCAAGAAGTACCTTCCACATCTGGGCATTTAAATGACGTGGAATCAGTTTATCTACAATTGTATTTTTATCGGGCTCATAAATAAATTCAGCTGCTGAATCTTTTGAACCCTCAGTACGTTCGAAAGGTTTTACAGGGAGGAATTGTTCTTCGGTAAGTTTCTGCTGTATTACCGATTTGAACTCGTTATAAACAATAATTATTTTGTCTAAATCGCCGTTAAGATATTTTGCTTTCAACTCATTGACCAGCATAACGGCAAATTCAAATTTCAAGCCGGTGAAAATATTCGGATAACTGCCTTCGACTTTGAAATTTTTACCTGCGAAATAATCAGTTCCTTTTTTGCCTGCGCAATAAAGGCTAAGTCCGCCGTTCAGATAAATATCCCTCAATTCTCCCGAAGCCAATTCTTCAACTTTCTTAATAACATTCATGTTAAAACCGCCGCATAAACCTTTATCGGAGGTTACAACAACAATCGCCGCTTTTTTAACTTCTCTCTGAATAAATAATTCATTCCCGGTATTGATATCGAGGGAAAGAAGATGGGAAAGGACTTCAAGAATTTTCTTTGAATAGGGGCGGGCATTAATAATATTTTCCTGAGCTCTCCGCAGCCTTGCAGCGGCAACCATCTTCATTGCTTTTGTTATCTGCTGTGTGCTTTTAACGCCAACAATTCTTCTTTTTATATCGCGTAAAGTAGCCATCTATATTAGATTATTCGCTTCTTTTAAATTTTGTTAGAAATTCTTCCGCTCCCGATTTGATTTTTGCTATCGTAACGTCGTCAAGCGCTTTTGTGGTTCTGATAGATTCAAATATTTCGGGGGATTTAACTTCAATATATTCAAGAAATTCTTTTTCAAATTTTTTAACATCTTTAACCGGAATCGATTCGAAATAATTGTTTGTTCCGGCAAATACCGCAACAACCTGTTTTTCAACCGGAACAGGAGCGTAAACTCCCTGTTTCAGAAGTTCAACAAGCCTTGCTCCTTTTGCAAGAGTCCTTTGTGTGGCTTTATCAAGGTCCGATCCGAACTTAGCGAAAGATTCAAGTTCGCGGAATTGCGCAAGATCAAGTTTTAATGAGCCTGCAACTTTCCGCATAGCTTTAATCTGAGCATTGCCGCCTACGCGGGAAACGCTTATGCCTACGTTAATAGCAGGGCGCACGCCTGCGTTGAACAAGTTCGGTTCAAGATAAATCTGGCCGTCGGTAATAGAAATAACGTTTGTCGGAATATATGCCGAAACGTCTCCCTGCTGGGTTTCAATAATAGGAAGAGCAGTTAAACTTCCGCCCCCTTCTTCTTCGCTCAATTTGGAAGCTCTTTCAAGAAGACGCGAATGGAGATAGAATACGTCGCCGGGGTATGCTTCGCGTCCCGGAGGCCTTCTTAACAAGAGAGAAAGTTCGCGGTAAGCAGCGGCTTGTTTCGAAAGATCGTCATAAATAACAAGAGCATGCTGTCCGTTATCTCTGAAGAACTCTCCTATTGTAGCCCCTGAATAAGGCGCAATATACTGCAAAGGAGCTGGAACCGAAGCGGGAGCCGAAACTACAGTTGTATATTCCATTGCGCCATGTTCTTCAAGCTTAGCAACAACCTGAGCAATTGTAGAATTTTTCTGGCCGATTGCTACATAAATACAGAAGACAGGCTTAATGCCGTATTTTTTTGCTTCTTCGGAATGAGTATATTTTTGATTTATAATAGTATCTATTGCAACAGCGGTTTTACCGGTTTGTCTGTCGCCTATTATTAATTCTCTTTGTCCGCGTCCAATAGGAATCATAGCGTCGATGGCTGCAATGCCTGTCTGCAAAGATTCTTTAACAGGCTGGCGGGCAATAACGCCAAGAGCTTTTCTTTCAATGGGAAAGAATTTTTCAGCCTGAATGGGCCCTTTTCCATCGAGAGGTTCGCCGAGCGGGTTAATAACGCGTCCAAGAACTTTGTTGCTGATGGGAATGGAAGCAACTCTTTTAGTTCTTTTGACCATGTCCCCTTCTTTAATCAAAGTGCTTTCGCCGAAGAGCACGCAGCCCACATTATCTTCTTCAAGGTTAAGCACCATTCCGGTAACGCCGTTAGGAAACTCAACAAGTTCGCTCGCCATAACCTGCGAAAGTCCGTAAACGCGGGCAATACCGTCGCCCACTTGAAGTACAGTTCCAACGTCGTAAATTTCGGCTTCGCTGTCAAATCCGGCTAATTGCTTTCTAAGAATTGCCGATACTTCATCTGGTCTTACTTCAGCCATCTTTATTTCCTATAAACTAATTCTTATTAATTTTGTTCAGAAAACTTTTTTCTTAATAGCTTCAACTGGTTAGTAATAGAAGCATCAATAACGGTATCCCCTGCTTTAACAAGGAATCCGCCTATAATTTTATTATCGACTCTAAACGTAAGCTCAACTTTTTTCTTAGTATAGTTTTCAAGTTCTTTTTTAAGGTTTATCTGCTGTTCTTTTGTAAGTTCAACAGCGCAGGTAACTTCACCTCTTACAATGCCGAGTTTGTCATCGCGCAGTTCAAGAAACCTTTTAATGATATCGGGAAGAAGATCCTCGCGGTTTTTCGAAATAATAAACTCAACAAAACCCGCAAGATCGGTATTCGTGCGCGATTTCAAGATTTCCTTAAAAACGGTCAGCTTAACCGGTTTTTTAATAATCGGGTTGGAAAGAAACAACCTCAGTTCTTTCGATTGAGACATTGTATTATGAATAAATTCAACATCCTCTGAAAATTTTTCGAGGTTATTTTTTTCAACTGCAAGGCTCATTAGCGCTGCAGCATACCTATTTGCTACTCTGAAAACGCTCATTATTAATTCTTAGATATATCCTGTATATACTTATCTACAATTTTTAGCTGTTTATCTTTATCAAGATTTTCTCTAATAATCTGTTCGGCAGATTTAACCGCAATATCGGCAATCTGTTCTTTCAAATTATTAAAAGACTCCTGCTGTTTTCTTTCAATAGCCAAGACTGCGGAATCGATCATTTTTTTAGCTTCGATTTTGCTTTCTTCAATAACCTGGGCTTTTACCTTTTCGGCATATTCTCTTCCCTGGGCAATAATCTTCTGAGCTTCTTCTTCGGCTTTGGCCATTCTGACTTTGTTTTCTTCAGTCAGTTTTTCAAATTCGATACGGGCTTTTTCCGCTTTTTCAAGGGATTCGTTAATAAGATTTTCTCTTGTAGAAAGAGCCGTAAGAATCGGTTTCCATGCAAGCCGTTTAAGAATTAAGAGGAGAATTGCAAAGGTTATAACAGTCCAGAAAATAAGCCCCGGATTAACGTCGAGCAGGCTTCCGCTTCCTTCTCCGCCTTCGGAAAAAAACATCATAGCTATATTTAAAATAGCCAACATTTTATTTATCCTTAGTTTTTAATAAGTAAAATTATTACTTAAGCGCCAAGAGAATGCAGATAACCAAGGCAAACAAAGAAATACCTTCAATAAGAGCGGCGGCAATAATCATTGAAGTTCTAATATCGCCTGCAGCTTCGGGCTGACGTCCGCTGGCTTCCATAGCTGAGCTTGCCAATTTGCCAATACCAAATGCGCCGCCGATAACTGTTAAAGCTGCGCCAATACCTGCTGCTAAATATGCGAACATTTTCGGATCCATTTATTTCCTCCTTAAATAATTATAAATATTAATGTTCCTGGTGAACTGCCATTCCGATAAACAAAGAAGACAGCATAGTGAATATATAGGCTTGAATTATTGCTACTAGCACTTCAAGCAAATAAATAAATAACGCAAACGAAATTGAAACCGGCGCTACGAAATAAGTCCTTAAAATAAAAATCAATCCCAATAGAGCAAGAATAACAATGTGCCCGGCGGTCATATTTGCAAAAAGACGAATAGCCAATGCAAAAGGTTTTGTGAATAAGCCGAGAAGCTCAACAACAAACATTATAGGCAAAAGCCAGAAAGGCACTCCGTGCGGAATTAGTCCTTTGAAATATCCGAACACGCCGTTTTTCATCATACCGCCCCCCTGAATAACAACAAAGGAAATTACCGCGAGCGTAGCTGTAACAGATATATTGCTCGTTGCCGTCGCTGTATAAGGGACAAGTCCTATAAAGTTACACGTAAGAATAAAGAAAAATGCAGTAAGCAGATACGGAAGAAACTTTTCAAATCCTTTGCCTATTGTAGGTTTTGCAATTTCATCTCTTACAAAAACAATAAGCACTTCCATCAGATTACTTACTCCCTTTGGTACAAGGGATTTTTTATATGATCTTGAAACTATTGAAAGCAAAGTGATTAATACTACCGAAGCAACCCAAAGAAAAACAACATGTTTCGTAATCGAAATATCATAACCGAACAGATGCAGCGTAGGGAGATGAATAGTTCCGAAAGGTTCAAAAGAAAGTTCTTTTGAATCAAGGATGTGGTGCATAATCCAACCGGTATCCTGCGAAGCAGAAGCTTTCGCCGCTGTTTTTACTGTATCCGCAATATTTTCCATGTGTTGATAAAACATAATTTACCGTATTTTCTTTGTCTCTTTCAAATAAATACTTATTTCCCAAGAAAGCGAAATAAAGTATATAATAAGAAATGTAAATATAAACGCATATATATCAATTTTCAAGGAAATGATTATTAATACGAGCATGGCTAAAATAAGGAAAAGCCTTAGAACCATCCCCCCGAAAACGAGTTGTAAGAACTGCTTATTCTTCGTTTTTATCGATTTTTTGAAGAAATAAAAGGCTAAAAATGTATTTATTAAGTTTAAAATAAGCCCGTATGCAAAGGAAAGGGTCTGTAAATAATTAATATAATTCTTTAAAAAAAGGAGAATTACCAGCAGGCACAAGCCGAAAACGGTTGAGAAATAAAAACGGTTCATTTTTCGGGGGGCTTTTTATTTATCGATAAAATCGTTTTAATAAAGCCGTATATACCGATAATAATTCCGAGAAAAGAAAAAATAAGAATAAACAAAGGAGAGGAATCATTTTTATCATCAATATATTTCCCCGCTAAAACAAATACTGCCATAGTAACAGCTAGCTGCGATCCGATCCCTATTAAAGGGCCTGCGGATTTCATTTTAGCCAGAGAATTGTCGTTATTTTTTTTGTTCAACCGGGTTTTCATTTTTCATTAAACTTCTTCCTTCAAACACAGCGCCCTCTTCAATAATTAAATATTTGGTTATAAGGTCTCCTTTCAAAACCGATTTCTGATCGAGCTTAACTCTTTCCTGAGCAATTACCCTGCCTTCAATCCTTCCGCTTAAAGTAATATTCTTTGCTTTAACTTCTCCTTCAACAACGCTTCTTTCACCAAGGGTAACGCCGCCTGTAACGGTGACATTCCCTTTTATAATTCCATCAATCCTTACATTCCCCTCGCTGAAAAAATTCCCTTCAATTTTTACGCCTCCGCTCAGAATGCTTACATCCTCGGGAGCTGTTGAATCTTTTCTTAAACTCATTTTTACTCCTAATTAATTATTAGTTTAGCGGGATCAACAGCTTTATTATTATACCATATCTCAAAATGGAGATGATATCCCGAGCTGTTTTCTCCGCTTTTACCGCTTAGAGCAATAGTTTCGCCTTGAACTACATTTTCTCTTTCTTCTTTTAATAAAGTGGAGCAGTGTTTATAAATTGTCATATATTTATTATGATGGTCTATAATAACCTTATACCCGTCATTTATTGTAAAATCGGCAAAGATAACCGTACCTCCGGCAGCCGCAACAACAGCGCTGTTCTTCGGCGCCGCATAATCGATTCCCATATGCCCTTTCTTTGGTTCAAATTTATTTATAACCGCTCCGGTTGCCGGGGAAATAAAATATAAAGAATCGGCGCTATTCCCTTTAAATAGCTTATTAATTAAACTTTCGAATGCAGTATAGATGCTTCCTCCGTTAACCGGCGTTTTCTCGTTTTTATATGAGCGCAGCGAATCGTAATAGCTTGCATCAACAGAATCCTTTGTTCCGAGCATAACGGCAAGTTTTAATTTCCTGTTCGCAGAAAGAAATTTATCAATTTCATTTTGAAGTATAACAACTCTGGTTTCCAGTTCCTTAACCCGTTCTTTCTGAGCCGTCATTTCTTTACTCTCGATGGTAAAAATAAAATCCTTTGCGGGGGTTAAAAAAAGGAAAAGAGTAACAAAAACAGCTACTGCAAGAGTATATGAAAGGACAATGAATACAACCCCCAGAACTGAGAATTTCCACCTTTTTGTATCCATGTTGTGGAAATGGGGGGTAATATAAATAGCCCCGTTTATTAATTCACGTAACTTTTTTAAATCCATAGAGAAAAAATTTTATTTATAGAATATATTATTTTTTTTACAGAAATGCGCTTATCCGGCAATCTGTTTTACCGCATCAAAAATCAAGCCCGGTTCAATTTTATAAGCGCAATCGAAGGTTCCAATGGGGCACCTGCGCAAACCGTGTATTCCGCAGGGTTTGCACGAAAGTCCGCTATAACTAATAAAAACGCTATTTAAATGATATGGATAGAACCCGAATCCCGGCGCCGTAGAGCAATATATATCAACAACCGGAACCGAGGCCATTAAACCAAGGTGGGCCGGGGCGCTGTCGTTTGAAATAAGGACAGAACATTTCTTTAATAAGAATACGGATTCCGTAAGAGATAATTTTCCGGCAAATGAATAGACTCCTTTGCCGAATGAGCCGGCTATATTGCCGCATAAACCTGAATCTTCAGCGCCTCCAATTAATAAGACGGTAAAACCGGAGGATATAAGCAACCCGCTTAATTCCTTAAAAAGGCCCTCAGGATACTTTTTAGTCTCCCATACAGAACCCGGCGCAACGGCAATCAGTTTCCCTTTTATACCCTCCAGCAAAGTTTCAATTCTTTTTTCCGCCTGTTCATTCTGTTTTATCTGAGGCGTTATTTTCCAGTTATTTTCATCTGTGCCATATTTAATTATTTCAAGATCCCTTCTCACTTCATGATAATCGGGACGGTAAA
>Ga0153915_10001156_pt1 | contig 24390 bp, 20 predicted proteins | sample Opewatmetagenome_2_FD_107003 | JGI IMG/M metagenome (GOLD analysis project Ga0153915, IMG submission 107003) | Freshwater wetland microbial communities from Ohio, USA - Open water 3 Core 3 Depth 3 metaG | ecosystem: Environmental > Aquatic > Freshwater > Wetlands | place: USA: Ohio, Lake Erie...
AAGGTGCTGCTCCCCAATAGACCTAAGATTATTGAAAATGTAGTGCAGAAAATCGCACTTATTTAAACATAACTTATTGGAATTATTAGACCTGATTTTTTTAACTGCGGAAGATGGGCTAATAGGTATAGAGTCTTGAGTCTCGCAAAAGGCCTTATTTGCCAGCCGGTAGTGCTACATTGTATTCTTAAAAACAGAGGCAATAAAATAATGTCAGCATGAGAATGCTTATATATATTCCCCACTTAGAAATATTTTTTAAGGCAATCACTTTTTTATTGAAAACAAATTCTATTTAGAATATTTCTTGCCATCTTTAATATTTATGAAATGAAGGGTATAATATCAATAAGACGGGATTAGTAAACGAAATAGCATGGAAGAAATAAAGATAAAAATGAGAAGTGTGCCTAACTCCATTCCCGCCAGACATTAAAAAATACGGGCAATTTATTAATTACATCATTTCCTGGTGATTATATCCGGATGTTTTGCATAGCATATAAGAGGCGTCCTGATTTTGGAGGTACATTATGAAAAGTAACAAATTAAAAAAAAATAATTCAAAACCTAAAGTTAAGACCACGGGGATCGAATCAAAAGTTGATCGGGCTGTTGAGGCAAAAAAAAAGTCGAATGAAAGAGAGATATTAAATTCACAGTTTTACAAAAACCTATTGATAAAGAAACAAGAAGTCGAAGAGATAATTAATACTCTTCTGGATAATCAAAAAGAAGATATCAACAACACTTCATTGGATAGTTATATCGAAGATTTTGATCGCGCTGACCGTGAGATTTCTGCCCAAACCTTTTATAAACTACTTGACAGAAAAAAGAAAGAGCTCGACAAGATCAATCTTCTCATTAACAGGATTCAAAATGAACAGGATTTCGGCCTCTGTGAAGAGTGCGGCATGAGGATACCTGAAGAACGTCTATTAATTATGCCCGATGCCTCTTTATGCGTACCTTGTCAGAAAGACCTTGAAAAATTTGAATATAGAAAAAATCTTGCAAAGAATACCTACACACCTACTCAATTAAAAAAAGAATTTCAACTTGAAAATAATGAAGATTATGATGATGAGGACGATGAAGGTATTGTTATTAAACCCGACATTGACCATGTTTCGTTTCTTGACATGGAAGAGATTGAGCTGGATGAAAACCAGATTGATCTAAACGAAAATTAGAAAATATTTCCGGTTTGGCACACAAGGATCATCTGAAGCATATTATTCTTCGGTTATTACTGGATAATCCTATTCCACAACAAACAATGATTCATTTAAATAAGATAAAAGTCTTGGGACGCAGTCCTTTCTTTCATGATGAAGGCTAATCATCTCTGTCATAAGCCAACAGATATTCTGGTGAAGGTAAAAAAAAGAGGTTTAGGCGTAGGGCCTTAACCTCTTGATTTTATTATGGTAGGCACGATTGGATTTGAACCAACGACCCCTACCGTGTCGGGGTAGTGCTCTCCCCCTGAGCTACGTGCCTTTATAATCTTTGAATTATCAGATTCATCAAACCCATGTCAAGAAATAATCTATGAAAAGTTTGTCCATCAAGGATATTTTCTTGATTCCGATCCTGATTTTATTCCTTTACATTACTTGTCAACTTGATCCACTGATGCATATATTGCAAGAATGAAATAATTGTAAAAAGCGCTGTCAGATAAAAAAGATAAAGGTAATATTTTTCAAGAGTAAAAATAAAATCTCTAGTGAGGACAAGGATTACTGTAAAAAACTGAAGACAAGTGGTTATCTTGCTTGAAATTGCAGGTCGGATATCAATCTCCGTTCCGGTCAAAAATAGGATGGATACCCCCATAAGGATCATTATATCCCGGCTTATAACCATTACAGTCAACCAGGACGGCAGAAAACCTCTAATGCTGAGGGCTATAAATGCGGATATTAAAATTATTTTGTCCGCCATCGGATCCAGATAAGAGCCAAGTTTACTCTTCTGATTAAACAGCCTTGCTACCAATCCATCAATGCCGTCGCTCAGACCGGTGATTATAAGTATAACAAGGCCTGTAATCAATTCATCATTAATAATATAGATGACAAATATAGGGGTCAAAATCATTCTTATAATTGTAATCAGATTGGGAACCGTCATTTACTTTAATCCTATTGCAGGGTATTATTCCAATTATCTTTGGAATCAATCATTTCACGATCAATCTTTACAATAATGCCATTATCATCTCCATCAGTTATATCCACCCGAAAAGGCCACCCTTTATAGCCTTTAAGCCTGTTAATAAAGGAATCTTTTGTGCCGAGGTATTCAACCGACAGATCCATGGAATTGCCTTTAATCCTTGATTGAACAGCTGATTTAATGCCGCCAATCTCTTCTTCCAAATATCTTTTAAAAACCCTGAACTCCTCAAAATTATTTACGTCTTTAAGAGTTATCAGGATATTGCTTGACTCCCCATCATTTTTTACAAAAGACTTGATCATTTCGGGACCGAATTGAACGGCAATGCCCTTAATTGCAGTCTCAAGTGCGTTCATAAACCTGTCCTCGCCTGGGGCAGCAGTATCCATCGGTTCCGATTGACTGCCCCTGCAGATTAACTTCCCATCCTTTATATTTATTGCTTCAAGATCTATGACAACCGTATTGTTACCCTCAACTTTGCATTTGCCTTTGATAACAATATCTGCTGAAAAAACCTTGCCCCATTCCATGAGAGCTTCATTGGAGATATCCAGTTTTCTCATGTCTTCCGAATAGTTCTCATTAGAAGGAGTAGATAACCTATTAATAACTTCAAAACCCTGTTCCTGGAAGATATTATGCAATTTCAATTCTGATGTTGTCAGGGCGGGATTGCTGACAGGACTATTCCACCAAAATAATAACTCTTTTCCCACAACATTTTCCTGGGAGACCATAAACAAGACCTTTATTGAAGTGGCTTCAATCCTGACAATGCCCATCTCTCGTAGATGCTGTTCCATTAATTTCTCGTTAATTTTGACTCTCACAAGAATATTATAGTTATCGCCATTCTTCGCTTCAGCAAGGATATGATAATTTTCAATCTGTTCTGCAGCATCAGGTATGATATCATTTATTAAAATTGTGAAATTATTTGCCATTCCCTGAGCGCCCAGATATAGGTTAAGGTATTCCTCCAAGCCTTTTTTTAATGCATCAGATATTGCATCCTTTCTGGCGTCTGCCGTATTATTGCCTTTTATCCTGCCCTCACCGATAGTCAGGATATCCGTTTTTTCACTGCCTAATGCGCTTCCGATATAAATCAGATGAAAGGGAAAGACAGTAATTAATAGAAGCAACCCGGATAGAATAAACATAATATATTTTTTATTCATAAAAATCCTCAACTCATAATCTTTCTATTATAAGTTCAATCATTTACATATCTTCAGTCAATAAATTCCAGAATTTTAGATTTAATAAATCCCATATCATCAGGTTCAACCCAGACCATTTCAGGATCAGCCCTGAACCATGTCAATTGCCTTTTTGCGTATCTCCTTGTATCCTGCTTCAGGTTAGATATCATATTTTCAAGCTTCCATTCCTTTTTTAAGTAGGAGATAACATGTCTGTAACCGAGAGATTTCATGGATCTAAGTTCAGGGGAATAGCCTCTTTCAAGCAATGTCTCAGTCTCATCAATCAGCCCCGCATCAATCATTTGATCGCTTCGATTATTAATTCGATCATACAAGCATTCCCTATCCATATTAATGCATATCTTCAGCGTCCGGAAGGATTTTTCACTAAAGCTATGCCCCATCTTAATTGATGAACATGGTCTTCCTGTAAGAGTGATGATCTCCAGTGACCTTATTATCCTTGTTTTATCGTTCGGATGAATGCGATGGGCCGATTCATGGTCAAGCATCTTCAACCTTTCATGTAGAAAAGGAGACCCTTTCTCCTTACATTCATTAATCAACTCACCCCTGAGAACAGGGTCTGAAGGAGGGCATTCCATAAGGCCGCCAAGCAGCGTCTTAATATAAAGACCGGTTCCTCCGACAATAAAACATCTCTTCATCCTGCCGATGATTTCCCTTATAACAGGAATCGTCAATTCCCGGTATTTCGAGGCATTAAATTCATAATCAGGATCTGCCACATCGATCAGGTGATGGATAATCCCTTTGCGTTCGCTGATCGAGGGCTTTGCGGTTCCGATATCCATGTAGCGATAGACCTGCATGGAGTCCGCATTAATAATCTCACCATTGAATTTTAGTGCCATCTCTACTGCCAAAGTCGTTTTGCCTGAAGCAGTTGGTCCGGCAATAATTATAAGTTTTGGTCTCTGGTCTTTCATAATCAGTGAACGCCATTTAACAAAACCCGGATTAGGCAATCCCATCGCATTGGAAACAAGGTATGAAAAATCTAATTACGATGCTCATTTGTTAATCCGGGATAAAACAGCCATAGAATGGCGATATCTATACTACCCGTTTAAACATCTTTTCAATGTCATAGTAGCTTAATTTCTTAAAAACAGGCCTTCCATGAGGACAATTTGTCGGGAGGTCTAAATTATCAAGTTCTTCCAATAGATTTATCATCTCCCTTTGCGACAGCCTCTGACCGGCCTTTATCGCTCCATGGCATGCCATGACAGTCAAAACTTCATCCATGGATTTGTCAACGGTCAGAGGGCCGGTATTCTTTTCCAGAACGGAGATTAAATCGGATATAAATTCATCCCAGTTGACATTTACCAGTATTGACGGCACTGCTCTTAAAATGAATGTATTTCCTCCGAAATGTTCTATCTCAAATCCCAGACATCCCAATTGATTGACCTTCTCAAGGAGCATCCTGCCATCCTTAAAGGATGTCTCGATCCTCACCGGGATCAGAAATGGCTGAACGTCTATCTTTAAATCCATATATCTTTTTTTGAGGTTCTCATAAAGGATTCTTTCATGGGCAGCATGCTGATCTATCATCAAGAGCCCGTCATCAGACTGGAAGAGCAGATATGTATCCCTTAGTTGACCTATAAGCCTTGGGGATTCCCTTACAAGAGATTTCTGAACATTATCGATCTTATTGAAAACAGGGGATTCTTTTTCTGCATCAGAGGAATATATCCATGACGGCTCAGAGATATCGGCACGGTTTACAACCGGTTTGTATTGCCCTTTTTCTTCCGGGTATTTTGCATCAAAGAATGGGGTAAATTGATCCTTTAACGCCCTGTTGATCATCGATGATATAGCCTGATAGATCTTTTGTCCCTGCTGGAACCGGACCTCCTGTTTTGTCGGATGTACATTGATATCTATCAGGGCTGGATCTATTTCAAGGAAGATAATGACCTGGGGGTAACGGCCCTTCATCAGCCGCTGTCCATAACCATCCAAAATGGAACGAGCAACCAGTTTGTCCCTGATACTCCTGTTATTGACATAAATAAATATCCTGTCGGCTTTATTTCTGCTGTTGTCAGGAGGGGTCATGTAGATCCGGGCATTGCATCCATCTGCATTTCCGGCAGTGTCTATCAGAGATGATGCAGTATTACGCCCAAGAAGTGCTGAAAATCTGTTTATCTGGTTTTCTGATGCAGGGATGTTCAGAAGATTTCTGTCATCTTCATCCAGTTTAAAATGTATATCTTGAAAGGGCAGAGCTATCCTTGAGAAAGTATCTGTTATATATGCAACTTCAGTCTTATCGGCTTTAAGAAATTTAAGTCTGGCCGGCGTGTTAAAAAAGATATCCCGAACCGTTACGCTTGTGCCGACGGCAGCGCCTGTTTCATCAATAGAGATAAGCTTTCCTCCTGAAGCATTAAGCCGATGGCCTATCATCTGCTCACTTGTACGGGAGATTATTTCTATCTTGGAAATGGAACTTATGCTTGGGAGCGCCTCGCCTCTGAATCCGAGTGTCTTTATGGAATAGATGTCGGACATGACACTGATTTTGCTTGTGGAATGCCTTTCCAGGGATAATAGCATATCATCCCTATCCATACCGGTTCCATTATCGGATATCCTGATAAGTTTTTTGCCGCCAGCCTCTATCCTGACATTGATCCTGTCGGCGCCGGCGTCAATGCTGTTATCAATCAACTCACGGACAACAGAAGCCGGTCTCTCAATGACTTCACCAGCTGCTATCTGGTTGGCCACATTTTCGGAGAGTATCCTGATGTTGCTCATTTTTTATAATTCCAGCAGGTCCTGTGCTATGGGAAATCGATAAGAAAGTTGTCTGTTGTTGAACAATCTCGCAAAGAAACCGCTCTGACGTGCAATACGAAGATTATCACTGCCTATCGGATCATGAGACAGACATGCAGATGAATCCGGATATGATAAAAGGTCTTTAACCAGCCTGAACGACAGCTCTATCATAAAGGCCATATACTCGTCTTCCACATTATAAGATGAGCTTATTTCCAGGTCGGAGAATACCGGCAGACAGTATAGATAATCCGATATCTTTACAGATTGAGTATAGATGCGCTTTTTTGTCTTAAGTCCATAACTGTTTCTGACTGCCGCAGATTTAAGCATCCTGTCACAATCAAGATGATCCATAGCCAATACGTCTTTCAGGATCTTTAAATATACAGGGTCCACAAATCTATCGGCAACCGCTTCAGAATAGAAATGACCTATCCTCTTCCATTTTGAAACACGGTGAATCAAATCAGGCACAAAATAATTATGGGCGATCACATCGGCAGCGAGATGTGAAAGAAATCCATAGGCATATGCTGCCTCTTTTTTATTATTTGCCTCTGACAAAAATTTAAAGCCGGTCTCCCAGTTATGAGAGTGCCCCTTTTTCTTTTTCTGGCCCTTTCCTATAAAAAAATCCGCTGAAATGCCCCCATAGATATATTCATGGGGAAACGATTGAACAATTGATGCGATAGAAGGGAGTATTTGAGCGCATGAGCCGATGATATTGCATGAAATTACAGTATGAACCGCAGGCCCCCATGCCCATGCACCGTCGGCAGAGATCAATTCCTTTAAAATAATGAAAGAAAGGACAAAAAGTATTTTAAGTAAAAACATCTTAACGGTAGAACGCTCCTCCGTAAGGTCAACCCGGCGTTGATCAGAAAATACCAGTTTCGGATTTACTCTGTGCGCCGTCAGTCCCACGGAAGTGAGGCCTCCGGCAAAATCTCTTTAACACATCAACTCGTCTGGGCAATAAAATCGTCCTGTTCTGCAGGATCAAAAGTTTTAGAGATACAAAATATTTCTGCATAGAGGATTAGTATGCTATTTATTAACAGATAGAATATCAATAGGCCAGTAAAATATTTTGCCCGGTAAAATTACAGTGAAAATTGTCTTTGATAGTTTTCAAAAAACATGATATATGTAACACATTATAAATTAAATATTATTAATTAATCTATCTCTTAAAACATCCCGCAATCTGGCTTCAACAAACTTAAATCGGGATTACGAACCGATATCTTTAGCAATTTTTTAAAGATTCTTTTGTAATTAATTTTATAAAATCTTCTTAATAACATATCATTGATATGGCAAACATTTAGCTTTTTCTTCTTAAAACGGGGAATTAAATGGAAGACAACGAAGTCGCTAAAAGAGGCTTAGGCCACCGAAACAGATTAAGAGAGAAATTTATTGAAGGAGGCATTGACAGATTTTCCGACGAGGAGATCATAGAGTTTCTTCTTACATTAGGGACACCACGGAAGGACGTGAAGTTACAGGCCAGACAGGCCATTAAAAAATTCGGGAGCCTGTCCGGAACCTTGTCCGCACCGATTTCTGAGCTGACAGAAATCAAGGGAATCGGAACTAAAAATGCCCTATATCTTAGTCTTGTCCATCAGGTTGCCGGCAGATACCTCAGGGATAAAGCAAAGGGAAATATCTTTTTAAATTCATCAAAGGCAGTCTTTGATTTTCTATTCCATTCCATGAGGGATTTAAAAAGAGAGGTCTTCAAGGTGCTTCTGCTTAACCGCAAGAATGAGCTTTTAATGGATCAGGATGTCTTTCTTGGGAGCCTGACGGGCAGCGCAGTATATCCAAGAGAGATTATGACCCTGGCACTTGAACAAAAGGCCGCATCCCTTGTATTTGTGCACAATCACCCTTCCGGAGATCCAAGTCCTTCTCCTGAGGATCGGGACCTTACAAAAAGCCTCGTGTGGTGCTCAAAGCTCCTTATGATACAGGTCCTTGATCATATTATAATCGGCAACAACGCATATTACAGCTTTGCCGATGAAGGTATTATTAATCTATTCACAAAGGAATATGAACAAAGGCTTTTATCGTCAATTAAGCCTTGACGCTTTATTCAAAATTATGACAATATCCTTATATCGCAAGAGCGACGGAATTGTAATACGTGTCGGGCTCAGGATATATTGAATAATAAATGATACTATTGGAGACTCACATGATAAAAAAAACAGCCATAATTTTATTAGTGTTGTTTATAATAACATTCTGTCCTGAACAAAATTCCGAGGCCAAGGACGCGCCTTCATCAACTGCACAGGAAGAACAAAGCTCCAAGGCCAAGGCCGCATCAACGGGATCTGCTCAGAAAGAACAAAACCCTAAGACTAAGAACGCACCCTCATCAACTACTCAAAAAGAATCCCCCCTAACCGGTCTGAGCAACCAGGTAGATGTTATAAATATCGATATTACAAGACTTAAAAATCAAGTCACTGCGATAAATGCCGATATGTCAGGATTACAAAAACAAATCGATGGTATCACTGCAAGGTTGGATTCCCTTGCTGCAACTTTATCACAGCTTGAACAAGGCAATGCCTTTGTAAATACTGAAGAAGGCGGTTATGCCATAGTAAGGACTAAATTCGGCACCTTTGCTATTATCTCCGAGGGATATTCACAATACCTTGATGGTTATAAAATAAAATTAAAGATCGGAAATTTAACCAGCGCTAATTTTAAAGACGCAAGACTTATTGTATTCTGGGAGGGTCAAAACGCCGGGATGGAGGATGCCGGCCAACGGGGCAGCGCTCAAAAAAACTTGATATTCTATATACCTAAAGAGCTGGCATCCGGGAAATATACGAATGTTGATGTCATCCTTACTCCTGCCGGTCCTGATGATATAAAAACCATCCAAGTAGGTTTGGAACTGAATGAACTCTCTCTTAAAAAATAACTAAAAGGCTCGATCAAGAAAAAATTAACACATCGCTCGAAAATCAAGGGATCTGAATTAATAATTACCCATATGGCTTCCGGAATAAAGGAAAACATATGAAAGATGTTGTGAAGGGCTGGAAAACTACTTGCACAGATGCTGATCTTTCTGGTAAATTATTTCACACCTTGCAGTAAAGGCGGCAAAGAACTTGACAAGATCGGTGGCACAAGAAAGCGTTACAATTAAAAAATAGAGGGCATAAGACAAGATCTCGCGAGAGTGGCGGAATTGGTAGACGCGCTGGACTTAGGATCCAGTGGAGTAATCTGTAGGGGTTCGAGTCCCCTCTCTCGCACCAGCGGCACATCGAGATAAAACAACAAATTTATTGCCTCATAGATACAAACAGTAACCTGGAGCGATCCCATGAAACATAAAAATCTTATCATCATTATATTTTTCCTGTTGCTTTCATTCGGCCTGACATCTTATGCGTCGGATGTTGAGTCGGATAATGAAATCAATATGCTCCGTCAGAAAATTACTGAGCTGGAAAACAGGATAAAAGAAATGGAAGCAACACTTGCCGGATACCAGGACCAGGGGAAAGTCCCGGATGAATCCGTTTATGGCTGGCAGAATAGAAAAAACTGGCGCAGGCTCGAAAAAGGCATGAACACTGAACAGGTCCTGTCAATTCTCGGGGAACCTATAAAAACAATTAACGGGGTTAAGACACTCTGGTATTATCCGGATATCTACAGGGGATATGTATCATTTGATGACAAGGGAAATCTGACAGGATGGCATGAACCCTGAATCTTTCCGTTTGTCCACACAGATGCCGGATTTTCAAGAAAATCAAAAATTTTCCGGTGCGCCTTTAAGCACGATAAATGTAGCTTTCATTCCGGGTTTTAGTCTCCCCGATTCCTTTTCTATACCAAGCAATTCAGCGCCATTACATGTTGCACATTTAATAACACCTTCCGGAGAAAGCACTGCTGTCAAAAGGAGCCTTATCTCTTCTTTTAAAGATGATCCATGAGTTACACCGGGACTGCCTGGATCCGTGCATGCCGCTATCTTGACACATATGTTACTGCTTTGGAGACTTGTGCAAGTTGATCTTCAAGGTTTCTTGCGGCAGTATCCTTCTCGATGTTACCCTTTGGGAACAATTGTGCATAGGCATCCATTGGAAAAAGATTGGGAATCCAAGGTCACGCGTTCGTCGGCAATCCTTCTCAGGTTGTCATCTCCCATGAAATAGCCGTGTTCAATAGAATGGCAGCCTGATTCAACGGCTATTTGCACCGGCACTTTTCCATTAGCGTGGATCATGACCTTTAATCCAGGACTATCTGCCACGTCCACCGCATCTTTTAATTCCTTTAACCCGAACTGTGGAAGAGTTTCTTTTCCATAGGAGACAAGGCTGTTGAACCCTGCATTTATTATCTTTACATGATCTATATCATGGCTGTTTGCAAGAATAGATTGACCGAGGCGTTTGCCTGTCTCAGGCGTACGACCTATAAGCCTCCCGTAACGACCGGGTGCATGCCATGCCTTTCCAGGAGTTTTTAAGATTAACGGGAAATCCTTGATAAGGCAATCTTTCCTGTATTGCATTACATAACCTTCAATAATAATATCTTTTCTTGCGGGTCCGCTGGCGCCGTCAATGATCATGCCGGCGGAAATGATAATATTTTTTATTGATTCCGAGCGATATGTCGATATCATGATTATTCGGACCTGAATTTAACAAAAATCTTTAAATCGGGCAATGGCTATGGATAAAAAAAACAAAAGAATATGTTACTATATCATTTCGATGTTGATTCCTGCTGTATTTATTTCCTCCGGGGATTTAAACGCGGCTGTTGTTATTGATCATACATCAGTCCAGGACTTTGACAGCATCCCGAGCGAATACATTAGTCTTGCAAAATCAAATCTCAGGATCGCCTATGGCCATACATCCCATGGCAGCCAGATCGTTACGGGCATGAGCATGTTGAATTCGGAAAATGAATCATTATACGGTTATACGACAGGCTCAGACGGATTTTTTTGTGATGGTTGCATGAGCGGGGCCTCTGATCTGGGGAATCCGGACAGGACGGCCTGGGTGATTGCCACCAGGAATTATTTGAACGGTTCAGGAAACACCAGAAACGTTATTATTTGGTCCTGGTGCGGACAGGTCTCCTCTGCTACTGAGTCTGATATTGCCGATTCATATCTTGCCAATATGGCCCAGTTGGAACAGGAATTCCCTGATGTTGCTTTTATTTATATGACAGGGCATCTTGACGGAACAGGAGAAGATGGAAATTTAAGTCTACGAAATGAGCAGATACGAGAATATGCAAGAGAGCACAATAAGATACTTTTTGATTTTGCGGATATTGAAAGCTATGACCCGGACGGGATATATTATCCCGATGAATCCGATGCATGCGGCTGGTGTGCAGAATGGTGCGAAGGCAATACCTGCCCTGATTGCGATGGCTGCGCACATTCCCATTGCTTTAACTGCTATAACAAGGGCAAGGCATTCTGGTATATGACGGCAGTCTTAGCAGGTTGGAACCAAGGAGGGTCTTCCGATAATGTTGAAGATAATGCCAGTGGCAGTGGCGGCGGGAATGGTGGAGGTTGTTTTATAGCGACCGCAGCCTATGGATCATCACTGGAACCACATGTTGAGATATTGAAGGAATTCAGAAATGCCTATCTAATGCCCACAAAATTGGGAAAAAGGGTTATTAAGATTTACTATGAGTATTCACCAGGTATTGCCGATGTCATATCAAAGCATAAATCTTTGAAAATTGCTGTAAGATGGGGACTGGCGCCTGTGGTTGGCATAGCATATATCTCCCTTCATACCAGTGTCCCACAGAAGATTGCCGTCATATCGATTATCACAATGTTTATGACAGGATTTTATCTTATAATCAGGACAAAACGTAAGGCAAAGATAATACATTTTAATACCGATTATTCCAGACAGCGATAACAGGAAAGAAAATCTTTTTTAAATCAATGTTCGAGCCTGAAGAAAGCCAAAAAAAGAATATTTGGCTTGCGCCCTATTTATTCACAGGCTGGGAGTATGGATACGCTCATGGTTCAAGGAGTTTAAATCCATGGGATTTATCGGACTCGCGCGGCCTTCCTTAGGACCTGTGACAATTTTACTGTCCTTATCCGCGCCGCCCAGAATAATAATAGACGCCACACTTATTGAACGATCCCGTGCAAACCTCTCAATGAATCTATAAAAGATACAATATCCGGTCCTATTGAATTATCGCCTGTATTAAACTGCATGACCTCTGATATATGATTATGATTAATAATCCTCTTTATAAATGGGCTTATCTTGTATTGGTTGTAAACGGCATTAAACAAGAGAATTGATTGATAATCAAATTCAGGCGGATCAAATTCAGCGTACATGATGAATAACGGCGCCTTCGAATTTTTTATTTTATCTATTATTGAAAAGGCCGGATATCTGTGTTTATCTTCGCCATAATAGGCCGTGCATGGTCCTGATATTTCCTTTGCATCGTAAAATGCCCCTGACATCAAGATAGCGCCCGCAACATCTTCTTTGGTTCCAGCATGAAATTCATTAAAATATAAATAGTTGGCGACATGGGTTGCCCCTGCCGATTGTCCCATCAGAAAGATCCGTTTTATATCGCCGCCAAATTTTCCTGCATTGAGGTTGATCCATATTAATACATCTGCAATATCCTCAGGCCCGGAAGGCCATTTGTATTTTGGAGCAAGGCGGTATGAGGGTATTATGGTTATTATATTATTCCGTGCAAAATAATAACCTATGTTTTTACATAAGTTTTTATCTCCTGATATAAAACCTCCTCCATGAAAAAATACAAGGATCGGCGCAGGCGTTTTTGAAGGGCCTTTCTTTATATATACATCAAGAATATTGCGTTCATCAGGACCATAGGCCACATCCTTGATATTCTCCACGCCCTCTCTGGGAGAATTTGATAAAAGTTTCTCGTAAAGCCTGCCCATCTCATTCGGAAGGTCTTCAGGAAAAACCTTTCCGATTTCCCTTATCCTTTTATAAATCATCTCATGTTGCTGTGATTGATTATCCGTGATTAAATTCATAAAATATTTCTCCATAATAAATCGGTTATAGATTGCATCAGGCTAGACCAAGGCGCCTTTAGGAAAGGTGAGAAAGACAAGGATTGAATAAATCTCCGAAACGCAAAGACGGATATAACGCACCGGGTGATTAAAGACGGAACGGCGCCGGGTTTGGACGCTCTTTGACAGGCGTAGCGGCTATTTTATTCTCCAGGTAGTTTCACCCCTGGTATCAGTCAATTCAACGCCCATCTCATCCAATTGCCTACGGATCTGATCAGCCTTTTCCCATTCCTTATTTTTCCTGGCCTTTTCCCTATTTTTAATCAACCCTTCAATCTTCTCATCAGGTTTTGATGCACTGAAATCCATGAAACCAAGTACGGAATCTATTCCCTTTAGGCATTCAAATATTTTTTCCTTATCAGGACTTGAGATGCCATCCTTATCTAAAATAGTGTTTATCCTGCTTGTAAACCGGAAAAGGGTTGCCAGGGCAGGCGCAATATTAAGATCATCGTCCATGCATGCTGTAAAATTATTTTTAAGATCATACACAAGCTGATCTATCTCGGCAAGAGGTCCTCCTTCCTTGGCATACCGGAGTTTCGTGATAAACTTATCCATATTGGACAAGGTCTTTGCCGACATATCGAGCTGTTTATATGAAAATGAAACAGGCTTTCTGTAATGCCTGCTTATAAGCCAATATCTAATCTCTCTGCCTGAATATCCCTTCTCAATTATCTTTCTGATTGTATAGTCATTTTCGGAGGCATGTGGATTTTTTTTCCCGTTTACTGTTACAAGCTCATTATGCAGCCAGTAATTGGCAGTGCGTTTTCCTGTCAGCGCCTGGGTAATTGCAATCGTATTCTCGTGATGAGGAAATACCAGATCAATCCCGCTTGTATGAATATCATAGGTGTCGCCAAGATACTTCATTGACATGACAGGGCATTCAAGATGCCAGCTCGGCCTCACGTTCCCCCATTTTGTCTGATAATAAATTCCCTTTTTAAGTTCTTTCAGGGTTGATCTCTTAAGAAGGGTAAAGTCCCTGGGATTTTCTTTTTCATAGTTTTCCAGGTCAACCGTTTTGCCTACCCTTATTTTTTCAAAATCTATTCTGGAGAGCTTTCCATAATCCCTGAATCTCGATATATCAAAATAAATGGACCGGAATTTTTCATAAGCATATCCCTTTTCAATAAGCCTTTGGGTCGCCTGAATCATGTCATCAACGTGTTGGGTGGCCCTTGGATATTCACTGGCGCCCCTGATATTAAGGGCTCCAAGGTCCTTTATAAACTCCTTATAAAATCCCTCGGTAAATTCGCTAAGCGGGAGCCCGGCTTCTTCCGCGCCTTCAATGGTGCGGTCGTCCAGGTCGGTGACATTCATAATATGGAATACGTCAAAGCCCTTGTATTCCAGATAGCGTCTTAAAAGATCCGAAAAGATAAACCTTCTGCATTGTCCGATATCTATCAGGTGTGACAGGGTAGGGCCGCATGTGTAGATTTTGACCTTATTCTCATTTATCGGGATAAACTCATCTTTTTTCCTTGTCAGCGTATTATATAAAAACTGGCCTGATTTCTTTTTATCCTCAAACAGGGTCGTGCTCAGATATCTTTCTCCGCCGTCAGGAAGGATAACCGCTATCCGCCCTTCGGACATCTCCTGTGCTATGCGCAGAGCCCCTGCCATAGCCGCGCCTGAGCTCATCCCTACAAAGATTCCCTCCTTTTTTGCCAGGAGCCTGGTTGTCTGAAATGCCTCCTCGTCATCTACCCTGATAATCCGGTCGACACGGCTTTTATCAAATATGCCGGGTCTGTAGGATTCATTCATATTTTTAAGCCCCTGGATCTTATGCCCCATAAACGGCTCAATACCGACAATTTTGATATCGGAATTCAATTCCTTAAGACGTCTTGAAAGACCCATAAGCGTTCCTGTCGTGCCTATTGCGGAAACAACAACATCAACATTGCCGCCGGTCTGTTCCCATATCTCCATAGCAGTGCCATTATAATGAGCAAGCCAGTTGGATTCATTATTATACTGATCGGAGAGCCAATATTTGTCAGGATATTCCCTGATAAGATTATATGCCGATTCAATAGCGCCGTCTGTCCCAAGATGCGCCGGAGTAAATCTCAATTCAGCGCCCATTGCTGCAAGGATCTTTTTTCTCTCTTCGCTGGCCGACTCAGACATAACAAGCAGTACGCGATACCCCTTGATTGCCGCGACCATAGCAAGCCCTATGCCTGTGTTTCCGCTTGTTGCTTCAAGGATAATCTTATCCTTAGTGAGTTCGCCTTTTTTTTCAGCATCCTCAATCATCTGAAGGGCCGGCCTGTCTTTAATTGAACCTCCAGGATTGAAATATTCAAGTTTCGCTAAAATCTTTATATTCTTATTTGGATTTAATCTTTTGATATGAACTAACGGTGTGTTCCCGATCAGATCTAACAAGTTATGATATTCTTTCATGATTAATTTTCCCTGGGGGAGATATTTGGTTATGGTTTCCATGTCCTATCATTCAGGAAGATACTAGTATATCAATAGGTTATTTTCAATAGAGAAATAACCGGGACGGATAATCAAGAACTATGTTGCAGCCAATTCACCCGAATGATTCTAATAACTTGACAGACGAAGATAATTTTATGTATTTAAATTTACGAATGGATAGCACTCGTTAATCCCATGCAGTTAAATAAATCCTATGAATTCCATATCTCTAACTCAGGGGCAATTAAATGAATATCCTTGTAGCGGGCGGCGCAGGTTATATTGGCGCTCATATGGTAAAAGGTCTCCTTGATGCCGGACATAACCCGGTCATTGTGGATAACCTGTCCAATGGACACCAGAAATTACTGACAGGCGGCACGTTTATTAAAGGAGACATCAATGATATAAACCTGCTGGACGCCACATTCCAATTTCATAATATAGATGCGGTAATGCACTTTGCATCATTTATTGAGGTTAGTGAATCAGTTATTGATCCCTTAAAGTATTACAGTAATAATGTTTCCGCTACGATCACACTTCTTCAGGGAATGATTAGGAACAACATCAGACGTTTCATATTTTCATCCTCCGCCGCTGTATATGGCGAACCTATATATACGCCAATTGCTGAGGATCATCCCTGTAATCCAATAAATCCATATGGTCAAACAAAACTCTGCATTGAAAATATAATTGAAAATTGCAGTCGGGCTTATGGACTTAGTTATATGATCTTGCGATATTTTAATGCAGCAGGTGCTGATTCCTCAGGTCTGATAGGAGAAAGTCATAATCCTGAATCACACCTTATCCCCTTGATCTTGCGGGCTGCTCTGGAGAAAAAGAATGATATAAAAATATTCGGAACTGACTATGAGACGCCTGATGGGACCTGCCTTCGTGACTATGTCCACGTGAATGATCTGGTCGCCGCCCATTTTCTTGCATTGCAAGGACTAATGGACGGTCATAGGAATTCAATCTATAACCTGGGCAACAGCAGGGGATACTCGGTAAAAGAGGTGATTAATATAGCCGAATCGGTATCGGGGATAAAAATCAAGGTAACGGAATCGGATCGACGTCCCGGTGATTCAGCCATACTTGTAGCCGATTCAAGAAAGATAAGAGGCGATCTTGGATGGTCTCCAGTATATGAGGATTTGAGACAGATTATGCAAACCGCCTGGAACTGGCATAAAAATTCAGGCGGGTTTGATAAAGACGTAACCATATGTAAAGATTTCAGTAAATGAGACCTGAAAGATAGGATTTGCAGGATTATAAGGAAGTTTTCAAATAATAATTTTTTTAAATTTTTAACGGGAACACTTGACATTCACTATTGAGTTATTAATATTTGTGAGTTCTGTCAGGCCATGAATTCAATATTTCAGTCCGCAGCCGTTTAAAAACCTTATTAATGGCCGATCGGCAGGCGTAATCGCACCGATAATACCCTGTAAATTTTACTGTTTTTAAACATGTTAAACATGAAAAGATAAAATTTATGAGGAATTTTATTTTCATTTTTAGACATAATAAAATATTAATTTAAGGAGGAGAGTTATAAGATGAAAATCAGACCTTTACATGATCGTGTTATTGTAAAAAGGATCAAAGAAGAAGAGACTACAAAAGGAGGGATTATTATTCCGGATACTGCAAAGGAAAAACCCTCGGAAGGAAAGATTATTGCCGTTGGCAACGGCAAGCTTCTGGAGAATGGCACACTGAAACCGTTGGAAGTCAAGGCAGGAGATAAGGTATTGTTCGGGAAATACGCCGGAACAGAGGTCAAGATAGACAGTGAAGAACACCTTATCATGCGGGAAGACGATATAATAGCTGTTGTTGAATAAGAAATTTAATTTACGGAGGAATTTAAGATGGCAAAAGATATTAAATACGGTGGAAAGGCCAGGGAGGCTATTCTCAGGGGTGTAGACACCCTCGCCGATGCAGTTAAGGTTACACTTGGACCAAAAGGCAGGAATGTTATCCTTGAGAAATCCTATGGCTCCCCTAACATTACCAAGGATGGCGTTACAGTCGCAAAAGAGATAGAACTGGAAGATAAGTTTGAAAACATGGGCGCGCAGATGGTCAAGGAAGTCGCTTCCAAGACATCCGATGTAGCCGGTGACGGGACAACTACTGCGACAGTCTTAGCGCAGGCAATCTATCGAGAAGGTTCCAAGCTTGTCGCAGCAGGCATCAATCCGATGGCGCTCAAGAGGGGCATTGAAAAGGCCGTAGGTGTTGCGGTAGATGAACTCAAAAAGCTTTCAAAGCAGACAAAGGACCAGGAAGAGATATCCCAGGTCGGTACAATCTCCGCCAATAATGACTCGACTATAGGGAACATTATTGCCGAGGCCATGAATAAGGTCGGCAAAGAAGGCGTTATTACGGTCGAGGAAGCCAAGAGCATGGAGACAACGCTTGAGATCGTAGAAGGCATGCAATTTGACAGGGGCTATATATCCCCTTATTTTGTAACCGATCCCGAGAAGATGCAGGTTACTTTAAATGAACCTTATATTCTTCTTAATGAGAAGAAGATCGCCGGCATGAAGGACATGGTGCCGATTCTCGAACAGATCGCCAAGATGGGAAGACCCCTTATAATCATCGCAGAGGATGTAGAAGGCGAGGCATTGGCGACGCTGGTCGTGAATAAGTTGAGAGGAACATTGCAGGCTGCCGCGGTCAAGGCCCCGGGCTTTGGCGACAGGCGCAAGGCAATGCTCGAAGATATAGCCATTCTTACTGGCGGCAATGTTATATCTGAAGACCTGGGAATCAAACTGGAGAATATCACATTAAATGACCTGGGCACGGCAAAGACCGTTACAATTGATAAAGATAATACCGTAATAGTTGATGGCGGCGGGAGCAGAAAGGACCTTGAAGGAAGGGTAAAACAGATCAGGGCGCAGATAGAAGAGACGACATCGGACTATGATCGTGAAAAATTACAGGAAAGACTTGCCAAATTGATTGGCGGCGTAGCTGTTATTAAGGTCGGGGCCGCAACCGAGACAGAGATGAAAGAGAAAAAGGCAAGAGTAGAGGATGCCCTTAATGCGACCAGGGCTGCTGTTGAGGAAGGCATCGTCCCCGGCGGAGGCGTGGCTCTCTTAAGATGCGTTAAGGCCGTATCTGAACTCAAACTGGAAGGCGAGGAACAGAATGGCGTTAGCCTGCTTGTCAGGGCGCTTGAAGAGCCTATCCGGCAGATCGCGAATAATGCAGGATTCGAAGGTTCCGTTGTTGTGGAAAAGGTAAAGGAAAAGAAAGGCGCATTCGGCCTTAATGCGGATACCGGAGAATATGAAGATCTCATGAAGGCCGGTATCATAGATCCCGCGAAGGTTACAAGGTTCGCATTGCAGAACGCTGCATCTGTATCATCTCTTCTGCTGACCACCGAGGCAATGATCGCTGAGAAACCCAAAGAGGAAAGCGCCCCGATGATGCCTCCTGGAGGCGGCATGGGCGGCATGGGCGGCATGGGCGGTATGATGTAATTGCCGTTTGGATTGTGTTTACTTAAAAGGATTGCACCCGTAATCATGGGTGCAATCCTTTTTTATTTAATATAATTGAATTGCCTTATTTTGACTGGATGAGATTTTTTTATCGCCATACGGGACTTTTCATTAAGATCAATGAAGATCTCCCCGCCACATATTGCGAGACATCCCGCTAAAGTCGAATGAACAGCTTAAATGTTTTCGCTATTGCGATGTTTTGATTTTAGATAGTAGAGCAGGCTTATTGAAAACATAAGGATCAAGATCGAAATAAATTGCGTTATGGTCCAAACAGTGCCTGGAAATATCCCCCGGTCATCCCCTCTGAACCGTTCAATCAGGAGTCTTGCAGTGCTGTGCATTATCAGAAACCACAAAAATACCTGGCCGTTGAATTTTTTCCTGGCGTTTAAAATCATTAATATTATGAATATTGAAATGTTGCTCAGGGAATCATACAGCTGCGTAGGATGAAGGGGGATATTAAGAGGGGCTATTGAATTCGGATTCCTGAAGATCACACCCCAGGGGACCGTAGCAGGTTTTCCATAACAGCATCCTGCCATAAAGCAGCCAATACGGCCGAATGCCTGGCCGATTGCGATTGACGGAGCAAAGATATCCCCCATCATCAACATATTCATCTTATGGCGCCTTATATAGAAGAAAATCACAATTATTGCCGCAATCAATCCCCCTGAAAAGACAAATCCTCCCTGCCATAGATTCATATCCAATGGATTTTCAATATAGGATGATAAATTCATCAGGACATAAGTGATTTTTGAGCCGATGACTCCGCTTATGATCAAGAGGATACCCATATCCATAATTTGCTGTGCATCCATGCCATGACGATTGCCTGTTTTTATTGCGATCAGGAGGCCTATAATAAAGCCGATAGCCATTAAAAGGCCATATGTGTGAAGAGTTAAAGGTCCTATAGAAAAAAGATCCGGATGCATTTGAAAGTGTAGTCTCCTTATTTGGAAGGATTAAAAAAAACAATAAAGACAGCTATCCATATCGTTCCAATGGTGATGGCTGAATCTGCCACATTGAAGGCAGGCCAATGATGTGAACCGATGTATATATCAATAAAATCCGTGACCCCTTTAACTCTTATCCTGTCAATGAGATTCCCAATGCCGCCTCCGAGAATAAGAGATAATCCGAATAATAATCTTCTGTCGCCCTGTTTTAATTTGGCGAACCATATTATAATTAAGAAAATGGCTATTATCGTGACTGCTATAAGGAAATACAGGGACATTCCCGCATCAGGACGATTCATCATGCCGAATGCCATCCCGCGATTTGTTACATTCACAAGGTTGAAGAAACCATCAATCACAGAAATGGATTCAAAATAGTGAATGGAACCGGATATAATAAATTTAGACGCCTGGTCCAGAATTATCACAATAAGGGCTATTAAGATAAATAAAAGGTTGTCCTTCTTCAATTAGGGATCACTCCATTTCCTTTAATGCGTCTGTGCATCTCTTGCACAAGGTAGGATGCGAATTGTCTTTTCCGACTGAGGGATCATGTATCCAGCATCGTTCACATTTCTGGTCCTCGCACAGAGATACCTTGACCTTCAGGCCCTTCACCTCTTCCCCTTCCATCCCCCCTTCAAGCGTCTCAACCGGGACTATTCGCGCTGAAGAGACAATGAAGAGTGTCCTTAAATCGTCAGCATAGGGTGAAAGGAGCTTTTCATGCTCCGGGGCCAGCCCGAGCACAACCGATGCATCAAGGGAATGTCCGATGAGCTTATCCTTCCTTGCTATCTCAAGGGCCTTGGTCACCTCTTTCCTGATCCTGATTATGTCGTCCCACTTCTTTGCAAGGCCGGGGTTTATGTATTCCTTTTTAACAGGGATAAAGAGGTCTGCGTGCACATTCGGCCCGGACGCATTTCCCCCCATGTACTGCCATATCTCGTCGGCAGTAAAGGAAAGGATAGGGGACATAAGCCTTACAAGGACATTCAGCGTCTCATTCATAACGGTCTGGGCCGATCTCCTGGCTGCTGAATTTTTTGAAAAGGCATAAAGCCTGTCCTTTATTATATCCAGATAAAATGACGACAGGTCAATAACACAGAAATTGTGCAGCGCATGATAGATGAGATGAAATTCAAATGCCTCATATGCGTTCTGGATCTTTTCATTGACCTCGTGAAGCCGGTGCAGCGCCCATTTATCAAGCTCTTCCATCCTGTCGTAGGGCACTGAATCCTTTGCGGGGTCAAAGTCATTAAGGTTTCCGAGCAGGTAACGGCATGTATTGCGTATCCGTCTGTAGGCCTCGGTAAGCCGCTGCAGGATCTCCTTGGAGAGCCGTATGCTGTCCCTGTAGTCCTCACATGCCACCCAAAGCCTGACTATCTCGGCCCCGTATTCCTTGATCATATCCTCCGGGGATATGACATTGCCGGCGGATTTATGCATGGCCTTTCCTGTTCCGTCCACCACAAAGCCATGAGTGAGGACCTTTTTATACGGGGCCTGGCCCCTTGTGCCCATTGAGCATAAGAGGGAGCTGTGAAACCAGCCTCTATGCTGATCGCTGCCTTCAAGGTAAAGATCCGCAGGGCTGTCCAGGTAGTCCCTGCGTTCCATTACGGCGGCATAGCTGACGCCTGAATCAAACCACACATCAAGGATGTCCGTCTCCTTCCTGAAGCTCTTCCCTCCGCATTTCGGGCAGACCGTGCCTTTCGGCATGAGCTTTTCCTCTGTTTCAGAGAACCATATGTCAGCCCCGCGCTCTTCGACCATTCCGGTTACATGATCAATGATCTCTTTTGAGATGACTGTCTCATCGCAGTCCCTGCAGAAGAAGACGGTAATAGGCACACCCCATGCCCTCTGTCTGGATATGCACCAGTCAGGCCGGTTGCCTATCATAAGAGAGATGCGGTCCTCGCCCCAGGAGGGTATCCAGGACACCTTCTTGATTGCCTCAAGGGATTTTTTTCTGAGCCCTGTATTGTCCATGGATATGAACCATTGCTTTGTGGATCTGAATATAACTGGCTTCTTGCATCTCCAGCAGTGGGGGTATTCATGGGTGATCTTCTGTTCCTTTAAAAGGGCGCCTGCCTCTTTCAGCTTTTTGTTCACAGATTCATTGGCCGCAAATACCTCCATTCCCGCAAAGAATTCGACGTCCTTTGTAAAGTGTCCCGAACCGTCAACGGGCGAATAGGCGTCAAGATTATTTGCCAGGCCTGTCTCGTAGTCTTCCCTTCCATGGCCAGGGGCGGTGTGTACGCAGCCCGTGCCTGCATCCAGGGTGACATAGCTGGCTAGTACGATAATGGATTCCCTGTCATACAGCGGGTGCCTTGCCTTGAGATTAACAATAGAGGAGGCATTGAATCTCTCCAGCACCCTGTAATCGGTCATGCCGAAGGAGTTCATGCATATGTCCGAAAGGCCCTCCGCCATGATAAGCACCTCGCCCCCTGCCTCAACAGCCACATATGGCAGGTCCGGGTGAAGGGCGATCGCAAGATTGGCAGGTATGGTCCATGGCGTTGTTGTCCATATCACAATGGACGCCTTTTTGCCCTTCAGGGACGGAAGGGCCTGGGAGATATCCGATATCATGGGAAACTTGACATAGATGGAAGGGGAGGAATGCTGTTCATACTCAACCTCTGCCTCTGCCAGGGCGGTCTGACAGGATATGCACCAGTACACCGGCTTCTTGCTCTGATGGAGGCTCCCGTTGAGTGCGAACTTCCCGAACTCCCTCACAATCGTGGCTTCATAGGGAAAAGACATGGTAAGATATGGGTTGTCCCACTCGCCCAGGACGCCTAAACGTTTAAATTCGTTCCTCTGTATATCAACGTATCGCTGGGCATACTGCCTGCAGAACTTCCTTATCTCCACCTGCGTGAGTTCCTGTTTCTTTTTTCCCAGTTCCATGTCCACCTTGTGTTCAATGGGCAGCCCATGGCAGTCCCAACCCGGGACATATGGGACGTCAAACCCCGCCATCTGCTTGGATTTAATGATTATGTCCTTCAATATCTTGTTCAGGGCGGTCCCCATGTGTATATTGCCGTTTGCGTAGGGAGGGCCGTCATGCAGCATGTATCGTTTCCTGCCTGCGGATGCCTTTCTGATCATCATGTAAAGGCCTTCTTTATCCCATCTTTCAAGGGTTTCAGGTTCCTTTTTTACAAGGTTCGCCTTCATGGGGAATTGAGTCTCAGGGAGATTCAGGGTTGATTTATAATCCATATTTGAAAAAAGCCTCCATAAATTTGATTTTATTTGATTATCAGATCAACCGGTTCAAGTCAATTGGTATGATAGTTTACATTAAGATAAATGTTTTCTTGCGGAATTTAAGAGAACCTGAATTTTCTATGAATATTTTTGTGTTCCTTCGCTGGTAATTGTTGTTTTGGTCGCATTTCCAGGGATCATATATAAAACTATTTTCCTGTTGACACAAAAATTCAAATTTTGTATTAAATGAACTCTTTCCTGGGAGGGAAAAACAATAACTCTTAATCTATGATTAAGCGGACACGCCAATATATTCTGCCAAATATATCTGCCGGATATCCGGATGAAGTAGCATGTCTTTTTACGATATTCATTTGTTGAGATATCATCTTTTGTGATTCTGTCCCGCTATAGCGAGAACCTCATACACATATGACGATCACGGAAACCTGAAAACCCAGACAGATGCCAAAGGCCAGACGATCACCTTTACCTATGATAAGCTGAACAGAATGACATTCAAGAATTATTCCACATCGGATCCTGATGTTACCTATGCCTATGACTCGGCAACGAACGGAATCGGGCTGCTTTACAGCGTAGCCAACAGTAATGTTACAACTGTAAATGACTCCTATGACGCTATGGGAAGGGTAACGAGCGTGACAAAGACCATAACCGGAGACAGCGCGCGCAATACCCTTTATGAATATGATTATTCAGGAAAG
>Ga0153915_10001157_pt1 | contig 24368 bp, 16 predicted proteins | sample Opewatmetagenome_2_FD_107003 | JGI IMG/M metagenome (GOLD analysis project Ga0153915, IMG submission 107003) | Freshwater wetland microbial communities from Ohio, USA - Open water 3 Core 3 Depth 3 metaG | ecosystem: Environmental > Aquatic > Freshwater > Wetlands | place: USA: Ohio, Lake Erie...
ATTGCGGTGCTGGGAACCGGCATGGGGGGATGCGGTGCCGCGTACCAGCTGCACGCTGAAGGTCTTCAGCCGATCATGTACGACAAGAACCCGTTCACCGGCGGGCACACCGCGTCGTTCCGCTATCCGGAGGGGTTCCTCTTCGACGTGGGGCCCCACATCTCCTTCACCAAGGACCCCCGGATCCAGGAGCTGTTCGCCGACAGCGTCGACCAGCACTACGAGACGGTGCAGATCTACCTGAACAACTACTGGCGCGGCTACTGGCCGGCGCATCCTGTCCAGCTTCACCTGCACGGTCTGCCCGAGGACGTGGTGATCAAGGTGATCGCCGACTTCGTGGAAGAGCACCACGCGGCGGAGCGGCGCATCTCCAACTACCAGGACTGGCTGCTGGCCAGCTTCGGCCGGAGCTTCGCCGAGCTGTTCCCGATGCAGTACACGCGCAAGTACCATCTGACGACCGCTGAGAACATGAGCACGGACTGGCTGGGTCCGCGCATCTACCGGCCCAGCCTCGAGGAGGTGCTGCGCGGCGCGCTCTCCGCCGCGGCGCCGCAGACGCACTACATCACCCATTTCAGGTATCCGACGCAGGGCGGCTTCTTTGCCTACCTCCGGGATTTCCTTGGGCTGGGAGACATCAGGCTGCGCCACACGCTTGTGGCACTCGATCCCAAGGCCAAGGAGCTTCGGTTCGCCGACGGCACGGGGGTCGCCTACGACGGCGTGGTGTCCTCCATCCCGCTCCCCGAGCTCGTCCCCATGATCCCCGGAACGCCGGCCGACGTGCTCGACGCGGCGCAGCGCCTCGCGTGTTCCACCTGCGTGCTGGTGAACATCGGCGTCAACCGGGCGGATCTCTCGAAGGCGCACATGACGTACTTCTACGACGAGGACATCTGCTTCACGCGCCTGAGCTTCCCGCACATGCTGTCGGCCCGCAACGTTCCGCCGGGGGCGGGCGCCATCCAGGCCGAGGTCTACTTCTCGTCCAAGTACCGGCCGTTCACCGGCGCGCCGGAGGACCTCATCGAACCCGTCATCACCGACCTGCGCCGCTGCGGGTTGCTCCGGGAGGACGATCGCATTCTCTGCCGCCACGCGATGCTGGTGCCATACGCCAACGTCATTTTCGATCTGGAGCGCGCGGCGGCCCTCGAGATCGTGCACGGTTACCTGGACGACGTCGGCGTCGCCTACTGCGGCCGCTACGGCGACTGGGGCTACATGTGGACCGACGAGAGCTTCATCAGCGGCGAGCGGGCCGCCCAGAAGGCACTAGCCGCATGCTGCCGCTGACCCTCGGGCTGCGCCCCGTGGCGCCCCTTTCCGTGCTGTGCCTCGGCGCGCACGGCGACGACATCGAGATCGGGTGCGGCGGGACCATCCTGCGGCTCCTCGGCGAGCGACGGCGCGTGTCCGTCCACTGGGTGGTGCTGAGTGCCCACGGCGCCCGGGCTACCGAAGTGCGGCGCAGCGCGGGCCGGGTTCTGCGGCGTGCCGCCGCGTACCATGTCCGCGTCGAGCACTTCCGCGACGGCTTCCTCCCCTACGAGGGAGCGGCCGTCAAGAACGTATTCGAAGAGATGAAGGCGACGGTTTCGCCCGACCTCGTGTTCACCCACTACCGCGACGACGCCCATCAGGACCATCGGCTCATCTGCGAGCTGACGTGGAACACGTTACGCGACCACTGCATCCTCGAGTACGAGGTCCCCAAGTACGACGGCGACCTGGGCCACCCGAACGTGTTCGTGCCGCTCACCGACCGGCTGCGGCGCCAGAAGGTCCGGCTACTCATGTCCGCCTTCCCCACCCAGCGGCCCAAGCGCTGGTACTCGGAGGCGACCTTCGACGCCCTCATGCGGCTGCGCGGCGTCGAATGCGCGGCGCCGTCGGGCTACGCCGAAGCGTTCTACGGCCGGAAGATCGTTCTGGCGTCGCCGCAGGGCGCCGGATGACCGCGGCGGGCCCCGGCCAGCTTCCGCCGCGCTCCGCTGGCGGACTGCACCGCGGCGCAATGTCCGCAGCTCGTCGCAGCTACTGGAAGACCGTCGTTGCCGCGTCGCTCGCAGCCGGTGTCGGCGGCGCCCTGCTCCTCGGCGCTCTCGCCGCGCGGTGGCTGCTGCCCGGGCCGTGGGCGCTCATCGGTTGGCTCGCGTGGGGAGGCGCCCTGCTCCTCCTGGTCCTGGCGAGCGGCAGCGCGGCCCTCGTCGCGTGTGGAGGACTCATCGGCCTACGCCGCGACGCGCTCGAAGCCCGTGGAGTGCCGTACGCGGCTCGCAGGCCCCGAGAATGGACGCCCGGGCCGGCAGGTGGCGCCGCGTGGTGGATCCTGCGCCTGATTCGTGAGCAGGTGCTCGGCCGCTCCTCGCGCCTGTCGCTGCGGCCGGGCGAGCTGGTCGAGGTCAGGAGCGTACAGGAGATCCTCGAGACCCTGGACGGGCGGGGCACGCTCGATGGCCTGCCGTTCATGCCGGAGATGGCCGCGTTCTGCGGACGGCAGTTCCGCGTCTTCCGCCGCGTGGACAAGATCAACGACTGGGTCGGACACACCGGCCTGCGCCGGCCGCGGGACACGGTCATGCTGGAGCAGCTCAGCTGCAGCGGCGCCCACCACGGCGGCTGTCAGGCCAACTGCCAGCTGCGCTGGAAGGAGGCATGGCTGAAGCGCGCTGGCTCCAGGACGGGCGCGCGCGGAGGGGGCGCGGACGCGGCTCCCGCGCGCAGCGGGATGTCGCTGGCTGAGGCCGACCTCCTGCGCCTCGCCCGTCGCGAAGACGCGTCGGATGAGACCCGCTACGTCTGCCAGGTCACGGAGTTGGCGGCCGGGACGACTCCGCTGCGGCGCAACGATCCGCGCCACTACCTGCGCGACCTGCTGTGGGGCAACGTGCGCCCCGGGCCGCTGCTGGTCAGCGTATGCATCGCGACGTTCAACTGGGTCCAGCACCTGCGCGGAGGCGTCAGCGTTCCTAGCTACGCCATCATGCCGCAGCTGACGTCGCCGCACGAGACGCTGGATCTCCAGCCGGGGGACGTCGTCCGGATCAAGCCGAAGCGGGAGATCGAGCCGACCCTGAATGCCAAGTCCCGCAACCGGGGCCTGTGGTTCGACGCGGAGATGCTGCGATTCTGCGGTGGCTCCTACCGCGTCCTGGCGCGCGTCGAGCGCCTCATCGAGGAACGGACCGGCAAGATGCTGCAGCTCTCCAGTCCCTGCATCATCCTCGACGGCGTGACCGCCTCCGGGGAGTACCAGGGCCTCTGCGCGCAGAACGAGTCGATCTTCTGGCGGGAAATCTGGCTGGAGCGAGCCTGAGCACCGCCGCGGCCGCCCTCACGGGGCTCGCACATCATTTCACCGTGGACGTGGAGGAGCACTTCCAGGTCTCGGCGTTCGAGCCGCACCTGCCCCGCGAGCGGTGGGACGCCATGGAGAGCCGGGTGGCCGCGAACGTCGGGCGCCTGCTCGCGCTGCTCGACGCCCACGGCGCGCGGGCGACCTTCTTCATCCTTGGCTGGGTCGCGGAGCGTCAGCCGGACGTCGTCAGGGCCATCGCACGAGACGGACATGAAGTCGCCTCCCACGGCTGGGATCATCGCCGCGTGACCCAGCAGAGCCCGCACGAGTTCCGGCTCTCGGTCCGGCGCACCAAGGCGCTGCTCGAGGAGCTGACGGGCACGCCGGTCCTGGGCTTCCGGGCGCCGAGCTTCTCGATCGTCGCGGGACGCGAGTGGGCGCTCGACGTGCTGCTCGAGGAAGGCTACCGCTACGACTCGAGCCTGTTCCCCGTCCGCCGTCCGGGCTACGGCTACGCCGGCGGCAGCCGTGAGCCCCACTGGCTCGAGCGCCCCGCCGGTCAGCTGGCGGAGGTGCCCCCGGCCACCCTGCGCCTGGCGGGCGTCAACCTGCCCGCCGCCGGCGGCGCGTATTTCCGGCTGCTCCCGTACGCGCTGGTGCGCGCCGCGCTCAGGGGCTGCGAGCGTCGCGGCGTTCCAGGCACGTTCTACATCCATCCCTGGGAGACCGACCCGGGGCAGCCGCGCCTGGGCGTCCCGTGGCTCACCCGGCTGCGCCACTACGGCGGTCTGGGCCGTACCGAGCCTCGCCTGAAGCGGCTGCTGCGGGAATTCCGCTTTACGTCCATCGCGCCCACCTTTGGGCTCGGCGACCACGCCGCCGGCAGGAAGGCCGCTGGCGCCCGGTGAGCATCACGGTCGCACGGTTCGACGGCCCGGCCGCGGAGTGGGACGGGTTCGTGCGGTCGGCTCCGGGCTGGACCCACTTCCACCTGGCCGGCTGGCGATCGGTCATCGAGCGGGTCCACGGACACGAGTGCCTGTACCTCGCCGCGCGCGACGATGCCGGTGCACTGACCGGGGTCCTTCCGCTCGTGCGCGTGAAGACGGTGCTGTTCGGTCATTTCATCGTCTCGATGCCGTTCCTGAACTACGGCGGGCCACTGGGCTCCGAGTCGGCGATCGCGGCGCTCGTGGCCCGGGCGGTCGATCTCGCGCAACGCGGCGGGGCCAAGCTCCTCGAACTGCGCAGCCGGATCCCGCTGGCCGTGGACCTGCCCGTGTCGCACCGCAAGATCACCGTGCTCCTCGACCTGCCCGCAGGAGATCCGGACCGGCTGTTCGCCGGTCTCAAGGCCAAAGTGCGAAGCCAGATTCGGCGCCCCCAGAAGGAGGGCGTCACAGTCCGGTTCGGATTGGAGCAGGCGGGGCCGTTCTACGAGGTCTTCTCCCACCACATGCGCGACCTTGGCACGCCCGCGCAGCCACGCCGTCTCTTCGACACCATAGCGGAGCAGTTCCCGGAGGATGTCTGGTACGGCTGCGCCTACCTCGGCGCGCGACCCATCGGGTGTGGCTGTGCGTTCCGGTGGGGGGGCGAAGTCGAGATGACCTGGGCGTCGACGCTCGCCGAGTTCAACCCGATCGCGCCGAACATGGCGCTCTACTGGGCGTTCCTGGAACGCGCGGCCAGGGAGGGTCTGTCGGTCTTCAACTTCGGGCGCTGCACCCCGGGAGGCGGCACGCATCGCTTCAAGCAGCAGTGGGGAGGGCGCGACGAGCCGCTGTTCTGGTACGAGCACGCGCCCGGCGGCCGCGCCGCCGCCACACCCTCTCCCGACGACAGCGCGTACGCCTGGGGGCCGCGGCTGTGGAAGCGCCTCCCGGTGCCCGTGGCCACGGCGCTGGGGCCGCTCATCGTTCGTGGAATCCCGTGACGTGGCGACGGCAGCTGCCCGCCTACTCGCCCCTGACGCTGAAAGCGGTCGGGGCAGGGGCTGCGGGCCTGGCTCTGGATGCTGGGCGGACGCGTGCGGCCGTGGCAGGGATGCTCGCCGATGCCTACGGCTGTGACGATTCGCTCCTCACGGACAGTGGCACCGGAGCGCTGACGCTGGCCATCCGGGGCTCCCTGGCGGACGCCCCGGGGGCCCCAGTCGCGCTCCCCGCCTACGGCTGTTACGACCTCGCCACCGCGGCCGACGGCGCGAGCGCGCCGGTCGTGCTCTACGACCTCGATCCCGCGACGCTGTCGCCGGACCTCGCGTCGCTCACGCGGGCTCTCTCGCACGGGGCGCGCGCGGTCGTGCTGGTGCACTGGTACGGCATGCCGGCGGATCCGGACGCCGTACGGGGAGCGGCCCAGAGCACCGGCGCCATCCTGATCGAGGACGCCGCGCAGGGCGCGGGCGCGACCTGGCAGGGTCGCCTGCTGGGCTCGTTCGGCGACCTGACCGTGCTGAGCTTCGGCCGCGGCAAGGGAACGACCGCGGGCCGCGGCGGCGCGCTCCTCGCGCACGGAGCCACGGGCCGCGCCGCGCTCGCCCGCGCGCGCCCCGGGCTGGGGCGGGCCGCGGAAGGCCGCAGCGACTACCCTTCGCTCGTAGCGCAATGGCTCCTGGGTCGCCCTTCGGTCTACGCACTGCCGGCGGCGCTTCCGTTCCTGCATCTCGGCGAGACCCTGTACCATGCTCCGGCGCCGGTTCGCGCGATCAGCGCAGTGGCGGCCCGCGTCCTTGCGGTGACGCTGGGGCTCGGCGATCGCGAGCTGAGGGTGCGACGGTCCAACGCCCGTCGGCTGCTGGCCAAGCCCACGCGGGGCGTCACCTGGGTGCAGGCGTCGGCCCGGGGCGAGCCTGGATACCTCCGGCTGCCGTCCGTGGCCGCACCGGCCACCCGTGCAGCGGCCGTCTCGACCGAGGCACGTGCCCTCGGCATCATGCCCGGCTATCCCCGGGCGCTTTGCGACTTGCGCGGCTTTGGCAAGCGAGTGCTCAATAGGGGCGACGGCTTTCCGGCGGCGCGCGAGTTGGCCGAGCGACTCATCACACTGCCGACCCACAGCCTGCTCGCGGAGAGCGACCTCGCTCGGTTGGAGACATGGCTGGCACGCCGTTGACCGGCTCTTTGTTGCGCGAGCGCAACGAGCGGCCGCGACCGCCTGGGAACTGGGTCCATCGGCACTGGCGTAGCACGTTGGCTGTGTGGCACTTACGTTTCGGAACATGCGGCCCAAGCCGGGCGCGCGCTTCTTGCTCAACAGGCATCCCGGCCAGACTCGTCCAGGTCTCGTGAGAGTTCATCGGCATTCCATCAACCGCGGTTGCGGAATCGGCGCGTCACTGAAGCCTCGAGCGCCTTCCGGGGGGGCGCTGTCTGGGGAGCGTCAGCCCTCCTCCCCGAACAGGACGCCTGCGCCGTCGCGCGAGCTCGGCGCCATGCGTCCGGATGACGTCCACGTATGGTCGCTGCACCTGGATCTATGTGCCGCGGTCCGGGATCGGCTTGAGCCCTTCCTCTCGGCCGACGAGCGTGCGCGCGCGCAGCGCTTCGCCCGCCAGGTCGATCAGAGCCGGTACGTGTGCGCCCACGGGCTGCTGCGCCTGATTCTGGCGCGGTACCTCGGCACGCCGCCGCAGAACCTGGCGTTCGACACGGACCCGGGCGGCAAGCCACGGCTTCGCGATCACCGGTACCCGCGCTTCAACCTCACTCACGCCGACGCCCTCGGGCTGGTCGCCGTGAGCGCGGTGCGCGAGGTCGGCATCGACATCGAGCGAATTTGCGAGGTCGGTGACGTGGGTCGCCTCGCCCGCAGCTGTTTCTCTAACGCCGAGCAGGCTGAGCTCGCCGCGCTCACCGGTCCCCTTCGGCTCCCCGGGTTCTTTTCCGGCTGGACGCGCAAGGAGGCGTTCCTCAAGGCCGTCGGCGCGGGACTCAACCGGCCGCTCGCCTCGTTCGACGTGACGCTCGCGCCAGGCGGGCCGGCCCGATTGCTGCGGGTGCAGGATGAGCCGGCGGCGAGCTACGCCCTGCAGGCGCTGCGGCCGGCCCCCGGCTACGTCGGCGCGGTGGCGGCCGAGGGGAAGGCGATTCTGGTCCGCTGGCGACCGTGGCAGACGCTGGCGGGGCTGGTGGGCGGATCCGAGAGGGCCGGGCGCGGAGGGTCGCGCGGCTTCGCCGAGCGGGGACGCGGGCGGGCCGACGGCGGAGGGCGGCGCGGAGACCTTGTGCGCCATGGGGTGGAGTACTCGCACGCCGTGCCGATCGGCGAGAGAGAGCCATGACTTCGACTGCCTATGAATCGCCGTGGATGGACGACGAGCTGCGGCTGTACCGCGAGAGCGTCCATCGGTTCATACACGAGGAGTTCGTGCCGCACCAGGAGCGCTGGCGCGAGCAGCACCACCCCGACGCGGCGGATTGGCTGAGTGCCGGGCGGGTCGGACTGCTCCTGCCGGACGTGCCGGCCGAGTACGGCGGCGGCGGCGGGACCTTCGCCCACGAGTGCATCGTGCTCGAGGAACTCGCGCGCGCGGGAGTTCACTTCGGATCCAACGTGCACAGCACGGTCGCCCACTACGTTCTCGCGTACGGCACCGAGGAGCAGAAGCGGACCTGGCTGCCGCGCATGGCGGCAGGCGAGCTGGTTGGCGCGATCGCGATGACGGAGCCGGCCGCGGGGTCCGACCTCGGTGGGATCAAGACCACCGCCGTGCGCGACGGGGCCCACTACGTCGTCAACGGCTCCAAGACGATGATCACGAATGGCTGGCACGCGGGCCTGGTGTGCCTGGCCGTGAAGACCAACCCGGCCGCGCCCACCATGCGGGCGATTTCCCTCCTCATCGTCGAAACGAAGGACCTGGCGGGCTACAGCGTCGGGCGGCCGCTCGAGAAGGTCGGCATGCACGGTCAGGACACCTGCGAGCTGTTCTTCGAGAACGTGCGCGTGCCGGCAACCCACCTGCTCGGAGGGGCCGAAGGCCGCGGCATGTCCCAGATGATGCAGCGGCTGCCGTTCGAGCGTCTGTCGATCGCGGTGGGCGCCGTCGCGATGACCGAGGAGGCGGTCGCGATCACCATCCGCTACGCGAAGGAGCGCGCGCTCTCCGGCAAGCCGCTCATGGATCTGCAGAACACGCGATTCACGCTGGCCGCGTGCGCCACGGACGTGCGGGTCGGCCGCGTCTTCCTCGACGACTGCATCGCCCGGTACATCGCCGGAGAGCTCGGCGACGTGGGCGCCGCCATGGCCAAGTACTGGCTGACGGACTGCCAGTGCCGCATCGTGGACGAATGCGTCCAGCTGCACGGCGGGTATGGCTACATGACCGAGTACCCGATCGCGCGCATGTGGGCCGACAGCCGCGCGCAGCGCATCTACGCGGGCGCGAACGAGGTGATGAAGGAACTGATTGCATGGTCGCTCTGACATCGGTGCTGCGGGCGACGACTCCCTGGGACAGGACGTGAACGTGTCTGGGATGAACTCTGGTGGATCGCCGCTGGCCCCGGGACGCGCGGATGTGACCTGGAACGGCTCCACGCACCCCCCGCGCGAGCAGCCCGCCGCCGGCGACGCTCACGCGGTCCGGTCGGCGCCACCCGACGCCGATCGCCAGCAGTTGATCTCCCCGGGGATCGGCGCCCGCGCCGAGTTCCCGAACGTCTGCACCCACGAACTGTTCGAGCGCCAGGTCGAGCGCGACCCCGCCGCGACGGCCGTCGTCTCCGGGGACCAGCGGCTGACCTACCGCGAGCTCAACGAGCGCGCGAATCAGGTCGCGCACTATCTGCGGCGCCGCGGGGTGGGGCCGGACACCCTCGTCGGCGTGTCCCTGCACCGCACCCCGCTGATGGTGATCGGCCTGCTGGGCGTCTGGAAGGCGGGCGCCGCGTACGTGCCGCTCGATCCCACCTACCCGCCGGACCGGCTGGCTTTCCTGGTGGGCGATGCGGCCGTGCACGCCCTGTTGACGGACACGGGCGCCAAGCCGCTGTTTCAGCGCTACGAGGACAAGCTCGTTTGCCTCGACACCGACTGGCCAGAGATCGAGCGGGAGAGCCGCGAGAGCCCGTCGGCGGCCGCGATCCCGTCGAATCTGGCGTACGTGATCTACACGTCCGGCTCGACCGGCAAGCCCAAGGGCGCGCTGATCGAGCACCGCGGTCTCGTCAACTACCTCTGGTGGGCGATCAGCGCCTACGGCGTTCGGGCTGGCGATTCGGTTCCGGTCCACTCCTCGATCTCGTTCGACTTGACGGTGACAAGCCTGTATCCAGCACTGCTCGCAGGCGGCCAGGTCGAACTGCTGCCGGAGGACGTCGGGGCCCAGAGCCTGGTCGCGAGCCTGCGGGACGGCAGGCAGCGGGGGCTCGTCAAGATCACCCCCGCCCACCTCGAGCTGCTGAACCAGCAGGTCACGGCGGGCGAGGCGGCCGGCATCACGCGGACCTTCGTCATCGGCGGCGAGAACCTGACGGCGGAGAGCCTTCGCATCTGGCGCACCGCGGCACCGCAGACGCGATTGATCAACGAGTACGGGCCGACCGAGACGGTCGTCGGCTGCTGCATCTACGAAGTGCGCCCCGAGGACCCGGCCAACGGCTCGGTCCCGATCGGTCGGCCCATCGCCAACACCGAGCTCTACGTGCTCGACGAGGCGCTGCAGCCCGTCGCGCCAGGCGTCATGGGCGAGCTGTACATCGGCGGCGCGGGCGTCGCCCGCGGCTACCTGAACCGCCCGGAACTCACCCGCGAGCGCTTCCTCCCGGACGCCTTCTCGGGGCGGCCCGGCGCACGCCTGTACAAGACCGGTGATCTGGCACGCTACCGCGCCGATGGAGTCCTCGAGTACCTCGGCCGTGTGGACGACCAGGTCAAGGTGCACGGCTATCGGATCGAGCTCGGCGAGATCGAGGCGACGCTCGCCGCTCACCTGCTGGTTCGGTCGTGTACGGTGCTGCTGCGGGAGGATACGCCCGGCAACAAGCAGCTCGTCGGCTACGTCGTGCCGCGCGCGGGCGAGACCCCGGCCCCGGACGACCTGCGAGAGTTCCTCAAGGATCGCCTGCCCGATTACATGGTGCCGGCGTACTTCGTGGTCCTCGCGGCGTTCCCGCTCACGCAGAACGGCAAGGTGGACCGCAAGGCCCTGCCGGCGCCCACGTACGAGACCGCCTCGGGGACGCACGCGTTCGTCGCGCCGGCGACCGACGCGGAGCGCCGGCTCGCAGCGATCTGGACGGATCTCCTGAAGCTCGAGCGCGTCGGCGTCCACGACGACATCTTCGACTTGGGCGCCACCTCGCTCATGGTCGTCTCGGCCGTCACCAGGATCCAGGCCGCGTTCGGCGTCATGCCCGCGATCCAGACCCTGTTCGAGAACCCGACCATCGCACAGATGGCCGCCGCGCTCGACGGAGCGGGGACCAAGCACCGCCCCAGCGCACCGCCCGCTGCCGCCGAAGGTCCATCGCCTCGGGCGGTGGCGCCCGCGCCGCAGCCCGCGCCCGCTTGGGCGGGCGAGCCGCACGTGGTGCCGATCCGCTTCGGTCCGGCCGGCCGTGAGCTGCTCGGTCTCTACCAGGCGCCTTCCGGCGGGCAGGACCGACGGGCAGCCTGCGTCCTCTGCAACCCGTTCGGCCAGGAGGCCGTCCGCTCGCATCGCGTGTTCCGGATTCTCGCGGACCGGCTGTCGCGCGCGGGGCTTCACGTGCTGCGGTTCGACTACTTCGGCACCGGCGATTCGGCCGGCGCGGACGAGGAGGGAACCCTGGCCCTGTGGACCCAGGACGTGCTGCGGGCCAACGACGAGATCGCGCGCCGCACCGGCTTGTCCGACATCGCCTGGTTCGGCCTGCGGCTCGGCGCGAGTCTCGCCGCGCTCGCCTCCCGCACGAGGAGCCCCGCGCACCTCGTCCTCTGGGATCCCATCGTCGATGGCACGGCCTACCTCGCTGAGCTGGGCGAGGCGCACCTCAGCGCGCGCCGCGACGCGTTCGGACGGCGCTGGGAGGCCGAGAGCCGGACCCGGGCCCTGGTGTCCGAGGAGGCCAAGACCGAAGCGATCGGATATCCTCTCACCCCCGCCCTGAAGCAGGAGCTGAGCGCGCTGTCGCTCCGGTCCTACCAGGCCGCACGAGCGAAGCGCGTCACGCTGGTGAGTGCGCGGGCTGGCGACGACCTGGCGCGCCTCAGGGATAAGTTTGCGGCCACCGGCGCGGAGGTCCGCATTCGCGCGATCACATCCAACATCGACTGGCTCTGGAACGAGATGCTGAACGATTCCCTGATCCCACCTGACGACTTCCGGAGCCTGCTCGCGGCGCTCGCGGAGGACGCATGAGCGAGCAATCGATCGGCTTCGGCGCCGGCGACGGTCTGATCGGCACGGTCACGCTGCCGGAGGCGCCCACGGCGGTGGCGGACATCGGCTTCGTGCTCTTCAACGCGGGCGTCATCCACCGCGTCGGGCCGCATCGCATCAACGTGCGCCTCGCCCGCCAGCTCGCGGCGCGCGGGATACCCTCCATTCGCTTCGATCTCATGGGGCACGGCGACAGCGCGCGGATCACCGGCCAGCATTCCTTCGAGGCGCAGGCCGTCATCGACGTTCGCGCAGCGATGGATGCGCTCGGATGGGCGGCGCACGTCGACCGCTTCGCCATCTTCGGGTTGTGCTCCGGCGCCTATCACGGCTATGAGACCGCGCTGGTCGACGAGCGCGTCGTGGGGCTCCTGATGTTCGACGCCTATCGGTACCCCACGTACAAGACGCACCTCTACCACTACCTCAAGGGGCTCCGCCAGAAGCACCTGCTGCGCCGCGTCATCGGGTTCCTGCGCCGGGGCGTCGCGAGCGTGGGTCGGCAGGCGCGGGCGCCCGGCGGCGGCAGCCCCGCGGAGCCGGCGGCCCCGGAGCTCGGTCGGATCAACTTCATCCCGACCAAGGCCGAGTTCGCGGCCGGGCTCAAGGTCCTGCTGGGGCGCGGAGTCAAGATCGCGATGATCTACTCGGGCGGCGAGATCCGGAACTACAACTACCCGAACCAGTTCCGCGACACGTTCGCGCCCTTGGGGATCGGCGACCGCATCCCGGCCGTGTTCCTGCCTGACATCGACCACCAGGCCTCCACCCTCACCGACCAGGCGGAGCTCATGCGTCTGATTCTGGCCTGGAGCGGCGACCTCCTGGCGCAGGAGGCCACGGCGGCGGCAGGCCTCGCCTAGAGCCTGTGACTCCAGCGGCCCTGGGGCGCTGATGCCCGGAACCGTCGAGGGGGCCAAGGCCCCAGGCACGACCGCGGCCGCGAGCGAGGCGACCTTCGCCGCCGAGCCGCGGCATCCCCGACGTTTGCTGGTCGTCAGCTATCACTACCCACCCGACGGGGCCGTCGGCGGGCTGCGCTGGGCTGGCTTCTCGAAGTACCTCGTCCGCCAAGGGTGGGAGGTACACCTGCTCACTGGCGCGGCCGACGCGGACGGGCTGCGCGACGGCGTCCAGGTCAACGCGTGCCCGCGATTCATCACGCTGAACGACGTGTACAACGGCCTGGCGCGCAGGGCGCGCCGCGTGCTGCGCCGCGCCCGCGACTCCGAGCCGCGCGGTGGCGGCAGTGATGGCGTTCCGGCGCCGACTGCCCCGAGCCTGCGCCGCAGGCTGGCGTCGCTGCTGGGATTCCCCGATCAAAGCCGGGGCTGGATGCTCCGCGCCGCGCGGCACGCGCGCGGCCTGATACGCCGCACATGCCCGGACGTCGTGGTCACGAGCGGGCCTCCGCACACCGCACACGTGGTCGGTGCCTGGGCCTGCGCGGCGACGGGGCTTCCGCTGGTCGCAGACTTCCGCGACCCGTGGTTCACCGACAGGTACGACTCGGCGACGGCGCGGGCACTCGCGCGCTTTCTGGAGCGCAGGGTTCTGACAACGGCACGGGAGGCGATCGCGAACACCCCCGAGCTCGCCGATGTCATTCGGGCGCGGAGCCCGGCCCTCAGGGTGACGTGGGTCCGCAACGGCGTCGACCTGGAGCTGCTGCCGCAGGCGGCCGCGCAGCGCGAGCCGGGACTCACGATCGTGCACGCCGGCACGCTGTACATCCGACGAGACCTCGGCCCGGTACTGAGGGCGCTTCGGCTACTCCTCGATCGCCACCCCGAGATCGGACCCGACCGGGCCCGGCTTCGAGTGGCGGGACACCTGGATGAAGGGCGGGGGTCCGACCTGCACGCGCAGGTTCAGGGCACGGGCCTGCAGGCATTCGTCAAGCACGTGGGCGTCGTGTCGCGCGCCGAGGCGCTCCGCCTCGCCGCCGGTTCGTCGGCGTCAGTCGTCCTCGCGCAGGGGCAGAAGGCGATGATCCCGGCCAAGCTCTACGAGCTGGTCGGCATGCGGGTGCCGACGATCGTGATCACCGAGGCGGACAGCGCCTCAGCCGAAGAAGCACGCCGGGTCGGGGCCTACGTCATCGCTCCGGATGACGTGGTCGCCCTCGCCGATCTGTTCGAAGGGCTCTGGCAAGGACGCGCTCCCGCCGCGTGCAGCGCCTCCGACGCCTTCGACTATGGCGCGCTGGCTCGGCGCATGTCGCAGCTGCTCACGCGGGTGGCCACGACGCGATGAAACGCGCCCTGCTTGCCGCCCTGACGCATGACGCCCTGCTGCCGCTCGCGTTCCCGCTGACGCACGGCGTCGCGCCCATCCTGATGCTGCATCGCTTCGCCGACCCGGCGCTCGGGATCCCCGGCCACCCTCCCGACACGCTGCGGCGGCAGCTCGCCTTCCTGCGCCGGCATCGGTTCGACCTCGTGCCCCTCGCCGACCTCATCGCGCGGCTGGAAACCGGCGACCCGCCGCTCCGCAAGGCCGTCGCCTTCACCGTGGACGACGGCTACGCCGATTTCGTGCGCGTCGGCCTGAAGGTGTTCGCGGAATTCGACTGCCCCGTGACCGTGTTCGTCGTGACGGGATTTCTGGACCGCCGGTGTTGGCTCTGGTGGGACCAGCTGGAGCTGGCGCTCGCCCGCTCGCAGCGCTCCGCGATCGACGTGGACCTGGGGGACGCCGTGCTCCGGTACAGCTGGACGGATGACCGGACGCGCGACGGCGCCTGCCAGGAGCTCGTCGAACGGCTCAAGCGCATCGATGACGCGACCCGGCGGTCCGCCCTCGACCGCCTGATCCGCGACCTGGACGTCGAGGTGCCGGCTCACGCGCCCGAGCGCTATGCGTCGATGACCTGGGAGGAGGCGCGCCGCTGCACGGAGCGCGGGGTCACCTTCGGGCCGCACACGGTGACGCACCCCATCCTCTCGCGGCTGGACGACCACCGGTCGGAGGAGGAGATCCGAGAATCCTGGAACCGGGTGCGTGCCGAAGTGCCGGCGAGCCCGGCCGTCTTCTGCTATCCGAACGGCGACCCGGACTCGTTCACACCGCGCGAGCAGCACCTCGTGCGCGCCGCCGGCATGGCCGCCGCCCTGACGACCGTGGACGATTTCGCCTCTCCCGCTCTGCTGCGCTCCGAGGGCGGCGCGGGGCGCTATGCCATTCCGCGCTTCCCGTGCCAGGAGCAAGACACCGCGTTCCGGCAGATCGTGAGCGGACTCGAGCGCGCCAAGCGCCGCGCCCGCCGCTTCCTGCTCTGAGTGCGCCCGCCCGCGCCGTTACGCCGACGTCGCTAATCGGGTCTCTTGTGACCGGGAACACTGCCATCTCGTCCGGCGCGACGTATCTATTTGGCAGCGTCCCCCCAGCCTGGTCGCAACGTTCTCCTCGCGAGGTGGCCATGACACACCGAGGCCGGTGCCTAGCCGTCGGCGTCCTCGCGCTTCTCGGCGCGGCTGCGTATGCGTGCGGATCGGATTCAACGCCGACTGCGCCGCAGACGTTCAACATCCACGCCGCCGGCGACAGCGTTTCCCTGCTCGGTGGCTTCTTGACGATCATCGTGCCGCCGGGCGCCGTGTCTGAGGACGGTAACGTCACCGTCACGACACTAGGCGCCGGCGCTGTCCCCGCCGATCCGCTCCTCGTCGACAGGAGCGCCGTCGAGGTGACAGTCGGCCCCGGGACGCTCCAAGTCCTGCAGCCGATCACGGTGCGCCTGAGCTACGGGTCGCTCTCGCTGCCCACGGGCGTGCACGGAGCGGAGCTGCGTCTGTACCGGGTGGTGGGCGGGAGCTGGCAGCCCGTCGCCGGCGGCACGAACGAAGCGGCGGCCGCGACCGTCTCGGCGGCCATCACGAGCTTCGGCGACTTCGGCATCCTCGGGCTGCCCGTGGCGTCGCTCGGCGTCAGCCCGCCGACGATCTCCTTGGCGTCGGGTGCGACCCAGGCCATCACGGTGACTCCCAAGGACTCCCTCGGCGGCACGCTCCCCGACCGCGCAGTGACCTTCGCGTCGTCGGATTCGACGAAGGCGAGAGTGTCCGCCTCGGGACTCGTGACGGCTGTCGCGGCCGGGTCGGCCACCATCACTGTCAGTTGCGGGGGCAAGTCGGTGACGGTCGCCGTCACGGTCGCGCAGGGGCAGAGCGGGGTCTCGACCAGCCGGTCCACGGTTGCGGCGTCGGCTTCGACGGTGGCCTCCGGCGGGACGGTGACCCTGACGCTCCAGGCCAAGGACGCCAGCGGGAACAACCTGACGAGCGGCGGTCTCGCCGTGGCCTTCACGTCCAGCGGCGGCACCAGCACGGGGACGATCGGCGCGACGACCGACCACGGCGACGGCACGTACACGGCCGTGTTCACGGGCGTGACGGCGGGGACCGCGACCACGATTCACGCGACGATCGGCGGGGCGGCCGTGACCTCGACCCTGCCCACCGTCACCGTGACACCGGGCGCCGTCTCGACCGGCAGGTCCGCCGTCTCGGTGTCGGCGGGGACGGTGCCCTCTGGCGGAACCGTGACCCTGACGCTCCAGGCCAAGGACGCCGCCGGGAACAACCTGACGAGCGGCGGCCTGACGGTGGCCTTCACTGCGAGTGGCGGAACGAGCACGGGGACGATTGGCGCCACCACCGACCGCGCCAACGGCACGTACACGGCCGTGTTCACCGCCGGGACGGCGGGGACGGCCACCACGATCCACGCCACGATCGGAGGCACGGCCGTGACCTCGACGTTGCCGACGATCACGGTCACGACGGCCGTCGCCGGCGAATGCGCGAACCCGCAACCCGGCTGGATCTGGTGCGACGACTTCGAGCAGGACCGGCTGTCGAGCTACTTCGAATACCTGAGCGCGAGCGGGAACTTCGCGCGCGCTGCCGGTGTGGGGCTGAACGGCTCGTACGGGATGCGGGCGCGCTGGAGCACGGCGGGGCAGGTGGACGCCGGGGCCCTGCACCTGGCGTTCGGGAAGACCCCCGCGGCGGTCTTCGCCCCCGTGGACGCCGGCACGGCGCTCTACCGCGACATCTACTGGCGGATGTACGTGCGCACCCAGCCGGGCTGGACCGGCGGCAGTGCTGTCAAGCTGTCGCGCGCGATCGTGTTCGCCAGCTCCAACTGGGCCGAGGCCGCGATCGCCCATGTGTGGGGCGACGACGCCTCGGCATCCCCGTACGTGGACCTCGACCCGGTGCGTGGCACGGACGTGAGCGGGAACCTGCTCACGACGACTTACAACGACTTCGCCAATTTCACCTGGCTGGGGCTTGTGCACGGCACGGTGCCGCTCTTCGCCGACAACCAGGCGGGAACGTGGTTCTGCGTCGAGGCCCACATGAAGCTCAACGACGCTGGTCAGTCGAACGGCGTGTTCGAGACGTGGGTCAACGGCACGCTCAACGCGCAGGCGACTGGCCTGAACTTCCTGGGCGCGTACTCGTCGTACGGCATCAACGCGGTGTTCTTCGAGAACTACTGGAACGCCGGCGCGGTGCAGCCCGAGGAGCGCTACTTCGACAACCTGGTGGTCTCGACCCAACGCATCGGCTGCTGACGTGCCGGGGCGCGGCGCCGGCGCGCGACGAGCTCCCGGCAGGCAAGGGCGGCGAAGCCACACGCCGCACGCTGCGCCTTGCGGGGCGGCGGAGCCACACCCACGGCGTTGCTCTGGCGCTGTGGCAGCAGTCTGATAGTTGGCTCTTGTACCCCCTGGTATGTGGCGACGGCGCAACAGAATCGTCTTGATTCTGGCCTGGGGAGCACCTATGTCGGTGTTTGTTGCGTCAATACAGAGCCGCAACTTCGCGCGTCGTCACGGCATCGGGCTTGCTGCCATATGTGCTGATGCGGCACGCGTAGGGGATAAGGACCCTCTCAGCCGTCCTAGCCGCCCTTGATTCTCGAGGTCCGACCCATGTCGCGTTCGCTCGTCCCGATGATCCGGGGCCTCTCCGTAGCGGTGCTGCTAGCGTCATGCGGCACCGATGTTCTGCCGACGACCGGCGGGTCGTTCAACATCACACCCGAAGGCGGGACGCTGTCGCTGGCCGGAGGACTCGTACAGCTTGTCGTGCCGGCCGGCGCGGTGCAGCGCGACACCTTCGCGACGGCGGCGATGGCTGCCAGTCCTCCGGCGAGCCCGCTCCTTGTATCCGGCACGGCGGTTGATCTGGGGCCGGACGGCCTCGTGTTCCTGCAGCCGGTTCAGCTGACGGTGCACTATGGCGCCCTCGCGCTCCCGACGGGGGTCCAGGGGAGCGAGCTCCGTGTGGCCACGGTAGTGGGAGGCGCGTGGCAGATCGTGGCGGGAAGTGCCGCGGACGCCGTCAACCAGACAGTGACGGCGAGCATCTCGCACTTCAGCACCTATGGCCTCGTGGGCGTCCCAGTCGCGTCGGTGAGTGTCGCGCCTCAGTCGGCCATCGTGAACGTGGGCGGCACCCTGCAGCTCGCGGCGACTCCGACGGATGCCCAAGGCGATGTCCTGCCCGACCGCACGGTGTCGTGGAGCAGCTCCGTTCCGAGCGTGGCAACGGTCGGCGCGACGACCGGCCTAGTGAGGGGTGTCGCAGCCGGCCGCGCCGCGATCACGGCGACCAGTGAGGGGATCGGCGGGACCGACACGGTGACTGTCGCCGCCACGGCCGCCAACCTGGCATTCACCACTCAGCCGGCCAGCACCGCCGCCGGGGCCACCTTCGGCGCCGTGGTCACGGCACGCGACGCCCAGGGGAACACGGCCGCCACCTTCACGGGCACGGTGACCGTGGCCATCGGCACCAATCCGGGCGGCGGCACGCTGAGTGGAACGAAGAGCGTCGCCGCGGCTGCTGGCGTGGCGACTTTCAGCGGCCTCAGCATCGACAAGGCCGCGACGGGCTACACGCTGACCGCCACCGCGGGAGGCCTGGGGAGCGCCGTCAGCTCGCCGTTCAACATCACGACCGGTGGGGTCTCGACCAGCCGATCGGTGGTGACGGTCTCGAGCGGCACCGTGGTTTCCGGCAGCGCGGTGACGCTGACGCTCCAGGCCAAGGACGCTTCCGGGAACAACATCTCGACGGGCGGCGCGACGGTCGTCTTTACGGCGAGCGGCGGGACGAGCACGGGCACCATCGGCTCGACCGCAGACAACCACAACGGCACGTACACGGCGACCTTCACGGGAGTGAAGTCGGGCACGGCCACGACGATCCATGCGACGATCGGGGGCGCGGCCGTCACCAGCACGCTCCCGACGGTGACCGTGACCTCGGGCACGATCGACCGCACCACGTCGACGGTGTCGCTGAGCGCCTCGTCCGCCCCGCCCGGCGGCGCGGCCGTCACGGTGACCCTGCAGGCCAAGGACGCCGGCGGCAACAATCTGACGACCGGCGGCGCGACGGTGGCCTTCTCGCACTCGGGCGGCACGTCGGTGATCACGATCAGCGCGACCACCGACGTCGGGAACGGCACCTACACGGCGCAAATCACGCCGGTGACGGAGGGCACGGCCACCACCATTACCGCCACGATCAACACGCAGGCAGTGACGACGACGCTGCCAACCTTCACCGTGGCGACGACGCCGTCGTGGCGGGCGAACGAGCCCGCGGGCCTCACCTTCTTCAACGAGCGCAGCTTCAACGCGAAGCTTGAAAACAACTGGTATCTCGAGTATCCGCCGGACAACAACTTCACGATCCAGCAGGACGCGACCGCGCCGGTATCGCCCCCGAACATCGGCCAGGCGCTCTATCCGCAGGGGTTTGCCGCTGGCGCGGGGCCCATAGATACCGAAATCGACGGCCCCGGGAAGTCGGAGATATACCTGGCCTTCCCGTTGAAGATGTCCTCGAACTTCTACGGCTGCGGCACCAACAAGATCTTCTTCATTTGGCTGGCTGGTCAGCCTGCCGTGTACCTGAAAGTTGACGGCGACGGGAGCGGGCCGCTGACATTCTGGATCAGCACGCAATCCAGTGCCAGCAGCGCGGACCCACTGGCCGTTGGGACCGTGGTCACCAGAAACCAATGGACCAACATCGAAGCTTATATGAAGGTCAATACGGGCAGCAATCATGACGGCATTGTCAAGATATGGCAGAATGGAGTGCAGACCATCAACGTGACGAATGTGGAGTTCGTCACTGCAAGCGACAGCCATACCTGGGAGCGGGTAGCCTGGAACCCGACCTGGGGCGGAGGATGCAGCGGTACTGTCCCCGCCAATCAGTACATGTGGATGGACGACGTGTACATCAGCGGGCGGTGAGACGCTGGGGGCGGCGCTTCGCGCGGGGTCAGCGTTTGTAGGTCGTGCGCCCCAGCGCCGTGAGCAGTGCCGCCCACAGCCGCGCATCGTAGTAGAGATGGTAGAGCAGCAGCGCGTGCGGCAGGCGGGCGGGCATGGTTCTGCCCCGGCTCCGGAAGAGGATCGTAACGAACGGGGCCAGCGACGAGAGTACGGCTGCGAGCGCAAGGCGAACGGCGAACGTCGCCGGCCCGAGCACGAGGCCGACGAGCGCGGCCAGGTTGAGCAGGCCGTGGAGCGCGGTCATGGCCACCGGCTTGTCGAGAGACCGACCGCGCACGGTGGCGAACTGGCCCAGCCCGTGCCAGGCCTGCTGGCGGAAGAACGCGCGCAGCGTCTTGGGGTTGCCCAGATGCTTGGCGAGCACCGTATGGGACTCGTAAATGCGGTAGCCGGCCGCCACGAGCCGCTGTCCCAGCTCCGCGTCCTCGCCGGTCGCGAGCGCCTCACGGAAGCCGCCCACGGCGTCGAAGGCGGTCCGCGAGATCACGAGGTTGCCGGCCGGGACGTACGAGACGTACCCGTCCCGCCGCCGGTCGTGGAGGTGGTGCCAGGTCATTTCGATCCAGCGTGGCGGGGGATTGGTCGGGAGGGCGTACCGGCTCCCGGTTGCCTGCGCGTCGACCGTCGCGAGCACGGCGGCCGCGCGCTCGAAGTAGTCCTCTGGGATGACGCAATCGGAGTCGATGAAGCTCAGCCACCGCCCGCGCGCCAGCCCGGCGCCGAGGTTCCGCAGCCGGGCAATGGTGGCGGCGGGTTCCCGCCGGATGGTGGCCTCGGAGCCGTAGCCCGAGATGAGCAGCTCATAGCTGCCGTCGGTCGAGCCGTTGTCGAGCGCGATCACCTCGACGCCGCCATGACGCCGCATGGCAGCGCTGACCGCGTCCATGCACGCCTTGAGGTGCCGGATCGAGTTGTAGACAGGAATGACGACCGAGAACTCTGGAGGCCTGGCCCGATCCAAGCCCGTTGCTCCGGGTGAGGCCATGCCATAACGTATGTGCTTGAGGCGGCCGATGGAAGTGAGAGAGAGATTGACATGGGCGTGATCCAGCCCGCGGTAGCGGGCAGGCCGGGCGCGCGGTGGCGGGCTGCGGCGGTGCGGGTCGGCCTGAGCTGGCCCAGGGACCCGGTCCGCGTCTTTCTTTTCGCCTTCGTCGTGGTGACCGTGAGCCGGTTGCACCAGTACGTGGGCGCGGTCGCCAAGCTCCATCCCCCGCTGCTGTTCTTCGCGCTCGCCGCCGCCTGGGCGCTCGTCAACCCCCGCCTGCTGAACTTCGGCAGGCTCGTGAGGCGCTGGCCGTTCAAGGTGCTTGTCGGCCTCGGGATAGTGGCCTGCCTCTCGGCCCCAGCCGGCATTTCCCTCGGACACTCGGCGGTGTTCATCCTCAACGGTTACAGCAAAACGCTGATCGCGACCGTCCTGCTGATGGCTCTGCTCCAGCGGGCGCGCGACGTGTCGATGTTCATCTGGGCGTATGTGATCAGCTGCCTCATTCTCGCGCTCATCGCGGTCATGTACCACCTGGTCTCGTCGGGGGACGGCGGCATCGCGCGCCTCGCCGAGCTCGAAACGTACGACGCGAACGACCTCGGCGTGGTCGTGGTGGTCGGCGTGCCCCTGACGCTGCTGACCCTCACGACCTCGGGCCGCATCGGCAAGGCCCTGAGCCTCGCGGTGCTCGGCGCGATCGGCGTCACGATCGCGCGCACGGGCTCGCGCGGAGCGTTCGTGGGACTGATGTGCGTCGGCCTGCTGCTGCTGGTGTGGCTCAAGCAGTTCGCGCTGTGGAAGCGCCTCGCCTTCGTGGCGGTCACGGGGACCGCCATCGCCGTTGCGGCCCCGGCGGGCTACTGGCAGCAGATGCGGACCATCTTCAATCCGGAGGAAGACTACAACTGGACGGCCGTCAACGGACGCAAGGCGATCGCCATGCGTGCGTGGGGTTACTTCAAAGCGTATCCCGTACTGGGCCTGGGCATCAACAACTTCCAGATGGCCGAAGGGACCATCTCTCCCATGGCCGAGAACTACCAGGAAGGCATGCCGGGCATCAAGTGGTCGGCGGCCCACAACTCCTTCCTTCAGGTCGGCACCGAGATGGGCCCGCTCGGCCTGGCGCTGTGGAGCTCGCTCGTCGTGGGCGGAATCGTCGGCATGCGCCGGCTGCGTCGCCGCCTCCCCAAGCGCTGGGCGTCCGGCGATCAGGAGCAGCGCTTCATCTACGCCTCCACGTTGTACCTGCCGATCGCCCTCGTGGGCTTCGCCGTGTCGGCCGCGTTCGTCTCGTTCGCCTACCTGGATCCGATCTACCTGCTGGCGGCGTACGTGACCGGCATCTACGCGTGCGCGGAGCAGAGGCTGCGCCAGGAGCGGATAGCGGCACTCTCCGGCGGCCCACCCGCGGCCGGCGTGACGGGTGGCCCGTGGCGCCACCCGCGCGGTTGACGCACCACCCCATCTTGCGCGACCGCCTCAAACACCTCCTCGAGACCGTGCTGGTCCGGGGCCGGATCGGCCGCGTGCTCCGGCCACTGGTGGCCGGTCGCGGCCTCGTCCTGGCCTATCACAACATCGTGCCGGAGGGCGGCCGGATCGGCGGCGACACCTCGCTGCACCTCCCGCAGCGCCTCTTCGCCTGGGAGCTGGACTTTCTGGTCGAGCATTGCACGGTGGTGTCGTTGGACCGGTTGATCGCGGGTCCGGCCAGCGGCGACCGGCGGTCGCAGATCGCGATCACCTTCGACGATGCCTACCTGGGCGCCGTCACGGCGGGCGTCGACGAGCTGGCCAGCCGCGGGCTGCCGGCCACGATCTTCGTGGCTCCGGCGTTTCTGGGCGGGGGCACGTTCTGGTGGGATCGGCTCAGCGAGTGCGGAGCGCCCGGACCGGCGCCAGCCGTGCGCGAGCACGCCCTGACCGCGTGCCGGGGACTCGACGCCGAGGTCGCCGCGTGGGCCGCGCTGGCCGGAGTGGCGAGCCGACCCGTCGAGCCGCACATGCGGGTAGCCAGCGAGGAGGAGCTCGCAGCCGCCGTGCGCCGTGCGCCGATCACGCTCGGCTCTCACAGCTGGAGCCATCCGAATCTCACCTTGCTCGGCTCGCCGGAGGACCTCTCGCGTGAGCTGACCGCGCCGCTGTCATGGCTGCGCGATCGGTTCGCCGCAGTCCAGCCGTGGCTCGCCATCCCGTACGGCCTGTCCTCGCCGGAGGTCGAGCGGGCGACCGCGAGCGCGGGTTACAGCGCAGCGTTCCGCGTGTTCGGGGGGTGGCTGCCCGATCCCCGAGGCAACCTGCTGGACCTGCCCCGGCTCAACGTGCCCAGCGGGCTGTCACGAAACGGCTTTGCGCTGCGCTGCGCCGGGCTCCTGTCGTGAGCGGTCCGCGGCCCGACCCGGCTCGCCGCGTGCGCATCCTCCACGTCGTGCTGGACCTCGACCAGGGCGGGCTGGAGCGAATCGTGCCCGACATCGTGCGGCGGCTCCCACCGGAGCGATTCGAGAGCCACGTGCTGGCGTTGAAGTTCCTGGGGCGCAACGCCGCCGGCCTCGACGCGTTCGGCGGCCTGCACGTGGCCGGCGCGATGCCACCGTGGTCCATGGCTTGGCCCCGCGGACTGACGCGTCAGATCGGAGCGCTCGCGCCGGATGTCGTCCATACCCATAGCGGCGTGTGGTACAAGGCGTCGCTGGCGGCGAGGCGAGCCGCCGTGCCGCGGCTGGTGCACACCGACCACGGCCGCCAGGGCCCGGAACCCTGGACGGCACGGCTGCTCGACGGGCTCGCGGCGCGCCGGACCGACGTCGTAGTAGCCGTCTCCGAGGTGCTGGCCGAGCACTTGGCGCGCACGATCGTGCGGGGGGCTGCTCCCGTGGTGGTGGTGCCCAACGGTGTGGATACCGAGCTCTTCCGGCCGCGAGCGGATACCGGAAAGGTGCGCGCCGAGCTGGGGATCCCGGCCGACGCGCCGGTGATCGGCAGCGTGGGTCGGCTCGACCCCATCAAGGCCTACGACGTGATGATCGAGGCGTTCGCCCACCTCCGGGCCGCCTGGGACGACGGCCCGCGCCCGGTCCTCGTGCTCGCGGGCGACGGGCCCGAGCGCGCCCGCCTCGAGGCCCTGGTCCGGGCGCACGGATTGGAGCCCGCAGCGCACTTGATAGGATGGCGCGACGACGTCCACGACCTGTACGCAACGTTCACGCTGTTCACGCTGTCGTCCTGGAGCGAGGGCACCTCGCTCAGCCTGCTGGAGGCCATGAGCAGCGGCGCGTGCCCCGTCGTCACCGGCGTCGGCGGCACGCCCGCCGTCCTCGGCGAGTGGCTGCAGCACCGTCTCGTGCCCCCGCGCCACCCGGACGCG
>Ga0153915_10001158_pt1 | contig 24367 bp, 23 predicted proteins | sample Opewatmetagenome_2_FD_107003 | JGI IMG/M metagenome (GOLD analysis project Ga0153915, IMG submission 107003) | Freshwater wetland microbial communities from Ohio, USA - Open water 3 Core 3 Depth 3 metaG | ecosystem: Environmental > Aquatic > Freshwater > Wetlands | place: USA: Ohio, Lake Erie...
CTCCACCGTGCCGCGAGGCGCACGGCGGAAGAGACGCTGAGCCAGCTCTCCGCCCGACGGCATGCGCTCGAGGAGCTTGAGCGCGACCGGGTGGGGCTCGCTCCCGGCGCCGCGGCACTGCTCGCGGCCCGCGACCGTTTCGGCGACGCGATCCTCGGCCCCCTGAGCGATTTCATCCACACGACCCAGGGAGACGCCGAGCTGGCCGAGCGGCTGCTGGGCGAGTGGGTCCATGCCGTTCTCGTCCGCGACAGTTCGGCGATCGCCGAGGTCCAGGCCTGGCACGCCGCGGAGCAACCGGGCGTGGTCGTGCTCCTCCCGGTCGAGCCGGGCCCTCTCCCCGCCTACGGTCACCAGCCGCTTGACCATCGGTTGCGCGCCGACGGCCCGGCCGACGCCTGGGTGCGGGTGCTGCTGGCCGGCTCGGAGCTCCTCGATGCGGCGGGACGCGCGCTGAAGCGCCCCAACGGCGCGGTCTTCCTCGCCGGCGCCGCAGCACCGTCCGGCCCGATCCGCCGCCGTGCGGAACTGGAGAGCCTGGGCGATGAAGTCACCCGGGCAGGCGAGGCGCTGGCGGCCGCGGATCACGCCCTGGAGGGCACGGTCCGAGGGCTGGCCGAGCTCGAGCAGCGGCTGGAGCGGGCCAACGCCAATGCCGATCAGGTCCGGGAGGCCGAGCGCGTCGCCCTCGCCGCCCGGGAGGACGCGCTGCGCCAAGCGGCGAACCTTGGCCGGGAGCTGACCGAAGTCGAGACCCAGGTCTCCAGCCTCACGGAACGGGTCGACCGCTCCGAGCGCCGCCTCGCTCAGATCGACGTCTCGCTCACGGAGGGAGAACTGGCCCGCGCCCGGCTCGAGGAGAGTCTCGGCGAAGCCCGCGCGCGGCTCGCGTCCCTCGAAACGGAACAGGAGTCTGCCCGCGACGCACGCGTCCACTGGCAAGTCCAGGAGGCGCACGTGGCCGCCCGCCTGGAGGCCGCGTCGGGACAGCTCAAGCGCTCCGAGCAGAGCGGGCTCGAGGCGGAAGCCGCGCGGGAGGCGCTCCTCACCGAATCGGCGCACCTCGAGACGGACGCCGCCGGGCTGACGGCGCAGCAGACCCAGTGGAACGAACTCCGGGCCGAAAAGCGGGTGGCCGTCCTCGAGCTCGAGGCCGCCGCGGCAGACGCGGACGCTCAGTGGACCGAAGCCGAAACGCAGCTGGCCGGAGCCGAGCACGATCTTTCAGAGGCCCGGCGGCGGCAGGAATCGATGGGCGAGGAGCATCACCGGCTCGAGCTGGAGATGACGCAGGCCGATGCACGCCGCCAGAGCGTGACGGAACGGGTCGAGACCGAGTGGCACCGGCCGATCGCCGAGCTGTTCGCCGAGGCTCCGATGCTGGATCTCGACCTCGAGACGCTCGAGAACGAGGCGGCGCGGATCGTCGGCGCCCTCGAGGCGATCGGACCGGTGAACGCACTCGCGGTGGAGGAACACGCCGAGGAGGGCAAGCGGCTCGCCTTCCTGACCAGCCAGCGGGACGATCTGGTGGCCGCGCGACAGTCCCTGCAGCAGGCCATCCGGGAAATCGACGGCACCGCGCGCACCATGTTCCTGGAGACTTTCAATGCGATCCAGGCCAACTTCGGCAAGGTCTTCCAGACCCTGTTCGGCGGCGGAGAGTGCGACCTCCGGTTGAGCAACCCGGACGATCCGCTCGAAAGCGAGATCGACATTCACGCCGCGCCGCGCGGCAAGCGCACCCAGCGCATCCACCTGCTCTCCTCCGGCGAGCGGACCCTGGTCGCCACGTCGCTGCTCTTCGCGATCTACCTGACGAAGCCGAGCCCGTTCTGCCTCATGGACGAGGTGGATGCGCCCCTCGATGACGCCAACGTCGGCCGGTTCACCCGGCTGCTCGACGAGTTCAAGAGCACCACCCAGTTCCTGGTCATCACCCACAATCCGCGCACGATGCAGTCGGCGGACGCCGTCTACGGCGTGACGATGCAGGAGCCCGGGGTCTCCACGATCGTCGGGGTCCGCCTGGGCGAGACGGAGAAGGTCTGACATGCTGATCGTCATGCGGCACGGCGCCAGCGAGGACGAGATCCGCCGGGTCGTGGACACCATCGAAGAGATGGGATATCAGGCCCGGCCCATGCCGGGCCGCCAGCGGACCACCGTCGGCCTGGTCGGCAACGACGGCCGGGTGGACGGATCACGGATCGCGGCCCTCGCCGGCGTCGCCGAGGTCATCCACGTCACCAAGCCCTACAAGCAGGTCTCCCTCGAGTGGAAGCCGGAGCGTACCGTCGTGCGTCTGCCCGGCGGGCTCGCGATCGGGAGCGACGAGGTTGTGGTCATGGCCGGCCCCTGCTCGGTCGAGAACGAGCGGCAGATCATGGAGGCCGCCCTCGCCGTCCGCAAGGCCGGCGCCACGGTGCTGCGGGCCGGCGCCTTCAAGCCGCGCAGCTCGCCCTATTCCTTCCAGGGCCTGGGTCGCGATGGCCTGGCACTGCTGCGCAAGGCCCGCGAGGCCACTGGCCTGCTGATCGTCACCGAGGCGATGGACCCCGAGGCCGTGGACCCGGTCGCGGAGGTCGCCGACATCATCCAGATCGGCGCCCGCAACATGCAGAACTACTCGCTCCTCAAGCGGGCGGGCCGCGCCGCCAAGCCCGTGCTGCTCAAGCGCGGCCTCTCCGCCACAATCCAGGAACTGCTGCTCTCGGCGGAATACCTGCTCGCCGAGGGCAACCCCGACGTGATCCTCTGCGAGCGCGGGGTGCGCAGCTTCGATACCGCGACCCGCAACCTGTTCGACCTCTCGGCGATCGTGGTCGTTCACGGACTCTCGCACCTTCCGATCATCGCGGATCCCAGCCACGGCACCGGCCACCGGGACATGGTCATCCCGATGGCCCGCGCCGCCGTCGCCGCCGGAGCGGATGGCCTGCTGGTCGAAGTGCACCCCACCCCCGACCGGGCGCTCTCGGACGGTGCCCAGAGCCTCTACCCCGAGCAATTCGAGCGGCTCATGGCCGAGACCCGGATCATCGCCGAAGCCATCGGCCGCCGCATCGCGGCGCCGGCGGACGCCCGCTCCCGATGATCCACCTGGTCCTGTGGCTCGGCCTGCTCGGGCCGGGGCTGCTCCGTTCCGCGCAGGACACGCTGCCCCGCGGCGTGGACGTCGCCCAGCGCGCCTCCGCGACGTATCAGCAGCTCAGCTCCTTCCAGGCCGACTTTCAGCAGGTCATCGACGATTCGATGCTCGGCACCCTCAGGAGTCGTGGCCGGCTGATCCAGGCCGGCACCTCCAAGCTCGCCATGCGCTTCACGGAACCCGCGGGTGAGGCCATCGTCCTGGACGGCCAGCGAGTGTGGGTCTACACACCAAGCACGACGCCCGGCCAGGTGCTGCGGCTGCCGATTCCCAGCGGACCGACCTTCGGGCCGAACGTCCTGGCATGGTTGCTCGATCGTCCGGCGGAGCGCTATGACATCGGCTATCTCCGCTCCGAGACGCTCGAGGGTCTCACGCTGGACGTCATCTCCCTGACTCCCCGCGATCCCGACCTCCCGTTCACCCGTGCGGTGCTGTGGATCGATCGCGCCAGCGCGCTGCCCCGGCGCGTCGAGATCAAGGAGCGGACCGGAGCCGACCGGACGCTCAGTCTCACGCGCGTGCGGACCAATGTTCCGGTAACCGACGCGACCTTCCGGTTTGAGGTGCCTCCAGGAGTGCGCATCGTCGATCAGTGAGCACATGACCCTCCCGCCGATCATCCGACTGGCCGCGCGCGCGGACGCGCCCACGCTCGCCCATCTTGCGCGGCGCACCTTCATCGAGACCTACGCTTCCGAAACCACCCCCGACGACCTCGCGGCCTATCTCGAGCAGGCCCTGACGCTGGCGACCTGGTGTGACGAGCTCGGCAGACCCGACCACTCCTGCCTGCTCGCGGTTGCCGGACCGGAATCGATCGGGTATGCCCAGCTGCGGAAGGGATTCACGCCACCCTGCATCCGCGACGCGGCTCCGATGGAATTGGCGAGACTCTACGTGCTGGAGCGCTGGATCGGTCGCGGAGTCGGATCACGGCTCATGCAGGGGGCACTCGACCTGGCGACCACGCGGGGGGCGAGCGCGCTCTGGCTCGGCGTCTGGGATCGCAACTCGCGCGCGATCGCGTTCTACCGCCGGTGGGGATTCCGGGACGTCGGCTCCCAGCTCTTCCCGCTGGGCGGAGCGGTCCAAACCGACCGCGTCATGCGGAGGGACCTCCAGCCCGGCGTCAGCGCCCCGAGGCTGCCGTCTCCAGCGCCTTCCTGATGGCACCTGCGCCGGAGCGATTCAGCCCCGCCTTCCGGGCGATCCCGAGCGCTTCCCGCGCCAGCCCGGCGTAGAGCTCACGGTCGCGCCGACCGAGAGCGCGCAGGTGGGCCAAGACCGTTCGCGCGTCGCCCCGGCGCACCGGACCGGTCAGCGCCCGTTCACTTCCCAGCTCCGCAATGTTCGCGGCCGCCCCCAGCAGCAGGGGCCGGTACATCTTCCCGGCCACCCGGGCCGGGATCCCTGCCGAGGCGGCCACCCGCTCGGCGATCGCCGCCAGCACCGCCACGTAATTGGCCGCGACGACTGCCCCGGCATGATAGGCGGGCTTAGCCGCGGCGCTCAGCCGGATCGGCGTCATTCCCAGGTCCCGCGCCAGCCGGCTCGCGGCGCCAATCGCCCGGCGATCGCCCTCGATGCCGGCAAAGGCTCCCTTCAAGCGCTCGGGAGCCCCACGCGGGTCCGCGATCGTCTGGAGCGGGTGGAAGGACCCGAGACCTCCGGCCTGCGCCTGTAGCGGCGCGAGGGCGCGCCAGTCGCGAAGCCCGGAGAGGTGCAGCACGACCTGGGAGCGCCGGATGGCGCCGAGCGCGGCGAGCCGGCGCGCAACCTCGCCGATCCTGTCGTCCGGCGTGGCCACCAGGATGACGGACGCCCCCTCGACTGCCGGACGGGGATCGCCGACGACCAGCCGCAGTCCGCGCGGCACCCGCTTCGAGCGGCGGGCCGCCAGCCGCACCTCGTAGCCCTGACGGAGTAGCGCGAGCCCCAACCCCTGCCCCATCATCCCCGCGCCGATGATGGCCACGACCCGCGCCTTGCTCAAAGCGTTCCCCCCGCGGTGAAGGACCACCGAAACTCGACGCCCAGACCGGCCGGGTAGCCAGAGTCTGGGCGTCGGTCCCGCTGCTCCTGCCCTGAACCTCGGGCCTGAGCAGCGGTCAGTTCTTGCTGGGCGCCGAGCCCTGCGAGATCGCGAGGTTCATCAGGTCCTTCGGCGACTGGGCCTTCCTCAGAAGCGCGAGCGCCGACTGGAGCTGCCGGTCATCCTCCGCCCGCCGCTTGAACTCGGCCGGCCGGCCGAACACGTAGCGGGCGATCTCGTAGCTCAGCTGCTCGTCCACCAGCGGCTGGGCCTTGTCGAACATGGCCTGGTCGACGGCCACTTTCTTCGCCTTGAGGCGCTCGTACAGCTTCTGGCGCATCTGCGGAGTGATCGCGAACGATTCGCTGGTGATCGCCCGCTCGCTCTTCAGCTCCAGCGCGTAGCTCGTCAGTGCGTCGCGGTATTCCGTGAAGTGGCTGCCCAGCGCCGTTGCGAAGGCGCGCTCACCCGCCGACAGGGTGTCCTGCCGCACGATGATGTCGGGCACGATGCCACCGCCGCCCTTGAGGAGGCGGCCGGCGTCCGAACGATAGACCTGCGTGGACGTGTCCTTCACCGGGGGCTTCGGCGCCACCCCGGCGGCTTCGCTCAGGACCTGCTGCTCCTGGTCGTCCTCACTCTTCGCGATCCGCTGGATGGTCCGGCCGCTCGGGGTGTACCAGCGTGCGGTCGTCAACTTCAGCGCCGAAGTCTCGGACAACGGAAACAGCGTCTGAACCAGACCCTTCCCGAAGGTCGGCACCCCGACGACCACGGCGCGGTCGTGGTCCTGCAGCGCCCCCGAGATGATCTCGGCGGCGCTCGCCGTTCCCTCGTTGACCAGGGTCACGATCGGGAGGTTCGGCCATGCCTGCTTGCCATCGGCCTGGAAGGAACGGGTCGACCCTTTGGCGCGTCCCCGCGTCGAGACCACCTCCTGCCCCGCGTTGAGGAAGAGATCGGAGACCTTGACCCCTTGGTCGAGCAGGCCGCCGGGGTTCCCGCGCAGGTCGAGGACCAGCGACTTCATCCCCTTCGCCTCCAGACTGCCGATCTCCGCGCGGAGTTCCGCCGATGAGGTCTCGCTGACCGGACTCAGCGAGATATATCCGATGCCGCCGGGGAATACGGTGCCCGGCTGGACGGAGCGCACATGGATGATCGCCCGGTTGATCGAGAGGGTGAACGGCTCGGCCGCTCCACCCTGCCGGATCCGGCGGATCTGGAGCTCCACCTTCGTTCCCGCGTCCCCCCGGAGCGCCTTTATGGCCTGCTCATTCTTCCAGCCCTCGGTGGACTTGCCGTCCACCGCGATGATCTGGTCACCGGTCTGGACGCCGGCGCGTTCCGCGGGCGTGTCAGGCAGCGGGGCCACCACGGTGATCCACCCGTCACGCACATCGATCTGGATGCCGAGACCGGCGTAGTTGCCGGTGGTCGTCTCGGTCAGCTGCCGGTAGTCGTCGCCGTCCAGAAGCACCGAGTAGGGATCGTGCAGCTGCTCCAGCAGACCGTTGGTGGCCTTCCGGTAGAGTTCGGGCTGACCGATCGAATCCACGAAATAGCGGTCGACGTGGGACAGGACGTCATCGAACAGGCGGGCCTGCTGATAGACGTTTCCGTCCGAGGCCACGCCGCGCTGCAGCAGCCAGCCGCCCGTGAAGAACGACACCACGGCGACCAGTACGATGACACCCCAGCGATTGCGCATTCTGACCCCCAGGAAATCAGGCCGGCGGACCCCTTGGGGCGGCCAGCCACCAGTTTGTTTCAAGTTAATCGCACTTCGGCGAGAAAATCCCGGGATGTCCCTCGAGGAGGATCTCCCAGGCCCGCTCCAGGACCCGCTCCCGCGGGAGGCTGGCATCGATGCGGCCGATCCCCGGGCCCTCCACCCGCTGGTAATAGGCCACCACGCGGTCGTGGAACGCGCGGCTCTCCGACTCGAGTCGGTCCCGGGCCTTCCCCGAGGACCGTTGTCGAGCTTCAGCGGCGTCGAGCGGCAGATCGAGCAGCAGCGTCAGGTCCGGTCGCAGTCCGCCGGTCGCGACCTGGTTCATGGTCTGGACCAGGTCTGCCGGGAGACCCCGCCCGCCGATCTGGTATGCTTCCGTCGAAAGATCGAACCGGTCGGAAACCACCACCCGCCCGGCGTCGAGCGCCGGGCGGATGATGCGGCCCACGAGGTCGGCACGGGCGGTGGCGAAGTAGAGCAGCTCGGTGGCAGGGGTCCAGGACTTCCCGGGCTCGAGCAGTGCGGTGCGGATCGCCTCGGCGACCGGCGTGCCGCCGGGCTCCCGCACCACCACGGGATCGATCCCGTGGTTCCGCATCCGTCCGGCGAGTGCGGAAGCGAGGGTCGACTTTCCGGCGCCCTCGGGGCCTTCAAGAACGAGGAAGAAGCCCGGCGAGCTCATCCCAGGGTGATGATGCTGCTGGAGACGCCTTTCTCGATCCCTTCGCCGATCAGCTGATTGACCTTCACCATGATCTTTTCGAAGTTCGCCCGCGCGACCACGTATGCCTGGCCGATGACGCTGTTCTCGAGGTCCTGCACCGCCTGCTCGTAGGAGTCAGTGGTGGCCTGATCGGGCATCTGACCCGCAGCGACCATCTGGTCCACCTGGCGAGCCAGCCGCTGAATCAGCTCGAGCTTCTTGACCGTCTCCGTGTCCTCCCGCAGGCTGGCCTCCGCCCGGCGCAGCGCCTTGCACTCCGGGGTCTGCCCGATCAGCCGTCCGAGTTCTTCCGCCTTGTCCCACATCATGCCGGTTCGCTCCGCCGCGCCAGGAGATACCGGGCGCGACCAAAAAGGTCGTCCTGCACAGTGACGCCGCTCCACCCCATGCCCGAAGCCAGCCGCCCCGCCTGTTCCGCGCGCCGGCAGTCGATTTCGACGGCGATCCATCCTCCCGGTCGTAGGGCGACCAGGCCCTGCGCCAGCACCGTCCGGGTCGCCGAGAGCCCGTCCTCTCCGCCCATCAGCGCGGCGGCCGGTTCCCACTTTCGCACTGACGGATCCAGCCCGGCATACTCGGATTCCGTCAGGTACGGCGGATTCGACACGATCGCATCGAAGCCGCTCGTCCCGAGCGGCGCGGCGAAGTCCGCACACACCAGCTGGACATCAAGCCCCGTACGGCGCCGGTTCTCCGCCGCGAGGGCCAGCGCGTCAGGCGCCCGTTCCACCGCGACCACCAGCTCGAAATCGCCCTCCTGCCGAAGGCTCAGCGCGAGGCAGCCGGTGCCGGTGCCGAGGTCCGCGACCCGCCCGGTCCCGACCCGGGCCAGCAGCAGATCCACGAGCCCCTCCGTCTCCGGACGCGGAATCAGCGCTCGCCGGTCGGCCCGGAGCACAAGATGGCGGAAGCCCGCCTCTCCGGTGAGGTGGGCCACCGGTTCACCGACGGCCCGCCGCCTGAGGAGGCGGTCGAAGGCACGCGCCACCTCCTCGGTCGTGCTTCGCTGCTGGCCGGCCCACGCGCGGGCCGTGCCCCCGGGCTCCGATGCCGCGTCCCAGAGCTCGCGAGCCTCCCGACCTGGCTCAGGGACTCCCGCCCGGCGGAGGCGGGCCGCGCCGGCCCGGATGAGGTCCATCGGCGACGCCACGATCTCAGGCATTCAGCAGCTCCTGCCGGCTGGCCATCCTGAGCGCGGCCACGAACTCGTCGAGCCTGCCATCGAGCACATCGGCGAGGTTGTATACCGAGAGGTTGATCCGGTGATCGGTGATCCGGCTCTGGGGGTAGTTGTACGTGCGGATCTTGGCCGATCGGTCGCCGGTGCCTACCATCGCCCGCCGCTCGGAGGATCTGGCGGCCTCCTGCTCCGATATCATCCGGTCGAGCAGCCGGGCCCGAAGCACCTCGAGGGCCTTCAGCTTGTTCTGGAGTTGCGATTTCTGGTCCTGCTGGGAGACCACCATTCCGGTCGGCAGGTGGGTGATTCGCACCGCGCTGTCGGTCGTATTCACGCTCTGGCCGCCCGGACCGGAGGAGCGGAAGACATCGATCTTGAGGTCGCCCGGGTTGATGACGATGTCCACTTCTTCAGCCTCCGGGAGCACGGCAACGGTCGCCGCCGACGTGTGGATCCGCCCCTGGGATTCGGTCGCGGGCACCCGCTGCACGCGGTGGACGCCCGACTCCCGCCGGAGCAGGCCGTACGCCTCCGGCCCCCGAACGGCGAAGATCGCCTCTCGGATCCCGCCCAGGGTGCCTTCGCTGATGGAGATGGGATCGATCGTGAGGCCGTGCCGCTCGGCGAACCGGGTGTACATCCGGAGCAGGTCGGCGCCGAAGAGCGCCGCCTCGTCCCCGCCGGTCCCGGCACGGATTTCCATGATCGCGTCACGGTCGTCGTGCGGATCGCGGGGCAGCAGCAACTCGTGGAGCTCTGCTTCTGTCGCCGCGGCCTCGTCGGGGAGGTGGGCCAGATCGGCGCGTGCCATGGCGGCCAATTCGGGCTCGGGATCCTCGGCCAGCTCCCGGGCCTGTGCCAGGTCGCTCTGCAGCCGGCGCAGGCGTTCGGCTGCCCGGACGATGGGCGCCAGCCGAGCGTGTTCCCGGCCCAGGGACTTCAGCTTGCCGGGATCACGCGCGGTGGCGGGATCGGCGAGCGCCCGCTCGACCTCCTCCGCCCGGGCGAGCGCCTGGCGGAGTCGCGCTTCCACAGCTTAACTCTTGGCCGCTTCGGCGGGAGCCTTCTCGGCCTGATACTTCCGGCGGAAGCGGTCAACCCGGCCAGCGGTATCCATCAGGCGCTGCTTGCCGGTGAAGTACGGGTGGCACTTGGCGCACACTTCGACGTGGACCGAGGCCGACGTCGAGCGGGTCTCGAACTGATTGCCGCACGCGCACTGCACGGTCAGCTTGTGGTACTTCGGATGGATGTTCGCCTTCACAACTCGACTCCTTGCTGGGAGCGGCGTGCGCTCACCGCCGTTAAGATGCCTGAAAAGCCTTTTAATATATTCGGTTAGCCCTCGGCTGGGCAATCCTCCATCCTGCCGAGCCGCCGCCCCAGGAACTCGGGCACCCGAGGGTCGGCGGATTCCAGGCGCCTTCCCGAGGTTTGACAGGCGCCAAACGCGCAAGTATCGTAGATACAGTTACTTCCACCACTTCGAGGCCGCCCTGCCCGTCACCCCGCTGGAGGTCCTCCGAAAGGTCCCGCTCTTCGCGGGCATTCCGGACGACGAGCTGACCGTGTTCGCCGAGCTGGTCCGGGAACGGAGCTACCCGAAGGGCAGCGTGATCCTGTTCGAGGCGGATCAGGGTGACGCTCTCTACCTGGTGGCCGCCGGTCAGGTGAAGGTCGTGCTGATCGGCGAGGACGGGCGTGAGGTCATCCTCTCGGTGCTGGGCGAAGGATCCTTCTTCGGCGAAATGGCTCTCATCGACGATGAGCCCCGCTCGGCACACGTCATCGCCATGGAGGACTCGAATCTCCTGATGCTCCGCCGCGAGGACTTCCGCGCACGGCTGCGCAGATCGCCCGAAGTGGCGATCGCCCTGATGCGCGAGCTCTCCCGGCGGCTTCGCCGGGCGGACGAGAAGATCGGCAGTCTTGTGCTGCTGGATGTGAACGGACGGGTTGCCGACCTGCTGCTCCACGCCGCCGACGAAGAGGGCGGCAGCCATATCACGCGCAAGCTCACCCATCAAGTCATCGCGCAGATGATCGGCTCCAGCCGGGAAACCGTCTCCCGCACGATGCGCGATTTCGTCGAGCGCGGCCTGATCCGGGTGACCAGGAAGGACGTCACCCTGCTCGACCGCGCGGCACTCGAGCGGGCTGCGGGGCGGTCCTGATCAGCGGTGAGCGGGGTCACCGATCGCCGGTGACCGCTGACGCGGTCGACGGCCGCACCGGAGAGCATATTGGCACCATGACGAACGGGCTTCCGTGACTTACCGGGTCACTTTCTGGGGCACCAGAGGCTCGATCCCGACGCCGGGCGCGCACACGGTGCGCTATGGGGGAAATACCGCATGCGTCACGGTCGCTGGCCGTGACGATCGGTTCGTCATCCTCGATGCGGGCAGCGGCATCCGGCCGCTGGGTCAGTCGCTGGCCCAGCGGGTGCCCGGACCCGGCAGCCTCGACATCCTGCTTTCGCACACCCATTGGGATCACATCCAGGGACTCCCGTTCTTCCAGCCCCTGAACATCCGCGGAAACACGGTCCGCATCTACGGCGCCGCCCAGGGCAGCGTGCCGCTGGAGGTGATCCTCGATCGCCAGATGGATCCTGTCGTGTTTCCGGTGCCCCTCAAGGCGCTGGCCGCCGATTTGACCGTGACGGAGGTCACAACCGGACGGTTCGAGATCGATGGATTCGAGGTCGTGGCGTTCCGTCTGCGCCATCCCGGCACGACTCTTGGTTACCGGCTGGTCCCGCTGAGTGGCGGCCCGAGCCTTGCTTACGTAACGGACAACGAACTCGGCCCTGGGGGCAGCTACGACGTCCCGGCTGACTGGCGAACCCAGCTGGTGACGTTCCTGGGCGGGGTTGACACGCTGATACACGACGCGATGTACTCGCAGGAGCTCATCGAGACCCGGGGAGGGTGGGGACACTCGACGCCGGAGCAGGCGGTGGACCTGGCGGCGGAATGCGGAGCCCGGCACCTCGTCCTGTTCCACCATGAGCCGGAGCACGACGACGAGGCACTCGACCGGCTGCTCGCGAAGACGCAGGCGCATGCCCGGTCGGCTGCGCGACGGTTGGCGGTGAGCGCCGCGATGGAAGGCCTGGTTCTGAACCTCTCATGAGGAGTGGACATATGCGCAGGCGCACGTGGATCGCCCTGATGGCCGCACTGCTCGTGGCGGCGCCGGCCTCGGGTCAGGACACCCGGCCGGGGCTCGCTGTCCTCCCGTTCGAGAACGGCGGATCGTATGGCCAGGAGAAGGAGAATTTCGAGGCGCTCCAGAAAGGCATCCCCGCCATGCTCATCAGCGAGCTGCAGAACAACCCTGCGGTGCGTCTGGTGGATCGCAGCCAGATCCAGACCCTCCTCGGCGAGCAGGATCTCGGCAAGGAAGGCCGGGTGGATGCGAGTACGGCGGCGAAGATCGGCAAGCTGGTTGGCGCCCGGTACGTGATCATGGGCACCTTCATCGACTTCTACGGCAAGTTCAGGGTCGATGCGCGCATCGTGAACGTGGAAACCAGCGAGATCCTCAAGGTCGTGACCAACGATCCCAAACTCCAGAAGCGGGAGGAGCTCTTCCGGATCATCCAGTCCGTGGCCGACAAGATCATGACGGACACCAAGCTGCCTCCCCTGAGCCCGGAAGTTGCCAAAGCCGTGAAGGCGCGCGACGTCCCGACCGAGGCGCTGACATACTACAGCCGTGCCCTGCTCTACCAGGACCGGGGCGACACCGCCAAGGCCGCCGAGTACTACCGGAAGGCGATCGACGTCTTCCCGGACTATGCGGAAGCAAAGGCGGGACTCCAGAAGGTAAAGCCAGCCTGACGGCGTGAAGTCACCGATTGCCGCGATCGGACGCGGTACGGCGCGCTGGCTCGCCCGGGTGGGCGCGCTGGCGCGCTTCGGCTTTGAGGCGATCGCCTCACTGCGGTCGCTGCCAGGCGCCGGGCGCCGGGTGGCGGGGCGCATACTGCTCAACCAGTTGCGCTTCACCGCCCTCCAGGGGGTCGGCCTCATCGTCCTGCTGAGCGGCGTCCTCAGCTTCCTGGTCATCTCCACCGCGATCCGCCAGCTTGGCCGGGTGGGGGCGGTGGATCTCATCGGCAATCTGATGGTCGTGGTCATCGTCCGGCAGCTCGGCCCGATCCTCACCGCCCTCGCGGTGGTCGGCCGCAGCGGCACCGCCATCACCGCCGAACTGGCGACCAACACCGTGCTGGGGGAGGTCCGGGCGCTCGAGGGGATGGGCATCGACCCCTACCACTACCTGGTTCTTCCCCGGCTGGCGGGGTGCGTCGTCGCCGTCACGGTGCTCGTCGTGCTGTTCGACGTGGTCGCTCTGTGCGGGGGCTTTGTGGCGGCGAGCACGTCGAACATGAGCGGCGGCCGCTACCTGGGAACCGTCCTCTCGTCCCTCACCACCCAGGACGTGATCGTCACGGCGATCAAGGGCCTCGTCTTCGGCGGCATCATCGGGCTGCTCCCCAGCTTCCAGGGCCTGTCGGTCGAACAGGGCCCGACCGAGATACCGCAGGCGGTGATTCGCGGCACGGTCGGTTCCATCGCCCTGATCTTCGTCTTCTCGGCCCTGTTCGTGGTGGCGCTCAACGAATGACGGTGCCTCTCGAGTTCCGGGAGGTTGCGCTGGGCGGCGGCCGCCGCCGGTCCACCTGGGGCGGCCGGAGAGCCGCGGCCGACGACAGCTACGGGGCGCTGAACCTGACCGTGGAGCGACACGAGACGGTCGTCGCGATCGGCGACGAGAGCAGCGGAGTGGACGGTCTCGGCGCCCTGGCGCTCGGACTCGAGCGGGGCCCCGGCGGCGCGGTGTGCGTGTTCGGGACCGTGATCGCCACGCTCGAGCGGCGGGCCCAGCTCGCCTTCCGCCGCCAGGTCGGATACCTTCCCGCCGGAGACGGGCTCCTGCAGAATCTGACTCTTCGCGAGAACATCCAGCTGCCGATGCGGTTCGGCAGCGACTTCCAATCCGGCGACATCGAGGGCCGCACCCGGGTGATACTCGCGCAGTTGCGGATCGACCCCGTGGCCGGGGTCCGGCCCGCCCAGGCCAATGAGGAGGAGCGCCGCCGCGCGGCGCTCGGTCGCGCCCTCGCGCTGGATCCGGAGCTCGTGATTCTCGAGGAGCCGTTCGTGGGCCTCACCGAGCGGGCCGGCGCCGAGTTGCTCGAGGTGGCCCGGGGCGGCGAGCTGCCTGAAGGCGGCCGCCGCACCCTGTTCATTACGGGTCAGGACCTGCCGATGATACTGCGGAGCCGGGTCGAACGAACGGTGCGCATCGCCCGCGGGGCCCGGGGAGTCGTGGCGCTGTGAGCCTCAGCCGTCGCAGCGCCGACATGCTGACCGGACTCCTGGTGCTCACCGCGCTCGGCGTGCTGGTGCTGGGCGTGATCTTCACGCAGGGCTGGAACGAGCGCTGGATCGCCATCAGGATGCTCACCGAGTCGGCGCAGGACCTGAACGTCGACACCAAGGTCTACCTGCAGGGGCTCGAGATCGGCCGGGTGCGGAGCGTGCTGCCCAGGCCGGACCAGACGGATGTCGGCAAGCTGGAGTTCGTCGCGACCCTCCGGATCCGGGAACGCTTCGGGGACGGCACGGCCATCCGACTTCCGGCGGGAACGACCGCCGAGGTCGTCACCCGGGCGCTGGGGGGAGCGGATGTCCTGCTCAAGATGCCGGCGCGCAGTTTCGGCGAGCTTGAGCCGGGTGATACCATCCGCTCCACCCGGCGACAGCCGGCGCTGGAGGCCATCGCGCAGGTGGCCGATTCGCTCACGGGACAGCTCAAGCTGGTACTGAACGATACGCGCGAGCTGATCACGAGAGTCAGCCGGGTGGCGGACCAGGCGAACGGCCAGATGGCGGAGACCGGTCCCCAGCTGCGACGGACCCTCGCGGACCTCCAGGCGACGATGGCGGACCTGCGGCCGGCGCTGAGCCGGGCGACGGTGTTCATGGACTCGACCGACGAGCGATTCGGCCACCTCCATGACTCGCTCCTGGTCACGCTGTCGCAGACCCGGATGCTGATGACGCGGCTCGACACGCTGACCTCGGTGGCGACCGGGGTGGCGCGCTCGAGCGAGGACGACATAAGGACGATCATCGCCAGCCTGCGGGTGACGACCGTAAAGATGGACCACATGATGGATCAGATCTCGCGGCGCCCGCTCAAGATGATCACCGGAGTCCGCCCACTTCCACCCGAATCGCTCCCCCCGCAGCCGTGAGATACCTCCTCCTGCACTCCCCGTCCTGGGATCCCGCGCCGGTGCGCGCGGCACTCGCCGCCGACCAGGTGGAGGCGCGCGCCTTCAGCGCCGAGCAGCCCCTCGACGCCGTCGATCAGCCGACTGCGCTCATCCTCGACGCCGAGCAGCGGTCGCGCCTCTCCGCCCCCAGGCTCGATGCCCTGGCGCAGGCCGGCGTGGCGATTGTCGCGCTCGGCAGGCCGGGCGAGGACTACCTGCCTGCCGATATCCCCGCCGACCTGCTGAGCGCCTTCGTCCCTGCTCCGGCGGGCCCCCGTCAGCTGCTGCTCGCCATTCGAACGGCATTCCGGGTGTCGGCCTCGAAACGGGACGCCGCGCGGGCTCGCGCCGAGAGCGCGGCACGCATGACCGAGATCACCGAGCTCAGCGAAATCGGCATCCGGCTGACCACGGAGAAGAACTACAACACCCTGCTCGACCTGATCCTGAGCCAGGCACGGCGGATCACCCAGTCGGATGCCGGCAGCCTGTACGTCGTCGAGCCCGACGAGCAGGGCGCCAAGCGGCTGCGGTTCAAGCTCAGCCAGAACGAGAGCCGCCCGGACATCCCGTTCGTCGAATTCACCATTCCAATCGACCACAGCTCCCTGGCCGGCTATGCCGCGACCGAGGGCGAGCCCCTGGTGATCGACGATGTGTACATGCTCCCCCCGGATGTAGCCTACGCCTTCAACCGCTCTTTCGACACCCGTTACGGCTACCGGACGAAATCGATGCTCGTCATCCCCATGCAGAACCATCATGGCGATGTCATCGGGGTCGTCCAGCTGATCAACCGCAAGCGCGATCCGTCGGTCGTGCTGGCTGATCCGGCCGAGGCGGACCGGCAGATCGTCTCGTACAGTCCCCACACGGTCAAGATCGTGAAGGCCCTGGCGGGCCAGGCGGCGGTGTCGATCGAGAACAGCCAGCTCTACGAATCGATCGAGCGGCTGTTCGAGGGGTTCGTCCGCGCGGCGGTCACTGCCATCGAGCAGCGTGATCCGACGACCTCCGGCCATTCCGAGCGGGTGGCCTCGATGTCCGTGTCGCTGGCCCAGACCGTGGACCGGGCGAGGGATGGTTCCTACGCGCTGGTGCGGTTCTCCCCGGAACAGGTCCGCGAGCTGCGCTACGCCAGCCTGCTGCACGACTTCGGCAAGGTCGGCGTGCGCGAACAGGTGCTCGTCAAGGCAAACAAGCTCTACCCGGCCGACCTGTCCCTCATCGAGCAGCGGCACGCATTCATCATGCGCTCGGCGCAGTGGCGCTACCAGAAGGAGCGGGCCGACTTCCTCGAGGCCCACGGGCTGGCGGGATACCCGGAATTCCTGCGCGAGCTCGATGCCCGGTTCGACGAGGCGGCCGCCCGGCTCGAGCGGTTCCTCCAGGTGGTGCGCGATTCCAACCGGCCTACGGTGCTCGCCGAGGGCAATTTCGAGGCGCTGCAGGAATTCTCCGAACGGAAGTACGAGACTCTCGACGGGGAGGCTTCCCCCTACCTCTCCCCCGTGGAAGTGCGGTTCCTGAGCATCCGGAAGGGGAGCCTCGACGAGCGCGAGAGGCTCGAGATCGAGAGCCACGTTACCCACACGTACGGGTTCCTGCGCAAGATCCCGTGGACTCGCGAACTCAGCCAGATCCCCAACATCGCGCACGGCCACCACGAGAAGCTGAACGGCGCCGGCTACCCCCGCGGTGTCGCCGCTCCCGAGATCCCGGTGCAGACCCGGATCATGACGATCGCCGATATCTTCGACGCCCTGACCGCGCGCGATCGCCCCTACAAGCGGGCGCTGCCGGCCACCCGGGCGCTGGACATCATGACTGACGAGGTGAAGGCGGGAATGCTGGATCCGGACCTGTTCCGGCTGTTCGTGGCAGGCAAGACGTTCGAACAGGAGTCGTAGTCCCGGCGGGCGGCGGGAGCACGCCTGTCGCCCGCCCGGGTTCCCTCCCCTATCCGGTCGCGGTCCCGGCCCGCCAGCTCGCGAGCAGCAGCAAGGCAGAGCCCACCAGCGCCAGGACCGCGACCCAGTCCCCCAATCGGACATAGGGCGGCACGACATCGGTCGTTTCCAGGCGGCTGATCACCGTGGCGCGGCTCTCGAGTTCCGTCATGCCCGTCGCAACGCCGAGCGGGCTCACGACCTCCGAGATGCCGGAATTCGCGGCTCGCGCGATGCCCGCGCGCGTTTCGATGGCTCGCATGATCAGATGGGCGGCGTGCTGTGCGGGCGCGGTCGTCCGTCCATACCAGGCGTCGTTCGTGATGTTCACCAGCACATCGGCGCCCAGCGCCCGGTAGTGGCGCGAGAGGTCCTCGAACGCCGATTCGAAGCAGATCACGACGCCGGCGCGGCCAACCGGCGTCGGGAACAGAGGAAGATCGCGGCCCCGTCCGAACGCGCCGAAGAACCGGCTGAATCTCTGCACCAGCGAGGGCGGGATGAACGGGACGCGCTCCACGACCGGAACCAGGTATCGCTTGGCATAGACCGGATGGCGGGTCCAGTCACCCACCAAGTCGAAGTAGAACGCCGCGTTGTAGAACGTGCCGTGGCCGTCCCGTCCCGGCTCATAGGCGATACCGCCGGCGAGCAGGGGCACCCGGGTCCGGCGGACCAGGGCGGCCATCGCGGCCGCGTACTGCGGCCGGAACTGGAAGGCCGCGGGCACCGCGGCCTCCGGCCAGATCACCAGGTCCGGGTGACCGCGCGCAATGGCGCTGTCCGACTGCGCCAGCAGGCCGTCGACGATCCGCTGGCTCTCGCTCTCTATCCACTTCTCGCCGAAGCCGATGTTGGGCTGGATGAGGGCGACCGATCCGGCGTCTCGTACGACGAGCGTGCGGGTCCGGTAGACCCCGTACCCGATGGCCAGCGCGATGGTCGCGGCGACCGTGGCGACCGGGCGCCAGCGCCGGGTCGGCTGCAGGAACGCGGCCGCGAGGGCCGCGTTCACGCCGGCCAGCCAGAAGGTGACGCCCCGCGCCCCCGCGAAGTCGGCCCACTGCACCAGAACGGGTGCACCGGTGAGCGAGGTCCCCAGCCCGAGCCAGGGGAACTGGACGTCCGGGACATGGCCGATGAGCCATTCCATCGTCGTCCAATGAATGGCGAACACGAGCCAGCGCGGCACGGTGGGCAGGCGCCGCCAGCTCCAGACGGTGGCCGCCGCCAGTCCCGCCGTCCATCCCGAGAGCACGACAACGCTGACCAGGTAGCCGAGAGCCGACAGCGGCGTGAAATGCCAGAGCGCCACCACCATCCAGTAGAGGAAGACGCCCTGGGTGACGAGACCGGCCCAGAAGCCGACTCGTGCCGCGTGCGCCACCGGGCGAGGCGCGGTTTCCGCCGAATTCAGCAGCCAGCACAACGGAACCAGCAGAACGAACGAGGGGAGGATCAGGTGGAAGGGCGGAAAGGCGAGCAGGTTCAGCGCCGAGCCGGCGCCGATCAACAGCCATTCCCGCCGACTGAGAATCCGGCTCACAGCATGACGTCGCGCCCGTCGGCCGCGGACTTGTAGATCGCGTCGAGCACACGGTGGAGGGTGAGGTGTTCCTGCAGCGCCGGCGGCCTGGCGTCGCCGCGGATGGCCGCCAGGAAATGGGCCCATTCGGCGCGGCAGCTCGCGACGAACGGGTTCTCACGGCCGACCGAGCCCGTCGGCGCGACATCGGTGGGGACCCCGTGGAGCTCCTTCCACACATGCAGCGGGTTGATACCGGCGGTTCCCTTGCTGCCGCGGATGCCGACCCCGAACCGCTCGCCTTCGCCGACGTGATGCCAGGTGACGTCCACGAAGATCGAGCCGCCTCCTTCGCAGACGACAAAGGCGCTGCCGGAATGTTCTACCCCGCGGTCGCGGGTGGTCACGTCCATCGTCGCGCTCACGCGCACCGGCTTCGGGTCGTTGGCGAGCCAGAGCCCGAGGTCGATCACGGCGTAGCCCAGGTCGAGCATTGCTCCGCCGCCGGCCTCGTCGCGCCGCTGGCGCCAGCCAAGCTGCGCGCGGCTGGGACGGAACACATGCCAGCTTCCCCTCACGCTGTCGATCGTCCCGAGCTCACCGCTCTGCACGAAGCTGCGCACGATCTGCACATCGGTCCGGTAACGGTGACTCATCGCGACCACGAGAGTCCGGTCGCGCTTCTCGGCGGCACGGATGATCCGCTGCACCGCCGGGGTGCTCGTGGCGAGGGGACGCTCCGAGAGAACATGGAGCCCCGCCGTCAGGGCCGCGAGAATGTGCGGTTCGTGGAGATGGTTGGGCGTACAGACCAGGGCGGCATCGAGCTCCTGGGTGCCCAGCATCTCCTCGATGTCGTCGAACGCGTTGGGGACATGGTATCGCTCGGCGAGGGCCCGCGCCTTCGGCAGATCGCTGTCGCAGATGGCCATGACCTGGACGCCTCTGAACTTGCGGAGCACGGGCAGGTGGGCGACCTGGGCGATCGCCCCCGCCCCGATGACGCCTACGCGAATCGTTTCGCCCATGGTTCCCCCGTCGTCAGTACAGCCGATCGAGCCCGGTGCCCGGAAAATACGCAGACAGAATCTGATCGTACGTCTGCCCGGCACGCGCCCGGCCGACCGCGCCCCACTGGCAGAATCCCACTCCATGGCCGGCCCCGGTTCCCTCCACGACGAGGTGGCTGAGCCGCCCCCCGGTCCGGGTCTCGGTGAGCACGAAGGCACTGCTCCGCAGCAGCTGGTCGGACGACGGCCGCAGCACCTGGCGGATCCCCGGCCCGTCCACCGTGACCTCCGACGACCCCAGGTCGATCGCCAGTCGCGACACCCGGTCGGATCCGGTGCGGGTCACGACCCGGACCGAACGGACCTCACGGATGTTCGAGGCCGGGGTGCCCAGGATCGCCGGCAGCGTCCGTTGCAGCGTAGCGACCAGGGCATCGCCGGACCACTCCTCCCGCCAGTGATAGCGCGGAGAGATGCGACAGTACGCCTCGCCGTTCTCGTCCTCGTCCCGGATGGAGCGCAGATAGGGGCGGTCCGCGTTGGCGTAGACCTCCGTGCCGGCCGCGGTGCGGCCTCCGCAGGTGGAAAAGAAGAAGGCGTCGATCAGTGCACCCTGATACGAGACTACCTGGCCGGTCGTCGTGCGAACGGCCCGCCAAGACTGCGCCGTCTCGGAGAGGACGCCGCCATACACCTGGTCGGTGACCGTGGCATAGAGATCGAATCCCTCCGTCTCGCGCTTGCCGAGGTTGCGGATCGCGAAGGTGCGCGAGACGACCGCCTGTGCGGCGAGCGCGGCGTCCTCCGTCGAATCGCGCCGTCCCATCTCGGCGGACACGACGCCCATCAGATAGGATTCCAGACCCACCCGGTTCACCGCGGTCAGGCCGGTCCGGTCCCGGCGGATGACGATGCGGCCCCGGTAGGGGCGATCATTGACGGCGACACTGATTCCGGGGCTGGTGGGCGCGAACACCACCTCGGCCTGGGGCGCCGACCGCCATCCGTCCGGCCCCACGATGGTGACCGACCCAGCCTCCGGAATCACGGTCCAGGCGTCGGAGCCTGGCGCCCCCTCGAGCGGGTCTCCGGCCCCGCCGATTACGGTGAGCGGCGCATCACCCCGGATCCGGATCCGCGCCGCCCCGGTGACCAGCCCGACCCGGATTTCCGGCTCCACTCCCGCCTGCCCGGAGGGCGCGGGACCCTCCGCGGCGGGCGGCGCGCAAGTCGTGAGCAGCGCCACCGCCACCACGCCGCAGCCGGCCCGGCGGAACAGGTCAGTCAAGGCGTCAATTGCGGTAGTTGCCGAACTTGAGTTCGATCCCGAAATCTTCGGCGCGCAGGAAGGCGATCACCGCCTGGAGCTCGTCTTTCGAGGGGCCGGTGATCCGGACCTCATCGCCCTGGATGGTGGCCTGCACCTTCTTGATGCCCCTGTCCTTGATGGCCTTGATGATCTTCTTGGCGGTCTCCTGGGGAATTCCCTGGGTAAGGGCGATCGTCCGCCGAACCGAGCCAGCGGTCCCGGTAACCGGGTCGCCGATCTTCAAGTTCCGGATGGGTACGCCCCGTTTCGCCATCTTGGTCTTCAGGACCTCGAGCAGCGCGTCCATCTTGAAGTCGTCGTCGGCCACCAGACGGATCTCGTTCTTGGCGCGATCGAACTCGATAGTGCAGTGGCTTCCCTTGAAGTCGTAGCGCTGCCCGATCTCCTTGAGGGACTGATTCACCGCGTTGTCGACTTCCTGGAGGTCGGCGCCGGTCGAGACATCGAAGGAAGGATTGCTGGCCATCGGCTCATGAAACCGGGTAGGGGTGACCCACGCCACCAACGGGTGGTGGTCCCAAATGTAAGTGAGGAGGGGCCGCCGGGAGAAGTCGTTGCGGCGCATGGCCCTGCCCGCTGCGCGCCGGCGGGGATCTCGACCCGGGCCCGGAGGCGAGGTCGATGCCTGTCGGTGGAACGGGGCCTCTGCCCAACCTCGACGCCTTGACAGCCAAAACGCATATTCATACATTGTGTTGGTCGGCGGTGGATTTAGGGCCACTTGCTCCCGCCGGGGCCTCCCAGCCCGAACCAAAGAGCTAAAGCGCCGGTGAATCATCCCCGCGCTCCATGGCCGCGGGGATTCTTGTATTTCGGCACCCGGGAGCTTCATGAACCGCATCGCGATGTGTTGTCGAATCGTGGCCTGCATGTGCCCCCTGCTCGAAGGGAGCGCACGGCTTCGGCGCGCGTCGGATGTCAGCCCCTGACCCGGGACTCCCATTCCAGACCGATCGAAGGCCCGGCGCGACCCAGCAGCGCCGGGCCTTCTTCATTGCGAGACGGCGACTGACGCCACAACCGACTGAACCTTACGACCCGAGGAGTACCACCATGCCGTTCCGCCCCGACACGCTCGCCGTACACGCCGGCCAGGCTCCCGATCCCGCGACCAATGCGCGCGCGGTGCCGATCTATGCGACCACGAGCTACGTATTCAACAGCACAGAGCACGCCGCAGACCTGTTCGGCTTGAGGGCCTTCGGCAACATCTACACCCGCATCATGAACCCGACGAGCGACGTGTTCGAGAAGCGGGTTGCCGAACTCGAAGGCGGCATCGCGGCGCTGGCGGTCGCGAGCGGCATGGCGGCCGAAACGCTGACGATTCTGAATCTCGCCCGGGCGGGAGACAACATCGTCTCGTCCCAGACCCTCTACGGCGGGACCTACAACCTCTTCGCCTACACGCTGCCCAAGTGGGGCATCACCACGAAGTTCGTGGACATCCACAATCACGATCAGGTCCGGAAGGCGATCGACGCCGGCACGCGGGCGCTATACGTCGAGACCATCGGCAATCCGCGGCTGGACGTGCCCGATTTCCAGGCGCTGGCGGAGATCGCCCACGCCGCCGGCATCCCCTTCGTCGTGGACAATACGTTTGGAGCAGCGACTCTCGCCCGCCCCATCCAGCACGGCGCCGACATCGTCGTCCATTCGGCCACCAAGTGGATCGGCGGCCACGGCACAGCCATCGGTGGCGTCGTGGTGGATGCCGGCAAGTTCGATTGGGCCAGCCCGACCGCGAAGCTGCGATTTCCCGAGTTGAGCTCCCCCGACCCGTCCTACCACGGGCTGGTGTACACCGAAGCATTCGGCCCGGCGGCATTCATCATCAAGCTGCGGGTGCAGCTGCTGCGCGATCTGGGGCCGGCCCTGTCGCCGTTCAACGCGTTCCTCTTTCTGCAGGGGCTGGAGACGCTTCCGCTGCGCATCCGGCGCCACTCGGAGAACGCACTCGCGGTCGCGCAGTGGCTCGCCAACGACCGCCGGATCGAGTGGGTGTCCTATCCCGGCCTCGCGACCCATCCCGAGCACCGCAACGCCGTTCGCTACCTCGAGGGTGGTTTCGGCGGCGTGCTGACCTTCGGGGTGAAGGGGGGCGGCGCGGCGGCCCGATCGGTCATCGATCGCGTCAAGCTGTTCTCGCTGCTCGCGAACGTGGGCGATGCCAAGTCGCTGATCATCCACCCCGCCTCGACCACACACGAACAGCTCACTCCCGAGCAGCAGCGCGCGACCGGCGTCACCCCGGAGCTCATCCGGCTCTCGCTCGGGCTGGAGGATCCGCGCGATCTGATCGAGGACCTGGATCAGGCCCTCGCCGGCGAGTCCGCCCGTCCCTCGGCGGCCGCCGGTACCGCCGCGGGCGTCCCGTGACTCCAGCGACGGTGAGCTCCCCCACGACGACCGAGTTTGCGCTGGGGGACCTGCGGACGGCGCGCGGGGAGATCCTGCGCGAGGCGCGGCTCCGCTACCGGGTGTACGGCGATCCGGCCCTGGGCAGGTCGCAGGGCTGGGCGCTCGTCTTTCACGCCCTGACCGGAAGCCCGCACGTCGACCAGTGGTGGGGCCCGCTGCTGGCGCCGGGCGCGCCCCTCGATCCGGCCCGGCGTCCGGTGCTCGCCGCGAACCTGCTCGGCAGCTGTTACGGCTCGACCGGGCCGGCCCCGGGAGGACCCCACGCCCACCTGCCCTTTCCCGAGCTGACCAGCGAAGACCTCGCCCGGGCCCACGAGCCTCTCCTCGAACATCTCGATGTCCAGCGGGTGGCGGTGGCCACGGGCGGTTCGCTTGGAGGGATGGTCGCGCTGCAATGGGGCAGGATCACCTCGGTTCCCACCGACCGACTGGTGATCTTCGCTGCGCCGGCGGTGACTTCCGCCCAATCCATCGCGTGGAATGCGGCGCAGCGGATGGCCATCGAGGCCGATGCCGGCTGGCGCAACGGCCACTACGCTCCGGGGGCCGGCCCGGGCGCCGGGCTGGCGGCGGCACGCGCCATCGCGATGATCACCTATCGTTCGGCGGTCGAATTCGAGGCGCGGTTCGGCCGCCAGGCGGCGCGTGACGGCCAGCGGTTCGATGTGGAGCACTACCTCCGCTGGCAGGGAGACAAGCTGGTGGCCCGGTTCGATGCGGCCAGTTACGTATCGCTGCTGCGAACCATGGACCTCCATACCGTCGGCGATCCCGCCGAGGCCGCCCAAGCCACCGCCGCGCGCGTCGCCCGGGTCATCGGGGTCGGGATCGATACGGATATCCTCTACTACCCGTACGAGGTATCCGGCTGGGTGGACGCCTACCGCGCGGCAGGCGCCGCGGCAGAATACCGCGAAATCCGCTCGCCGTTCGGCCACGACGCCTTCCTCATCGAATGGGACCAGGTCGCGGCCATTCTCTCCGAGTAGCAGGCCCGGCGGAAAGACAA
>Ga0153915_10001159_pt1 | contig 24362 bp, 22 predicted proteins | sample Opewatmetagenome_2_FD_107003 | JGI IMG/M metagenome (GOLD analysis project Ga0153915, IMG submission 107003) | Freshwater wetland microbial communities from Ohio, USA - Open water 3 Core 3 Depth 3 metaG | ecosystem: Environmental > Aquatic > Freshwater > Wetlands | place: USA: Ohio, Lake Erie...
ATGCATACATGGACGTGGGACATATCGCACAGAATCTGGCCCTTGCCGCGGAGGCCATTGGTCTTTCAACCTGCCAGATTGGCTCTTTCTATGACAACGAGGTGGATAGCCTTATCGAAGCGGATGGCGTCCAAGAGGCCGTCGTGTACCTGAGCAGCGTTGGGCGAGCGGCAAGGAAGTGAAACTGCCGCACACTTTGGCGGCAGCCTTAATCCCACTACAGCTTCAAGCCCCAGAAATTCAGTATCTGATCGGCGTGTTCGCGCGTCTTCACTCTGTCGAGACCTTCAGGACCGCCGAATATTCCTTCTATCTTGCCTTCAGCATCTATAAGGAAGGTCACGCGTTGAACACCCAATAGCTCCTTTCCAAGAATCTTCACGGGCCTGTACACCCCATAGAGCTTTGCGATTGCGTGGTCCTCGTCTATGAGCAGGGTGAAGTTGAGCCTGTGATTCTCCTTGAACCGCTGGTGAGACTCCCGAGAACCGCCTGAGACGCCATAGACGTCAATTCCCTTTTCTAGGAATGTGTTATAGCTATCCCTGATAGAACAAGCTTCCGCCGTGCACCCGGGTGTTTCATCAGCAGGGTAGAAGTACACAACTACTCTCCTTCCTCTCTTTTCGCTGAGCTTGAACGACTCTCCAGTGTCTGTAGTTGTCTGGAAGTCTGGCGCATTATCACCGATTGACAACAATTTAATTACCTCCTACAGCTTCAAACCCCAGAACTTGATCACTTGCTGGGCATGCTCTTTCGTGTCAACCTTCTCGATCCCTTCAGGCCCGCCGAAGATCCCTTCAACTTTCCCCTGTTGGTTGATCAGAAAGGTAGTCCTCTCAATGCCCATGTAATCCTTGCCGTACAGCTTCTTGGGTACATACACGTCGTACAGCTTTGCAATCCTGTAGTCCTCATCCATCAGTAATGGAAATGGCAGGCTATACTTCGCCTTGAAATCCTGATGCGAGCCAACCGGCCCACCGGAAACACCATAGACTACCGCATTGTTGCTATTGAACGCCCTGTAGCTGTCTCGTATAGAGCATGCTTCCGCAGTACAGCCCGGCGTATCATCCTTCGGATAGAAATAGAGCATCACTCTCTTTCCTCTCAGAGCGCTCAGTCTGAACTTCTCCCCAGACTCTGTCGTCGTTTCGAAGTCTGGTGCAACCTCGCCAATCTTTACCATAACCTTCACCTTTCCAGTTTACTATTGTTAATAGCCTAATAAGCCTTGCCTTGTATCGCCAGTCCGGCTCTCTCTGCTGCAATTACGCCCGAAGTCTCATAGCACGCAACTCTTAAGGAGCCCCTGCCCCGGCATCATCGCCCGCGTAGGGAGTGATCAGAGTGTCAGGGTCTCCAGTTATGTTCAAGTCGATGAGGTTGGCGTGGACTCTCTTTGTTGCGGAGGCCCTCCTGCTAGCTGTCGGCGGCTATTGGGTTACTCTGATTCTCTCTAGTACTGACAGCTTTTTCGGGCTTGCCTGGTTCATTGTTGTCGCAATGTACGCGGCTGTGGTGGGATTCTGCATCGGATGGAAGACAAAGAAGTCGACTGTGATCTATATAGCGCCCCAGTGGCAATTCGAGCCCCTTCAGCTCAAGGCAGACGAATGCCGTAAGCTGGTCAGGGAACACAACAGACAGTTCAGGCGCCTTGTCGCCGCGAGCAGCTTCTGGCACTTCTACATCCCGATACCTCTGATTCTAGCGAATATCTCACTACCTTACGATGGCTCCTTCCTGTACCCAGCACTGTCACCATTCATTCCTCTGCTGTCGTCTCTCATTCTTCTTGGCGTTCATGCGACTACCACATATGGTGGCTTCAGTGCGACGTCAAACGCAGCTTCTCCGGACTTCACGTTGCCCCTGATACGAGAGGCTGTGTGGGTGGCAAGCGTGCAGTCGAAAATCCCCAACATCTCGAATGTCAGAGTGCTTATTGACAGAGCTCAGAGTGGGAATTTTGTTGTGTACAGGAATCCACGTGTGATCGCGCGCATCGCAGGACTGGAGAGTGACGCCTATATCGAGTCCTGGTCCGGTGAGCTGAGAGCAGTCAGCAGAGTGCTCTGCCGGCTGTCCGGGTATGCTTCTTCGGGTGTGACAACGTGGCTGTGGGACTCAAGAGACAGGAACTTCATCAAGTCCACTGCTCTCGACAAGGAAGGCTACTACGTCCGCAACCCTGTGCCGTCGCGAGTTCATGAGCTTGGCGTCAAGGATGTCCTGCTAATCACGCAAAACGCAGTCGCTTTGATTCTTATCGAATACTCGGCAACACGGGGCGAGGATCCACGCATCAATGACATGCTAGAGGTTCTCGGCGTAAAGCACCGAAAGGGCTAATTTGACCGGGAGGCTCTCCCATCTCATTGGAGACCTGTATGTGTCTGCTGATCCTATCGCCTATAGATCGCTTCTGCCATACTACGCGCTGATGTTCGTTGTGATTGTTATATGGATCATCATAGGTGAGGAGCTCTCTCAGTTTGGACTCCTGGCTGCGACATCGGATTCGATGAGTTGGGTGAGAATGGCTGCGGCAGTCATGGGGACAATGTGTGCCCCTATCGCAGTACTATCGTGGAGAATGAAGCAACAGGTCTCAGTCACTTCGCTTGATTGGAAACTCCATGAGCGAGAGATAGAATACTCAGAGTTCGAAGTCCTCCTAAGTGACTACAACAAAGCGTACTCACATCTGATGAATCGCATCGATACTATGTCCGTGGCAATGACCGCAAGTGTTTTCGTCGCGGCAATCTTGCTGCCATTCATAATCGTGTTCTACATACCTGACATCATTGCGACTGCTCCGTATGTCTTTGGTTTTCTCCTGTTGCCGTTTGGGCTTATGGTTGGACGCACAGTCTACTTGGCTGTTCCAAACGATGCTAGCATCGAGTTTCCGTCGGTTTCCTCGAAACTCATCCGGAGGGCAGTCGAGCTGCTGGAAGTAACCTACGGTCTTTCTTGGGCTGGTGTTCGATTGTCCATAGGCGAGACTGCGGGGTACTTCACTCTGCGCGACCCCAGAGCCGTAGGCAGGATCGAAGGTATCGAGAGTTCTGCATGGATTGGCGTCGAAGCGGATGAATCAGGACGCCCAATTGGCGCAGTGGCACGAGTTGCATTAGGCTCTCACGAGAGGGAATTCCATTCTCAGCTCCCCGCTAGCGGAGAGTTGGCTCGTCGCGACCTTGAAAACCTTGTCCGTACATGCTTCACAGAGTACGTCAGTGAACGGGGCAGTGATGAGATGTTAGATGGCATAATGGAGGATTTGGGTATCCAGATGACTAAGGCTGTCGGTCCTGACCCGCAGAAGACAGATGGAGGCGATGCTCTTATCTCAGGCGACCAACGGACACCAAGTGATGCAGAGGACGATGAGAATGAGCGAGGATCAAGTCATTCGGCATGACCGGCAGCGCCCGGTTAACATAGCGTTTGTTGTCATAACGGCGACCTTCATCGTTTCTGGTGCATATGTGGAGTATACTAGCCCTGGTAGCCTTGAAACCATACTGCTGGTCTACTCAGCGACTCCCCTATTCCTTCTTTTTGTTTCCGGGATAATGGGAGCGGGCTCAAAGCGAGCCATAGATTACATTCCCGGAGAGTGGGAACAACGCAGAGTCTGGGCAACGTTTGAACAGTATGATATCATGCTCAAGGAACATGAAAGGGCATACGGTCATCTGTATGCCCATCCAGCTGGGACGATGGCTTGTTGTTGCATGATGCCTGTGGCGTTGGGTGTCGGGGGTCTTGCTCTGCTGTACAAGCTGAATCCGCATCCAGTGTTCAGTTCTTTCATTGACTCATTGATTCTCATCATCATTCTCTACGGGATAGTATCCGTACTTGGTTTCTTTGTCGGCTACCGAGTCCCGAAAATCGACGCTGTGGCTTTCTTCCAGCCCCCGCTGTCTGATGATGTCTACAGGTTCACTCGCGAACTGGCCGATGTCCCCGGCATTAAGGCTGGCGTGAACGTAGAGCTTGGGGAACGCGCAGGTATTCGCACAATCATTGGGGCGGAATGCAAAGCGTATGTTGAGGGTCTGCCTGACACGGTCGCAATCAAGGTCCAAGTTTCGCACTCCGGGTTCGCATATCCCTATCTGGTAGGCACAGTATACAAGGGCAAGACTGTGGAAGCCGAAAAAGAACAAGTCCGTCTGCGGACTAGGTATCCTGCATTGATTGAGTACTCCATGGACAAGGATGTCGCAGTGATGGTAGCCCGATTTGACATCCCAAAGCGTACCAGCGAAGTGCCTTCCATCTCTAGGCAGGATTTCAAGGCCTTGGCAGGAATCTTGGTTGCTAGGCTGAAGCAGGTTTACGAGCCCTCTTAGAGAAGGCATCATAGTTATGTTTAACTGGAATTCTCGGGTATCCTAACTTGTCAACTCATGCTTGAGGAGTGTGCAGATGGGACTGTCCCATTGGACGAACAAGTGGGTTCTAATGCTGATAGCAGGCATAGCGATTCAGGCCGTGGCCTATCCTTTGATATGGAACCTTCAGCTGTTCACGCACCAATTCTTTTCTGATGTGTTTGTCATATGCATTGGCGCGCTTGTGATTCAGTTCATAGGTTTCTCTGTCATCATGGCAAAGACGAAAAATCAGGACCCGAAGATCTACGCACAGGGTCGACCGTTCAAACACAAGCTGCGTGAAGAGGACAAGGAAGAGGCTACTCGAAAGCCCACCTTTACGGGTACCACGAGTTGATGTCGAATAGCCCCAGCTTCTCCAGCCAGGCCGCTCGGGTTCACCACCATATCTTCGGTGGCTAATGGGGGGGTATGAAGCCCGGGAACCAGATATTCAGCAGCGGCATGTAAGGGTAGATGACCATGGTGACGACTACAAGAATAGCGAATGTCAATGTGTGAACGGCTGTGACGTATGTGTAGTATGGCCTGATGTATGAGTAGAAGGCAAAGGCAGGGATCGAAATAGCAGCCATTGCCATGACTTCAACTGGGTCGAAGAAGAACGGCATGGTCACTGGCCACAGGAGGTAGAAGAGGGCTGTTATCTTGGCGTTTGTTGTTTCATGATGCGCAATCTTATGAATTCCATCGACAGCCTGAGAGAGAAAGAAGACGGGGATGACAAGCCACCACTGGAATGCGACAAAGAACATGGCTCCAGCATAGAACAGCAGGTCTCCTACGCTTTCCACTCTCTCCCATAGTGGGTTTCGACTCAGGTACTCTGTGGCTTCAGTCATGAAATACCCTATCATTTGCATGAGGACAAGTAGCGGTAGGAGCGCAAACGAGATGACTATCATCAATACTGCTCCCTTGGGCAGTTCGGGGATTTTACCCTCATTGAAGTTGTCTAGAGGGTAGATACCATGCAACATGATGGCAGTGACTAGTGCCAGTAGTCCACTTGGAATGGTGAAAAAGGGTTGCAGAAGGAAGCCTATTGGTCCTAGGAATGCGTAGACATTCCCCAGAAGAGAGTCAGGTTTCAGATACCAGACACCAAACACGACAAGGAGCTCGGGAATCAGCATCTTCATTCTGTAGTCCTGAATGAACTTCATGACTAGTCCGGGCTGCTTGCTGGGCACCTGCACGGCCTCGACTCTCCTGTTTGAGGCGGAACCTGTGCTTACCTCTTAAGCCTATCTTGTTGTGCAGCCAGTTTCCGCGGTTCTATCGTTCCTACATCGTCAAAATCGAATCGAGAGTTCGACTACTTTCAGAGAAGCCGCTTGATTGTTTCTTCGAAGATTGACCTGAACTCATTGCTCTTCTCGTGAATCTCTTTTGAGAGCGGGCTACTGGCTCTGGACAGACCGCATTGTGTCGAAATCATTGCCCGGTCATGCAAGAGATCCAGGCTAACTGTGCTCTTTTGGAATGACTCGAGCACCAGTTTCAGATTCCTCCGAAGGGTTTCGGTGACTGGGGTGATATAAGCATCATCAACATTCGGAAGTACGCCTAGTCCAAGTGCGCCTCCCCTTTCCATAAAGGAATTGATACTCTCCGCTTGTCCCGGGTCAATCTCCGGCAGAAATGCCAGCACGTCGATGTGCACTATCTTGGGGACGCCGTCCCACAGGATGTAAGAGCTGTTGCTGGAGAGCAGCCGCCAGTCATCGCAGTAATGGTACGCCGGGACAACCGACTTAGGGAACAGTTTTTCTGTACCATCAATGACCTGCCTCAGAGTAAGGCCATCAGCTCGTCCATCCCTTATCATTTTGACCACGAATCCAAGAGCAGGGTCGTCCTGACACAGGAAGACAGTCTTGCAGGAACGTGATAGATGCTCAACCTGGCCCTTCGCAACTCTTGTCATAAGTGACGAATAGAAGTGAAACATCCTCTGAGACACAAGTTGCCTGCCGTCGCTTCCTCTAGTGCTGAAACACATCGTGGCTGGCGCAGTTTGTTGTGTCTTGAAAAACTCGTACCGGCTTCCATCCATCATCAGATATAATCCGTGTGCATGGCTCTGATCTGGGATTAGCGGCGTACCATTTTGCGTCATCTCTTGATACGCATACAGATCTAGGTCGAGTATGTAGTCACCCTTCTCTTCAAAACCCTCGACCAGCGATCCGAACTGTCGTATCATGTCCTCTTCCTTGATTCTCGGAACTTGATACGCATAGGGCAGCTTGAGCCTCTTCACATAAGGCAAAGCAGCCTTTGGGTCCGATTCCCCAACACTGCCCACCCCGAGGAACTCTCCCACGAGCTGCCCAGATATGACTCTCTGTGTCATTCTCTTTTCTCCCTGACCGTGTGGGCCTTCCGTCTTACTACCTTGTTACAAGATTGGAGCGCCGGGCAACCGAAACACGCCTCTGGAGCATCAGAGAGCGTCTGCTCGCCGTATAGCAAGACCTGTTCGGCCACCGCTGATCCTTGAGTTTCCTGAGGCTCTGGCTTCTTCTTATCAGCTCTAGTAACATTGCACTTGTGATTCCGCAATTCCTCGGCGAGCTTGTCGATGTCACCCTGCAACACTACAGCCATCGGTCCTACTCTCTTGACTACGCTATGTGCAAAGTCTTCTATAAGTAGAAGATTCTCAAGGTCTTTCTCAGTTTCCGTTTCCAACAACAGGACCTGAGACACCGTTGCGAACGTTGCTTGCGAAATCCAGTCTTTGATTGAGCGGACAACGTTCGCAGGAACTGGCTTACTGCTCTCCTCCTCCAAGAAACCAAGAATGTCTCGTTCTCTAAGACCCATTTCGATGGCTTGGAAGACTGACTTGTCAGTCATTTTGAGCGTGGTCACCACATCTGTTCTGATGGGCTCCGTGAACAGCATCAATCTGTAGATCTTGTGATAGTCCATTTCGGACGTGAACACGGTGATTTCGAAGTTGGGCTGAACGAGGAAGGTTTCATGACTCTCCTCAGCTTTCAGCGTCTGGTTTGCAATTACTGCGGCACCTATTGGAGTCAGGGTTACGAACTGGAGAGTCTTACCCCTGTATGCGCCCTCCAGAAGTCCCAAGAGGATTGGCGTTTCCAGTGCCGTACTTACTCTCTCCTCATCGACTTGGATCCATTTCAGCGGCTGATTCTCAATGAAGAGCTCACTCCGAATCCAGTCCCGCAGTTCTGTTACACTTATCCACTCATCCTGCTTGCTTTCGCGTAGCCTGCAGACGGCGAGGTTGAGAGTGTACTCAGTAGGTTGATCGGGTGTCGCCCATATGGCCCTTGTATGGCCAAGAGAGGAGAGAAGTATCCGACGAGCGACTTGGTCCTGTTGCCCTGCAAAAAGGAGGTCAATCTTGGAAGGCACTGCTCTGTCATTCTCAACAATCGAATAGGCTCCTGCCTTCCGGGCCGTCTTCTGAACCAAGTCGAACCGTTCGTCTGTTGGCTGTGACATGGCTTCCTTCACACGGTCGACGTCCCTCTTCGGGAATTCCCATGAGCTTGTCATATGTGTTTCTTGCTTCGCAAGATATGAAACGAGGATTAGCATGTCGACAAGGAGAGTGTCCCGATAGTCGACAAACACCTTCAGCCGCTTTGGCTTCTGTCCGGACGGAACTGGCTTCTCCGAGAAGTACCTGACCAGGTGCGGAGTAAGAAAGTCCAATATCTTGAACTCGGCCACTTCTCTGCCCAACTCAGTGAGTCTTGACATCACCCTTCTTACTATGATTCCCTTCTTCCGAAGATCCTTTTCGGTCTGGTTCAGCTGGCCATAGCTGTATACTTTTCTGTACGGTTTGAGCCTGTCATAGCTCATGGCGCCACCGCTGAGGGACAGCATCCCAAGGAGATCCTTCTCTTTGGAGTCAAAGGTGCTGAAGACGCGGTCTCGGGCCTGCTTTGACCTCATCCTCTCAGCTAGCAATCTAATGAGAGATGTCCCCGAGGAAGAGCCGCTCACTTCCACGCCCCAGTATTGGCACGCAGCGATTAGGTCCTCTCTGAGCATGTGTTCGAGCTCTTGCTCCAGCGTTTCCTTTGACATATCGACTTGCTATCCTCTGTCGTTCACTCGAAGTTTCGCAAACAAGCAGCCTGAAACCATCAGTTTATGATGGTTTCGGTGTTGTCAACCTTTAGTTACGGGGGAGCATCTTCCGACTGCTAGAAGCAGAGTAGGGAGGGGCAGGCTTATCTTGTCTGCGCAGGACATCTTACTTGGTGCGATAGGTGGAGCCAGCGCTCTGGTCCATAAAATACAGTCCTCAGGCATGGGACGACTTCGTCGGTCAAGACGATGCCATCTCACAATTGAGGAAACTTGCAGAGTCAAAGACCGGTCAGAACATGATCTTCTGCGGCCCGGCGGGCACTGGCAAGTCGTGCGCTGCCTTTGTCTTTTCGCGGGCTCTGTTGGGGGACACATTCACTGCGAATTTCAAATACCTGAACGTCCGCGACCTAAGAGAAACCACAGTTGCCAAGGCCAAGCGCGATCTCCAGACGTTGTCGAAGCTCGAGAGAAGCGAACGCACGGAGTTGGACGAATACATGTCCGCCGTGTACAAGGAGGCAAAGGCAGACTTGGCTCTGAAGGGGCATACTGGTGAGCCCAACAAGAGCCAACTCCTGCACGAGGCAATCAGACTGTTTGCATCTACTATCACTGTCAGCGATGAGATGGTCAAGTACTTGGTTCTAGATGAGGCTGATGCACTTGACAGGAATATGCAACAGGCGTTGCGCAGGACTATGGAGATGTACAGTGACGCATGTCGCTTTATTCTGACAACTCCATCTCTCGCAGGCTGGAACACTGCTGTTGTTTCGCGGTGCTTGGTCGTCAGGTTCCCTGCCCCACAGGATGATGTCGTCGAGAAGCTTCTCAGGACGATAGCGACGAAGGAGCGTGTGAAGTGTGATGACAAGGCATTCAGAGCGATTGCCCGTGAGTCGTCAGGTGATATGCGTCGAGCCATCAACCTTCTTCAGGTGTGTGCGGCAGGAGTTCAATCTGTGACAGAGGATGTGGTGTACGAGTCCTCTGAAAACCAGCTCAACAAGGACGTTCGGGAGATGGTGTCCCTTGTTGTCAACGGATCGTTTGCTCAGGGGAGGGATCTCATGAAGCGGCTGTTGGCAGTGGATAGTTACGGCCCCGATGAGATATGCATTGCAGTCCAGGCGGACATCATGAACAGACCACTAGACTCACTGACTACAGACCGAATCCTTCAACGTATTGCAGACATTGAATATCGCATTACGCAGGCGAAGAACCCGTTCGTCCATTTGTCTGCCCTCTTGGCGTCGATTGGTGAGATGACGTCGGCGAAGACTGCCTAGTGCATGGGCTCGAACTTCGTGTCGACCACTACTGAGTCCTGAAGCTTGCCCACCAAGTCTGGACCCAGTGCTTGACGGTCAAAGAGGAACACCGGGCAAAGCAATTCTCCTTCTCTGGAAATGAGGTCATTCTGGAGCGCGACTGTTAGCATCCTTCTCACATTACTCGGTGTGCCAAACCTCCACCTGAAGGACAGTAGCTCCACGGCCTCCTCTACCTTGACTGGGCATCCCTGCTTTCTGAAGAGGTGTGCCAGTATGAGCAGGACCTCTCTTCCATTCATGCGCCTTCCGTGCTCGGTGTTCTTTAAGTACTTTGACTTGCTGAGGGGTCGCCGTTTCCGACATGAGTCCTCAAGTCAAGATCGTGCATGGGCACTCCTTACCGGAACTGGAGAATCAAGTGAGCTCCGCACTGGGCGGCGGGTTGGATGTCACGATTGACGCTTCCCTCCTAGGCGGCTGGAGCAACATCACTCTCTTGACGTACTCACAGGGACGTACCTTTGTCCTGAAACTCCCGGCCACGAAGGGCCCTTTCGCTTCGCACCCCTACGCCCAAGAGTACAGGGTGATGGACTTCCTTTCCCGAGACGGGCTCTGCCCAAAACCTGTGAAGATTGGTCGTCTGAACGATGAAGATCGCACACCGTTCATGGTGTCTGAGTATGTCGAGGGTGTGGTCAGGTCAAGCTTGGCTGAGGTGACCGGCAGTGACCTGCACAATCTCCGAGTCGCGTTGAGTCGTCTTTCAGCACGCAGGCCGCCCGGTGTAAAGTCGTACAAGAAGCCTTCTGACTACCTGTCAAGTATCGCAAACACAGTCAAGCAGTCAACAATGGGGGCAGCATCCCCGTCACCCAACCTCGGCCGCCTTCTTGAGTCATTTGAGGCAGTCGTCGAGCGAGTGGGGGACCTTGCTGATTCGTCCTACATTTGGTCAGGGAAAACGATGCATGGTGACCTGCAAAGGTCCAACGTCATTATTCAACCGAATCGGATTGTGCTAATAGATCTCGGTTCCTGCTGCATTGGTGAGCCGCTCCTTGACTTGGCTTATTTCTTCAGTCAGGATGAGGGCCCAATACTGAGCATTCGCCGTGAAGTCCTGTCCTCGGGCGATGAGTTACCCATTATAGAGGGTCTAAGGCCCCTTGCAGTCATTTCGGCTGTAGGATGGAGTCTTCAGTTTCTGCAGCGACTGGAGGCTGATCTGTTCGATGGCACTGCATTAGCTCCTGACGCTGGAACAAGAGTATCTAGGTATGTTGAAGACAAGATGCAGTATCTGGCCTCCCTCAGGTAAGATTATCAGTCGGCAGGGTCAGCGCCCTCGTCGTTGTTTCGCGGACACACATTTGGCGAGGTGGCGGCATGAGCTATAAGGAACTCCTAGAAAAGGGCAAGAACCTATACAGGACAGGCATAGGTGTTCTAGATGACGAGCTACCCAATGGCTTTCCATGCAACGCATTCGGAGTCATTAGAGGTCCTGGCGGAGGCGGCAAGTCAGTTATTCTCAATGAGATTGCCAAGTGCATGATGGAGGCAGGCAAGAGCGTCATCTATGTCTGCTTTGAAGACACTCCGCTCTCGGTACTGCAGAATCTATGCTCACTTGGCTGGGACTATGCAACGATGCTCGACAAGGGGTTGATACGGCTAGTCGATTGTTTCTCCACCCAAATACTTCATCGCACTGCACCGAGTGAGCATACCACTCTCGTGAGTGATCCTAGCGAGCCAGACCAAATAGGTGAAGCGATAAGGGCTATCATCCAAGAGAGTAATCGTCGCAAGATCGGAGCGATATTCATGGACAGCATAACAGAGCTGTTCCTCCAGTCTCAGCCGTTCAAGGCTGTCAATGCAGTGAAAGCATGGAGAGCAACATTCTGCAAAGAGCTTTCAATACCATTCTGGGCCACTTACCACACCGGTCTCCAGCAGTTCTCAGCGTACGATGACATAATCACATACATCAGTGACGTCATTGTGGACACCAGGCACGAGCCTGCATTCAGCAAGGCCGGCGTGCTCATCAAACAGTTCAGAGTGACCAAGGTCAAGGGCGCAGCTCACAATCCCATATGGGTCACGTTCGATGTTGGTATCAAGGGTATAAGGAACGTCGGCATGGATGAGATAAAACAGATTGCCAAATCCATCACCCGGTTCGAGTCTCCCGGACCTGAAGGCGACTAGCAGAAGAGTTTCTGAATCGGCTCCTTCCAGACCTCTTCCTCGCCAGACGCAATGATGTACTGATAGCCCTGTTCTGTTAGGAAAAGCTGTCTCTTGGCGGCAAAGTCCATATCGCGAGTGTCCTTCGTCACTATGCTATAGAACCTTGCCAGACTTCCATCAGTCTTGGGTCTAAGGATTCTGCCCAGTCTCTGGGCCTCCTCCTGCCGAGAACCAAAGGTCCCAGACACTTGAATGGCGACATTGGCATCGGGTAGGTCCAACGCGAAGTTCGCTACTTTCGACACTACCAAAGTCTTGAGTTCACCACGGCGAAAGGCACCATAGAGTTCACCCCGCTCCGTGTTGCTGGTCTTCCCTGTAATCAATGGCGCGTCGAGTTCGTCAGCGATGATGTTGAGCTGATCAAGATACATGCCGATCACCAAGATGTTGTCCTTATGGTGGTGCTCGACAATCTTCCTAAGTATCTCAAGCTTGACAGGGTTCTCTGCAGCAATTCGGTACTTCCGTCTGTCTTCTTCCACGGCGTACTTCCGCTTTAGTCCCTCTGGCAGCTCGATGCGTATCTCATAGCAGACTGCGGTTGCAATCCAGCCTTGGTCTTCCAGCTGCTTCCACGGTACGTCATACTTTTTCGGGCCGATAAGGCTGAAAACGTCCTCCTCTCTTTCATCCTCTCTGACCAAGGTTGCCGTCAGGCCCAGTCTTCTTGTGGCCTGAATCGAAGCGGTGACTCTGAAGACAGGGGCCGGTAGGAGGTGTACCTCGTCATATATGATGAGACCCCATTTCCTAGCCTCGAAGATCTTGAAGTGCTCAAACTCCCCGTCCTTCGACCTACGCCAGGTGAGAATCTGATATGTCGCAACAGTGACAGGACGTACTGCCTTCGTGTCCCCTGTATACTCGCCTATCTGTTCTGGTTTGAGTGTCGTCTTGTCGAGCAGCTCAGTTATCCATTGGCGGACTGCCACAACATTAGGGCAGAGTATCAGGACAGACGTCTGAAGCCTGTACATTATTCCCATTCCTACCATAGTCTTCCCTGCGCCGCACGGGAGAACTACAACCCCTGAACCACCTGAAACTCCCCCGCCTGCGTGAAAGGCAGCTGCAGACGCTTCTTGATAGTCTCTCAGTTTGAAAGGTCTACCCGACAGACTTGTAGAGCGGAGTTCAAAATGAAGTTCCTCTCCCTCTACATAGCCCGCAACATCTTCCACCGGGTGGCCGAACTCTATCAGTACTTGTTTTACAAGCCCTCTCATCGACGGTTCAATGACCATCCTCTTCTTGTCCAGTCTCTCAAGGATGAGTTCGCGGACTCTCTTGTTCGTCCAAAGCTCCTCAGCAAGGTTTTGAGTAGCACAGGAGAGGATCAACCTGTCACCTTCCTTTTCTAGGGAGATCTGCCCGTACCTGCTCATGTAGTCGATGATTTCACGGGCTATGTTGCCCGGTATTGGGTACTTAGCATATGTTTCTAGGGTCTTCACAACCTCATCCGGTGTCATCCCGGTCGAAGCGGCGTTCCAGAGACTTAGTGGAGTGATCCTGTAAGTATGGACGTACTCTGGGCTCTTCACCAGTTCAGCAAATCGGGCAAGAGAATCCCGCGCGACTTCATAGAGGGGATTGTCAACCTCAAGTAACATTGACTTGTCAGATTGTACTATCAGCGGGTTGCTTGCCTTGGCCATATGCCGTCGTCTCTTGTCGTCTTGAAAGCTCCAGCTGGCGATATTGTGGTGCGCAAATGCCAGACGGAAACCGCAGACACCCGAAATTCCACTGAGATAAAGCCTTCTATATGTGAAGGTCATTCGATGAGTATCTATATAGGCACACGAAGGCGGCGGAACAAACTCGGAAGTATCGACGAGTGATGGATGAGAGTGACCCGCGCAGCAAAGAGCATCTCTACACGAATGTCAAGGTAATGGTCGTTGCGTTGGATGCCATGCTTGTGATGATTGGGTTTGGGGTAATATCTCCGTCGATGTCTTTTTACTTGATTGCTCTTGAAGGTGGACTCGAACAGCCCCCCGGCCCCGGCTACGTCGTACCGCCTGAGGTCGTCGCGGAGTTCTCGGCCATCCTCGGTGTGATGATGGCATCATTCATGGCGACCAGGACGCTGCTGGCCCGCTATTGGGGAGGGGTTTCGGACAGACGAGGTCGGAAACCCATTATCATGATGGGTCTCTTGGGGTACTTTCTGCTGTTGATCGCGTTTGGCCTTGCACAAGACTGGATTCAGATGCTAGTTATTCGCGCTTTCCAGGGGGTCGTGTCGGCAATGGTGTGGCCCGTAGCAGAAGCCACAGTGCTAGACATTGTAGGTGTGACGCGAAGGGCGGAGGCATTGGGTCTGTACTCAACCATATCCAATGCGGGTTTCATTATAGGACCTGGCGTCGGTGGTGCACTCTACAACGTGTGCCGTGATGTTCTGTTACTTCCAGTGCCCGATGTGTTCAGGGTCCCGTATTTCATTGCTGCTATCATAACACTGCCTGCGGTTCCGATGACTGCAATGGTTCTCAAGGAAACCTGTCCTGCAAAGCTTGAAGTCCTCGCGTCGAAAGCCCTGGATGTTGACAATAGCGGGCCGTCTCCAGCGGAGCCTACAAAGCACAGGACGACCTTGTCTCCAAGCGCTCGAACAGCTATGCGCGTTCTGTATGTCATGGCTCTTATGGACGGCTTCGCGATGGGGATGGGCCAGCCGATTTTTCAGCTGTTTCTGATGAGCAAGATCACAACGGATATTGGTCTCATAGGCCTTATCATATCGGGTGCAGGCGCAGTGGGTCTCCTGTTCTCAGTCCCCGCAGGTAGATACGCAGACAGACACGGCCGCAAGGCCGTCGCAGTGGGTGGGTCCATAGGTAGCAGGGCCACACTCTTTGTCCTGCCACTGGCCATCGACCTTTCTCAGACAACGGCGATCTGGATTTCACAAGGCGCCATGATGTCAATCTCTCAGCCTGCTCTCAAGGCCATCCAAGGTGACATCGTACCTTGGAGTCTTCGAGGTCGGCTCTTTGGTACGATTCAGGCTTTCTTCAACGCAGGCGCGACAATAGGACCACTGATAGGCGGTGCGCTCTATGGCATGTTCTCTCTAACCATGTTCCAACTAGGATGGTTCTCGATCGGAGGGCACGTTTTGCCATTCTGGCTTGCGTCTGGTTTGGGATTGATTGGGGTGTTCATGCTGTGGGCTTTCATCAGAGAAACCCGAATCTCCGGAGCCGCAAGCGACCAAAGCGAGGCCGACAGATCAAACGAATCCTAGTGTCGCCGAGACTTCGGTGACCAAAAGTCATATATGCCCTAGTCATCAGCACGGGCTTCAACAAGAGCACGGAGGTGTTCCTGGACTTATGATTACGGGCGAGGTATTCATTCCAGAGAGCATTAGCATCCGTGCTTGTGAGGTTGCATAGACCTCCGCTGCTTCTCTCTGTCTGCAACCAGTCATGCGTCGGTGTGCCTACTGACTGAAACACGGTGCGGACTGCTGGCTCCTCGGTGATCGACTTTGTGCCACTAACAAGACTGACGCATGGACCATCTAACATCGAAGGCGAACTACAGAGTTGCATAGCATAGAACAGAGAGCGCACCCGGGCAGTCTCATCGAGGTGTGAGAGATGAGCCGGGTAGAGAAGTTCAATCCCCTCAAGGCGAGTACCCTCTCAAGAAAGAGGGACCACGAGAGGGCTGGAAGGAGAGCTGAGGCTGTACCAATCAGCGAGATCACGTTTGAAGAGGTGAAGCGTGATGCAGTGCGTTTTGGACTTGCCACCGAGGTTTCGTCGCAGATGAATGCTGGAAAGGAGGCGTCAATATTCCTTGCCCATTGGAAGGGACACCCCATCATACTCAAGGCCTACAGACTGTGGCAGACCTCGCAGGCAGAGAGGCGCAAGGGGTTCTATGCGCTGGAAAAGATGGAGTCGGTTGCTGCCAAGGAGTATGACGTCCTCTCAGCCTGTTTCAAGGCCACAGTTCACGTACCAACGCCCATAGGCCGAGTCGGTAACTACCTTACTATGCGATTCCTAGGTGACAGCAGTGACCCTGCGCATCAACTGAAGGACGTCCGGCTGGAAGACCCCGAGCAGGCCATGGAGCAAGTGTTTGACGAGTACTTGATCATGTACCGTGACGCAAAGTACGTGCATGGGGACTTGAGTGCGTACAACATACTGTGGTGGCGGAACCATCCATGGATCATCGATGTGCCACAGGCATACCTCGTCGGACCATGGGCTGACATGAAGGTCGTCGTGCATCTGCTGAAACGCGACATCCTCAATGTCCTCTCTTACTTCAAGAGGTATGGTGTTCAGGGTGACCCCGATCACATACTCAAGGGGTTCCTCTCAGAGTACGTTCCGAACAATCTTAGAAACTCCAGAGAGCTTCTGGGGGTATGGACGAATGAGTAGGGTCGAAAAGCATAATCCCCTGAAGGACGGCGCCCTATCACGCAAACGCGACATGATGGGTGTCGATACAGGCAAGGCAGAGATCCGAGAGCTTACCTTCGACACAGTCAAGCGGGATGCGCTCCAGTTCGGGCTGGCCACAGACGTGATGTTCCAGATGAATGCTGGGAAGGAGGCATCGATTTTCCTCGCTGTCTGGAAGGAGCATCCCATAATCCTGAAAGCCTATAGATTGTGGCAGACCTCCCATCATCTGTCAAAGAGCAAGGGTTTCGTCCCTGTGGGTACGAGCAAGAGGACGCACTGTATCCTTGGCATGGCTGAGAACTACGCTGTAGTTGAATACGACCTACTCATGAATTGCTTCAGGGCCGGCGTTCATGTCCCTACTCCGATTGGCCGCGTTGGGAACTACCTGACGATGCGGTTCATTGGAGACGGGAAGGAACCGGCCCCTCAACTGAAAGATGTCACCCTTCTTAGTCCAGAGAAGGTGTTGGATCAAGTTCTTGATGATTACTTCATCATGTACACCCAAGTCCACTATGTACACGGAGACTTGAGCAAATACAACATCCTCTGGTGGCAGGAGCGGCCTTGGATCATCGACGTTCCTCAAGGATACAAGGTGGATACTCACTGTGACATGGATATGGCAGTGTTCTTGCTTGGCAGAGACATCATGAATGTACTGTCATACTTCGAGACATATGGCATCTACCGCGACCCTGAGGTGACTATGAGGAGGTTCATCGGCGCCTATACGCCGAAAAACATCGAAAGCTATGATCTCACGGAGCTGAGTGAAATGCTGTGAGTCTGGGGCCGACAGAGCACCGGACCTGTCCGTAATTGGTGCTTTACATGAACACGGGCTCAGGCCTAATACGTGGAACCATCTGGACTCACATTAGGGAATGAACTGGCACGAGTCCTGTTGGACTCACCGGCACGCCCTCTGACCGAGAGTGTTGTTCACTCGACCTTCCGCAGAACTACCTTCGAAACACCAGGTATCTTCTTCAGGCTGTCCTCAAGCTCTCTGAGGGTAACGACCAGTTGGTCAGGCACAAAATAGCATTCGTAGTAGCAGCGCTCCCCTCTTAGGCACACGCCAGTCGTGAAGATGATGTCGTTTAGCTTGGCATCATTGAAGGCGAAATTGAGCTGCTTGAGGAAATTCCGTGAGAGGTCGCTGATTTCTATACGAAGAAGGTAAATCAGATCGCTGGCAACTGGGAACAGCTTCACAACCTTATCCTTGTGGTGCAGGACTGTGAGTGCTGCCTTCTCCCCGATGTCTGCGACAAACTCGGCAGGAAACTCGACGGGTTTTCCAGCTGTCAAATGTAGGATTATTGCCGAAGTGGCTCCCTCGCGGTCTATTACCATGAGCTATACGTCCTTCAGGGTCTGAGTTACTTCGGTCTAAGTTGACCGAGCTAAATAAAGAATTCGGCGATGGGGTGCCCATCCTTTCAGAGGTTGATGCCGTCAGACTGCCCACCCTAAGCAAGGTTCTTGGTTGGGCAGAAGTTATAACAGAGCAGTTGGACACGACCTCTAGAGGTTGGTACACGTGAACCCTCGTCTGGCACAGCTTCTTGGTCTCCTTCTCTTGCTGGTTGCAGCTGCAATGACATACTTGGTGTATCTCAGTGTAATCGCCATTTCTGGCGACCCATCAGAACTGCTGGTCTCGGGGATTGTCGCGTGGGGTATACTTGCTCTGCCCGAACTTGCAGCCGGCCTATGGCTGATCATAAGGGGCACACATGGGGCTCGAACCAGCCAGGTTTCTGACCGACTTGTCCAGATTGTCCAGCGAGACGGTCGTATCAGCGTTGAAGCCGCCGCAAGGGAACTTGGAGTCGAACCAAAGGAGATTTCCGATGCAGCACTTGGACTAGCTAAACGACGCATACCCTTGGTCCTCATAGATCGGGGATCTTCGGACATAATCAATCCAGCGACACTGACTCTTAAGGAGAGCATTCTTCATCTGTTGTTCGCCCAGAGGCGCATGACCTTCGACCAAATCTCAGCGGTGACCAAGGCGACCAATACACAGATCATTGATGCGTTGAAGGAGCTATCGAAGGAAGGTAAGTTCCGAGGAGTGATTGACGAGAACTCACGGGTTGTCTACACATCTGAGGCACTCGCCCATCTTCCAAAGTCCTACACAAAATGCCCTGAGTGTGGGGGAAAGCTGGTCAATCCAGTGCTACCCGGAGAAGAGGAGGTCTGTCCGTACTGTGGTCACCTTATTGTGAACAGGATGGGAGTTAAGGGGACCGGCTGATACTGACTGTCGAAAACCTTGTTTTGAAGTCTGCGGATTGGTTCTAGGTTATGCCACGCTGGTTTCCTCTGGTCTTCCTTCTGAGCGCGAGCCTGAAACGATCGAATCCCTGACCTAGTCGGGTCTTCCTTGGCCAGAAGGGCTCTATCTCATCAAAGCCGAAGACATCCCAATAGAGAGGGCAGGCACCAGTGCAGTATGCGAAGTGCGTACAAGCTTTGCAGCCCTCTGTGGCAAACTCCTTGGCCCTCCAGAATCGGGCGGCTCTCGACTGCCAGACTTTCTGGAAGCCCTCAGTTAGTAGATTACCAACGGGGTCGCTGAAGCTTGAGCAGGGCAGCACATTTCCTTCTGAGTCTACGGAGAGAAGCCCGTCACAACATGCACAGCTCTTGGCCCCCAGACCATGAGATATCGGATTGAAGATGCAGACCGGTGTCGGGGCATACCACACGAACTGTACGCCCTTTCTGTTTGCCAACCTTCTTACTCGTTCCACAATCTCCCCAATCTCCGAATAGGTCACCATAAGCTCCTCGCACAGCTTTGCCGCGGTCCCAGTATAGATGACCATGTTCATGCTGAAGTAGCTCAGTCCTAGATCGTCTGCGTGAAAGGCGACCAAGTCGTCAAGCTTGGCAACATTGGGCCGGCATATGGTCGTGTTACAGTGGGTGTAAATGCTTGTTGTCCTTAGGTTCTTGATGCCAGTCACGGTCTGCTCGAAAGCGCCAGGCACTCCCACGATGTAGTCATGTGTGGTTGCGTCAGGTCCCTCGATTGAAACCTGAGCGCTGTTGAGTCCAGCCTGCTCAAGTCTATTCACGTATTCTTTGTCTGCGCACTTTCGACCATTGGTTATTAGATTCATACGTAGACCCTTGGACCTGCCATACGATATCAAGTCGAACAGGTCGTCACGTAGGGTCGGTTCACCACCTGTGAAGGAAAGACTTGGGACATGAGCATCATCAGCAATGATGTCTATCACACGCTTGACCTGGTCAGTTGTCATCTCTCCTGCAATGCGGTATGGAGAATATGCATAGCAGAAACGGCACCTGTTGTTGCATCTGTAGGTGATGGCGATCTCGCCCAAGACAGGGTACCTGATTTCCGCCGAACCAAAAGGTATGATCTTGGCCGTCCTGTAAGCCAACAGATTCTGATTCCCTGTTGTCATGTTCCGCAGGTCTTCAGCGAAGGCTGCAAGGTCGTTGAGTACGACCTGCCTGTCTGCCCCGAAAGTGGAAACGAAATGATCTACTACCTCTTCGGGCTCGTGGCCCTCAAGAAGCATCCTCAGCATCGTCATTCCTGTGTCATTGAGATGCATGACCTTGTTCGGCCTGAGAATAAGCAGACTATCCTCTGGCCGCGCGAAGAAGAAGTCTTTGACCTCTTTCATGAATACTGAGACCCATCCGAGGTCATCCAGCGTGTAGTCGTAGCTTGGGGCTTCCATGACACTGATGCCCGATGCGGCGATTCCACTTTAAGCGTTCTGAAAGGACATCTGGCGAGTATTGTTGCGAGACTTGCCAGTCGAAACGCACGGTCTATCGCCGGCGAGAGCGAGGACCTGAAATGCTTATCAGGTCCCACCTCAAGCACTACACAGCATCATGTTGGAGAGAACATCATGAGTTCGAGTGAAACCAAACTACCCTACGGCGCCATAACTGGCAAGAAGCTCATCATGCACTTCAGTGCATTTGACATAGACTTGCCCGTTATTGCTTCTGGGCTGAGGGAGAGAATGGACGTTCTACGCGAGATGGATGTGGCCTTCGCTGGCTTCGGCACAGAGATTCCAGCCAATATGAGCGAGCAGACGCCAGCTTCGGTCAAGTGCTTCTTCGAGTATGTTGGCAAAGAGGCCGATCCGACTGTCATATTGAAGAGAGCATATCACCTAGTCTGGAGTGGGATGATCGACAGCTTCCCAGATCTCGAGGAGTGGGCGGCGGCCAAAGCAGACCTGTCAAACCTGACTCTCGCTCAGGCGGAAGTGCTGCGCGCTCGTAAGGGCGAGTAGTACGTTCTGGATGTTGTAGGATCTGTTAATGAACCAACATCTGTTGCCTAGCGTCGGAATGTGAATTCATTGCGGGTAATGTAATGCGGATACTAAAACAGTGAAGTGGCTGACATGCGGGGAGGAGAGCTTCGTCATCTTGCGCTCAAGGGCTGTTTCGTTGTCGTCTTGGCTGCAACACTGGCGATACCTGCCTGTGCCGGAGTGGGCACACCGAGTCAGAGTGCCACGTTCAACGTCGATAGTATCTATGTGGATACGGCGGTGTTGCTGAATGGCAGAATCAATGTCACCTACTGGATGACATTCTCTGTCCTCAGCGGTTCAATAGGCGGGTTTGACCTACTAGGTATAGAAGAAGCGAACGTGCCCGATCCAAATCGGGCCTACGCAGAGGTCGGAGCAAACAGATACAGCCTCCTCGTAACACCGAAATCGACCGGGTATGGGCTCGATTGGACGCCTCGCACTCAAGAAGGTGAAACTGTTACGGTGGTCTTCGGCTACTTCAGTACAAGCCGAGTGATCGAGAAGACGACTGGTACGTTTGTCCTTGAGGGTTCAGGCCAATCCATAACTCAAGACATGGGTGTACTGAACTGGGCACCTGTCCAATGGGACAGGCAAGTTGACGTTGAGAACGTGCGTGTTATCTATCCGATTCAGATGCAGCCTTCTTGGATCACTCCTGAGGGAGGTGTAACAACGCAGGGGGCTGACTACGCAGGCTATGTTGTGGACTACCGCCAAGGTGTATGGGATAGCGGCAACAACATGAGGATCTATAATGAGGACCATCTTTTGGCCTACCCATCGGATCCAGCCGCTCCCCAAAGAAACTTCAGTGCCAGTCTGACCGCCTCCCCTGCGTCAGCCTACGATCATCTGAGAGTCTTCCAGTATACGAATTGGTCGTTCTATGAACCGTACGTGCAGGCCGGGGCTCTTGGATACAGCACGGCGGAGAATATCAATGCGGCTGCCGGGGTAGAATTCGAAGTCAATCTGAAGGTCTTCAATATCGGTGATGCCGAGCTGCACGATGTCACAATCACTCTTGCGGTTCCGGAGAACTTGACCCTCACTTCTGGCCAGGTATCTACGTACCTCGGTACCCTCTATGGCGGCGAGAACTACTATCTCAGCTACAGCTTTGTCGCGGCCAATGTGCCAGCAATCTTGCCTGTCACGTTCCAAGTCAGTTCAACTGATTTGAACAGCACAAAATGGCTGACCTTCACAGTGAACGTCTACGTGCAGGAATACATACCGCCACTGATTCCCCCTGGCCTCCTGGCTCTCGCATTTGGGAGCGTAGTGTTCGTTGTGGTCGCCTACTTCGGCTACAAGAGAATCGTGAGTCCCTATGGGGCGAAGTGGACTGCTGACGAAACCACGGGTGTGTATCAGAAACCCGAGATTGCCATTCAGACGTTTGGTACTCCCGGGACCGTGGCAGAGCTCGATCCCGTCGAGTCTGCATTCTTTGTCAGCACTACTAGAGAGAAGCTCGTGTCAATGATTCTCATGTCATGCGTCCACAAGGGCGCTGTGAGAGTCTTGTCAGTGGACCCGCTCAAACTGACCGCGACTGGTCTTCAGTTCGAGGACCTCACCTACTATGAGCAGATGTTTGTCGACGCGATTGTCGATGACGAGCTTGATTCAGACAAGATTGATGAGCTCGTTGAGCGCATTGCCGACGAGGTCCAGAAGAAGTCCTGGCAGTCTGACTTCGAAGCAACCAAGAAGAACCATGATGAAATGGTTGAGGGCGCATGGAGAGAGCTGGAGGCAAACCCGACTCTTGATAGTCGCACTGACTACTATTTCAGCGGGCAGTATCACGGTTGGGCATGGTATTGGCTCTACTTGAGTCCAGACCATGACACACACATTCATGATGCATTCTCGCATGCTGGCGGTTCCATCGCTCCTCCTCAGGTTCCTCAATGGTTCAGTGATTTGTCGAATGCAACTGGAAATGTCATTTCAGGTGTGGGTCGCGCCGTCGGCGATGTTGCGGCTACGACCGCGAAGATAATCGGCAACGTGACAAACACGATAGGCAAGGTGATGGAGAACGTGGCCAACATCATCCGTGAGCCATTGAAGCCGATTCTCGAAGGCACGAGCAGGTGTGTTACGCACGATGCGTGCCATTCCGCCTGCGTTTCGCACGATGCATGCCATAGCGCGTGTCATAGTGCTTGCCACAGCGCTTGCGTCTGTCATAGCGCTTGTCACTCAGCTTGTCATTCAGCGTGTGTTTCAGGAGGCTTCCGATAGGCCTTACGGTGACCTGTACTTCTTGGTTTCCCTGAGTCCGCGGCAGAGTCTTTCCACTTCCAGAATCGATATCGGGCACGGAGCCACCACGCTGGAGCGTAGCTGCAGGGGGTGTCGCAACTTCGTGTGTTCTCTCATTGACTCCGAGATCTGGTGCTCGTTGGCGGAGTCGCAGGTGACCGGACCTTCTGTCGTTGTGCTTCCCGCATTCCCTGCACAAAGAACGCGAGTACAAGTGCTAATCCTCCCAATATGGTATCAATGCTACTCATCTCAGACCCCAGCCATGTCACATACGCAAACACTCCCGCTATAGCAAAGTATGTCTTTGAACTACCCATAACAAACCCCTTCGCTCCTCGGACTAGAGCCGAGAGCGTCGAGCGATTCACTGCAACGTACAGGCTCAAATCATCGTTCAAAGCAGAACGCCACTCTTCGTGCCGACGATGAAGAAGCAACTATATCATTACTGAAACATATCGAACGACCGAGGGCTTGGCAGAGCATGAGTGTAACAAGGTTTAGAGCCGATGTCAAAGCTGGTAGCAAGCGCCCCGGGGGCCTTGCTCTCCTCGCATCTACCATTGCGGCGACCAAGTAGCACCTCCGCAATCATTTTCAATACGCCCCCAAGCCAGCGGGTACGACTGTTGTGTCGACAGCCGTGTCGCTAGACGCTCTGCCTCGCGGTTTCTGCATCCCGGATAGCATGCCGCAGGGCGAGTGATAGGTATAGCAGCCGGGCGGCCCGAACGGTTGTGAGGGATGGCCAGTGGTCCCTTTCTAGAGGGTCCTGCTAATAATGGGATGCACACGAAGTAGGAACACAGGAACAGTGCCAAGCTTATTAGACGTCATCAGGTAATAGAAGGGTGTGAACACAGATAACACAGAACGTCCGGAGGGCAGTAAACCGCACGAGGTAGGCAAACGCCGGGTGGGGCAGAGGACTTTGACTAGCGACCTTGAGCATACAGAACACACCAAGTTGGATGAGGCCAATGTGAGGAGATACCTGAAGAGGAGGCAGAAGAGTTTCAATAGGCAGATGGACAGATATCTCATCAGGGAGCTTGAAGACGTCTATGCGGGAAGGCCTGATGCTTTCCACAGGCTACGGGAAGGAGAGAGCTTCAGTCAGTATTGGCGTACTAGGGACTCCGGCGTCCCGAACCCCGAGGCCGAAGTCCTGTTCACGAAGAAGGACGGCAAGCCTGTCATCACAATCCTCGACACCGCTATTCCCGACGAGGC
>Ga0153915_10001160_pt1 | contig 24333 bp, 15 predicted proteins | sample Opewatmetagenome_2_FD_107003 | JGI IMG/M metagenome (GOLD analysis project Ga0153915, IMG submission 107003) | Freshwater wetland microbial communities from Ohio, USA - Open water 3 Core 3 Depth 3 metaG | ecosystem: Environmental > Aquatic > Freshwater > Wetlands | place: USA: Ohio, Lake Erie...
TATTTTTCCTTTCAAAACATGTAGTTATTCTTATTTTCTCAGAATAAAGCGTGGAGTGAGGTAATTCAAATTAAATATGCAAACATAAGACAATTTTATTTACTATTTACTATTTTTTATTGACTTAATAACTTTGAAGTATTATAAATAGTATAACATGTTTTATCAATCAGTTGATTGACTTATTAAATAATAATAAGGAGTTTATTATGCCACAGATAATGACTACAAAAGAATTAGCAAAATATCTCAAGCTGCATGAGATTACAATTTGTAAATATGCCGCAGAAGGCAAAATCCCGGCTATCAGGATAGGTAGAGTTTGGCGTTTTGATAAGGAAGCCATCGATAAATGGATAGGCGGCGGACCAAAAAAATAAGCTGCTAAATGATTCATGTTGCGAATGAATATTTCTATTATAGCGATTTTTAATAATGAATTATAATATCAATATTCAAAGAACCCGAATGATTCAGACAAATGTATTTGGCTGCCCTTAAACACAAACTGAGACAAATACAACGCCGCTTGAGAGGATTAAACAAGAACAATATCCCAATAATAGAATAAAAGCATTTTAAGGATAACTGCAGGTAATAATAAATGCCGTAATCTCCTTATGTCAAAGGGGGATAAACGGCATTTTTTATTATTGCCTTATTTATAAATGATATATTGGGTTCTCCAACTATCATAATCTCGATTCTCAGAGACCCAACCTCTGTTTATCTTACAAATATCTGTTCCGGTTTCGATAGCCTTCCTCATTTCCCTATCTCCCAGGATCAGATCAATGGGCATCCGTTTAAACTCATATTCATATGGAGGATCTTTCCATTGGAAGTCCTTTTTGTGTGTCTCAATAACGGCATTGAGGAGACTTATTGACGTCAGGTATGGCCGGAAGACATCATGATCAATTATGTGGATCATAAATCCCCTGCAGATTCGTCCGGTCCATTTATTGAATGTGGGGCGAAAGGTAATATCCTGCAAAAGACATCCCTCGATTGATTCCGGTGCAAGTCTTTCCCTGATCAAAATTGTATCAAGATATGGCGCCCCGAAGATCTCGAAGGGACGACATGTCCCGCGGCCTTCTGACAGGTTGGTCCCTTCCCATATAACCTGTCCCGGATACACATAGGCTGTCTCAGGGACCGGCATATTTGGAGAAGGCATAATCCATCTCAAGCCCGTATCATGCCAGAGCATCCTCCGGCTCCATCCTGTCATAGGTATTATGTCGGGATTTGTCCCCAGTTTAAAGATATCATCAAACATCAATGCCATCTCGCCCAAGGTCAAACCATGACGCATAGGGATGGCGCATGGGCCGACAAAGGAAAAAAGATCCGGCCTTAAAAGATTGCCCTCTGTAACAATGCCGCCAAGGGGGTTCGGCCTGTCCAGGATTACTATTCTTTTCCCGGCCTTTTTCACGGCCTTCATGCAGTTCAACATGGTTGAGGCAAATGTATATACCCTTGTCCCTACATCCTGGAGGTCAACCAATAGGATATCTATCAGGTCAAGCATCTCCTCCAGAGGTTCTCTCCGGTCGCTGTATAGACTGTAAACAGGGATATTCAACTTCCTGTCAAAGGAGTGCCCCGTCTCAATCATGTTGTCCTGATCCTCGCCGCCATGACCGTGCTGAGGCCCGAAGAGGGCCTTCAGATGACCCGGAAGGACCTCGGATATCACCTTTTTTGAATGACTGAAATTAGCATCAAGGGATGCCTGATTGGACAGGAGCCCCAGCCTGCCGCCCTTAAATCTCTTCCACTGTGCATCCCTGAATTGATCAAGGCCTATGGATACTTTATTCAAGTTGGGCACTAATTAATCTTCACTCTCCAGCCATAAGCATCTTGCTTTAATCCGTATTGGATGCCTATAAGCTCATTGTAAAGCCTCTGGGAGATCTCCCCCATTTTTCCGCCTGCAACTGTATAGTCTTTCCCCTTATAGGTTATATATCCGACAGGCGATATGACGGCTGCTGTGCCTGTCCCGAAGGCCTCCATGAGCCTTCCGTTTTTTGCGGCGTCCAAGATCTCATGTATGGATATCTTTCGTTCCGATACCTTAAGCCCCCACTCTTTCAGCAGTCGGATTACGGAGTCTCTTGTTATCCCGCGAAGAACGCTGCCTGTCAGGGGAGCAGTGATGATCTCGTCGTTAATTATAAAAAACATATTCATGGTGCCCACTTCATCGACATATTCCCGTTCCGCCGCATCAAGCCAAAGCACCTGTGTAAAACCCTTTGCCTTTGCCTCCTCAGAGGCCAACAGACTTGCTGCATAATTGCCGCCGGTCTTGGCCTCGCCCAGCCCCCCGACAGCTGCCCTTACATATTTATCCTCAACGTAAATCTTCACAGGATTCAGCCCCTCTTTATAATATGCGCCGACCGGGGAAAGGATAATAAAAAATATGTATTCTTTGGCCGGCCTCACGCCAAGATGCGGCTCAGTGGCGAACATGGCCGGTCTGATGTAAAGTGAAGTCCCTTTATTTTTAGGGATCCAATCACTGTCCAAAAGTATCAGCTTTTTCATGCCGTCCATAAATGTCTTTTCATCCACATTGGGCATACAGACCCTTGAAGCTGATACATTGAATCGCTTGATGTTTTCTTCAGGCCGAAATAGGAATATCTCATCATCTTTGCCTCGATATGCCTTAAGCCCTTCAAATATCTCCTGCGCATAGTGGATGCCCATTGCAGCCGGATCGATCTGAAAATTCCCATAGGGCATTATGCGGGCATTATGCCATCCGGCGGCTGTCTTATAATCCATAACGAACATATGGTCTGTAAATATATCGCCAAAACTTAGGGTATCGTTTTCTCCGGGTTTTTTCCTTAACCGGTCGGGCCCGGCCTTTATTATTTTAATCTCCATTTTCTTCTCCTATTCACTGAAACAACAAAAAACATGCGCCTTTTCAGGACATAATCTAGCCATCGTAATTATCATATGGTATTAATAAAAACAATAAACAATTTGTTCCTCGGCAAAAGAAGGATCACTGATTATATCTTGACATAAAATATGTACTTCAATTAGATTTTAATATTATGCGTATGTCTTTTTTTATTATTTTCCGAAGGTTGTATCGTTGATTTTTATTTGTTTTTATATTCTTAATAAGGACAATAAAAGGCCCCAATAATAATGAAAAGCTTTCGAGACCAACATGGCTTTTTTGCCCCTTCCAGACCAAAAGAGATACAGGCCGAACTCACGATAGAAAACCTGTCCTTGCGATGGGGAAGCGGGTTCGCCCTGAACAATATCGATATTTCGGTCAAGGCCGGAGAGATCTTCGCATTGATCGGGCCCAAAGGCGCAGGAAAAACCAGCCTTATTGATTGCATCACCGGCGCCCTTACACCCCATGAAGGCCGCGTCTATTTTAATGATGAGGATATTACGGGACACGAACCGCATTATATTGCCCGTCTGGGAGTAAGCAGGACCTTCCAGGACAATCATGTCTTTCCGGAAATGACTGTCCTGTCAAATCTCCTGCTGGCGCGCCACACATTTTATCGATATAACTTTTTCAAGGCGCTACTGTTCTCATCAAAGGTTCAAGATGAAGAGATACGCAACAGGAGGATGGCGGAACTGTTGATTGAACTGTTTCAGATGCAGCATTTAAGGAAATCCCCTGTCCGCGAGCTGTCTCACAGCATGAGCAGGCGTCTTGAGATTGCAAGGGCCATTGTAATGGACCCCAGGATATTGATCCTGGATGATCCCTTCACCAGCATGACCCAGGAGGAGACATATAGCATTAAAAGGATCTTATCCGAGTTAAATCGCCTGAGAAATGCTACGATTATCGTTGCTGAAGATGATATGTCCGATGCTGTAGAAATATCAGACAGGGTTGCAGTTTTGGACTTCGGGATAAAGATTGCGGAAGGTTCTCCTGATTTTGTCGAAAATCACCCTAAGGTAATGAAGATATATCCAAAAGAGAAATAAAGGGTTAAGAGCTCTTTCATGACATTATGAACAAAAAGATACAAAATACAGACGCGTTGGGATACGACCGCTTGTCTTCCCTTGGGAATCTCACATTGCCCCAGATACTGGCAAGACAGGCAGAACAACAGGGCGCAGACGGGATTGCAATCAGGGAGAAGGCCTTCGGCATCTGGCAGCCCTATAATTGGGAGGAATACCTGGAATATGCCAAGTGCGTGTGCCTGGGGCTTCTTTCAATAGGGTTTCAAAGGGGAGAAAACATCGCGCTTATTATTGACACCAGGCCTGAATGGCTGTTCAGTGAAATCGGCGCGCAGGCGGCAGGGGCGGTGACGGTCAATCTCTTCTCCTCAACCATGGCAACGGAACTGGTCTATGACCTGAACCATGTCAATGCCTCTTTTGTATTTGCGGAAAACAGGAGGCAGGTTGACAAGATGCTCAGCCACAGGGAGGCCCTTCCTAATCTGAAAAGAGTAATCTTTATAGACCCCTCCGATATGATTCTTTATAAAGATGAGCCATGGCTTTTAAGTTTCAACCAACTGCTGGAACTTGGAAAAGGTCTGAATGCGGAAGACCCCGAGCTCTTTTCCCGGGAGCTATGGCTGGGGAAACCGGAAGATACTGCTATGATGTTAATGACCTCAGGCACAAAGGGCATGCCTAAACCGGCGATGATCAGTTACATGAATCTTGCCGCAATGGCCGGCAACTGGCTTAGAAATATCCCCATATCCATCGGCGACAACTGGGTTTCTATTTCTCCTGATGCCGGCATCATCGAAGAGACATGGTGCACGGCAATAGCCCTGGCAGGCGGCATGGTTATTAATTTTCCTGAAACATCCGAAAGCCTCATGGATGACATGAGGGAGATCGGGCCATCGATAGTTGTAAATTATCCGGGGTTCTGGGAATACCTTTCGTCGCGGATACAGATGGAGATGGAGGAATCAGGCCATTTAAGGAAGTGGTTATATAATCGCTCTTTCAGGACGGGGAAGGCCATCCATGACCTTGAGTCGAAACATGATGCCGTTCCATTAAGGCTCAGGGTCCTTCAATGGCTGTTCAAGCGCATCATCACTATCCCTCTTATGGACAGAATCGGGCTCCTTGGGGTGCGGCATGCCTTTTCAGGCGGTTACCCCATAAGCCCTGAGGTCATTAAATTTTTCAGATTCAATGGGTTGGACCTGAAACAATGCTATGGCCTTGCCGAGACAGCCGGCATGTTTCAGTTTCAGGCTGATGACGACTTGAGTCCCGACACATTAGGAAAGCCCCTCCCTGGAACAGGGATAACAATAAACCCGGAAGGTGAAATCCTCTTTTCCGGAAAGTTTATCTTTTCAGGCTATTATAAGGATCCCGAAAGCACGTCAGCCGCACTTAAGGATGGCCTTTTTTTTACGGGAGATATAGGCAGCCTTGATGATAACGGAAGGCTTTCCATCCTCGGCAGAAAGGAAGATATAATAAGGGCTGAAGACGGGCGGAGATTCTCGCGTGATTTCATTGAAACCAGGATTAAGGAAAGCGCCTATGTTAAAGAGGCGGTTATATGGGGCAAAGGGAAGCCGTTTTTGATAGCCTTTGTCGGCATTGATTTTAAAAATGTAATGAGATGGGCAAAAAGACGCAACATACCCTGTCGTGATTACACCGAACTCACTAAGCGCCCCGAGATAGAGGCGCTTATCAAAAATGAGATCCATAGCCTTAATCTCAGGTTGCCGGATTATATGCGCGTCCGGAAGATTGTATTGATTAATAAACAGCTTGATACTGATGAGGAATTGACAAAGACCGGCATAGCAAGAAGAAAATTCCTTTTTGAACAGTACAGGGATATTCTGGATGCAATGTACGCCGACCGATCAGAGGCTGCCCTTATAGGCCGTTTGAGGGATCATAACGATGACATCAGAACAATTAAGACTAGGATCAGGATAATATCCGTACCTGAAGGAGGGCTATAGCATTATGACGGATCTTTGGAATCTTTTATTTAAAGGTCTCTTGCTTGGCTCCATATATGCCCTTTCAGCCATGGGGTTTGTTCTTATATTCAAGACAGGCAAGGTCATAAATCTCGCCCATGGGCAATTTATGGCTATGGGCACCTTTATCTTCCTGTTGCTTTCTTCCTTGTCCGGGCTCTCTGTCATCACAGCGCTCCTCATGACTATCCTGATAAGCCTTTTCATGATCTTTGCCATTGAACGATTATTCATACGGCCCTTGCCTCCCGTTGATATGACACGATGCATCTTTATGACCCTTGGGATTATGCTCATGTTTAAAGGATTGATCTCTTCTGTTTTACTTTCCCCTGCCGAAGACATCTTAAGGCGGCAAGGAATTTATTCAACGCACACTGCGAGCTTGATTATAGGCACAATATCCATTCTTATCTTCTTCTTGTTCTTAAGAACGTCTTCATTGGGACTTTATATAAGGGCTGTAGGAGACAACAGGAATGCGGCCATTTCGTTGGGGTTGCCCATTGAGAGTCTTTTCACCTTCAGCTGGGTCATTGCGGGGATGGCGGCGGTTGTAAGCGGCATCCTCCTTACAATCAATTCAGGCTCAGGCGCCGCTGATCTTGTTTCTATGGAAACAAGGATATTCCCGGCTATTGTGCTGGGCGGACTGGGCAGCATGAGAGGAGCGGTCATGGGCGGCATTTTAATGGGCATTCTTGAGACCTGTGCAGGGGGCCGGATTTCAAGCCCGCTAAGAGATCTTCTACCCTACATGATACTTATTCTTATACTGCCGATAAGACACCTCGGCTTATTCTCAAACAAAGTTGACTTGCCGGGGATTAAGAGGTAAACGGATTGAATATTAACACGGCCATCCCGGCCTAGACTCCTTACAACCGGAGACAACGATTAATTCATGAAACGATTTCATTCTCATCAATGCGGGAATTTTAAATCCTCCTACAAGGAAGAACTGGCTGTTTTTCAAAATGACTTCGGCAGGCTCTGGTTTATCATAGGGCTTATCGTTGTGTTCGGATTAATGCCCCTTTCCGCTAATTCCCATATCCTGAGAATCCTGAATATGATAGGCATATACTCCATTGCCGCTATCGGTCTTAATGTCCTCACAGGTTACACGGGGATGATCTCTCTCGGACATTCCGCTATCTTCGGGCTGGGCGCCTATACGGCGGTCATCCTTGCAACCGGGATGAATGCACCCTTCTGGCTTGCTGTCCCGGCAGGCGGCGCTGTCTCGGCAGTTATCGGCATCGGGATCGGCCTGCCGGCCGTTCGACTTATGGGTTTTTACCTCTGTTTCGCCACCCTTGCATGTCAGAAGATAATGGAATTCATTTTTATTCACTGGAGAGGTGCTACAGGCGGCACCGGCGGCATCTCCCTGTCAAAAACAGCCTTTTTGGGGATGGACCTGAAAAACGATATCATATTATATTACATCACATTTATCCTGCTGGCGCTTATGGCATGGATAGCCGTCAATCTGATGCGGTCAAGGTTCGGCAGGGCCTTTTTAGCCATTAGAGATGACCAGGAAGCCGCCGAGATGATGGGGATACCGGTATTCAAATATAAACTGCTTTCCTTTGCATTCGGCTCATTCTATGCGGGCATTGCCGGCGCCCTGTTTGCCTATTATAATTTAAACATTTCTCCCGGACTTTTTAATCTCTCCTTTTCAATCATCCTCTTAGCCATGATAATAATAGGCGGGCTGGGAAGCTTGCCTGGTTCCATCTTCGGCGCTATTGTTGTTGTCTTGCTGAAAGAGACCTCGGTTTACAGTGACAGACTCCTTGCAGACACGTTCGGCGCCTCCTTTAATCTATCATCATTATATGAGTTTGCTGTCGGTCTTTTAATGGCGTTATTTATTATCTTTAAACCGAAAGGCCTTGCCGGCGCATGGAGTCATATAAACTCCATTTTCAGGTTATGGCCATTCTCACAAGGCGCCGACTATGGCTTTAAAAAATCCTATCCTGGCCATAAATAATCTGCATGTCGCTTACCCTGACAACAGGGACGTCCTGAAAGGCGCGTCCTTTTCAATAGAGAGAGGCCATTTAGTCTCTCTTGTGGGGACTAACGGCTCAGGCAAAACGACCCTTTTAAACGCGATATCAGGCATGCTGAGATATGACGGCGGAATCATCAAGCGAGGGGAGATTGAGTTCAAGGGCAGGAAGATCCATAATCTGCCTCCTTTGCATATTATCCGTGAAGGCATTGTGCATATCCTTGAAGGACGCAAGGAGTTCAGTTCCCTTACCATAGAGGAGAATCTGAGGCTGGGGGCTTCCGCGCGTCAGGGCAGACCTGCTAAGACGGGCATTGATATGATCTATAACTATTTCCCCGCCCTTCTGCCAAGAAAAAAAACCAAGGCCTTCGATTGCGGGATGGGGGAACTCCAGATCCTTGCTATGGGAAGGGCGTTGATGGCCCAGCCTGAATTGATTCTCCTTGATGAGCCCTATCAAAGGATCTCCCCTGTCCTTGCCGAAGAACTCTTTACTGCCATAAAAAGGATCAACAGGGATAAGGGGATTACATTTATCTTCGTTGAAAGGGACCCGATCATGTCCTTTCAGATGGCAGATGATGTCTATTCGATAACAAACGGAGAGATTTTTAAACAGGATAAATTAGGATCGATTCATCAGGCATCAACGCCTGGACTTAATAATAAGGATTTCAGATGAACTCCAACAAATCCCGATCTCAGGATTCCTTCTGGTCTGAAGACCCCTTCGGCATCATCAAGCCTGATGAATTTGCCGCACTGGGCATCAATCCCTCCGACATAACAGCCGGTACGCTTGCGGCCCACCATCATCCTCCCCTTTTATCAAGCAGATTCGGGGGCAACGCATACGGCTTCGGTTTCTTCGAGATCTATGATCACCTGGGATCCGGAGATCTCAAGCTTATACAATCCATAACCTTTGACAACCAGGAGCAGATCAAAAGGCATGCGGCTGATCTGAACCGGATATATAAAAAGATCGGGCTCCTGATCAGATTCTCCGCACTTGGAAGACCTTATTATCTCATCCCGAGTCAGCTTGTGTCCGAATCCGTCAAAAATATAAAGGACAAAACGGACGAAATCACCAAGATCATTGATTTCCATTGTAAAAAATACATGAAGGATACTCTTATCATAGGAGTATTGACCCATGACGATGATCCTATAATAAACAACCTGAACCTGCGTTTTAAAGAGCACAGCTTTAGTGTCATAAACACGCCTGCAAAGTTCGGATCAATCAAGGGACCTCTGGACATGGTGATCCTCACAAGGGATATCTACAGGACAATACTGCTTGAAAAACTGCGCCGGACCGGAGAAACAATCTCAGGGGAACAGCTGGAAAGACACGCCCTTTATACAATCGGAAAGATATACAAGGTCCTGAAACCTGACGGTGAGATATTTATTATCGCCAACAGCCAGCCTGTAAAGACAAACCGTACTACCAAAATAATATTTAAAAACATGAGGGAGAAAAAAAGGTTCCTGATCTTTACCCATATATTCAAGACCCGCAAGAGATACAGGATCAATAATTCTTCTATTACAGTGAACATCTTTGATCTGGAAAGATACCTGGGCATCCGTTATATAGAGCCGGACATCCTTAACAGACTATCCGGAGGGAGTGACCTCGAAAGAATGTCCCTCAGGGAAATCAACCGTCTTCCCTACCTGGATCTCTCTTTATTTAATGAATTTGCCTATGATCAGAGAAAGGCGTGGTTGAAGATCCTTCCGTTGTATTTTGACGGCATCTTCCATAAGCCCTTGATTACTCATTCCATAACCGACAAGTGGAAAAAACGTTTTTCCTTCAGTGAATATACCCCCGATTACATGCTGATCTATCTGGGACAAAAAAAGAAACTGAGCGTTGATATCACTGCTTTAAAAAAGGAGATATCCGAATCGAAAACAGCCGGATCTCCTTTATCTCTAATCGCCGAGTACAGGGACTCATTCGATTATCTTATCCGTTGTCTCAATATCCTTAAGAACATTAAAAACACCAACATGACGGACCTCCCGGAGGTCTTCATGGAACGGCTGAAAGAGCCCTTTGAGAATAAAAAAAGGAGATATGCCGGTTTAGATAGTATTATTAGGCTCATGTCCAGGACAGGCAGACTGGAGCATGTTAATTCCTGCCTTAATCCCGAAATAATAGTCGGTGCAAGGACCAGTGTGCTGGAAAACCTTGAGATGCTTCCGCTCTTCGGTTTCAGTTACGGTGAAATAAAAGAGATTATCCTTATCATAACAGGCCATACCACCGGCGAGAGGATACTGTCGGGCAAGATGAATGAAAAGACCCTCAAATCCTTGACCGATCTTGCAGAGACGCTCGACCGCAGGGACGCAATTAATCTTTTGAGGTATTGCCGCTTGATGTCCATGTCGGAGATGATGGCCTCAAGAAGGGCCGTGGTGACCCCGAAGAGCGTGCTTGAGCTATTTGATCTTTTCGAACTTCCTTTCAAGGTGCTGACCGTCCCTGACATGGATTGGGATACGGTGCTGGATGAAAAGGTATCGGCCATAGGCGGCATTCATAATAAACTGGTGCGCAAGCTTCTTATGATGATGAACCGCTTTGAATTCCTTGATAACTGGGCCGAATTGACGGCAAAAGGGGAGATGGAACGTGATGTCTTCGGAAATTACGATAAAAAAAAGACATGGGAGATAGATGGAATAATCGATCTTGTAAAAATCCTGGATCGATTCAGAAATAAATTTCTGAAGGATGATCCATTGCAGTCGCCCGTGATATACAGAAAATTTCATAATACCGAATTCCACGGGACCGGTCAGTTATTTGAGACGATGGACAGCCAGCTGGTCTTTATACTTCTATGGCTGGCGGTTAATATTTCTCGGGGAGACATTATCAATTTTAATCCGATCCTTGAAGATTCGAAATATTCCGAGATAGAACGCCGCATAAAAAGGATTGAGGAAGATATAAGGGCCATTAACAGGGATAAACTGGATATTAACACCCTTAAACAATTCAGCATGGAATTGTATGAGAACAACTCGGCGTTCTTTGTCAATACCGGTTTCAGATTCGTGGTAAATAGAGAGACGCAATCCCTCGATATCCATCATATAGACCTGGATGAAAAGATCGATCAATTTGAGTTGCTCGCCAAAGGCTTTTCCGGCAGAAAGATATCCGAGTTCAAGGATACTGAGTTGGAGGAGGTAGAAAGGATCTTCGCGGATCTCGAGGATTTTCACCTCAGTCACAAAAGGCTTGTTTCAGAACAGGGCTCTGAATCGGGCATCCCGGAAAGACAGAAAAGATGGTTCAACAGGGTGGAGGCCGTTCGGGACTATCTTAAATTGAATTTTATCAATGCCATCTTTGTTCCTGAGGATATCTATACCGATCTTGAAATGCTTCTACACTATTCGCCCAGCATCCTGCGTTTCGCCCTGCCTGAACTTATGGCCCTTCAGAAACTGGACCTGTCGGATAAGAAGGCCTATCTCAAATCGCCCATCATAGATCATATCCTCGCGTCTGCAAGGAAAATGCAGGCACTTATAAGGGGCGACTTGAAAAACTTTCAGGACGTTCAGACATTGCATAAGCTGGCGCAAATGGAATTCGGCCCTATGGCAGCCGGCATTATCGGGTTTAATGACTCACAGACAGAAGTCCTTATGTCTATCACAAACCGGATTAAACGAAATCCTGTCCTCCTTGATGCCCTTATTAAAAATTTTATTTTCCATGACATAGGCCTGACCCAGTCCCTGAGAGAAAAATACAAGGATGAGATCAATATTGCCGATCAGTCAAGGGCAGGGGCTTTTTTCATAATAAAAGAAGGAATTCCATCGAGGTACGGTACGAGCAGGGATGCTGAAAAAGCCCTGATATATCTCATAAAATATCATGACTGGATACTGCATTTTATTAAAGGCGAGCACTCTGTGTATTCCCTCAAGGAAATCCTGGATGAAAGCACTGAAGACCTTTTTGACGCCTTCTTTTTAAGTTCGCTTGTAATGACCTCAGCCTTAAGCGAGGGATGCATATCTGAGGACATGGCCGCCAGACTTATAGCTATACGCGATCTCTGCCACAGAATCATCAAAGGCAAGATCACCCTGGCGGATTCCTTCAAGGAGTTGTACATTCAAAAAGGCCGTATATTCTTTGCCCTTGAGGAATATCAAGAAAAGGGGATTACAAACGGAAAAACACCGTCGGAATTTCTTGAATCATGGGATGGCGATCAGATAAATGAGACGCGTTATATCGAGTCAGGTAAAACAGTAGCAGCCATGGAAAGGGTCTTCAGATTGAGAAATCTGATAAATGTAGAGTTTGATGATCTCGCTAAACTTATCATCAAGGTCCCGGTTCAATTCATCTATAAAAAAAGAAACTGTTACGGCATCAGTTGCGCGACCTTTGAAAAGGATCTTTATGAAGCGCTCAAGATCTATAACATGATGAAGGACCTCCCTGAAAAGATTCGCTCCTTTATGTTGGAAAGACTTTCAGGAGACAAGATAAGGATCTACGGATTCGAAAATGTCGGCATATGCCTGAGCTATGAAGGCATGATTAAACTTCTATTGATAGCGTTTATAGGCCCCGGGAGTTTTTCAGGAAGTGGAACCCCCGTACACCTTGATTTTCTGAATATGGCAGGAAATATAGACAAAAGATTTGAAGCTATTAACGACACACTCCACAATATCTCCGTTGAAGATATCTGGGACAGCAGAGACGCCCTGGATCAATATTTTAAGGCAAAGACGGGTATAATCCTGAAAAAGGATGAGGAACACAGGGTCCTTACAGTCGGTTTCACGGACAATATAAATATCCGGCGCAAGATAGCGCATATGGATAAGATTACTGATATTGAGCAGCTCAAGGCATATTACATCTACAACATGGAATCCTTGAAAAAGAGTCCGTTTTTCACCGGGGATTATGAGGCATTACTGGAAAAGGCCTTTAATAAAAGATTGAGGGAGATAACAGACCTGATGATCGACAATGCAAAGGCCCAGATGGACGGGCTGAACAACCTCAGGGAGATTGACCACCTCTATGCCGACCTGATAAACCGGTCGTTGTCTTTGGCAATAGATTTCAGTGAAGAACAGAAGCACAGATTAAATGACCTCTATGAATTGAAAAAAGATGATATCAGGGAGGAAAAACTAAAGGAGATAAACGGGCTCCTCGATACGATGCACGACATAAAAGAACTAAGGGCAGTGTGGGAAAAGACAAGGATCTATCTGCTTAATAATCGCCAGTTCCTGGGTAAGGAGTTCGAAACAATTATCGCGAAAAGGTTTGATGACGCCGCAAAAAAGATAAAGGACATGTCTTTCCAGGTCCATTTCATTACTTAAAAACATGCCCCCGATAATATTTCAGTTCATTAATCGATTCATGGACATCTTCAAGGGCCATATGGCTCTTCTTTTTTTCATAGGGCGGCAATGCGGGATACCACCTGCGCACCAACTCTTTTATTGAACTTACATCAATAATTCTGTAATGAAAGAAGCCCTCCAGTTCGGGCATGTGCCTTCCCAGAAACCTGCGGTCCTGCCAGACAGAATTCCCGGCCAACGGCGATTCGTCTTTTTTACAATGGAGTTGAAGAAATGCGATGGTCTCTTTTTCTGCCTTAAGACAATTATAGCGCGACGTCCTGGCACGGTCCAGCAAACCGGAAGCGGTGTGATGGGTCATGCTCCATTCCTCCATGCCGTTTAAGATGTCTTCAGGATAATTGATCGCTATGTTGGGGCCTTCCGCCACGACATTAAGATTATCATCCGTAACAACCGAGGCGATCTCGATGATTACCATCTTTTCCGGATCAAGTCCGGTCATCTCCAAGTCTATCCAGATAAGATTGGAACCCAATTCATAACCTCCCTAAATCTTCAAATGCCCTGCCAAAACAGACCCGGGCATAAAAATGTCAATTAATAATGCCAAATTTAAAACTTCATGGGCCTTTTAACAAGAAAAAACGACCGGGAAAAACATGGCTGTTCTCCTCTATATTAATCTTCTTTCAGGAAAAACTGCGCCACCGGGACTCCGATACGGGAGGGCGGGACACCCCTGACAATATTTATTCCGGGAGGGCTTTCCTTCCTTGCCTCGGTTGCAAGGTTGATCATCTCCCCTCTTGCCATGCCGCCCTCGCCGTCCTCCACAAGAGTCTGCAACAGCGGCAGGTCCTTTTGAGATCCCTCAGAATAATCGGTTACAAGGGCGATTCTTCCGTCATTCAATTCCACGACAGAACCTATAGGGTAAATGCCCATCATCTGGATGAAGCTCTTCAATAAAATAGGGTTAAAGCTCTTTTCTCCCTCGCCCCACATCTTTCTCAATGCCTCATCAGGCGTGAAGGACCTTGGACGATAGGCGCGTTCCGCAGTCAGCGCCTCATAAACGTCGACTATGCGAAGGATCATTCCCATGAGACTCAGCTTCTTCATGAAATGCGTCCTTGGGTATCCGGTCATATCAGGATTCAAATGGTGCTCGAAAGGGCCCAGGATAATCTTCGACCTTAGGGTTTTATCGGCGTTCAGTCTGAGGATCTTCCTCACGCCAAGGAGTGGGTGCCTTTGCATATTCTTCCATTCCTCCGCATTAAGTTCCCCTTTCTTAAAAAGGACATCCTTGGATACTCCTACTTTGCCCAGATCGTGAAAAAGCCCGCATACGGAAAGATGTTCAAGGGACACCTTTGACAGGCCGATATGCCTTCCCAGACAGGTCGCGAGAAGGGAGACATTGACTGAATGGGCATATGTATAGTCATCATAGTCCTTGATGGTCGCAAGCCCTATCATCAGAGAGCTATCTTCCTGGATTAGATCTACTATAGTCTGAGCCAGGCGTCTTGCCTTTCGAACTCCGGCAATGCCCTGTGATGCCTTATCAGCCACCTCTCTCACCGCATTAAGGGCATGAAGATAAGCGTTCCTGGCCCTTTCCCTCCGTTTCATGCCATGACCGTTTCCGGAAGCTTGAAGATCGTCATCCCGCTTCTTCAGGAGTTGTATCCACGAAAATGCATTTCCATCCAACTTATGTTTAAGCCACTCATGCGGATCCTCATGTTGAACCGAAATATCAAGAAGACGTATAAAAGTAAGTATATCTGCAGGCGCTACCTTTTGGGAGATGACAAGGAAATGAAGCCCTCCTATTCCTCTATTTATGAAATATTTCATCATCTGGTTAATGATATTAACGGTATCTCTTTTGTGGGGTAATTTCTCTCCGTTGATATGAAACCTTCCCCTCCAAATCTGGATCTTCAGGTCATCCTCTTTAGTCATTACATCCAGGATGCCTTTGAATTTCGTCAGACAATCCCTGATCAATTGATTGTTATCCTTATGTATCCTTGCAGTATGAACAAGATGATATAACACCTTCATAAAGACAATCGCGGAATATTGAGACTGCGTATTATTTTCATTTGCCACTGCCGTCTGCCCCCTTTTCGTTACAATTCCTGTCTGGCTTTTCTGACAATGCCCCTGAGACCCGGATACAGGGATCGCCCTGCCCGTTTCAACACCTGTTCGGCTTCAGGAATGTCCAGCGTTCCTAATGCAATAGCAGCGCCTCTTCGATGACCGGCCTTCCAGAAGCCGGGCATCCATCCACACCTAAGCAGGATTTCACGAAGGAAGGGCACAGAACGTGAAGATCCGCATCTTCCCAGTGTTCTGAAACACTGTATCACATGATTCCCGTCAGCATTGCTGAAGCTTGTCTTTTTAAGGTATGTCAGGAGAAGATCCTCTATAACATAATCCCTCGCCTGCCCTATATGTTTTAATACCAGCTGACGTATTGAATCCTCCTGATCATCTATCATGCTAAAAATATCCCTAATACGGGAAGAATCACGCTTCAAGATGCCTCTCACAGCCTCGTTTCGCACACGTCCTGAGGAGTGGCGAGCCAGTTTCATAAGGAATCTTGCAGATTGCGCACCCTCTATGTCAACTATAACCGGGACAAGTTTTTCAACCACTTTGTCATCCACGCTGTTTAACATCGATTCCAGGGGCCGAAGATCCTGAGAAGCGAGAAATATTATCGAATCCAACAACATCTGTCGAACAGGTGCATCTTGGGGCTGCTGCAGAAGAGAAACCAACGTTTGGATTGCCTGAGGTTTAAGGAGTTTGAAGATCTCTCCGAGTATCCCTGCATCCGTTGAATCTAAATGTCTCCAGACCTCCTTAAGGGGCGACAGAGAATCAATTCCCGATGCATTCAGAAAAAAATCTTCTATGGATGGACCGGCCCAGGGTATATCCGGCTTGCAGATTTCAAGAACGTATTGCAATCCCTGAAGGATCTTGAGCGAGACTATAAAGTCTCTTCGGGTAAGAGAACCTGTGAATTCCTCGGAAAGCACCTCCAGGATTATGCTGAAATTCTCCTTTTCCCGATGCTGTAAAAGACTGTCAAGCAATGCATCCAGATATGACGTCAGGTCCGCTTCTTCCTCCCGGATGATCATTTCCTGTAAAATTATCCGTTCCTCCCGAGAGAACGCAAGGGCTGCATGATCAATGGCAGGATCGCTCGGGGGTTCAGGCTTTTCTAAATTTTTTTCTCTTAATTGCACACCCTCGACCTTACCTGATGCAAGATCCGATATGCTGTTTTCCATCTCCTGATCGCCCCCCCATGAAAATTCTGCGACCTCATATTGCAGATGAGGGAACTGTGCCTCCCATAAGGCTGTAACGATGTCTCCTTCAGGTTCAGCGGATAATTTGGTATACTTGTTTATAATCAAGAGGATATCATTTATTTCTTTTTGCTCTATTCCATCCATGAACTCCAGCCAGCGCATGCCGTCGCGGAAGAGTGAAAAATGCATCGTCCCTTCTTCCGGCAATCCTGAAGAAATGACTTCCCCTCGTGAATGTATACTGTCCCTCTCTATTTCAAATCTCAGAGTCCTGTATCCTTGAAGGAATGTTATTAGGTGGGCGTAAAATTGATTTATGGAATTCGTGCAGATGGTATGCCCGTGGGGATAGAGCGATAGATTCTTGTTTGCGAGCAAAAGACTTGCAAAAATCTTCTTGACGGCATTCAACTCATCTTCCGAGTGGCTGTTTCCGACTGATGCGATTTGATTGTCCTGTATGTTCATCACCGGACCATTAATAATAGGGTTATAGGATATTACATCACCTTATTTGTTTTTAATAAAGACCGTCACAGTCCATAAGCTGTTTCATGAGCCCTATATATCATCAGTAATGTCTGGGCGCATAATCTGTGGAATGGGTACATTATTTATCTGCAAAATATAGACCAAATAATTTATTCAAACCAGGTAAACTCTATATTAATACATAGAAAAATTCTATCTGGCTGCATTTCAGCGGTCCTATTATCTTAATAGAACTCAGATATATCAAAAAGTATCACCTGGATATTTCAAGCTATGCTCTATCACAATAGATTTATTTAAGTTGCCAAAACTGCATCCCATAAAAAAATATTAAAATGAGTTACATTTCTGTCATATCCATTGACGGTATCTTTAAGAAGGAAACAACATAACTGTAAAAGATTGAGGTATAAACCTATAAGTCAATGGCGATCCATCCTTTTTACAAATATTGCACAAAATCTCTTTCTTCGCTATGATGAGCATAACAACAGGCTTCAACTTCATGATAACATCTTTTGATTTTATGCTCTTTATTATGAAGGCTTCATAAATATAAAATGAAAAGAGGTATCTGATATGAAAAAATTATCTCAATTATTTTTTATCTCCATCTTTTCCATGATCATCTCAATTATTGCATCATCATTGTTTCTATCCGGTTGCGCCGTTAATCCTGTAACAGGCAAGTCCGAGCTCATGCTGGTCTCCGAGGAAAAGGAGTTCCAGATAGGACAGGGGGTGGATAAAGAGGTCCGCACGGAGATGGGCATCTACCTTGAGCTGCCCGAACTCAGGGCCAGGCTGAAGACTGTAGTGGAAAAGTTAGGCAAAAACAGCGACCGTCCCGACCTGGCATTTCGTGCAGAGATCGTTGACACCCCTGATTTTAATGCCTTCGCCGTTCCTGGCGGATTTGTCTATGTACACAGGGGCCTGCTGGAGAAGATAAACTCCGAGGATGAACTGGCATCCGTTATGGCCCATGAGATTGCCCATGTCGCGGCGCGTCATTCGGCATCACAGATATCAAAAAACCAGGTCCTGAATATCGGCATTCTCGCTGCCTCCGTTGCGACCGGCGGGGCTGTTGATAATTTCGGCTCTCTGGTTAATATCGGATCCGTAATGGCCTTCAGTAAATTCTCCAGGGATGACGAAAGGGAAGCGGACCATTTCGGCCTCAAATACATGACAAAGGCCGGTTATAATCCCGGCGCGTCTATCGGCGTTATGAAACAGATCCAGAATCTTGAAACAAGCAAAACTGCTTCCCTTGATGTCTGGTTTATGAGTCATCCTCCTACCGCAGAGCGAATCACCAATTTAAATCAGGAGATACAAAACCTGTCTGCTAAAGACCCGGGGCTTTTACAGCGCAAGGACCAACGGAATGACTTTATACCCCTGCTTAACGGGATGGCCATGGGGGATTGGAACGGCAGTGAGCTGGTGAGCGGAGACCGTTATTACAACAAGGAATTTCAGTTGAGCATCCCCGTCCCCCAGGGTTGGCAGGTTGCCATAAATAATTCGAATTACACCGCCGTATTCTATGATGAAAAACAGGAATCCTTCGCATATTTCGATATAAAACCCTTGCAGAAACAAAAAACCAGCGAGGCATATTTCAGCGAACTTTCCAATTCGCTGATCCAGAAGGGGCTTAAAAAGGTCTCCGATTCATACGCCTCAAAAAAGCTCTCAAATGATGCCAGGGCGGGGATGTACCAGGGGACCAGCGGGACAGATGCGGTATCTGCCGTGCTGTTTGCCTTTACAAAAAACAATAACGGTTATTCCATCCTGGGCGCGGGAAAGAAGGAATCCTTCAGCAAGATACAACCCATCATTGAACAGATATCAAACAACCTTAAATTCCTGTCGCAGAAGGAGGCAAACGATATAGCGCCCCCGCGAATGAAGATCCATGTGGTCTCGGCAGGAGACACATGGGATAAGATTACAGTGAAATATTACAAGACATCAACGGACAAAAAGAAGCTGGCTGAATATAACGGCATGGAACCGGAACAGGAACCTGCTGCGGGCATGGCACTGAAGATACCGCCGACATTGAAGGTTAAGTAGATGAGGATGAATTCAACCTTCTCGTCGGACAAGGCAAGCAACATGTCTCTGCAGCCTTTGTTCAGCATTGTGTTTTTTACTCAAGGATGAAATTTTAAAACACGGGATTCAAACAACAGAATGTTTGAAGCCAGGCGGGGGGCAACCCCCGCCTCCACCAAATTTAGTCAGTAATATTAAATAGAGATACTTACCCTCATCTTGGATGAGCCTTTATTGTCAATGCTCTTCACGTTTTTACCTTACGAAATTCTTCCTAGCCATTCTTGCATTTTATTTCAAATTATCTTTTTTAGACTACTTGTCGTAGACTAACGTATAGAACCACTGATTTTTGCCTTGTGTAGGATTGAGTCAACATCATATATAATGCCTTTTCTATGTAGTTATTAAGTTCTGAATCACAATCTAAAAAATTTCTTGACACCTTAGTAAAACAATATAAATATAAACTAATTATCATAATTATAAAAAAACTTTCCAGTTCATTCTGTGAATTAATATATTTTTTTTATTTTCCTGTTCTTAATATTATTTCTAAGTTAAGCCTTTTGCTTGTTTATATAATGTCTGACTGTGACGCCGTGCGCCTTCGGCTGTAATGCCGGGAGGAAGACAGCGGCTGAGAAGCCATGGCAGTGGAAGATAATTGACTTGTAAATAATTGAATAAAAAGGAGGATGTCATAATGAGTGAAAAGAATTTAAATTTGACTAGAAGAAAGTTTATGGTCGCGAGTTCAGCTGCGATTGCAGCACCGTTTGTCATGAAGGTGACAGGCGCGGTCCCCTATGTCGAAGGGGCAGAGAAAGAGACTGAGAAGAAGTATAAAGATATGAAAAGCATCGTGATTTATTACTCCCAGACAGGAAATACCAAGAAGATTGCCCAGGCCCTGCAAAAGGGGATCACCAAGCTGACAGGGCAATGCGACATCGCCAGGGTTAAAGAGATAAAACCGGAGGCATTGGCAAATTATGATTTGATAGGGATAGGCGCCCCGACCTGGAGCAGCTGCCCGAGTCCGATTATCATTTATTACATTAAAAGTCTGCCTTCTACTCTGAAGGGCAAGCACTTTTTCTGGTATTCCACCCATGGGACTATGCCGGGGAGATGTGTCATAAGGGGGGTAAAGCCACTTCAGGAGCAGGGCATGACTGTTATCGGCTGGAAGGACTGGTATTGCGGATGCAAAGTCCCAGGACATATGAAACCATGGTACACAGATGGACACCCTGATGAAATTGATCTGGCGGAGGCAGAGTCCTTCGGCGCAGCAATGGTGGAGCATAGCCGGATAATATCCGAGGGTGAAACCAACATTATCCCGACATTGCACTCAACCGAGACATCTGATCAGATCTGGGGAAAAGGTCACCCCTTCGTATTTATGGGCGCCGGGCAGCAGGGTCCGACGCCAGCGACGGACAGCAATAAAAAAACCGAAACAAAACCGTATCCATTGGCAATTCCGACGTCGATGAACTACGTCACGCAACTCGAAGGGATGCCGAACAGGGAGGGGTCGAAATCGCAGCCGGGAAATGAACTGAAGATAAACAAGGATAAGTGCATCCGCTGCGGGCTTTGTGCCAAAGGCTGTCCTTGTTACAATATTGATGACTCCGTATTCCCATATGTTTTCAAGACCCAGGACTGCGAGATGTGCCTGTTCTGTGAGGGGATTTGCCCTACCGGGGCGATAGAATTTGGGTTTCGGAAACAAGATCAGAATGCCGGAAAAGGTGATGCCGGAAGTGCCGATCCCGGAAAAGGCGGCGGTGATATTTCTCTACAATTGGAATTAGCCGAAGCAATGGGGCGTTTCAGGAGGTTAACGAAGCGAGAAGATGTGGGTCCTAAGACCTGGGAGGAAGTAACGGGGCACCCTCGTCATAAAGAACTCCCCTGATACAAGAAACGAGCACATTGACGCGGTTTCCGGATACGCATGGTGGCGGGAATGAGCCTCTCTTTATAGACGTTTCTATTCTGAGAGGCAAATCAAAATATTGGCTGTAAGCTAAAACTAAGACTAAGTTCGATCTCCGCCATATTCAACCAACTACCATGTTTCGGCGTATAATGGATAGCCGGTCGTTCTGCCGGACGTCTGGCTTCCATAGGTTCAAATGTTTCATAAAGCAAGGCAGACACTGTGGGTGTTAAGGCTGTCCATAAGCAATAGCACCTTGACCGCATCCGGATAACGTTCATTAAGCTCTTTAATATGCAACGCCCAATCCTTTCTGGTGCGACGCTCGGCAACCGCAACATGTCTTTTGCCGGCAAGCGGTTCCACTTCCTTAAATAATTCACAGCCACACCGTTTCTGGCGTATTCATCGTCAATGCGTCCTGGCAAGATTCAAGGCTTATGTCTTCATTCATTGATTTAAGACCCTTTTTATCTCTCCGGAAAGGGTCTTTATGTCAAAGGGTTTCTGTATGAAACCATTGCATCCTCTTTCCATTATCTCTGTGGCCTGGCCTTCAAGATTATAGCCGCTTGAAAGGATAACCTTTAGATCCGGATTGACGGCCTTGATTATGTCATAGACCTCGCCGCCGCCCATATCGGGCATAATCAGGTCCAGTATTACAAGGTCGATCTTGTCCTTTTTCTCTTCATATGTTGCCGCGGCCTCAATCCCCCCTTTGGCCGGAATAACATTATATCCCAGACTCTCCAGGTATTGTACTGCGATTTCAAGCACCATGGCTTCATCATCAGCGATCAGGACAGTCCCGCTTCCCTTTATTACTTCTGATGCGGCATTCTTACTTAAAGTTAATCCCTTTTTTGATTTCGGAAGCAGGATATGAAAAACCGAACCATGCCCCTTTTGGGATTCGACATCAATATACCCTCCATGGGCCTTAATAATCCCATAAACCGATGCAAGCCCAAGACCGGTGCCCCTGCCCAACCCCTTTGTAGTAAAAAAGGGATCAAAAATGCGGTTAATGATCTCTTTATCTATGCCGATTCCTGTATCCCTGACGCTTAACAGGACATAATCGCCTGGTTTCGGATTATAAAGCCTATCTTTTAATTCTGAGGTATTCACATAGCTTGTGCCTATAAAAATATCGCCTCCGGTGGGCATGGCGTCTGCCGCATTCACAAATAAATTCAACAGGACCTGCTCAATCTGGCTTTGATCTGCAATTATTCCACATCCGTCCTCGTTCAGATCAAAATTGAACCTGACCTCCTTCCTGGTCATGGCAAAGGTGTCAGAGGTCTCCTTTATTATCTGATTCAGGCTGATGGGTTTTATTTCATAGTTGCCCGCCCTGGCGTATCCCAGCAGCTGATAAGTAAGTTTAGCCCCGCTCTGAACCAATTTCTCAATGTTTTTAAGACGCACAAAATGTGGATGATCCTCTTTGAGATCAAGCATCATTATAGAACCGTTTCCCTGTATGCCCATTAAAAGATTATTAAAATTATGAGCTATGCCTCCTGCAAGGGTGCCAAGTGATTCCACCTTCTGCGCCTGTACGAGCTGGGTCTCAAGTCTTTTCTGCTCGGTAATATCTTCGCAAAAGATTATCTGATCCCCTGTCTCCATGGCAACGGACGTGAATTTTATTATTTTTTTTGATCCGTCCATGCAATATACATCACGGGTCTCAATTCTGGCCTCGCCGATCCCGAAATTCTCCATGTTATAAATCCAGTTGGCTATAACAAGCTTCCTGTAATCCTTATCCGGATATGCCTTTCTGAGCCATTCCTTTCCTGTTGAAATCTCCTCCGGCCGATATCCGAACATATCTATAAATTTGGGATTAAGGTATTTATAATTATTATCTTTATCCATCAGGCCTATGCCCAGGGGTGATTTTTCTATCAGGAAACGAAACCTCTCTTCGCTTTTGCGCAATTCTTCCTCTGCAAGTTTTCGGCTTGTTATATCCCTCAGTATGCCCCTGTACCCGATTATTCTGTCTTTAACATAATTATCGGCAATAAGGGAGACAGCTGCCTCTACATATCGAATTTCTCCGTCTCCCCTGTGGATCTTCCAGGCAATTTCCTTTTTAGGGATGTGTGTCTTATAAACCTCTTTAAAGGAATTAAGCCCTATCAGATTGTATTCCTGGTCTGCAAAATCATTTAAATTTGCCCCAAGCAGCCTGTTTTTTTGATATCCGAATATATTGCATAACGCATCGTTGACAAATATAAATGTCCCGCTAAGATCGACCTCATAATATCCGTCTTCAATAATTCTGATAATTTCTTCATACTTGCTTTTATCGCTCCAGCTGATATCTATTTCTTCGCAAGGTATTATTTTTTCAATGGATAAATTTTTATCGGACATATGATTATTATTTTTTCACCTTTCTTATAGGGATTATAACTATCACAGCAACTCCGAATGAAAACACCCGCCATCAGCAGCAGGATTTCAATCGAATAAATATGTTGCAAATACTCTGCCATTTTGTTTCAGATATCCCATTAATAAACACATAAATAATTTCCGCCATATAATGTATAAATCAAGCTAATAAATACAATATCATGGAATCATATGTTGAGGACAGACCAGAAGACCCGGAATCAATACACTTCTGTATCACACTCAATGTTACAGAAGTGTATTAAAGCCTAGATTGTCGGCATAATATATTTGCTTCATTAAATTTTAAAAAAATCTCTTTTTTTTATCTCAATATAGATATAATATGCACCCGATTTTGCATCCAAAATAAGATCTAAATTAAAAAACAAACAAGGAGTTGAGAATGGAGATCAAGACAATAGGCGTTTTAGGGGCAGGGACAATGGGGAGTCAGATCGCCCAAGTGGCTGCCCAGGCCGGTTTCAATATAGTGGTAAGGGATGTTGAAGAAAGGATTGTGGAAAAATGCATGAAGAATATTGATACATTTCTATCCAAATCTGTTGAAAAAGGAAAAATATCCGA